>Ga0065711_1026563_pt1 | contig 65671 bp, 28 predicted proteins | sample Hoacrofraction12_FD_59098 | JGI IMG/M metagenome (GOLD analysis project Ga0065711, IMG submission 59098) | Hoatzin crop microbial communities from Cojedes, Venezuela - Epithelial fraction 12 v2 (version 2) | ecosystem: Host-associated > Birds > Digestive system > Esophagus > Crop | place... | reverse complement strand
CAGGACAAGGGGCAATGGGCACAAACTGAGGCACAGGAAGTTCCGTCTGAACATGAGGAAGAACTTCTTCCCTCTGAGGGTGACGGAGCACTGGAACAGGCTGCCCAGGGAGGTGGTGGAGTCTCCTTCTTTGGAGATATTCAGGAACCGCTTGGACAAGGTCCTCTACACTCTACTGTAGGTGACCCTGCTTGGGCAGGAGAGTTGGACTAGATGACCCCCAGAGGTCCCTTCCAACCCCTACCATTCTGTGATTCTGTGATTCTATATACTATGTAGATGGCTGTCAAAGGAAGCAAAATGAAACTTCTAAGAATGTGGTGCAGCTCTCTGCCAAATTAATAACTGAAGTAATGGAAAATAAAGATAATTTTTCCACACGGTGCATTTAATTGCATTTTTTACTTTCTCTGTAGGAAGAGTTCAGGCTGAGGACTTGTATCAGATTTTTTTCTTTGAGTTCTGCTGTTGGTAAACAAAGCCAGCTCTGTCTAATTGGTTAAGAAGTGAATAAATTGATCTATTTTTCAACAGTGTAAATAAGGTACAGGAGTACTGCTTCATGTAAAGCACTGAGCAGCCAAGAGGAGGAACATGGCCTTTTTTTGTTCATTTCGTTGCTTGTAAGAAATGGACTTCTGCAAGTAGCCTGACCTCAGTTCATGAGGAGGATAGGGTGGAAGGCAACAGGAATGTAACAGACCAGGTGGTGAAGATGGCATCTTGTATTCAAATGGTTTGGCACTGTCTATACTTCAAATCACATTACTTTCTTGATATGTCAGTCATGTGGACCAGGAAGTCAGTGCAGAATGGCTATTTTAGCTTTCATGATGTTTGAATAGCAATAGACTAGTGTGGTCTCAGTGTAGGCATCTTTATTTTTATTTTTTTAGTTTTTTTCTTAATTGTGGTTTTTCTCATTCTGCTGTCCATCCATATATACTCTTTACGAATGTCAAAAACTGACATCAGTGCACTATTTGAGAAACTAAGGAATTATTTCCTGAAGTAACTCTTCCTCTTTGGGATTTGTCAAAATGCACAACAACAGTATGTGTGGTAGCTAATTTTTGGCTGTTAAACAGCAACAACTCAAGGTTTACCACTGGCAGATTCTACCCTGTCAGTATGGCATCTACTGGCAGGTCCTACCCTGCTCTATTTCTGATTTGGAAAAGAAGGAAGAGTACTCAGTGTGGGCATTGCTTCAAATAGAGTTTGAGTTCAGAAACAAATACACTAAGCTAGAATGAACATGATCATTTGGCAGGAGAAGGAAGTTTCTAGAGACTGAGCAAATGCTGGCCTAGATCACCCTAGCTCTTAGGCCTCTCTAGCTGATGTTTGTGGTAGTATTGTGCAGTAGAGCTACTGTGACCCCAGCTGTGAAAGTCCTGTAGCATGGAGTGTGGAGCACTCATGTGAGATAGATAGCAGATTATTTTCTTCTAATTTTTTTCCTACTGAACTGGAAGGGGAAGAGAATCTGGGTTGTTCATAGTTGTTTTCTTGTTTCACGCTTTTTAAACTACTAGGCTGTGACATTGCCATTTTTCTGGTGTGTGTATTGTTAAGAAGCAACATGTCAACTTTAAATTCAGGGCAGGATTTGTTGTTCATACAGATAAAATACTTGGAGTGAGTTCTTAGAGATAGCTGTTTCCTGCTGCATGAAGACAGATCCTAGGTGCCAAATTCAGGTACTCACAAGATAGTGAAATGCCAAAAGACTTTGTGAATCTTGACCTGGATTTCTTTTGTGCTGATCAGACGCTACTTTGAGTTTGGGGGTGGAAGAGGTTTTTAAATAATTTTAAGGCTTTCCTGTTGAGACTGCAGAGTATGGTGCTTTTTCAAAATGAAAGAATTGACTACAGATAATGTCATCTTTCAATGTCATCTACATACTGACTGCTGTACTAGTTAAAATGACTATTTTTTTTATTTGGATTAGAAAATGAAGAGATAATATGCTATATATTTAAAAAACCCAAAACAACAAACAGCTGGGCACACAACCACAACATTGGGGAAAGCCTTGACTGCAGCATGACTGATCACTTGCAATGACCTGTTGAGATGTACCTTGTCTTTGTAGCTTGCACAAATCTACTGGGTGCAATTTAAATGAAACCCTAAACTATTGTTTTGTGTGTTTTTTCTCCAGAATTTTGTAAAAGTCCTGTGGTATTCTCAGGAGAATAAGCTGCCTTGGGCAAATATTTTGACTTCAGTAGCTGCAGTTGGATTAACTATGTTTTATTCAGTCTGGCAGATCGCCTGTTCTCCTGTCGTTTTCTTGAGGCTAACTTGTTCGCTGGGCTTCATCACATGGATTTTACCAGACTATATATACCCCAGTATTTTCTGTTGTCCTTACTGCTCATGCTTGTCTTTACTTGTTTGCTCTTTTGGTAAGAGATTCTAGGTAAGCATGCAGCACAATACCTGTTTCATAAGTGAAGTAATGTATTGCACAGATCTGGTGTCTCTTAACTTTTTAGCCTTTCTTGCACATGGAGTCCTCCAACTCCAAGCTGTTCAGCTTGTCAGTTACCTCCAACACAAATAATAGTCTAGCTGATTTTGTGCTTCCTGTAAATACAGCATGGTATGCTGGCCTAAATGCGAGAGCAGCATGCAGGTGACAGAGCTATTCTTTGCAGACTCTTAAGTCCGTAGTATGTTAGTGTGTAGTGCTGAGTCCATCTGACTGAGGCGGTAGGTGTCAACGCACCGGAGTACAGTCTGGTAGTGCTGTCCTGTTTCTGACTGCCTTCTGAGGCAGGGTGGAAAGCACTGTCAGCTTTTCTGTTGTCAAGGGTAGAAACATCACTCTTGCAAGCTCAGAACTGACATCTGTCATACAAACATGTCTATATTTCACTGAAGTATTTAGGGAACATAAGTACCCTGTTTGTTCAATTTAACAAGATTTTCTTGAGCCCTGCATTTTTTTTCCTACTTGTCCTCTTTTATGGCAGATTGATAATCAAAGTCCTAGTTAGTAAAAAGATCTATTTTTGTTAAGTGGATTTTGTATGTTTGGTTTACTAGGATTATACCTGCTGTGTCTTGATCACTTTAAAAGATATATTTTGGTGTGCTATTAGTTCATTTTCATACTCCTGCTTTTCAGTGATCAGCCAATAACACATGGGTTTTATTCACTATTTTAGTTTCTTAATTTAAAGCATTGTCTCATGCAGAATTTAAAGCGTAGTCTTTTGAATTTAAGCCCGCAGCAAGGCTAACATAAAGGTGTATATGCACTTTTCCATTAAATGAAAATTGCGGAACTGTGCAGACAGAAGATACTGAGTCTTTTTTACTGAGTCGGAGAAGGATACTGTGGCTTCACAATACACCCAATACATTTGTCCGAAGGAAAATTTTTCCTTCTTGAAACTACTATGACATACTTTTGATTTGTTATGTTAAGTATCTGGTAGACCTGTAATATCTACAGTTACAGGTTTTGGTGTCAGACTAATGGGTAAAAGAATGTGCTGTGAGCTGAGCAATGGTGATTTTTACAGTTCAGGGAAAGAAACGTGCAATTACAGTGGAAGAGAAGACTCTCAAAAAGTTACCACTCAGTGGTGAAAAATTGACAGGACAGGATGTTCTTTAGGATCAATTTCAGTCAACTTACTAGCATAGCAGTCTTGTATGAACAAGGTAAAGTTCTAGTAACTGGTGTTTAAAACAAAGTTAATAGTGACTGTTCTTTTCTGTGAACATAACTAGGATGATGTACCATCCTTGCACGTGGCATGGAGCGTTGTATTATTGTGAAGTTACGGACTAAGAGTCTTAGTCCCTGAAAAAAGAGTTCTGTTCCGTTACTGCAAAAGTTCGTATACTTTGGCAAAATTTTGCCAGAAATAGAGTATGGGCTTCTTCCAGTGCAGAATGTAGTCTGAAAATCACTTGACGCTTCAGGGAACACTAGTGGGCTGAAGCTGTGAAACAGTGGAATGAAAATTGTGTGTAATTTTTTTTTTTTTTAAAATGAAGCTCTTTTAAACCTCAGTTGCAGTGAAGTCTTAAATCTGCTTGGAGTGTGCAGTTTCTTAAGCATTCTGTATACCCTCTGTGACTTTAAGTTGGATATATTTTGGCAGCTGTTTGCACTTGTTTGTAATCTGCATGCCCTTGGGAACAGAAGTGCAGTGCACTTACCATGAGGCCCTACTTAAACATCTTGTGTTAGAATAGTTAAAACAGAAATGCTTGTAGCAAGTGCAATGACTGCCGTTTCAAGTCAAAGTGCAAAACAGTTTGCTGTTACACTTGAAAGCTGTTCATATAAAGATGTCAACTTTCCACACTACTACTTCATTTTAGGGCTGCTGCCTGGTGGGGAGTGAGAGTCACTCCAAAATATTTTAAACATACATCCAGTTACTTGCTGTCGTGGTTTAAGTCTGTCTGGCAGCTAAGTACCATGCAGCCACTCGCTCCCCTCTCCCAGTGGGATGGGGGGGAGGGTGGGGAAAAAAGAAGTAGTTGTGTGTTGAGATAAAGACAGTTTAATAGGACAGCGAAGGAAGGGATGATAATAGTGGCATATGCACAACAAGTGATGCACAATACAATTGCTTACTGCTTGCTGACTGATGCCCAGCCTGTCCCTAAGCAGTGGTCGCTGCCCCCAGCCAGCTCCCCCAGCTTAGATACTGAGCGTGATGCCATGAGGTATGGAACATTGCTTTGGCCAGGTTGGGTCAACTGTCCTAGCTGTTCCTCCTCTCAGCTTCCCATGCTCTGGGCAGCTAAGAACATCAGTATGTTAACATTATTTTCATCCTAAATCACTTGCTGTTGATAACCAAAGGATTAAGTTATAGCAAAATGGATCATAATTGTACCCAGCCTCTCAAACTGATGCGTGTTGCTGTATTCTTTAAATTTGCACAGTCATTAACAACTTCTCCTCCTTGGCTTGAGTTTTGTGCAGCTTGTCCTTGGGCAAGTGTGGGCTGCTAGTAGCTGTGTATTTAAAAAAAAAAGCGGACGGGAAGAGAAATTGTCAGATTTTGAGGTAGATCACTTATCAACAGCAGAACTGTTACCCTCTGGTCTGTGGTTTGTGTTGTTTTTTTTTTTTTGTCATTGACCGTGGTATTGGTGAGTCCCTGATGTTGCTGGGATCCCTGTAAGAGATACACTGTGTGTTCAAATCATCCAAAGCTTATTTGACGTGTTTGTTGCAGGAATTGCTGTCATCTAACATTATTTCTCACTGGATAGCGATCATAGTAAAGGAGTCTTTGTCTATATCAGTTTACCTCCACATGATCACCTTGATGGGACTTGGTCAGATTGTTTGAGATAGGAAAATAGAGCAGATACATGAAAGCGGCTTCCTTCTTTATTTTGAAAGTATGTTCCTCAAGATGGTGGGTGTATTCAGGGAGAATGCATGTATGAATAATAAATAGAAAGTTAATCCGCTTGAATTATAAACTTGAATATTTGTCCTGGAATATGTGCTTTAATACAGGAAATGTAGTATTTGCCTTACTTCCGTAAAATATTTTGAGTCAATGGCTTAAAAGGTCCTTCGGCTTTTGCAAAAGCCTTTCAGAAACAAAATCTTGAGTTTTGAGCAAGATTCATAAATAGCTGATGAAACTTACTCTTCCTGCTCCTGTCAAAACACAACTTGTTTTCGGAGTTTGATTTTTTTTTTTTTTTTTCTTTTTACTTTATCTTTCAAAAATAGTTGTAGTATGTTTGAAGAACTAAAATACTTTTCCTCCTCTAGGGGTGGATTTCAAGGTGAAAACTATTTCAGTTGATGGAAACAAAGCTAAGCTGGCAATATGGGTAGGTCCCTCCTAAGTTCTTAATGTATTGCTCTGCTTTACTCCTGGCTTGTATAATGCACAGTTTGTATAGAATTCTTTTCTCTTTACTATGGAGGCGATTTGGACAAGTGGGAGGTTAATACTGAGCCATTTAGAAGGTGGAATGAACTGTGGGGCAACTGGCTAATGGGACAGTTCTGTTGCCTATGAGCTGCTTCTGCAGCACTGATGTCAGGTCTGGTTGGGATAGGAGTAGAGAAAAGGAGGAATAAAATGGTACTAAATCAATTGGACTTTTAAAACTGTGAATGTGGCCATTCCTAGTTTTTTTTTTTTTTTAAATGCATAGTTCATTGTTTAACTTGAAAAGAGTTAGCTCTTGCTAATCTGAGACTTCCCTGTATACATCGTTCTTGTCTGTACTTGACTAGTTTTAGAAGGGTGCATTTCTTAACCTAAACATTATGGGCAAAATTTAGTAGTGTATTAACAGGTTAAGAATTATTGTTGCATGCTCAATTTATGCTCAAAAGTTACCTCTCAAAACAATTCTTAGACTAAAAACTTTGTAGCCCTTGTACAAAGAGACTTTCAGAGGCTTGAGGTCAGTGTTACTTATAGCAGATGCAGCTCAAAGAGGAAGAGGCGATGTTGGTAATCTTAGCCATGGAGTGTTCAACATCTGCTCTAGTTAAAAGTAGAACTTCTAAACGAATGGCAGGTGAAGAAAGAAAAAGTACTTGCAAGCTTTTTTAAACATTCTGCAGACCAGCCTCCACACTTGTGTGACTTGAAGCACCTTTTGAATATTCAGATCCAATTGTGACTTCTTGTAGCAAGCAAGGCAAGAATGAAACCTTGTTCCTCAGGTATGTAAGTAAGATACCTGACTTACTTCTTTGGGAAACAGTAGTGGAATGTGAAACAGTGCAATACTTGTGTTGCTGTGAGAGTGTTTCATATCTGAACTATCACACAGGACTTATGTCTTAGTGTGACAGTAGTAATCATCACTAAAATAAATGAGTTTGAGGAGGAAAATAACTGCAGCAACTTGACAAATAGACATACAGGAGGAAAACCAGACTGATAGCAGAATGAGTGATCACGAGATGGAAAATACTACATAGAACTAACTTAGGGTTTATCTTCTTTCATATTGGTGAATATGAAGAAAGAATTGTGAGGTAAACCGGAAAGGAAAAGCTTGTAAAGGTGTATCGTGACACAAAACCAGTTTGAGATGTGTGGGACAGACCGAGTGACTTGCAGAATTTTGGAAAGTCCAGTTCAGTTATTCAGGTTCTTTGGCAGGGAACTGTTTTGAATCCACAGTTTCATGTGTTTCTTCTAACCTGGGGTCACTTAAATTTGGGGATGTAAATTCAACTTTACTTAAAATCAGAAAAACCTCTGACTTATTGGTGCTTCTGCTTTCTCATAGCAGGTTAAATGCATTTATCCTGACACTGAATCCACTTTAGTTGGACCAAGGTGACTGAAGTGAAGGAACCAGTTTTGTTGCCATGGGTTTTGATGCTTGTTACAAACCCTTGGAAGCATAGCTGCAGTACTGTCTTGCTGGTTGCTGCCGTGCTAGCTGCAGAAGAAAAGCTTCCATAGAAATAGCTGTCTTATTGCTATATAGTCCAGTTATTCGCTACAGCTAACAGTGTAAAGGTATTTTCTAGGACAGACTACATGAAATCTCAAAGTTAATGTGCCGTAAAACAGCAGGGGAGGGTATAAACTCAGTTAATCTGGTAGTTCAATGTACTTCGAATCTTATTTTGCATGTTCATTAGAAACAGAATATCTGAAAGCTAAACTAGATTCTGCTCAAATTCTGAATAATGGAACTTTCTGAATGGCTTTTTAGGATACTGCAGGTCAGGAGCGTTTCAGAACATTAACACCCAGTTACTATAGAGGTGCACAAGGTGTTATCCTAGGTAAGTATAGCTTTGTGTACTGTTTTGAATATTTGTGGTTTTCTCGTGCATTGGAGATATACAAACTCATGTAACCTTTCTAATATATCTATATCTAATAGATATTAAAAATTGTTGTATCTGTGCCAAACAACTCGTATTAAAGGACCTTGAATTTGATGTCAGACCTCTTTCTCATGTAGTCAATCTCACGAGCCTGAGAACCACCGAATTTTGCATGAGATTAAAAGCTACTGCTTTTTGAAGGCATAGCTTGGAGCTGTCCTTGTGCTGTGAGGAATTTGCCTTTTATTTATTACTTTTGGTTTTTGCCTGTGGTCACTAAGTCCAGAGTTAAAAAAAAAAAAAATTCTTCTTCTCAGTGTATTCTTTCTGTATCACTATGTATACAGCTTTCTCCTTTTCTTCTCCCTATTCCTTTTTCCTAATTAAATTAATGTAAACACTGTGGAGTCTGGCTGGGATTTTTTTGCTATTTGTGTCCCCATACGGATGGAATGTTACACAGTCAGAATCACTTAGAAACCACTAGCTGGGAGCATAAAAAGCATTAGTCTGTGTGGGAGAAATCCAGGACAAACCCTTTAATTGCAACTTCACAGTAAAGTCTCTTTTGCTTTTCTTTTGTCTTTGGCAACCTGTTAACTAGCCACTGAGCAATGAAGTTCAGCTTCTCCACTGCTAGAAGTGAGGAGCTAACTAAAGTAAGGGCAGGGAATAAAGTTTAATTTTTTGAAGTTGCGTCTGACTTGAGAGATTCTTGATAAGGCACTGTGTGCAGTTAAATGGTTTAACTTGGAATAACCTCTGTGATGAGACTTCTTGGTAGGTTTTGTTTTGTATGTACTATTTCCCAAGTTTGAATTCTGAGTTGCATAATCTTCCTGGTATAGGAAGATGCTGTCAAGGCATGTCTTGTCAAGTCACTTAATTGCTGGCACTGAACCTGCCACTTACTCTTGAAAGCTGTAGAAGTAAACAAGCACTGTTTGGGAGCCCTTCCATTCCATTTAATAATCTTCTCCTGACTATTTATTTTTTAAATGACTTCCTGAAAATAAGGTTGTTCATGCAAGCCAAGATATAGATTTGATCGAAACAATCTTTTCATGCCTGTCTGCACATGGGATGTGAGAATGAAGAAAAAAATACTTTCATAGGTTGAAATGGTAGCTGTTAAGTCCTGGGTAGCGGGTTGTAGGTTTGACAAAGTCTGCTTTTTGTCTGCCCTTTCTGCTTCTATTATGGCTTATTACTTATGTCCCATACAAATGCTAAATAGCTCAAAACACTAAAATGCTGAAAATTCAGTAGTTCACTGGTATTTGTGAGGATTTGGTGATCAGTTTAGTTTTAAGCTAAGCCAGTGGCATAGCAGTGGTGTTGAGTTGTAATGTTACTAACTTGGTGCAGAAGGTCATGCCATCCTCTTCACATATCTTTTGTGTTAGTGATGTTAAAAGTATCCTACATCAAGGAGCTGCAAGTATAGAATTACTTGAAGAATGATAGTCTCTAGCCTGTAAGCTAGGATGTCTCAAGACAAACTAGTCTGAGAAAAGTAGACAAATGAATCTTGGAGTTGCTATGTATTAGTATCGTCAGTGATCTGAGCTGGTGGATGTTCACCTTTTTTCTAATTATTGTCGTGCTGTAGTAAGTATAGTGGAATCCTTGGGACTCCTTCAGTTTTCTAATTGAAAAAGCCTAATTTTTGCTCCTTTTGTAACGTAAGCTGTATTTCTTAGAAAAATATTGTGGAAATAATATTGCTAATATCTTTCAGTTTATGATGTCACAAGAAGAGATACTTTTGTCAAGCTGGATAACTGGTTAAATGAACTGGAAACATACTGCACAAGGAATGACATAGTGAAAATGCTAGTTGGAAACAAGATTGATAAGGTAAACCGAATTCAACGGCAGTAAGTAATCTGTTGGTGTATTTTGTTTGTAATGGTTATTGATACTATGTCTTATTATAGGAAAACCGTGAAGTTGACAGAAATGAAGGTCTCAAATTTGCAAGAAAGCATTCCATGTTGTTCATAGGTATGTTACAGATACTTGCAGGGATCTTACTTGATTTTTGTTACGTAATGAAAAGCACCACTTCTGTAGGACTGGTAGTCTTTATACGTACAATCCAATTAGTGATATTTCTCGGCTGCAGCAGATAAAAAATGGGAATACCTATCATCTTTGTCAAACTGTCCCTAAATATTTCCAGATGCCTATTCTAATTGTGGCCGAGTATACTGAGATTCATAAGGATTAAGGGCTGAATATAGGCTGTACTGTTGTCTGACAAAACCTGTTTTAGGTTTGGGGTTTTGTCTGATTTCTTTTCCCAGACGACTTGCTAAATTAAAACCAGAAGCAAAATGAAAGAGGGAAAACTGATACTAGTGGCCAGCTTTCAGTGTAGCGAAAGAGCTGGTACTTGACAGAAATCTGTATTAGAACTGGGATGTAAAAATAGGTAGGAATATATTTAATTTATAAATGGTGGGTAGGATTGAATAATAACATAATCATGACTGAAGCAAATATGTTGGTCTCATCTTGCTGCAAAATGAGATGGCTGTTGTAGGCAAAACCTTGTCATGATAAATTAAAGTAGGTGGTGAAGTGATTCTTTATGCATAAGTTTATTCCATGTTTCATTTAAGGATCAGCAGGGATTATTTTATAGGATGACTCCAGTAGCAAAGCAGTTCATTGACATGTTCTGTACTTAGACTTATGCTCTTCATCTCTGACTAATGAGGTACCTTTGTCTAGTACCTTGCTGTGTTTCTTTTTGGCTACAGTCAAATGTGGAAATAGAAGTTCAAAGTTGAGGCATAAGCTGTGAAGTGCATGGAAGAAGAAAAGAAACATGAAAAATCGTAGAATCATAGAATGCTTTGGGTTGGAAGGGACCTTTAGAGGTCGTCTAGCCGAACCCCCCTGCAGTGAGCAGGGATATCTTCAACTAGACCAGGTTGCTCAGAGCCCCATCCAACCTGGCCTTGAATGTTTCCAGGGATGGGGCCTCCACTACCTCTCTGAGCAACCTGTGCCAGTGTTTCGCCACCTTCATTGTAAAAAATTTTTTCCTTATATCTAGTCTATATCTACCCTCTCTTAGTTTAAAGCCATTGCTCCTTGTCCTATTGCAGCAGGCCTTGCTAAAAAGATTTTTCCCCATCTTTCCTATAGGCCCCCTGCAGATACTGAAAGGCTGCAATAAGGTCTCCCTGCAGCCTTCTCTTCTCCAGGCTGAACAGCCCCAACTCTCTCAGCCTTTCCTCATAGGAGAGGTGCTCCAGCCCTCAGATCATTTTTGTCTCCCTCTTCCGGACCCGACAAAAATAAGCTGTAACTAAATATGTATATCTGCAGGCTATATATGCTAGGTATCTGCATGGCTGTGTAGGAGAACAGGACAAGCCCTAGTGGGACTAAACAGTTTTGGATGGTATCTATTGCTCTCGTAATATACCCTGTGAGCAAATTCTTGGGCTTAGTCAAAGTAAGGCTCCTGAGTGAAATTACCTAGAATTCTACTAACTGCAGAAGAAATTAGATCCCTTATTGATTTTTATCACGTGAATTGTACAGTGGAGGCTGACCTATAATCCTACAGAATGGGTCCTTGCTTCTTATGATATGGTGGTACTGCAGTTCTGACTAATGTACAAGAACTGAAACACAGGACAGCAACAAGCCTTATCAGACATCTTAAGTTAGTAGAACCCTCCTTTCTTCTTACTGAAGGAAGATAAAGCTTAGCTATAGCTGACTCCATATATTCTACTGACATTCAACTTGGAAGCTCTTCTGTTAAGAGTCTTTTGAGGTGCTGCTTTGTGTGGTGACAGAAACCTGCATACCTGCTAATTTTGGCACTGCTACATTTGTGTAGAATGTATTGTAGAAGTTGTAGGTCTAAGTTGTAGGTTGAGACTTAACTGAAACGGAAATACTAAACAGTTTACTGGAAGCTATGCTAACATGTGACTTCTTGCATCCCTTCTCCAGAGGCAAGTGCGAAAACATGTGATGGTGTACAGTGTGCCTTTGAAGAACTTGTTGAAAAAATCATTCAGACTCCTGGACTGTGGGAGAGTGAGAGCCAAAACAGAGGTGTAAAGTTATCAAACAAGGAAGAAGGATATGGAGGAGGAGGAGCATGTGGTGGATATTGTTCTATGTTATAAACTTTGGGAAGCTTATTCTTTGCATATTTAAACAGATAGTGACATCTTTCTGTACATAAATTCATTAAATGCTATTTTTAGGGACCTTGCAGTTTGCACATACTTGTTTTGTATCATGGCAGTGAACACTTGTAGGAAAAATGTTCTTTAGCTTTCCCAGTTTGAAAATGTTATGGTAAGCATGCCCAATTTGCAATCTTCAGGTTTTTATAAGTAACATAAATAATGTGCAAGAACTAATGCACTAAAAATTTTACAACTGTATACGTTTATCATGTAATTATTCAAAACAAACCCATCTAACAGACACATGACTGCATTGTCTGCTCTTTGTCTTATTTTTAAATACTCTTGAAATTATAGAACTACGTATTGTGCACAGTGAAAACAGTGTGAGCTATAAATGTTACATTTCATCTCTTCGTAAAAAATGCTTTTTTATGGTATTAAAAACAGCAAGATTATACAGTTCTTGGGCAAATCTGCTAAATTTCTGTCTTTCGGCAGAGCTGTCTGAAATACAGATTGATACAGGCCGTAGTTGGTATCAGCACTTTCTTGAAGAGATGCTTTGAAAGCTTCCTTTGCAAAAGCTGGGATGCCCTTTTTTCTTTTTAATCATTACTTCAGTTGATGGCTTAACTGGAGTTTTAATCCTGTGATATTTATATACTAAATTTGTGGTACTCTTGCACTCTAGGTTTTTATGATGCAATCTACTCTAGACTTGCTGTAGAAAGTCTTCATTATTGGCAAGGGGTCTGAGTGACATTTTTGTTCTTTCATCGTGAATCAGTTTGCCACACTGCAGTACGGATGTCTAATTTTCCTAAATGTTTGTAATATAACTTTATCTCAAACTGTAGCTCACTGTGGCTGTGAAGATCTCTATCACATGTCTGCTCTGTGCAGCTACTTGTTCAGAAAGAAAACTTCCTGTCACAGACACTAAATGGGAAGCTATAGGGCTTCTTCATCTCTGTATGGAAAAATACTATTGCATTGAGTATTCACTTGAATTTACTGTATCAAAGCCAATGGTTTGTTTCAGAAGACTTGTATAGATTAATAAATTTTTTTTCCACAGTATTCAATTTTTCTAATCTCTTCCTATTGTAGAGTTGTATATTTTCTAGCACGTACAGTGTAAATAGGGTCACTTCTTACGGACAAATCTTTTCTGGTTTCTGAAGGACAAGACAAGGATGCTGTGTTGTGGGTTTTTTCTTTTAAATAATCACTACAATGCAATCGGTAACTGAGCTATTGGGCAGTTTCTTGTAAATACAGCGAATGACAGTACCTTTTATTACTGCAAGGTTTTGTGTAAATGTCGGCATACGTGATCTGTATTTTGCAGCAGGTCTTGCCTGCTTCTGTTAAAATACATTCTTCCCAGGAAAACCTTCTTTCCTATTCTGTTTTACACTTGCTAGAAAACAATACCAAAGTTTGTAGACTTAATCATGCTAGTAGTTTTTACCAAATGTTGTATCTATAGTATTGTTAATGTAGTAGGATAATTTAAATATGTAAATATAATTAATATTAATTACACACACATACTGTATTAAAATGTTATATTTGTATTACTGTTTCTTGCAGAATATGTGGGCTGAGCAAAGCTTGTTAGCATTGAGGTGAAAGGATTTTTGTTTTTTGTAGGCTAGCAGCAGAGAACTTGTAAGAGCATTAAAATTCTGAATAACTAATTATTTTAGTATTATTTCAGTAATATTGGGCAAGTATAATGCTGGTGGATGCCTGCCGTTTATTTCCATGCGTATTTTCCCCATAGTCTGGGTGCATCCATATGTTGAGAAGAGACTGTATTTTCAGTTTCTCACAAAAGGTCTTTATTGCAGACCTGGATTCATCTTTCATTCTGCCTTTGCCAGATCTGACAGCTCATGTCAGAGGGAGGAACTGCAGGGTACTCTGAATAGTGGGTGTTGTTCTGGAAAAGAATCAAGTCATTTGCTCCCTCTTTCCCACAGAATTTTTCTGGGGAGAGGAGTATTCTGAAACAGCATATTTAGTGAGACTGGGAGCAGCTTTTTTTTTTTAAAGCAGATGTTTTTTAATTGACTTGCGACTAGTTTTTCTGTCTTCAGCTTTTGAGTGTCTTTGGTTATGACCCTGAGGAACGACTTTTCATAGAGTCACACCTCCTTTCCTCATTGCTCTGTCAAGAAGCTGTGTATTGGAGGGGTGAGTTCCTGTGCTTCTGGTACTTGACAGAGCGAATTTAGCATCAGTTACTCTTACCCTGGTACTTTTTTTTGTTGTTGTTGTTCAATCCTTCCACTTCTCTCTCCTTTTTTTTTTGGGGGGGGTGGGGGAGGGGAAGCTGCAATCTTTCAAGTAAGCCTGTTCTGATATTTTCAAAGTTGTTTTTCCTCTTTGCAGGTCAGAATTGTATCCCCATTATCTCCAAGTGCACTTTCACTGTTGTAATGCAAACATGTCTGAAACTATTGCAAGCTGTATCATAATCTCTGCTTAATATTGATTTAAGCCTATGTCTTTGTGGAAAATTGAGTATTTATTTCAGAGAAGTATTCACAAGAGATCCTTCCAAATACCTCGGTAGGTAGCTGAGGGGTAGTGGGGATACCCATTTGCTCTTCATCAGGTAAGGAGAATGTGTCCATTTCCATGGCAGATAGTTTTATAGGAAAATACTAAACCAGGATAACTGAGAAATCTTACATGATCATGAAAGATAGTTAAAGCTGAAGTTATTTCCAGTTCATTTACTCTGTAGTCAATATTTTTAATACTGACTAGCAGTTAAGTACTTGTGGCTGGCAGAGATTTTCTGTAGTTTGTACACTAGCCTGGAAGAATATCATAGAATCGTAGGTTGGAAAAGACCTCTTAAGACCATTGGGTCCAACCATCCACCCAACACCACCATTCCTACTAAACCACATCCTGAAGTGCCACATCTACATGTTTTTTGAACACCTACAGGGACAGTGACTCCACCACCTGCTTGGGCAGCCTGTTCCAATGCCTCACCACTCTTTCAGTAAAGAAATTTTTCTGAATATCTAACCTAAACCTCCCTGGATGCAACTTGAGGCCATTGCCTCTTGTCCTATTACTAGTTACCTGGGAGAAGAGACCAACACCCACCTCACTACTACCTCCTTTCATGTGGTTGTAGAGAGCAATAAGGTCTCCCCTCAGCCTCCTCCAGACTAAACAGCTCCACTTTCTTCAGCCGCTCTTCGTAACATTTGTTCTCTAGACGCCTCACCAGCCTGATTGCCCTTCTTTGGACATACTCCAGCACCTCAGTGTCGTCCTTGTGGTGAGTGGCCCAAAACTGCACACGGTACTTGAGGTGCAGCCTCACCAGTGTTAAGTACAGGGGCATGATCACCTCCCTACTCCTACTGGCCACACTATTTCTGATGCAAGCAATATATGGCATATATATATGGCATAGCAGTTGCATCTTGGGCTTACCTAAGAATACTACTGAGTGTTGGTACGGGTTTTGTCTTGGATTTCTTCTTCTACTGTTTCAAAAAGGGAGGTGGGACAGGCTTCTGGTGGCGATTTCAAGATGCACTTCATTTTTAATTGCTAGTGGGGCTTTTATCCAAACTACAGCATCCCTTTTCCTGTTCTCCTACTGCAATAATGAGATTAACGGCTCAAAGAAAGTCTTAACAAAATGAAAACGTGAGTTCAGTAAGTCCCCAAACAATGCCAGTGACTGTCTCATCAACCTTGTCAGAACTTCAGGAAATGGTGGTGGTCTTGCAGCCATCACATAGCACAGTGGGGACTGCTCTTTATGCATCGTTTTGTGAGTTCCCTTGTTTACCAGTAACCTGAAGCATACATATAACTATAATAATTCTTCTAATGTTGCTCCATGGCTGAGTGTAATAATTGTATGTTTTGAGGCTGAACTAGATGCATTTTTCCAACACTTGAATAACTTTGGCCGCATGTGTTGTGTTCAGCACAAGTTACTACTATTTAGCTACTGGAGGATTGATACAAATGTTTAAGATGCTGCATCCAGCCCGTGTGTGCTATCTTATTCAAAGCTCCTGTAGTAGTTTTCAGTGTCTTGCTGTCCTTCATGAAGGTGTCAGGAAGCAATGTTAGCATGAGTAGGGCTTTTCCATGTTGCCAGACAAATCATTGCATGGTTTTCAGAGCTACTTGAGCCTTCAAGGGTGAAATACAAGGTGTTTTTCCTGGTCGCTTTCCAACAGCATTAGCTTTCTTGGGGAAAAAAGAGAGAAGCTCTCCATTAAAACTGCTTCAGGTTTTCTAAGGTTTCCACATACCATGCTCTTGAGTACCTGTGGCACCTTAATTAAAAATGGATGAAGGGTTATACAGGCAAATAACTGTGAACGTGTGTTTCCAGGCTGCTGCATGCTTACATTCTATGGCTGATTTTAATACAAGAGCAAGAAATTTTGTCCTTGTCCTTGTGCCAGAGTAACATCTGGTCCTTTCTGTTGGTGTTTAAATGGTCATAGTGGTTAACTACTGAAGATTTTTTTTTTTTATCATGCTACTAGTTTCTGTAGCATCTGTGGACATTTTATGTACAATGATAGAAAAATGCCTAGTGAAGTTCTGGAATTCCTGGGGTCTAGTTCTTTATTTTAGGAGATTAAAGAAACCCCAGAAGAAGCCTTAAAATAGTGCCAAATCATGGCTGGAAGAAAACTTTTCTAGTGTTTTCCATGGATGATCAGCTCTGGATTTACTTGGCTCTGGGAACAAGTCATCTGGTTGGATCCTTTTGACAGGAGTGCTTGATTCCCAGTTTTAAATGCTTGTTAGGCTGGACTTTCTGATCCGAGGAGTGTGGCTATCAGGATGTTCATGACAGCATGAAACTTGGTTGTTGACATAGCTAGGTCTGGAGCTGATCATAGCTACTTAGGGTTAGGAGCAAAACTGTAAACTGGGATTCAGGGAAGAGCTGCCTAAACTGTGAAGGCAGTTTTAATAATATAATACCTTTAATGTATAATATATACACAAAATATATAAAATATACAATATAACAAGCATGTTGAATATAATTAGAAAACATACTTTGTCATCAGTCTATTTTATTAAAATATACAATGCAATATATAAATTCAGTGTATATATGAACATATTATATTGGTTAGAGATTGTGTGTTAGCCCTGACCTTCAGCTTGAACTTCATACCCTATGCTTGGTATGAAATAAAAGAAATCCTACATTAATTAGGTACTTGGGGTGCCTGAGGTCAGAGATCCCATTTGCCTAGAGGTGATTTGACTTAGGTTTTTCTCCTGAACAATGTGCTGAACACAAACTGGTTGAGGTTAGAAGGGGTCTCTGGAGGTCAACTGGTCCACCCCCCTGTGCTCAAGCAGGGCTACCTAGAGCTGGTTGTGCAAGACTGTGTCTAGATGGCTTTTGAGTATCTCCAAGGATGGAGACTCCACAACCCCCCTGGGAAACTAGTGACAGTGCTCAATCACCCTCACAGAGGAAAAATTGTTTCCTGATGCTCGGAGGGAAGCTCCTGTGTTCCAATCCGTGCTCTTTGCCTCTGGTCCTGTCACTGGGCACCACTGAATATAGTCTGGCTCTGCCCTCTGCACCCTCCTTTCAGGTATTTATATACATGGAGAAGATCCACCCTGAGCCTTCTCTTCTCCAGTCCCATCTCCTTCAGCCTTTCATCATGGGAGAGATGCTCCTGTCCCTCAGTCAGCTTTGGGGCCCTTCCTTGGAAGCTTTCCAGCTTGTCCATGTCTCTCTTGTACTGGGGAGTCCTGCACTGGACACAGTACTCCAGGTGTGGCCTGACCAGTGCTGAAGAGGGCACAGATCACTGCCCTCAACCTGCTGACAATGCAGCTCCTGATGCAGCCAAGGAGGTGGTTGGCTGCCTTTGCTGCAGGGGCACTGTGCTGGCTGACATTCACTTGGTGTCTAGCAGCATGTGTTGGTGTCTGGGGTGGTTCTTTCTCTTTGTTGGATTTCATAACGTTCCTTTTGGCTCTTAAAACAGAGCTCGTCCCTGGGTGGGCTCGAACCACCAACCTTTCGGTTAACAGCCGAATGCGCTAACCGATTGCGCCACAGAGACTGATGTGCAGCATTTTTTTCAGAAGAGCCAAATGCTGATCACATTTGATAACTGCTGGTGGTGGTGGCAGTATGTGTTGTGCAGTGACAGACCAGTACTGCTGGCACATAGCTGCAACAAACACAATGTATTACTCTGTCAGAATACCCCAAGAGATGGGAGGGAGGAAGAAATGCTCTTACCTTCTGTGGGGTGTGAAACATGGGGTGCTTTTGGTTTGTTACCTCCCTCGGTAGAGGAGGGCATGGGGTCACGTCATGCTCGGCCATCTGCTGGTACTTCAGAGGTGGGTTAACAGCACTGTTTCTCTAGCCAAAGCTGCAGAAAGGCTCTGCGGTACCCATGTGCTTTTTGTGCTCCTGGGCATGGCTGTAAGAAGTTTGAAAACCTGTGTGACTGTGAACATTAAGGCATTTAAAACAAAACACAGATAAACTTCAGAAAATGGATTGAGTGGCTTCCCAGATGCTGACTGCGGAGTTCTCACTGTGTCTGGGAACTGGGAGTCAGAGACAATGCCCCTCTTGGGCAGGCCTTAATAAACAGTAAAGTTTTCGTGGTGAAACTTGCGGTGTTATTTTTTGAAGTTTCATAGGTGAAACTTCATACCTCAGAGAAACCATTGATAACTTCAGTTTGTAGTCGGCATATGTGTTTTTCACTGTCCTTCACCAGCCAGGAAAAAATGGAGCCCTTCACCTTGTACGTCCCTTCTGTATCAATGGAAACCAGAGCCTAAGAAATACTGGAGGGAAAAAAAAGATAGGAGCTGAGTTCTGTTCAGCTAGTGAATCTGTACCTGGTTATATCTGGTTTCCTGACAGGAGGAAATTGTCTTTTATATCTTAGCCTTTTTTTCTTGTTTGTTTGGTAAAGCAAACACAGCAAAACGTTGGCTTGAAAATGGTTGAATTGCTTTTAAAAGCAATTGGGGTGTTGCTGACAATGTTGGTGAAGTCCTCTTAGCTGAGCTGTGTAAGCATAGGAAGATGTGTGGGTAACTGTGTTAGGATGAATTTTAGCAGTTTTTCTCTGGAGGGATAGGAACTGGTAAGTAGAGAAAAATGTGCTTCCAGCAGCAGCAGATAGCCTCTCCCAGTATGGAGTCTGACGGAGAGCAGCTGCCTTTCCCTTCCCCTGGGGTTTTAAGCTGTGCTGCAAGGGAGCCTACGCCATGTGTCTCAAAGCCGTGGAGTGGGTCTGTCCCACAGCGTGCGCTGGAGGCTTTTTCTGTTGGCTGCTCCCCCGAGGAGCTAACGGGGGTGATGCTCGGCTCCTGCCTGGTGTCCTTCCACCGGGACCCTGGCACCAGGCAAAGGCACAGATCCAGGTTTCATCCTGGAGGGTGACTGGGCTATGTGAGCCTGGGAGCTAAAATACCCTCACGAGTGGCAGAGTTTAGATGTAGCCATAGGGAACGTAGGCAGGGGTCCAGAAAGTTGCAGAGCTAAACGGGTTCAGTACGGGACCTGATGTGTCTTAGTGAAGTGTTAATAATGGTGTCTCGGACAGTTTCCAACACAATCTGTTGGAGCACTGACAGCATTCAAGCTTTGGCAATAATGTTTGAATTAACAAATTGTTGGTTTTCAAGACTGCAGGCATTACTCATACAGGCCTTGCTGTAACTTACAGTGTTTGAGTCAAAGCCTGTAGGAGATGGAAGACTTACTACATTAGCAGATCTAGTTGGAAGAGACAAGTGTTGAGGCACAGAGGTCCTTTTTCAGGTCCGTGAAATGGCTGCCATAATGCTATTATCGCAGCACGTTGCTGTTTCTTGGTCTGAGCCAGAAGATACAGCAGCACCCTCGTGTCAGGGCGGAATGCTTGGGCCTCCCTCTGCGTGTGTGGCAATCCAGGTGGGAAGCCAGTGAATGAGTAAGGGTGTGAAAAGCCTCAGCAGACTGTCAGCATGGCACAGACGTGGGAGGTGGTTCAGGTACTGACGGCAGTCTGGGTGAAGCAGCGCAGAGCTCAACGGCTGAACGTACTCCTCCAGGAAGCAGGCTGCGCCCTGGGTCCTCTCCGGTTTGGTGCCGTAGGGAGCATGTCTGGGAACGGACCCACTCTGGCTGTGAGGTTTGGCTGTCTGATCTCGCTCCGGGGGCAGGAGCACCTTCCTGCCACGCTATTTCTTTCTCCTAGGATTGTGTGCTTGCTGGCAAATGGAATGAAGGACACTTCTGTTGTTTCACAGGCAAATGTGATGAAATATGGTGGGCAGGCTTAGAGACTGCTGTGGACTGAGCCAGCAGGTGAATTTAACCCTGGGAATATCCTGCCTGCTTCTCTTCCTCCTTTAATGAGTAAGAAAAAGCCATCTTTTGGTCTTGTAATTTCCTTTTGCCTAGAGAGGAGAAGCAAACTGTGTGATGCTGGCGCAATCAAAGAGAAGTTCAGTGAAGCTTCCCCTGTAAGTTGCAGATAGGCAGCAGTGATACCTGAAGGTCTGCAATGATATCCTTCCTTTCTCTTGCACTCCTCAAAATCTGAGTAGCAGTCTTCTGAGCTTAGTAGGAATTATTTGCTATATGTACATCACAGTAGTAGTCAGAAGCAATAAAAGCATTAAAATGTATTTGCCATGCCCTCCAGAAAAGTCGAAATTATTTGACATATACAGATTGGAACATTTTATTGTACTAGCTTGAAATCTGAATGCATCCTTTGTTTGCAGACCTAGTCTGGGGAAATGGAACAGGAAAGGACTTTAAGATACCGCGGTAGTTTTTGTCTCTACCCTGAGAAAGGATCAAGTACACTCAAACCATTCATGTATTTAAAATATTCTTACATGAAACCCAACAGTGAAAATTTTATTGCCTCTGCAGACAACCTCTTCCACTGTTTTTGGAAACTTAATAATGGAAAGCTTGTCCTTCTGTTTAACCTTTATTTTCTTCGCAGTAATGAGAGCGTGTTCCCTTAGCCAGGAGTTCAGCTGAAACCTCTGTTTGCCAGGTAATGCCTACGTGCCTAATGGCACCAAGCTGAAGATTGTTTCATTTATGACATGTAAAATAAAGCAGCAGCTGCACTTCCTGCTGGTCAGGAAAGCTGCTCGTTGTGAAGTGATGTCTTTTCAGGGTTTTTTTGTGTTTGTTTTTGGGTAATACAGTACAGAACTGGTAATGTCATCTCCCTGAGCTGGTACCTCTTTTTAATGCATCAGTGTCTGTGGAAAAGGACCATATCAGAAAGCTTAAACCTGGTAATAAACTTAGCTGTTGGTGCGGCTCTGAGGAAAGCAGCTTAACTGCTCTGTGTCTCTCTATTTTTAGTTTACAGGAAAATGCCTCTAAGGGTTCTTTTGCTCACTAAACCCCGAGTTTTTAGTTTAATGACTCTGTGATAGTCCACATGTTTCAGAATGTCTACTTGGAGTTTTGTCTCCTAGCTGAGTCCCTGTGAAGAGCTGTACTATCGTTAGTAGCTGCTCCAGAGCTGAGGCAAATCCTTGGGGATGATCAGCCCCAGTTGCACTGTGCTGCAGTGCGGCAGGAATCAAGTCAGTGGACTTGGAAATGCATGAAAACACATTAAGGAAAAGAAAGTGCTGAAGAGCCCCTACTTCTTCTGGCAGGTGGTGTTTGAGGTTTTTTTTTTTTTCCTATCTATAAGTAAATAAGTATAATTAAGAATTATACTTATTAATAAGAATATTATTATATGTATAAAAGTATATATACATATATAAGTAATTCTTAATAATAATTAAGAATTATTCTTAACTGAACTGAAACAATTCTTAATTCTTATTTGAATTAATGTTTTCTTGTTGGCTCTGTGCTTCTGCTTCTGTCTTGACCCAAGCCTGTGCTTGATGGCCCCGTGCGCTTCCCTACCACGTTTACCCCTGGCAGCCCTGTGTGGCTGAAATCTTTGGCCACTATGAATGTTAGTGACCACATGTAAGTGATTAACATTTGTGTGGTTTCCCTATACTTAGTGGAAAGTTCTAGGTCTAATGTTAATTTAGTAAGAAAAGGAGATTAGATTGGAAATATTTTAGGGATGTTCAATCTTATAGGCATGGCTTAAAATGGGAAGGGAAGAAATTACACGGTGCTGAGACAGCAGCATAGTTTAATGGCAGTTTATCCTAAAGAATACCATGATAATTTGTAGTTAGTTGCAAATGCTCACTGTCTGCATTGCAAGAAGCATTACTTTGATATCTCTAGTAAGGGAACTGTTAAATAAAGCCGTTACTATCTGTTAGCAGGGGGTTACGTATCTTCTGAATGTTTTGCTGCTCAAATCGTGCTCTAGAAACGTGCACCATGTTGAAGGGGAGTGCTGTCTTCTCCCACAGAAGAGACAGAAATCCATCCTGTGCTATCAGAGCCATCGGTGATAGCAGAGGAGCTGGAAAAGCAGTGCTCTGCAGCTTGACCTACACCTATAGTGCAGGCAAAGTCTTCGGTCTCTGTCCTTGCAAGTAGAATGTATTCTTTATCCTCCTTGATCCCTAGGTATTTTTACAGCATAACTGATAGGGGAAGTGAGGGAGCAAACTTGGGGGGTGAGGAGGGGCAATGAAAAAGCAAGCCTGTGAATGTTAGAGAATCTACTCCTTCCTACCTCCCCCAGCCCCAAACTGCTTGCAAGACAGATTGACATAAAGGTCTATCTTTAGGACTATGCCATTGCTGAAGTGTATGTGCTCGTTGTATGAAAAAATGATACCTGATCATGTGTAAAATAACTTTGAAATGTGAGTGTGTGTGTGTTCTCATGCTCTGTAACCTCTGCCTTCCTTGCAGACTCTCCTGTAGGCTTTGTGAGGGTTAGAGGAGTTTGCCACCAAGCAGAACTCTTTCCTCCAGATCTTTCATCTTTAAAATGACCTAATGAAAAATTCCCCCTTTGCCCAGGCACAACTGATTTTTATGAAGTCCTGTCAAATCTCCTAATCCCGTTTTGGTCTTTTGGTGCAATTTACTTTTATCCCAAAACCTAGTTCTCCAAATTTGCCAAAGAAAACACTGGGCACTATAGCGAGACCATTTTAAATGCAGCTGTTTGGAGGAGCCTGTTAGCAAAGTAAAAAAGTAAAAGAAAAAGGAAAAAAGAAAAAAAAGACAAGTCACAATGTGTTTTTCATATCTTAAATGTATATTCTTGAATTTTTTTTCTTTATGGTCTGATTAGAAACCAAGTGGACCCTTGAAACCACAATCTCTTTCCCTACTGAAATTTTATATCTCTCAGTTAGTAAGGGGCCATGAAAGTGCTGGAATTTTTATTTGAAGACCAGTACGAATGTTCTAAAAAGACGTATGCAGGCTAAACTAAGAAATGCTGCTAAACGAGACTTTGCAAGCTGGTATGAGAGGAAGAATACAGTATATCTGTCTTAGGCACCTGCAGTGTGTGAGCTCTCCTCAGTCATTAGCCCTCAGCAGTGCTTGGAGATAGGCTGGTTGAGTCACTGCAAGGTGGGTCTTCATTTCTGTAGAAGCATTTAGCTGGCAAACTCCCTGTGAGCAGTTGGGCAGAAATTATTTGTGTAAAATCCCACAAGGAGACAGAAACCCACAGCTTGAACTAACATGCCTGAGTTCCCACCTAGTGTCCTTGACACCAACCAGTTCTTTTCCCCTAGTACAGCAGTCGTAGCTTCCCTGTAATGGTTCCGTGATGCTCTATATAAGCTTCATTTAGGCACACTGGGAGTATGGGGAAATAGGGATTATGGCCTGACCCAGGAGCCAATAGTTTGTGTATCCAAGGCTGGCTGTTCACTGTTGTTCTAGTGCTATGGCTTTGGATGAGAGAGAGAACACAGTTATGTTTCCTCTGGATTACAGCAGATTTCAGTTGCGATTTTGCTCTTGGAAAGAACGATGTAGAGAGAATGCGCTCAATATACGTGCTCTTTCAATGTGCTCATCTTACTGAACAATCCTGATGTCTCTGTAGGGTTTCTTTGCCCTTCTCAACAGTCTGTCAAAGTTCGTTTTTTTTTTTGTTTGTTTGTTTGGTTTTTTTTACCTGTTGCTAGCAATGACTTGCAATATTTACCAACTCTTGATGAAAATGGAGTGCCCAGTGTTGTGCCTGCACTACTGTCTGAGGTTCCTGGCTGACATTTGCCTTGTGAGTAACATCAGTTTAATCTATTGAGCGTGGGTCTTATGGATACCATGTAATATGGGCATTTTCTTTAAAATATCTGATCATGGTGTGTCAAACTCTGAAAAAACTGTGTAATTTTCCTTACTACTTACTTTGTGTTTGCCCCAAAGAAGGAAAGCAGGTTTTCCTGATGAGACCCATTTCCAGTAAAATGGTGTTTAAAAATGTTTAATTCTGACAGCTATTCCACCCTCTGGCCAATCTCATTTAAAGACTTGTCCTCTTGACTCGTCTCATGTTGCCATTTGTCTCTTGCTTAACCTGTTCTGTACAGTTACATGCAGCTCTGGAGGCTATAAAAGCCCTGAGCAATCTCTTCAGTCCCTGGTGTAGTTCTACTCTCTGGTTCATACCCCCTAACAGCACAGTGATTGAAATATGCTTTCATTCTTTGCTAATGACATACTGTATCGTCTTTCTACTACACTGTCTGGGATTAATGTCTGTATAGCTCCAGATCTTCCTATTTGCCTTTTTGGATACTGATACAGCACCGTAACTTCTCTATTTTGTGGAATTTCAGTGGAAGTCAGTATTTATTAGACACATCTATCAAATGACTCGACATCTTCTCAGCTAGCTCTTGTGGGATTCTTGGATGCAAGTTACCTAAATCCAGCTAATATCACTTAAAAATCTAGGTACTAAGAGCTGTTTATTCTCAGTAAGAATTCTTTTACATTCTCCGTAATTATCAGTGGGTTGGAAACTCTTTCATGGTGGGGGGAGGAAAATGAAGACCTGAGGCCAGGTTAGATAACAGGAAGCAAGTGGTTGATGAGTGATTGTGTTTCACCCCTTGGTGCCAGCCCCAAAAGGGCTGGGGAGCTTGGCCTTGCTCGTAGCAGGTCAGTGTTAGCTGCTACAGGAGGCGAGGAGAACACTTGGCTTCTCTCATGCATTTACCCTGATTCTGGTGCTGATTATACTTTTCCAAAAATGCTTTAGATTTAAATGTTCAAGTTGAATATTGTGTCCTAGGTCACAACAAGAGTTGTGAGCTTGCAGGAGTCCTCCGTTCACACAAATACAGCGTCGTGCCTTTGCTGACCACTCTGCTCTCACAGGCAGTCCTTGTCTGAGATGTTGCATTTCTATCATGCAGTAATGTGCAAGCTTGTGGAGGGATTTCCCTTTCAGATCAAAGGCAAAATCTCTCAGCAAAGCTCCCTGACATTCTGCAAATGCAGCTTTTTGCGCCTTACAGATGAAGAAATTGAACCCTTGTCTATGTGCTGGCTTCAGGCTGAAGCTGGTGTATTTTCATTTGTCTGAGTAAGCATGTTAAAAATCACACCTGCAGTTAAACTGCTTCAAGCTGGCCACGTAGAGAAGGCCAAAGACGGAGCACACAGAAGGACTGCCTTAAGAACGGGCAAAAATGATGACTTTATCCTGCAGTGGCTGAATGGCTCCAGCTGGCTTTTGTTGTATCGTACAAGAACCCTCTGTCGGAGGCGGTGTCAGGATTCACAGCCTGGCTGGTTTGTTCTCCTCCCCAGCATGCTACTCTGCCTGACTTCCTGGATGCTTGGAAAATTACTGTAAAATTGTAGTGAGAAACTAAACTGCACTAAGAATAACTCGCCACAATAGGCAGATCTTTGCAATGCAAGGAAATTATTTTTTTAAGAAAAGTTATTAATCACAGAGTAAATCAAGTGAGATGAAGAAAACCAGCAAGGGAGGAAGAGTAGAACTGGTTTTGGACCAAATGCTTTTCAAGGTCTCTTCCATAAGATGGCAGCAGCTTATTTTGTGAACTGGACTGGGAGACTGATGTGAAGGGGTATCTGCTAGAAGCCCTACAGAACAGGCATTCAGTCTTCATTGGCTTTATCTCTGTTTGCTTGGTACACATCCCTTATAATTGTCGCGGTATAGATCAGCTGGGAACCTCACTTTACGTGCTAAAACCTTTTCTGTTGTTTGGTATAGTGGTGATTTTATTTTATTTTTTCTAAATACAGGCATAGATACAAAGAGGCACACTTCACAAGAGCTGTTAGTATCAAATGATGCTTTTGCATGTTCTGGATGCAGGGAGAGTGACAGGGTTGTTTGGCCTTTTTTTGATATTTAAAAAATATTTAACTTTGTGCGGTTATTTCTTTAATAACTGTCCAAGGCAACTTGAGTTCTGTGAGCAGAAGGGGTAGAGAAACAGCTGGGATTTTCTCTCTACAGAAAAATGGAGATCTGTTTCATGACACTGAACTGTGTCAGTGGAATCAAACACTCGTTTCTTTCAAAGAAGGAGATTGTGGAGAGAGGAGATTTTCTTTTATTTTGCCTAACAGAAAGCAGTGGAAGGAAAAGATTTGAGAGGAACTCTTTTCTGAAGTCTTATGGCACAAAAGATTTTATATTTTGGCTATTTTCACTTTCCCTTCTAAACGTTCTCCGTATTTTCAGTGACACCTATAGTGGGTGAGCAATGCATTTATGCAGTTTGACTGTCTCCTATGCTTGGACGCATTTTTCTCTGCAGATGAGTTTTAGACACTTATTCTGTTAGTACCAAGTTTTTAATAGTCATAAACTGCTGTGATACCCTCTAATAGAAGATTATATTTAAGTGCAAATGATTAATCACTTTCTCAGTGTTTGTGCTTGTTCTGAACAGCTGGATAACAAAGGAGGATCTAAAAGCAGCCTGTTTGGGGCTTCTCCTGGTGCTTACACTTACTGGCTAATGTTAGTCACCTGTTTTTGTTTCCTGTGGCCCATTAGTATCCCGTCTGTCCAGCGCACAGAAGTGACAAAGTACACGGTAACAAAGCTGTGCACTGGAGTGGGAGGAATAGTGTCTGTGGTATTTGCCTTCCATTCATTTCTAAATTAAACTGTTCAACCTCTGTGATTCTGATTTCTGTGTGCTGACAGACGGTTACAGCACAGCCCAAACGGGGTCCAGCATGAGCTGGTTCTGACATTGCTGCTCTGTCCTCAAATTCAGGCTCCAGCTTGATGAGGACCTCAGGGCTGGGTCTTGCCTGGAAGTGAATGGGCCAAGCACAGCAAGTGTGAAGAGCTTCCACAGGCACATTGCGAAGGAAATGCACCCGAATTACTGATGGCAGGAGTCTTGACGGCTTTACTCCCAGAGGAGAATTTGGGGGTATAGAGGCTGAGAGCATCTCTTTCTTAACTACTGAACCTGCTTTTCTACTGAAAACGGGAGCTGAGATGGGTTGCTTTAGCCCCTTTTCCTTTCTCTGAATTGTGCCCCAACTTGAACTAGGAAAAGAACAACTTTCAACTCTCAAATTTTGGCCAGTGGTGAAGTTTAAAGTCTTCGAAGAAGTTATGCTTGGCAAGAAATGTAGTATTTTTAGGGGTCATTTCATTTTTACTGGTGTGCTGTGTGTGCTGCCTCATTTATACCAAGGAGACTCCTGGAATGTGTGTCCTGGTGACTTCTTTCTTTCCAATTAACTTTAAAGAAATCAAAAGAGAGATGAAAGCAAGTTATCAGAATAACATTTAAAATGTTTTAATTATTCTAGAAAGGTTCCCATTCTTTCCAAGAGTCCCTTTTCTTCCACTTTCAGAATGGAGCCTTTTTCACCTCAAATTATTTGTATTGTGATAGCATCCAGAGACTCTGGTCAAGATTGCTCCGGAGGGCTTGGGGAAACAAACTGGATGAAATGAAAAGGAAAAGTAAATGACAGCAGTTCAGAGTGTTTGGAGAACACCGAGTGTGCAAAGCTGGCTTGTGGCACTGAGCACAGGATCAGATTAGCACAGGGCTGGAGCCTGGATGGGGATGACCAAGTTCAAAGTAAAGAGGCAGGTTTATTCAGTTTAGGTGAAGTGGATGAGGTTGAGAGGGATAGCCCAACATCTAGCTGAGTGCTAGCCCAAGAATGGGGCTTTCCATGGCCACATAAAGTACTTTTGTTTTTCTTTTGTGTGAAGTTTTGTTACGGAACAAGTTAATGGCAATAATTTTGGTTAGTAACTAATTCCTTGGAGCAAATGGCTTTAAGTATCAGATGTTGCCACATATTACTCTGTTTGGGTGTTTAGCCACAAATAATTCATTACAATATTTTTGTATTATAATACACTGTAATTTACTTCTAGCAAGCATGTAATTCCTAAGAGACAGAGTGGCATTCAGCCTATACATTCTTTGGTCCGCTCTGTATAGAATCCAACACAATGGGTGCAGCTGAATGATTTAATGTCACCCCGAAAGAATTCACACAGGCTGCTGAAAAAGAAAACAGGCCATGGAAATAAATTGTAACTGAACGTGTTCTTAAATATAGGGCTACAATGCACACAGAGGTTGTATAATGCTGTCCCCCGCTGAACTTTTTCAACCGTCTTGGAGCCTTACCCTCCTGTGGGATATGAAAAAAAAAAAGGCATCCTGTAGGGTAAATTCCACTAAACAGTAAATTCTGTGAAATGCTCCATTCATGTCGGACAGGTGGAAGTTCAGGATTCTGGGACAATTCAGGAGAAATATGAGATTCATACCCAGCATGAAGGTATTCTGTTTATTGACACACTGGTTTAAGTAAGAGTGAGAAATCCAAGAAATCTGGTAAAATCTCCCTACTAGATGGAAGAGACTTGGGGAGTTTTCAAGTCTGGTGTGTAGCAAAACAAACAGTTTTCTAGTTCACTGGGTGTCAAAGAGCTGAGGGGCTGGGGGGGGGGGAAGAAGTCATGGAGCTGATCAGTGGCTTTTGGATAGATTGGCGTGCAGTGGTATGTGCCAGAGCTGGCACTTGCTACAAATACAACCGTTCCTGTGGCAAGATCCTGATGTGACACTAGGGCTAGGTGCTGGCTTGTGTTACAGCAAAATCAGTAGAAATTCAGTGTTTCTCTTGAGAAGCCCAGTTACCTGCTGGACGCAGGAAGGGTTGATGTGTGTTTCATTAGGGTAGAGAAATAGCTTACACAGCCACCTCTGGCTTGCACCTCTTTTAGCAAACTGACTTTGTTTTGATTTTGGAGAGGTTGTGTTTTAAAATTGTCAGTTTTCAACTCAGAGAGGCTATTTACCTTTTATTTACTGGAGAAACCATGTGATTCCTTGCATTAGGATGTTCATTAATTTTGCTCTGTTTTAACTGTGTCAGAAACCTACTAAAAAGGGTTCAGAAAATTTCCATGCCAGACATTTCAGTGTACTTTAAACGATTTATTTTATTCTACTTCTAGCTTATTTTACTTAAACTTATACTTGAATGCTTTCCTGAACCCAGGCCTAAATAAATCACTTTTATTTCAAAAACAATGGAAGTAACTTCAACCAATACTCAGGAGGAGATCACTGAGCAAGTGTGATGCCTGCGATATGGCTTTGTATGCTGCTCTTGAAACAATACCTGTGGCAACTGTAAATCAGATTTTTTTGGTACAATTGTCCCCAGTGCTGCAATATGATCTGCCAGTTGGGAGGCTTAGAGCCCCTGGATCCCACGCAACCCTTGGGGGCTTCGTGTGAGCTTGAGGCTCTGCGCCAGGGTGAATTTTGTTGCAAGGTGGAGGCTGCAGTGTTGAAAATGCAGTGACAAGAGAGAGTTCAGAAAATGGGAGTCCTCTTGTGGCGTCTCCTGCCCAGGGAATGATGTCTTCATGGCTGCAAGGGTTCAGGCAACTTGCTACTTACTAGTCTTCTAGTGTTTTAAGGTAGCTAAAAGTGGACTAAAGAGGCAAAACACAAACAGAAGTTTTCCTTACCCCTGTGTGTTGGTACTGGCTGATGCCATTTACCTTAACTGGTACCAATAAAATATGTACCGGTAAGAAGCCAATTTATGTACCAGAAATGACTACATGTGTTACATAATTGGAATACCTGCCCCAACTTCTGAAACCTATCGCTCCTGGGCCTGCTTTTAATCTAGTGTCGTCTCTTCAGCTTACAAGACGAAATGTAGCTGAGGAGTGTTATGAGAAACAGATGGAGAGCCTGGCTGGAGGACTGGCGGGGATGGAGACTACCTTGGCCCGCTCCGAGCCGAGTGTACTGTGTACCTTCGAATGATACCTTAATCCATGATAAAGACAGACAGCTCACTTTTCCAAAATCAAAACCATATTCATCAATGGTAGCCTCCTTCCAACACTGCGCAGGCTACTGCTCAGAGAGATGCTGTCTGGAACAGCTTGATACAGGCAGAACTAGATGGCTACACATGGATAAGATAAAATTATTCAGCTACCTAATAAATAAATGTGAAAAATGTTCTAAGATGATACAAATTCAGGTACTAACTTGATTTATTATCCCAGAGGGATGATTGCTCCACCTTTCAGTCGCTGAATCCTGATTTATGGTACATTTTTTAGGCTTGCATTTTTTTTTTTTTTTTTAAAGAAAACCTTTAAAATATAGCTGGTTGACCTAGCTTTCTCTGCCCAGCTAGCTTCATGCTGCTTAAATTAATTCAGCTTGGTCAAAAATATAGATGAATGGATGGGTTTTTAAGTCAGCAAGTATTCAGTTTTGGTAACCAAATGTTATTCCTACATGGTAAAATACCAGTAGAAGTAAAGTCAATAAACTTTAAAGGCAAATATCTTGAAGAATTCTTATGCATCATGATTTTCCTCTTGCCATTGAGGGAAAAGATTGTATTTTATACAGGAACTGAGATGTTTCCCTTTCTGTAGTCCTGTGTGGATTTAACTAAAGCAGCAACTAAGAGAAACAAGAGTTTCATAAAGAAAGCCTTGTTGATAATTATAGAGCGGTTGTAAGCGTACGTTCATAGCCTTTATTTTTCTTCTTCAGAACTTTATTATGGATCTTTAAGTTTCAAATGACTCTTGATACTTTGCATGTGTGAGACAGGTTTTAGGTAAATAAACATAGCGTATTATTTTGGGACAATACTTCAAATATGTATTTCAAAAGGGCATGCTCTTTGTTTGACCACATATGACTCTTACAAATCTGTAAGCTAACTGTTCTAAACCAGATTATCAGATTGTGGATAGGATGGAGTTAGAAGGAGGAATAAATACTGTTTGTAGTTAACAGTTCTAGTTCTAGCAAATCACGCTTACATTAAGCAGGTATAAATTATATATTGGTTGTTCAAAGTTTTCATCATGGTCAGAGTTAGAAAAATTAATGATAAAAACATAAAAACATTGTGTACATATGCAAAATAACAGGCTATGTTTAAGTTTGCAGAAAAATAAAAATCTTTGACAGCCATCTTTTGAACAATCTGTTGTGTTTATTATCATATGCGTATTTGATTAGGAGTAGAAATTAGCTGAGAAAAATGTGAAACATGGTTTACCAAGTTCTGTCTTTACAATGATAAAATGTTTTGTTGGCTAGGATTTTACCTGTTTCTTTTTTAATACCTCTTGAGCTCCAGTGTTGTAATTTTTATAATGTAGCCCTGAGGGTCTGAACAATTTGGTGGTAGTAGTAACTTTCAAACGTAAGGCATTCATTGACCTGGAAGAAAAAATTAAATCTATGCAACCTCTTTTCTTTCCAGGTAACATTCCCTTTGGTAAACAATTTTTATCAAACCCACAGGGTCCTGAACACCAAGAATATAACTGATGCAAGCCTGCACTCTGTTATATACGATAGTGCTTGAACCATTGTGTGCATTGGTGAATTATTTTTCACAAATCATTGATTCAAAACTCTGTGGACTTCAGAACAGCATGTTTGGAAACTTTGAAGGCTTAACAAAAGACCCTCAGTCCACCAGAAGGTGTGTGATGGTGTGATCTTATGGGCACAGTTTGCAGTGCTGCTGCTTACAGCATTTGATGGATATCCAGATACAAACTCCATAGATTTCTCTTTGCTGTAATTTATTAGCTCCACTTTTTGCTGGAACTGGTAGTCAAATTAATCATACCAGTCCTTTTTGTTCTTATTTAAAAGTTTAAAATTTCAGAGAGCCAAGGCTTAAGCTGTACTCACCCTGTTTTGAACTGGTAGTGTCTCCATTTGCATATGACACCATTAATATCTCAGATTTATTCTTTCAGTCAAGAAAGTAGAAAAACATTCAAAGCCTATTTGAAGTTATGACAAATACAATTACTGATTTCTTACGTGCTGAAAAGCCAAGAACTCATAGACTGGCTGGTTCAGATTTGTTCTCTCCAAAGCTGTTACGCTGCTCCTTACTCATGCTTTATTTGGGATTCCAGCCGTTTAAAGAATGTTATCCTGCTAGTGTATACAATGTATTTATTTTATTGCATGTACATACTTTGTTATTTAATGCCACCCAGAGTTTTCAAGGTTGCTTAGAGTGTAAGTAAAAGGGCAGTGTCAACTATAACATCTACAACTTAAACCAGACCAGAAACAGTAACGGGAAAAAAGTTAATCACAAGATGCTCGAGTGCCAGCAGTGGAACCTGCTGCTGCGTGGTAAGACAAATCATACGGGCTGGTACAGCTTTGCTTTGGCCTGACTCCTCGACACACCTTGAGCAGCATCTGGCCTTCTGGTAATGATGTACCGAGGAAGACGGTGGCAGAGCACCTCTGGAAGGCTGGCTGAGACCCGAACCAGGTGATGGACAGGAGGGAGGGAGGGATGATGCCCTGCGACAGAAGGTCTACCAACAAGGAGAGGCAGAGTCTTGGGAGTGAGTTACGCTTAAACGTGAGGCAGTGCAGAAAGAGGAGCTATGAATGGCATTGGATGTGGAGGCCAGAGCTAAAACCGGACTAATTTTCTATTTGTAGCTGTGCTGCCTGGGCCTCAAAGGCACATTCTGCCTGGCTTAAGGCAATGCTGAAAGCAGGAGGTGGTGAGGACATGGGTGAGTTAAGTCTCCTGGGAGTTAACGTTCTCTGCCTGTCATTTGCTTCATATACAATGTATTTCAGTGTGAAGAGCCCAGCTAGAGTGCATTGTTCCACAAAGAAGAAAGCTAAGCTTTTCACCATCTAATCAGTATTTGCTGAGGAGGTGCCAATGTCTACTGAGCAGAAGTATGATCTTTCTGCCGTCGCTTTTATCACTTCTGACCCTAAACCTTCCCTGCCCAGATGTCCTCTCTCTTGACAAGTGAGATTTTTCAACTAGAATATTAGCATTTAGGACAAGGACAATGTGTGCTACAAAACACATAGTTGGGTGCTCTGCAAATAATGATCTGAGTTACTCATGATGATAATTTTTGGGAAATTCAGAATGCCTCAGTACATATGCCAGATTCCTGGATTTTGACCAAGACAGTGTTATAGATAATAAACATCAGCATTGTTGCCATCTGCCGTAGCTAACTACCATTGTGGATGCAGATTGGTTTGTGCACTTACGTTGCACACAGACATATACAAAGTCTAGATTTCTCTTGAAAAAGCTTGGTGTTTTGGTAACTAACTAAATGAATAAACATATAATCTTTCAGGAGCTGGCAGAACAGCATCTAGTTCTTGTTACCCTCTTTGTTTCTCTCCACCCTTTGGCTCTCACCATAATTGAAGACAACTGCTCTGGCCACTCAGCTCAGCATCTGCAAGATGAAGTTACACATCTCAGAATTACGGTTTCCAGACGTGGCACCCAGTTGCCAGCACATTTCTTACCCTCTGGTATGCATCAGTGCTCTGCTTTGGCCTCAGAGCTGTCTACCTGCCTCTGAGACGGCTGCTGATGCTCCTTCAGCCGTGGTGGATAGTGCTGGATTCCTGCATTGCTCTCTGTAATGCTATGCAAAGGGAAAAGAATGGGGAATGCTGTGAGACAATTACATGGCGCTAACCATAAAACTCATTTTACTTGCAAATATATCCAGAGCAATCTGGTTATTTCAGAGTTTATGCCCAGCGTTTTTCTGTGATATAGATGCGAACTGAAGAGCCCTCTCTGCCATTGTGCCATGGTTCAGAGTACCTTCGTACTTCTGCAACAGCAGTTGACTTTCTATTTTATTTTAAGTAGGATGGTGTTACCAGAAAATTGCTAACATTTGCATAGAGAAGGCTAACTCTTTTAAGTGGCTTCATGCCATTAAGCAGGAATGTAACCACTCCAGTACAGCAGTTTGTCCACGGAGAGGAAAAATAACCCTTCGAAACGCTGGCATCAGTTCCACATTGGAGCTAAATTACTGTAACAGATTGAAATGACAAGACTCACATTTTTAAATGAACATGTAAACGAGGCATGTGCCCAGATTGACATGGGACAGGAATCCTAATTTGCACATATGCCTTGGGATTTGTACATGCACACAAAAACTATTAAAAATAATCTGGCAAAGAATATATAATACAGGATGGAAGGGATGAGTTTAATATTCTTACACCCATGGTGTGTGAGAAGACCCAAGCAGACTTTAAATATTCAGTGTTTTCTTTAATAGGTAGTACCAGAACAGCTGAGGACAGCTCATCACAAATGACCAAGGAAACCTGTTATGCCATGTATATATAAAGTATACAAAGTCTGGAGTATTTATATACAGATACATAAATATACTCTAGAGCAGAGGCCTCTTAGTTGTCTTTTGTAGCTTTCTAGATGCAATGCAAGAGCTGGAACAGCCTGCATTTATCGGGCAGGTCCTCTCCTGTCTCAGCAGGTGAAACATGGGAGGTCATTTTGTCCTGGACTGCAGCAGTGCAATCCATCATTTGAAACACTTCTTCTTGTTCTCCATTTCAGGTGATGTGTCCGGTAATGCTGCTTTATGAACAGCTCTTTAGGGGCCTGTTAGGTACCAACCAGCCCTGTTGTGCTTCCTTGTGTGCTCGATGAGAGAAGCTGGGTAGCCTCAGTGAGGCTGAGGGCAGCTGGGCTAAGGCAGACTGTGCCCGCCTGAGAACACGGTATCCTGCTACACACCAGGGAGTTTTCTTCATGACTAGCAAATTCAGGCTTTGTAAAACCATTTTCTTATGCTAGCTGTGAAAAAAAGCATCTGATTGAATTGTGGAGATCCGGTTGTCCTGGAGCACTGGGTGTGCAGCGGGGCCCGCTGCCAGTGCAGGCTGTATGGTGAAAGGGGGAGGTTGAGCCTGGCGCTAGTGCCATGATGAAGCCCCACCTCTGCTACCACAGCCAGCCTCAGCGGTGGCCAGTTCAGCAGTTATCTGGGCTACAAGCTCAGCGGGGAGGCTGGCTGTGCTGCAGCCTCAAGCTGCGTTTTATTAATTAGTGTCTTAGAGCTTGTTTCAGCACTGCAATGGCTCGTTTTCAATCTGGTTTCATGTAATTGCTTTATAAACTTGAAACTTTGATAACTGGCTAAGTTGAAAACCTTCTTTAAGGTGAAATCCATGTATTTCTCAATAAAAATGTTGTGGTTTAATAGTCCGCTAATATCAGGCTGTCTGACAGCATTATGCTTTATTGTTATAGTAGCTGACTTTCAAATATGATGGCACTGAGAAATAATTGGATGTGTGATTTAGCAGAAAACTATGAACAGAGGATATGGGCTCCGTCAGTCGGTGTATAAGCATAGATGAAGTGACTGACCCTAATCCAGAGACCTTTCAGTTGAGCAGATTCGAGAGATGTACTCTGTTGCTGCTCAGACCCAGCTTCCATATCCTACTTTTGCCTTCTGTTTTGGGTAAAGCTGCCCAGACAGTCTTTGCTGTTGATTATGCTCTCAGTGCATATGTGTATACTCACTTCCAGCCCAATCACTGGCAGTGCTACAAATAAATAATCACTTTTAAAAAGTTGGTTTTAAAGATGATATTTAAGAAAAAACACATAAAAAGAGTCATGGGGTGGCTTTTCCAATAACATCTTGAACTTGTAATTCTGCAGTGTTGTCTCTGAGCCATTAATGAAATCCATATTGCAGCAATGGCGTTGAAGTAATGGAGGAGGAAAAAGCAGCTCTATTTGCTATCCCGTGGCTCTGTGTTTTTCATTATTTTCTCCCTTATTTCTGTTTTGGGGTGTGTTTCTCAGAGCAAACAGCCTCCCTGGGGCTGGTCTGCAGAGAGCAGGTTGAGTGCCTGGTGCTGGCTCTCCGAGGGATGTCAGCTGTGACGCTGCAACCTGATAAACAAAGCACCGTGGTGCTCAGAGGGGAGGAGCAGAGTTTTCTGTGGGTGAAAGCTCTGGCACAAATATTTGACTGAATGACTGTGAGTATATTACCGAAAAACCAACCCAACCAGCAAGATACTGCCAGAGTTAGCCTAATGATGCAAGCAGGTTTATCCTCTCTCAGCATGACATGCTGGAATAATATTAGCTAACTGTCTGTAGGCTGGTTGAGGCATCTCCATCTGACACAGAATTGTTACTGTCACCTCTTGCACTGTATAGTATTCAAGGCTGATGCCTACGAATTTTGCCCATATGCTTTTTGAGAGTACTGGAGGCAGTTAGCCTTGAATTCTGAACAAATAGTGATGGCTCAATTAATAATGGACTGAAAAAGCACAGAAATAAAGCACGTGTTAGAGTGCATACATTAGCTAGATGGTTTTTCAACAAGCTGTCAGACAGTATACATAGAAGAAGTAAAGCTACCACGGCAGAGACAAAGAGATTCCGCTTAAATAACTAAAGCCCAACTCATCTTTGACTGGATTTGCAAAACTGGATTCACCATGCTTATTCCTTACTCCATGCAGCCAGTGACTGTTTATAGTCACTGTGGTGGAGCAGAGGGTTGGAGCTCACATGGATGAAGAGAGCCCCAGACAAGGGTTTAACCCCATTCAGCTCTCTATAGTATGCAGACGAATCTTCCCCCTAATGAAAGACTACAGAACTAAAACAGCATTTATTAAACAATGGCGATGTTTTTAAAGGATAAAAATAATATAGGCACATCACTGCTTGATTTTTGGTGCTCTAGTAACTAATTTCTCCTAACCTGAATCTGCACATTTGTAACGCAAAATGTTTTACTTCGCATTAAAGTAAGAGTGTTTATTTATGCAGTTTCATTTCCAATAAAAGCTAAGCTTTACAGTGCATTATACAGAATGACAGCGGTGCACTGAATTGCAAGGTCACGCTATAGATCATACTCCCTCTGCCAAACACCCAGTAAGGAATTTTGAAGTAAGCTGCAGTAAGGGGCTGAGCGGTGAGCAGAGCCAGAAACAATACAGGTTAGAAAAATGTTTGTTTTATTTAGTGAAAGAAGAAAGAGTTTGATTTATTAGGGAGGCTTTTCCTACTGTATTCATTCTGGGTCCAGATCCTGGAATGAACATTTGGGATGGAACTTCCTGTAGCTGACCCTACTCTGTCCTCAGAGCCTCATGTATCTTTCCCTAAACGAAGGAATACTGGGTGTGTCTGAAGATCTAACTAGCAGTTTACACTCTGCACTGTTATATTACCAGACTCTTGCCTTTTTCCATAATGTGTGTGAGACTACGTGCCTGGTGAAAGGTGGGGGAAGTGTCATCCTCCACACATACATTAGGCGTGCGCTACTGTGCAGCTGGAAGTAGTGGGTCTAAATAGTAAGAGTGCCTTATTGCAGATATTTGCAAGGATAATGAATTTGGCAGAACTGCCTGCTCCCTCAAATCTACTTTTAAGGCCCTCGTAGCAGTAATTTTGACTGGAGGTTCAGTTTGCTGTTGCCTCGTTTTGTCTCTGTCAGGCAATCACATCCCTCTGGGTGGCTGTGATTGCCAGATGTCATTGCAACATGGGATTGATGGTCCTGGGGCCCTTGCTCCGCTCTTCTTAGTACAAACCACTACTTCGAATTCTGTTGGTGGCCTCATTCATGGGACTGAGTACCTGCACTTAATGCAAGTGTTCCTGATGTGTTTTCCTGAATATTGTCATGATTTTGAGATGAATCAAGATCAATCAAGAGTGAAAGAAGGAAAACTGGGGTAGGGACAACCAGAATAGGGTATTAAAGGGTTGGTGACAGAAGTCCAAAACAATGGAGAAGTAATGGGGGCATGTTTCTCTACATGGGTCCATAAAAGAGCTAAGTTGCTTCTGTGGCTGATGCAGAGGAAGTCTGGCTCTTACACACTGAACTTCAGTGAACCCAGGCAATAGCGGTATCAGCGGCCCAAGCTGAGATGCTTTCATAAAAATATGTTTTCCCTCACCCTTTCTTGCTGTTATAGCTCTTCACACAGGCTGCACATTATGTCTATATGCTTCTGAACACAGCGGGGTCTCCAGGGTGTTAGACCAGGTCAGTCCCTCGTTCTCTTCAACCGATATGTAGCTCCCCTCCTCTTGCAGCTGCAGTAGTCGTCTGCTGTCCAAAGTCCTTCAGTCTTGTGATGCAGAAGGGTACTGCTTTTCACCCAGCTAAAGGGAACTTTGCACCGCCATGGCTTTTGTGGTGAGCATTGCTGCCAACCATCTGGTTCAAACTTTATTGACAGGTCTTCATGGAATCTGTCACAGTAGTTGTTCTCCTTGTTCCAGCCTGCCAGATGATGAGGACCATGGTATCGGGTCAGATAAGTCACGCCTCTCCTGTTTTAGCCCAGTTATGCTCTGGTAGATCATCACTGTACCCAGCAAGATTTTGCACAAAATAGCATTTACAGCTTAACACACAGGAAAAATAGTCCATGGTAACTGGCAACACAAGAAGCTCTTAAGGGCAACCACTCTGCAGAGCGGGAATCTCAGATCCGTGCTGCAAAAATAGCTGCATTTCTCTCCTGGGCCAGATGAGCAGGCTGTGACGTTGCTCGTGGGCTGTGCCCAGCTACTCTGAGCACCCCAGCACTGAGCTGTCTATCAATGTGTGACCCATATGGATTAAGGCTGGTGTTAGGAGCAGCTGGATCCTCATCTGATTTCAAATGCAGTTGAAAAGTTATTGTTCATGGGTTTGTTGGTGTGTACCAGGCAGTGGCTGAACTTACAGCTTCACTGGGAGCTGTGCTCTTGCACAACGTGTAAAGCAAAGGCAGTAACCATGACTGCCTTGGGGGGCACCAGTCTGTGCACTGGTTAGAGGTAGGTGGCTCTTGCTACTAGAAGCTTTCTTTTGAGGAAGATTTTCTCTGGACAGATTCACGTTTCTGTCAGTGGTTACTACTGGAATTTCATTAACTCTTCAGTAAGTGAAGAAAAAAGTGGATCTGACTGAAATAGAATAGATTGCTTTTATTGAATTCTTCTTTAATTAAAACTCTTACTGGTTTCATGCTGATTTGGTGTCATAGTTTAAATTTTTACATTGAATGACAGGAGCAGAGAGAAAAAAGAGGAAATGTTTATTTAATTCATGCCATAGAAAGTAATGACAAGAGATTGTTTCCATACGTACTGTTTTTGTTGACCTTTTAACATTTGGAAATGTCAGGAAATACCATTATTGTAGGTCTATCCAGCTTTAATGCTGCAATAACTTTATAGCTATTCACAAGGGAAATTACTGTATGTTGCCTGAAACAGTGAAGGTGTATGCGAGCATACACACAGATCTCTTTTTCTCCCTCCCTGCCAAACAGATCTCTGTGGCTGCATGCAGCCTCTGTTAAAAATGTATCTTCTTTGTCCCTGCAATTTTGACTTTTCTTTCAAACCTTCCAGATTTACTTGGGCAGCAAAAAGGTATGTTTCCGGGAAGTTTAAAGAAACTTAAAACAGTGTAGAACGCATTTTAATTCACGGTGATCAGACGATGGCTAGAATTTCAGAGGTTTTCCAAACACAGGTTTTAACTTTTGTTTGGTTTGGTGGTTTTTGAGGGGCCCGTTAAGATTCAGAGCGGTTCAGAAGGCAGCGCTTCTGTCTATGCATGTTGCCTTGCCTGTGGAACTGGGGAACGGGTTCCGGCCATGACTTTGAAGTCCCCCAAACCCATGGGAGGGTTTTGCTGAGCAAGTGGCACTCTCCCATGCTGTGACGCACATACCACGTCACGCGGTGAAGGGCGCGTGGCGGGAGGCACAGTCACCTTGGACAGCACCTGGCCGGCCGTGGCTCCACCACGCCCCTCACCACGCCCATCACAGCAGAGACCCAACGGGACGTCGCCAACAGCAGCCTGCGAGGTTCCAGCCCACCAGTGGGACTTTCACGGGGTCTGAGAGGAATGGGGATATTGTCCATTGGTTAGGGAAAAAGAATGCAGTCGGTGATGGGAATGAATCTTCCTCCTCAAAATCTCAGCTGAGGACTGCAAATACAAAACAAGGGAAACTGAAACCAGCGCACACATATGTGTATTCAAAAAATATTCTAAAGGATTAAAATTAATGCTGAGAATAGGCATAATTATTGCCTGTTTTACAGAACCCAACCACTTAAATGTTCAGGAATTACCCCTAAGGTCACAATTAACTTTACACTATCTGCCCAGAAATAGCCTGGAACTTCCACTGGCTGGTGGAGGAAGATCTTCTGTCTTCAGGAGAATCACAGTCAGTTCTGAATCTGGTGGATTTTATTTATCATGCATACAATTACAAAACAGCGACCCCCCAAAGCACCCAAATAGAAATGCCCTCCACAAAAATTGTAATCTGAACTAGTGACAAGGTACTATTGTTATCACTTCACAAGCTTAATGGGATTTTTGAAACAAAGTCATTTTGAAATGTAGCAAATGAGTAGTAATTGTCAAGTGTGGTCTATTACTTTGCAGAAGTTTGGAAATGAGAACTGTGAAAAACGGTTACCCTTGAGTATCAATAGATCTCTTCTATTGGATGAGATCAATCTTGCAGCTGAAGTTCGTATGGATTGTTCCAAAGCATACGTGAAAAAGATTCAGATTTTGGCACAATTTATTGAGATTTATTTGTCTATAGTCTTTTAAATATGTATATCATCTGTATGTGTTTTCACAAATAGAGCCTCATTCACACAATCTGACTACACTAAATCTTCCTTTGTAGTTCATTTGTATATCAGTATTACTAAGTGTTAGCTTCCAGATGTACTGAACAATAGGCTGAATTTAAGTGTTTCAGTCATAATTTGCTAAGTGTTTTTTAAAACTATGACTAGTATTCAAAACATTAAACAGTAATAGATTATCCTGATAATAATTTCAGCTGCTTTGTTTATTATTCATTATGTCAGTTAGAGAAAAATCTAAATTAGCTTTAGAAAGTGTCAAAGTTAAAAAAATATCTTTGGTGGTCTTAGGATTTATGCATAGGTACACATGCATATATATCTGTATAAATCTATGTGTGGATACTTGAACAAATACACATTTGGGATTCAGCTCTATGCTTGATCTCTGCCAATAGGAGAAATTTCTGCTACTTTTGAATAGCCAGTTCTCACAGTCTTTTTTTCCAAAATTTTGCAAAGTTGTAAACTGTACCTGACAGCTAGGACTGGTATAGTCATGCTGTCTCTAGGTTAGTAGCTTGCATGTACTTAATTTCTTTGGCTACATAATGATTTATGATCTTTAATTATAAAAGACACTGTTACATGTGTGAATACTAATAGACATGCTTCATTTAGAGGTGTAATGTGTTTCCAGATTATTACATGTGATTGCTAGTAGTATCTATTGTTTTTCTGACACCCTTTCCATTTACATATTAAAAAGAGCTTTCCATCTTTTGAATCTGGTAGATTTCTGATGAATACAATTAAGCACAAAAATGGTCTTTAATACATCTGATCATCAACCTAGTGGTGACCTACTTTGAGATAAGATTTTGTACAGGTTTTTCTGGACTATTTTACATCTGTAAAGGATAGAAGAGTTATTGGCCCAGGTTGCTGCTGCTAGTGTCTAAAGCAGAAACACTGCTTGAGTGTGTTGGCCTGTTGAGAGTCCCCACGTGCTAGGACTGGAGCGATTCCCAGAGTGGCCACAGGCAGGAGAAACAGCCTGCTGCAAGAGGACCTAAAGGGAAACTATATAAAATAATTGCTCGGTATAGATGTCTCGTATTCCTTGGGAGAGAAGCTAAAAGTTGGGGTAAGCCTCTGGAGCCCTCCAAATCAGACGGTCGAGATTCAAAGTTGAGTCTTTTCTAAAATAAGCCAGCTGAGATGACTGCTGGGCTGCTGACAGGGGAAGGGAGGAAAATAAGACAAACACACCTTTTCCTCCCTTCTGGGAGCCAGCTGATGAACCTTCTCTTCCACATGTGCCCATGCGACCATGTAAATTGCCAGGAGTTGCAATAGATACATAATCACGAATTGGATACTGTTTTGCTTGCTCCAAATCAAGGGGTTTGTTTTCCCTTTACAGGCTGCCGAATTGAGCGCCTGCTTAGCCAAAAGTGTGTTTGGGATTGCCATCTGTTTGCACAGCCTTGTTTACAGTTTTTGTAGAACTGTGCCCGATTAGGAGCTTTGTAGTTACATTGCTTTAACTGCATGGAACAAGTACATATCAAACAGCAGGTATATGGGTGAAGTTATCTAAATAAGGTAGCAGTAGCCTTCAAAGGGCCACAAAAGCTAATACCTTTGATTTACTGAGGCCTTGGCTTTACGAAAATGTCAACAAAGTCTCCAGCTGGCTGCAGTGTCAGGTACTACAAGTCAGTAATCCAAAATGCGATATCAGTCATTAAACGTGAGGCTTACTCGCTCCTCGCTGGCACTCCTTTTGCTAGTGGAAAAGGCAAATACCGCCTTCTCGGCAGGAGCTTTTGTCAAGAGCTGAATGGTCTTCAGGCACAAGTGGTAGGTGCTAAAAGGGAAAAATGTGGATGATTTGATGCATATAGACTAGCAATGAGCACAGTGTTGAAAATTCCTGGCTGTGGGTCAGTTTAGCATAACATTTGGACAACATTTCCCTGAACTGAAGTTTCTTAGTCTGGAAATCCAAACTGGTGATAACAATTAGTTGTTCCCTTTGCTTCTGCACTTAATTAGGAATCTGTAGGGAGAGGCAAGGGGGGGAGCAAAAGAAAAACAATCAATCATTTTCAAACCTGACAGAAGGTGAAGGTCAACTTAAATTTAAGCTGTGGCTTATGTTTGATTTGTATTTGATCTGAGCCACCACACACCCCTCAGATTTTAATATGTCCTGGCAATCAGATGTTCCAGGGCTGCATTTTTCCCCTTACTTGCCAGACAGCGGCTGGGTGGCTCCCTGCAGAAGGCTGTAAGGAACAGGGATAGACAGGAGGTCATCAGTGACCACTAAAGGATCAAAGAGGGGGAAGCTGGGTGGTTTCATACAGTCAATCTCCTATGGTAAATGATTTTATATTGCTCAAACTCCAGCTCTGGTGCAGTCCATTTTTACTGCTATTCTAAATACCCTGACTTGTTCAGAAATGCAGTAAAAGGCTTTTGTCCCAACCCATTCAACTTAAAAAATGGAAAACGAAATCCTCTTAATCCCTCCTTGGATCAGCCTGCACAATGAAGTAGCCAAACTGGTAGTCACAGTATTGCTATGGTGCTCAGACTGCTGCGATTCCTACACCTTGTCCCTCTCGGATCACCAGTGGGATCAGTCGTTCTCCATTAGGTTGGAAAAGCTTAGAAAATAAGAACAATAAAAATGTTAAACGTGCTGTGGAATTTCATTCCACTTCTATAATGAGCTTAGCAAACCCTAAAGCAGAGAATACGTAATTTTAAACAGATTTTTAAATAGCTCTTTTGTCAGCTCTCTTGGAAGAGGAGCAGAACCAGCTGATGATACTTTTTCAGGAGCATAAGCAGTGGCTTTCTGGGCTTGATCCTCGAGGTACTGACTGCCCCTGGCTTCTTCTGCCGTCTCCTGGAGCAGGGTGAGCTGCACCTTGTGGGATCAGGACCTTTCAGGGGGGTGTGATAGGAGTTCCAGGGTGCTCCTTCTCTCATCTATAGTGCAGTGGTGGTAACACAAGAACCCCGGTAAATGGGCATGGAGGGCAGCCAGCTGGGCCTTGCAAAGGAACTGGCTCCTTTTTACTGGAGAACGACGTTGCACAGCAGTAATTATAGTTCCAGTATTTCCTGTAGCATCTTCAGCTTCATTTAATTCCCCCCTCAACAGATGTCTGCTTTGAAGGAGAAGAGGAGAAAAGAGTCTTTCTATTATGGGATTTTTTTGGGGCACCTTAAGCAATGGCTATAAAGTAGAGGAGGAGGATTGCAACCCAATACCATCACATCTCTCTCTAGAGTCCTTCTCTTTGTTCTTAATCTCATTTGAGTGGTAACTGTTCAACAGAGTAATAAGATAAGCATTTGAAGCATCTCATCAACCCAGCACAGATTTTTAACACTGCTCAGTCCAGTTAGACTATTATGGGTGGCCAAAATAAGATCCCTGTACTCTTGATAAGTCACATGAATAAAGTACTGGATGGTCATGTTGTAGTGAGCAATTTGAAGCTGAAAGCAGGAAAGTTTCTAGTCTCAGTTTCTGTGTAGAAAAGCAGACAATACAGAAAGGATCTGCTGCTCTTGATTTAAAAAAAACAGAGCTGGAAATGAAACAGATGAAACCATTAGTTTATTTCACTTGAAAGCTGATGCTTTGAGGAGAGCTGTGCCATATTGTTCTGTACAAGGACACCAGATTAATCGCCTTTTCTCTCCTTCACCTTTTATAGTGATGCTGCACAAATGGTATCAAGCTGACGGAGAAAATTATAAATATACTGTGGCTGCAATTTAGCAGCATTAATCACACAAATTTAGTAGTTTTAGATGGTAGTATGTCATCCATTAGCTGAAAAGTTGACAGTTGTAGCATAGAAACCTGAGTTCAGGCCTCATCTTCCCCTTTCGGGTCATCTATTTCTTTCTCGGCAAAAACATCTGGTCATTTCAAAACTGTAATTTTCATACAGTTTAGCTAACAGTGGAATGTTGAAAAGCTGTTCTGAAAAACGTAGTTCTTTCCTGTGCCAAACCAGTTGGCCTAGAGTTAGCAAATGTTATAAATCTTCCCTTTGCTTTTTCAACAGCTCTAAAACTGCAGAATTAAATGCTTTATAAAGACTAACCAGTGGACACAGGTTAATATGCTGAAGAAGTTGAGCATGCAAAGCCACCAAGGCCTCTTGAATGCTGCCCTAGTTACTCCACGGAGCTCAAGCCTGCAGAACCGCCAAGCTGCCTCCCAACCCCAAGCCTTAGACGGAGGACCCTTTTGCTTGCTTTCCCTCCTCCCAAGCACAGCTTAATATAAGGCACTGAGTAGAGTCAGACAGAAAATAACAAAACAGAAAGCCTGCCTTCAGTCACAGGTGTGCACAATCTCCATTAAGGTGTGTCAGTGGAGATGGTCTTTCTCACTGCTTGTCCTCCAAATCTTACCCCAGCCTTGTGCGTAGAGTCATAAATAGTAGGCTGAGGGATGTCCCCTATGCACCATATTTATTTGACAAAAAGAAGAAAAAAAGAGAAAGAAACAGCAACACAGTGATTTTTGTCAACCCAAAAGAATTAACAATGTGAAGTGAAAATTTTGGAAGCGATGAAATAATTTTTTTGCTTTCCCAAGGTGAATTTCATCCAGAGGGAAATGAGGACATCAGAGGTGTGCCAGCTGGTGTGCTGTTTTGTCGCACCAAACAACAACCCAAGAGCCTGGGAATGGCAAACCCAATTTCTTCTTCCTTCTCCCATAGATATGTAATCATATATATCAAATAGAAGGGGGGGGACACTGGAAGTGCTCTGCCCCCACTGATCCTATGGCACGTGGGTAGGGTGCGCTGTGCACAGACCTGCTTTGGTTGGAAATCCTGTTCTGAACTAGGCACGGGGATGTAAAATCCCACCTCCCCTCCCCATACAAGCCCCCTGGCTTCTGCTCTGGAGGCTGGTGTGGGAGAGGTACCATCCCCTATGCTGTGAAGGATGCATGGATCTGTGGGTGAATCAATGGTGCTTTTTAAAAAAACACATAGAGAAACAGGATGACCCATTCAATCCGGGGCAGGATTCCTGTTTTGCGGAAAATTCAAGAACTGTTGAAACTTTGGGTCTGAGCCAAAGCAATTTTTTAAAATTATCATTCTGGTTTTGTGGTCCTGATGAGGACAGCAGGAATGGAATGATGGAATGTTCTCTGCTACCAAGTCCTGACGTGTTAACACCGCTCATCAGGACCAGCAGTGCCAGGACAAAACAAGAGGAAAATACTGACTGCATGGGATATCTTCTCAGAACCATGACAAAATTTCTGGTCAGAGAGAGGCAGCTGTATTTCAGAAGAGCCCATCAGGGCATGATAGTCGTTCAACACATGGAGGAGGAAAGTTCAAGTTGCTCATCTGCACGGCAAATCCCAAACAAGGACCCGGCTGCCAGAAGTGCTGGGGTTCGCTTTCTCTCATGCTCATCATCTGACATCAGAGCTGTTCTGCTTTGTGTAGGGGTTAACCAGAGTAAAGATTAAAATCTAACTGTTAAACTGCAAGCTGAGCGTCTGTCCATGGATCTGTGCGCAACAGTCACTAGCCAGCAAGCAGCTCTTCTCTTGTTCAGTAGGAGGCAAAGACTTCACAACCCTTCATTTGAGACAGAACAGCAGGGACTTAAACGTATGTTTTCTTCAGAGTAGGTAAACGGCCTCAAAACTGGTGCTCTGGATCAGGGATCTTGCAGGCTCACTTTTTCTTATTCTAATTAAAATGTGAAATATCCATCTTTTCATTCTGAGAAAGACATTTTTAGATCTCCCCAAAGTAATAGATGCTGGGAACCTGAGCAGGAGTTTTTGTGGTCACAGAAGATAGGAACCATGTTAGGAAGAAGAACCATGCAGAAAAGTTACCTCTGGCCCCTTTTGCCAGTTCTGAATGTGATGCCTAGCAGCCTGGTACCTTAGCCGCTGGCCTGGGATGCTCAGCACACAACGAGATCACTCTTGCAATCAGACTACAGCAACAGCAACTAAGGTTGCCTGTTTCTTAACCCTGGTATTATGATTTGCTTTCAGGCAGATCCCCTCAGCTCAGACAAGGCCTACTCCCGCCTTGAAGCTGTCAAGCAGGCAGAGAATACCCACCCTTGGAGGGACCAAGAAACACAGGTACAGAAAGAAAGGTGTGAATCCCAGCTGTTGGCTGGACAAACTGCCAGGCTCACGTTTCAGTAAAGCCCATGAGGAAAAACACTTCTTATTTCCAAGTCCTTCAGCCAGTCATGGTAAAATTGCAGACTAGCTCCTTATGAGCCAATGCCTCCTGTCCTTTGCTGTCCAGGAAAGTGGAAGCGCATTCATTTTCTGATGGAAACGAATTGAGCAATGCTGTTTGCCTGCCTTCGGTGCAGGACTCTCAGCACACTGATAAGGATACGAGAGCAGGACTTCTTACCCTTCATTTCTTCTCAGCCTAAGTCCGTGAAGCCACTATGCCTGTACAAACCTGTATAAAACGCTATTTTGCTCACATGGTGGTGTTGTATATCAAAACTGCACAGATAGATGGTGACTTTGCAAGCTGTAAGTTAGGTAGGAACTGGATTTTGGTTACCTAAACAACACTGCCAGATCCTAGAAACAGACCACCACCTTGCAGATCTGACCATGTAGGGGAGAGATATGTATTGACAGGTATCTGTTAGACGCCTGTTACCCAGTCTCCCTCACGGCATGCTCCAGTCCCTCCGCTCTGAAGGCTGCTGTTCAAGGCAGTAGCAAAGCTATTTCAACATCACAAAGAGACCTAACTTTGGTTTTAGCTTGCCATGAATTTAATTCCCTTCTATCTGAACTAGTTACCCTGTTCTTTCTCACTGCTGGGCTTTCTGCCTGAGCATGTTTACTTAAAGCATGCTGAAGTTGCAGCTGATAATAGGTATTTTGTAAGAAAATTGTTCTCCAGCTCATCCATTTTGCCTCTACCTTTGCCAGTGGCTCCCCTTCCTCTTCCACATACTGGTCTTGTCTTCTAATTGAGGTTTCTGCGTGCTCTGTAACCAGAGGATCTGTACTGAATTTTAGAAGCTGTATTTGGGAAGCGTGGATGTTTTTCCCCCGCCGTCTCCAGTGGCTGTAACCAGCGGCCCATTTATAGCTCTGTCTGTATTGTAAGAGCCATGCACTGCGTTAGCCCCTTCTGGGTTGGGAATGGGGTTTCCTGGCTGGCGTTTGGGGCTGGCAGTCACACAGGCTGCCACTGCAAGAGCCAAGGAGCAAAAATTTAGAAAGCTACTTAACAAAGAGATTGCATATGTGCCGCTGGACCTGAGGAATGGACAATTACTTTCCTGACTGGTCTAAAAGGGGGCTGCTTTATTTCAGCATCAAAAAGAGATTCTGGCTTTCTCCCCGGTTACAGACAGAGCAATCCTTCATTAGTGACACTGTGTGAAGGCTTGTATCAACCTCGGAGCAAGCTCAGCTCCTTCAGCTTCTTCAGCACATCCTGGTTCATTGCCATTGTCTCCTAATGCTCTCCATGAGTGTGAAATGGCTCTCGCTGTCGGTGAGGCAGAGCAGGGGAAGACAAGAGCCCTTGCTCACATCCCAGCACAGTCAGCCAAGATGATCCAGGGAGGGTGGTCTCATGTATTGTGAGGCAGGGGTTGTCACTCCTTTCTCCCACTTTTTCAACCATGGTTCTTCTGTTTGGCCCTCCATTCAGCGCAAAACAGAAAACTATCCCTACCCTCATGGGCGGAAGGCACAAAACAAAACCTATGAAAGTCAAGGCAAGGAAGTGATATTCCTCCTCTCCATTACATTTAAATCTGCCACTTTAAGGTGTGCTGCTGCTTCTCCCCTTGCAGCTTCCTCTGCTGCCAAGGGCAGCATCTCACATAGAGCAGGACACCTGAGTGAAAGGGGCTTCAAATCGGTCCCCTTTTTGTTGGGTACGTCCTCCACCTCTGAACGCCTGCAGCAGAAAGCATCTCTTATATGGCTAATACCCTGTGACGGGGTGTTGTTTGTGGCTAAAGCTTCAAGAGATATTACTGCAATACATGTCAATGCGAAGGGGCCTGTGGTGACTGCCAACTTTTTGTTGGATGAATATTCTCTCTGCAAGGGGTATGAGAAGGGGTGGAAACAGTACAGAAAGGACTGGAGGCTGAAGGGGAAGAGACAGATGAAGTCTCGCATTCAGAAAGTGCTGGAGCCCTTGCAATGAGCTCAGATGGCTTACAGGGCATTCTGCGCAAACTGTTTACAAAGGCCCAGGGTTTAAATTATGGTGGTGTCAGCAATCATTAAGTTTGCTGCACTGGAAGTATTTTATGCTTTTCAAAATTCACCTCCTGCTCCAATACTCTTGAAAGAATTTCAGAAATAAAAATACCAGTTAGATGACTTTTTTTCTTTTGCTTTTACCTCCCTGCACCCCCAAAAAGGGGGAAAAAAAAAGGGTATCCTGAAAAGAGCTTCAGTTTCATAATTATGCTTTCACTGATAAAGTGACATTTCCTGTAGTAATTAGGACACGCTATGCCATCCAGAGACTATATCTCCACACTTTCTATGGGGATCTGGCCTTTTTTCCTTACAATTATTCCTAAGCATTCCCTAAATGCAGTCAGACATTGTAAAGAGTGACAGCATAGAAAAGAAAAAAGCAACAAACCTAGGTAACTCCCTCAGCAGTTGCGCCATAGCCCATACAGTTTCATACAGAAGAAAGATAAGACTATACAAGCATTTAGGAACAAGTAGTATCTGCACTGTGACAAAAAAGGTACATAATGCCCTCCCACTCATCTCCAACCATAAAAAAATTGTTAATTATCTGTGCTGAATGGAATTAAGCCAAAACTGGAACTTTGATGTTGTTTTCTTCAGGCAGAATCACCCACCGGAGGATTTGATTGATATTTGAGCCTTACTGGGGGGGCCTGAAGGGCTCACCTTGCAGCACAGTGTTTGTATTAGACCAACACAGTGGGGTCACTGTTGCTGAAGTCTTAATTTTGTCCCACTCCAAACTCCTTGGGGCAGGAAGCTTCAGGTCTGGCAGTTTCCAAAAGGCAGATTTGCTGTCTGGGGCTAATTCCAAACTATACAGCAGCACAGTCAGGCTCGGAGCCCCTTCGTGCAGTGAACAGAGAGATGCTTTTCAATACTGGTTCTCAGGTAACTGCCCTCTCCCGTCTAACAAAAACAATGCTGGATTTCAATTGACTTGTCCTCCTTTTGCAGAGCTCAAAAGCAAGCCTTTACCTTAACTTGGGTTTCCCCAGGTAACAAACAAGACTCTCAGAAAATAAACATTTGTAATTATCCTCGGCAGCCACTGGATGTCAGTGATTGCTGGACTTTAGAAGTGGTTTCGGTTAAAACAAAATAAAGGACAGCATTTTCTGACCTGCCTGAGCCACAGGCAGGAGCAGAACCAGGCGGTGCAAGCGCAGCCAGATGGTGGGCAAGCCAAGCCGAGGACCAGATGTGCTGGCTGGTCTCAGGCTGCGCACTTGCCTTTGCACCCACGCATGCTTGTATGCACTCGTTTGTATAAACATATCTGAAGACAGAGAAGAGACTAGTGAAAAACAGGTGCCCTTTCAGCCGATAGACTCATTAGAGGTTAATGGTCTCCATTTGAGCTGCTCAGCTTCAGGCTTACGAAGGCATTTCAGAAGTTGTAATCTGAAAACGTGGCATTGGCACATAGACACAAGGAACCCACGGAGAAAGAAAAAGCCGTTTGTTCACGCTGAGTGACTCTCCAGAGCAGAGTGAAGGAAGGCAGGAGGCACGACAGAGCAATACAAAATCTTAGACAGGCATCCGCTCATTTTTGCAGGCATAGACAGCAAAGGTGTGTGGTAGCTTGCGTGTGCTGGGTGCAATCAGTGTTGATGACTGCAGACTAAGCAGATTTGTTCTCACACAGGAGTTGGTCACAGAAGCAATACTCTCTGCTATACTGTGCTTGAAGGGCATGCTGGATGCCTCCCCTACAGATTGCTAAGTCTGGAAAAAGATGTAAATGGAAACACTTGAAGACTGATCTGTTAACACACTATAGCAGCCTTCAAAAGCAGGGAAAAAAATGTGTAGAAGCAAACTGGATGACAGGTAGGAGGGAAGGAAGGTTAACATGCTCAATTTGTTCTACTTCCATAGTCAAAATGTGAGGAATGTACACAAGCGCATGAATGATCATGCAAATAACGACATTGCACTGCAGAAGGCAGTTGCAGTGAGCAGCCTCCTGGCAGTGTGGAGAGCTCAGAAGAGGCTGTCAGATAGACCAGGCATGAGAAAGCACACAGGGCTCTGCAGCTGGCACATCCTCTCTGCGGCACTTGTTGTCCTGCAGGGAAGGAGTGGGCTGCTGGCACTGGTTGGGATGCTTTGCTGGGGCGAGGGCACATGGGCTTCCCACCCTTCCCTTGCAAGGAGCTGCCGGGGACAGGACTCAACCCACCTTCTCCCAGAGCTGCTCCCTGTCTCCTGCTCCCGCTCCCTCTTCCCTTTCTCCATGTCCCCTTCCCAGACCCCCGTCCCTACCTTCCTCTCACAAGAGTTGCTCCATTTCGGCAAAAGGAGCAGAGCAACCCTCCCAGCAGAGTGACCACACACCACTGCCAGATAGCCATGCATGCTCGCAGGAGACTGTGTCTAATCCCCTCCAGCCAGTGACAGCATTGAAGTCAAATCCTCTAGTCCCCTGCAAAATGCTCTAACCACTGACCGAGGTAGGAGCATCAGGGTTCGTATCACTGGACACGTTTTAAGGAAATTCCACTATTTTCTACTAAAGCATGATCTAGGATGTACATATGCACTGAGAGCAAACTGAATCCTCTGAGGACCTAGGAAGAGAAAGACCTCAAGCCCTGGGTCCCAAGTGGTTTTAGGTAAAAGTCAGGACCTCTGGCTTAAGACGGTTCCAAATATGTGTTCCTTGGGGTAACAAAAAAGTAAGTGGGGGCTGAAGATGGGACTTTGGCACTGTGAGGATCATGTCTTAATAAGCAGCTATTTTTGAGATAATCTGTTTTAGACTTGGCTATTTGAATCTTTTTTGACTTTAGACTTCAAAAACATAAAGTAATAGAGAATCCATCACAGCTCTAGATAAGTTGTTCTCATAGAAGAAAACCCAAACACTTCAGAGAAAGAATCTTTTAGTACCTTAAATAAACCTTCAGCAAATATCAAATGGCTTTCATGGCAGCTGGGTTGTTTGGCAGCAGCAGAAGATGCTGCTGATAACACATTGCTATAAGCCTGCCTTTGTAATTTATTGCATTTGAGTAGATCTGTGAGATTAATTCATAAATCTGCGAGGATCTAGTCACAGTATTTCTCTGTCCTCTACAGAAACTGAAGAGTGTGCACCACTGACCATGACCAGCAGGACACTAAAGCAGGTACCAGAGGCTAGCTGCCACTAAGAAGGTGATGGAAAGATCCCACCACAAGTGCCAAGTACGGTGAAATGGCCCACGTCCGATCTGCTCAGCTGCCTCCGGGCATTTCAACACTGTTAGGTACAGAAGTTTCGCAGTTGTTCCTATACTACAGAGAACCACACACTTGCAGCAGCTTTGAGGTATGCTACCTCTGGGACTGCACGCAAAGAACAAGATAAGGCAAGAAGAGCAGCTGAAGGGACTTCAGGTCTTTGCAGCTCCCCTCTGGGTGGCTGCTTTGCACCATACCACAAGTACCAGCCACATCCTGTAGCGTGCGGGATAGTCACGGGGAAGCTGAGTCTGCTCCCTTCTGTCCTCCCGTTATGGCAGCACATCTGTGACTTGGCTGCAGCCTGTGCAACGCCTGTGGGAGGGTGGCATGGTGGGATCCTGCAGGCAGGCTCGAGGAGCCCAGTACCAGGGCAGGGTGGGGGCTCGCTCTTGGCCCCGTGTGCTACACCCTTGGAAAGCCAGCTCACATAGCACCGCATGGCACTGCTGCCACTTGAGGGAAGGAGGCCCCGGGACAGCCCTTGTGCTCTTGCCCTACCTACAGAGAACTTGTTCTTTCTGTTCATTGTAGCTTATGCTGAAAAGACACCTAAAAGGCAACAGTATAGAGGAAGCCACTGGGTGTACCTGATGTGGGGTAAAATAAACCTTTCATAATTCACGAGGAAAACAGGAATAGAGGGTAAGAGTCCTTTGCTAAAAGTCTATTGCTGAAAATAAAGACTTCTTTCACTCTATTGTTAATGTAAGCATTGAGACAGTCCTCCCTTTCTAGAGTCTGATTTTCCCAGCCCATAGGGGCCCACAACAGGTCAGTACCAGGCTTCACCCACCCTCCCTTGACACCACATCTTTGATGTCATTGGTAAGCGCTTTCATTAAATAAGAAACTGTTTGGATTATTTGCCACAATCTTGTGCTCAAAATTGCTTGCTTTACAACCAAAAACGATCCCTTGTCCTAGCTGTCATCATCTTGCTTGCGAGTCAGATTTAGCTTGACTATCGTGGGATGTAAACGAATGTTGGGCTTGACTTCAGCACTGCTCTTCAGAACTTTGTAGCCATGAGAAAACACTTCTGCACTGATGGCCAGCCCTCTCCCACACCAGGTACTGCAAACACAGCAAAATCAGTGGGGACACGTAGATTTCCAGCCTGCCATGCACAGGGTGTGACTGCTTTGCCTTGAAAAGATAGCTGTAACAAATGAAGCGGTTTTCCTTCATGAGCATATGCTTTCTGCTTTAATTTTTTTGTGAGCGGTATTTTATATTTTCACATATATCCAGAGGCACATTTTAAAAGTCCCTTGGAAAAATGACACACATACTTTATTTCAGATTCAGTAATTTTATGTCACGCTACACAGAAATTTCAGTACTTTATAGCAACCGTATTTCTCTGGATGCATTTACCATTGCTATTAGCAGGCTAGGGAAAGAAGGGTGAAGAAAGCTGGCAGGTGTAAGACTAAGAGGAACACATTTCAGAAGGTCTTTTTCAGACTACCAAATGAAGTTGTTATATAAACCCTAATCTTTAGGTTAAAAAAGTGAGCACGAAAAAAATTCTCTCCCTTCTCCTCCAACCTGCCGACAAAAGCCCATCGTGGTAATTACTGCCTTTAACCTTACTGTTGGAGAGCTCTGACAAAGGGCAGCAGATTAATTTTAGATCTATCTACTGTGTCCTATCCAACAGCTCATAAAAACAAAGTTTTCTTTGAAAGCTCTTGTGCTCCCCAGCTCTTGGGCAGGTTTAGGAGGCAATATAAGAAGAACAGCTAGCAGCACCTGTACTATTTCAGCAGTGATCCAGCCAGGTTTTTGGACAATCTGTTTGGCTCACAGGAAACATGCCCTAAGCCAAGCCAGAGCCCCTCGGTTTAGCCTGATTCTCCACGTAAGCTGATCTCACAACGGCACAGCCACCCGGCATCTCCCAGCCTGGGGCAGCACAGGTTTCCTGCCCTCACAGCAGTGCCAGAGGAGCTGGAGCAGGCAGGTCTGCAGCGTTCACACAGCGGCTGATTTATTGTCCTCTGGGCACACACGCATGACTTCCATTGCTAATAGTAAACCCTGCTCGCACAATGAGGGAGAATAGACTCCCAAACTGCTGCTGACATTCGCTTGCCTGCTGATCACTGTATCCCTTGTGCCTCGGTTGGTCTCCACCGTACCCTGCTTAAGCGCTTTGCAGTCATTATGGGCTTGATTCTCCACTGCTTCTCACCTTGTGCAGTCATTTGCACCTGTGTAAAGTGAGTGCAAAGTGAGTTTACTTCTACTTTGCACAGGTGTAAATGATTACACATCCATGGAAGCTAAGACTCTACACTGAAGCTGCTCTGGCCAGAAATTGCATCTCTGTTGAAGCATAAAGAATCCATAAAGGGCAGGTGATACAATTACTCGGTAGGGGAGAATAATGAATATGCCATGGAGAGAGAGTCCTTTCGTTTCAGTACGAGCCTACCACGTCTTACAGCACACAACCATAGTTCTCAGAGGTGCAATGGTAATATGCAACTTTGCATTTGATTTTTTTTAAAGCAGCTTTGACATTTGGTATTTTGTTACAGGGGCAGGGAGGTGAAGCTGGAAATAAAATATGACTGAAAAAGTTTATTGAAAGAATTTCAATAGCTTGAAAGAATTTCTAGATAACACAGTTACTGCTAGCACACAGATGCATGTCACCTCATTTTGGAAAAGGACAGGTTCCTGCCTTGCCTCTATTAGTACTACAGAAAATGGGGTTTGGCAGTTCTTTTTGACGAAAGAAAAGTGAGTGGTAGTTCTATCAGCAACCAGCTGAATTTATAATGTAGATTAGTTGGTTTGAGGGAATCTGACATTGAGATGAAGAGGGTCTTTTAAAGACAATGTTACAAATTAGTCTGCTGAATAATTACATGTAAAGGTCATGTATGTTAATTATGCTCTCAAAAGGTTTCAGGAATAAATAAAAGTATTACATTTTTGATCTGAGTGGCCACAACACATAGTCCTGTTGGTATGTTCTGTTAGGCAGAGAAATTGCTCATGAAATAATGTGGTTTTGAGGCTAGCCTCTTTATTTACAGTGATTATCCAAAGTTTTTTCTTCTCAACACAGGAGGAATTGAACAGCAGAGAGCTGGCATTCTGCTCATAGTTCCTTGCCTCTTCTGCAAACACCTGGCCAAATAATGTCTTTTTTTTTCATTTTATTTTGAGCTTTTCACCAAGCTTGTTAGGTCAAGATTCCTAATTTCTTGCTCTTCTCTTCCATTCTGTCCCTACTTCAGATACCCAAGTCTCACAAAGGAAGACCAAGAGAGAGTTGTCTTTCCATACATGCATGTGTAGCGATGTCTGTGTTTCATGTGGAGGCTGTTGATGTCGAGAACCACAAAAGGATCCTTCCAGCTGAAAGGTAGCAGATATATTTAATCCATAAAAGCACCTTTACTTCATTGTCATCAGCGTCATGAGTCTACAATGGTGGTAGTTTAAAGAGTATGTTCTAGACAAAAATAAAAATGGTGTCTATTGTAATCATATTTTAAAGTGATTGTTAAAAAATAATTTATTACACACTTACGCAACACCCTTTTGTCAGAGTATTTTAATTTTGCTATTCCACAATGATTTTGCTTCTATCCAAGCAGTAGTGAAGATAGATATAGTAATAAAACCTTTACCCCAAGGTGTGCTTCAATAATACAATATATCATTTGAGAGACCTGAAACCTTTGCTGCAATCAGGACTCTTTCAAATACTTCATGTTGCTGTAGCAATACTGTCTCTGAACTAGAAGTTCAGTATCTGTTAGCATCTGTTCTCTGTATGAAAGACATTTCGAGATACAGAAAAGCAAACTGTGAGTGGTCACAAGATCCTTTGTAACTCCAGGAATGCTAAATTGTGTTCTGGTGATCATTGTGATGGTCTTCTGTCGCAAGCTCACCCAAGCTAGATGGTGTTGTGCAGTGTCTGCAAGCTCAGAAGTAAACCGCTCGTTATGAAACGAAGTCCTTCCCGATCCCGCGCACCCAAGAGGAGCGGCTGTATCTGGACAGCTCCGCAGTCATTGTGTCAGCGGAAATTCCTCCTTCGCTCCCCTTCTGCCCAAAGCAAACTGCTTTTTTATTAGGAAATACTCTCTTTCTTTGGAGTTTTATTGCAGCCTTGCAGATTTCGGCTTGTCTCAGACCATCTGTAAATGCAGCAGGTAGGGACCATGGCTGTCAATGCGGGCAGCAGAGCCACCCCACTGAGGAGCCAGAAGAGACGGCTCCCTCAGGTCATGTCAATGCTGTGTGAAGATGACTGCTGAGGTCGCCCAGGGCGAGCTGGGTCATCCACAAGAATGGTGTCATGTGGCTCAAAAGCCATTCAGCTATATCTCCGCAGGGCTCTGCTTGAGGTGTGACTCCGTGCCTCGTGGCAGGGGGTAAGTGGCCATATTCGGTGGCCACTGAGGGCTTCGTTTCACCACTGTGAAGCAGATCTTTCTACTTGAGGTCCACAGCTGTTTGTCAGATCTAGAGTGGAAACTAGGCTGACCCTGTTGCTGCAGTGGTCCTTGCAGCCTTGAACAGGATGTGGGGTTGCCCTTCTTTCTATGAACAATCAGGGAGGCCCAAGGTAGTGCAAGAGCTCAGTCTTGCCTTCCTGAAATTCCCAGCTGCCCAGAATATCTCCTACACTTGGCTCCAGTTAAGCAGTGAAGTGGCTGCTCCATGGTCACTTTCCTATATTTTGGTCTTGTGCCACTTTGGCAACAAGGGGGAAGACAACTCCGTGAACCTCCACAGCAAAGGTTTGCAAGGCATTCTCAGCACCAAATACCAAGCTCCTTGCATTTATCTCCACTCTTTTTTCCCTGCTAGTTTTCTTCTGTATATTTACCACATCTGTTTACTTCATCGTGCTTTTTGGCCCTCATTCCCTTTTTCCCCTCTTTTATTTGCTCCTCATCAGAAATCTCTAGTACACTAAGGGGGAAAAAATTCCCACTTCCAATATACCAACACTTGAGCAGCTAAAATCCCTTTGAGATCCTAGGTCTCAAAACAGGTTTCAGCCTCTGGGATGTGATTTCTTTGGCTGGAAAGCTCCCATGGCATGTCACTTAAAATGGTGCCGTTCCCTGTTCTCTGGAAACCAGTTGTCTACAAATCATTTTGCTCACCTGTGCCACATATTTATAAAGAATTTCATAGGCAGGGTCTGTAAGACATGGTTTCCTGGCACTTACTCAGCTATCAGGCATAATGAAATCCAAGCTGTTTATTAGCTCAGCCACTATCTCGGCTATCCAGAAATCTAGCTCAAATTCCAGATGTCCAATTTGCAAACCCAACCTTCCCAACTGTTGGATGAATGCACTTTTCCCTGTCACTGTCTCCATTTGAGACCAATTAGTTGGTTCACTTTTGGACAGTCTACTCCTTACTGTTTTTAGCATGTCTGCTCTATTAATGGTTATCCTTGAGGCAGTGTCCACTTTTTCCATGCATTTCACAGATACCAGCAGATGATTTGCAGCCAGTCTCCTCTTCCTGTTGTTCAGCTGCGAGAATACAAACAAAAACCTGGAGTCTTATTTGTATACCTGAAGGATTTGCTGACAAAATGTGGTGTCCCTGCAATTCTCAGAATGGGAAGGAGGCTTTTTACTAGGCTCTTGTGATGTTTTGTTCTGGCCCAGCCTCCTGTTATAACAAGTTGACGTTTTATAGCGAACTTTTTCACTGTACCAGCACTTAAGTGAACTGCTTTCTTTAGTTTTTGCATTATTGCCAACTTCTCTTGTTTTACAAACCAAATCTATCACTTTTTCTAATTGTTCAAAAATGCCACAAACCAGACTAGAGTCACCTTTTCCATTTGACATATCTGTGCTTATGGGGCTCATGGCAATTACTGTCCATCTTTCTTGCTAGCAGCTGCTTTCTTTCCTGGTTGGCTGCTGCAGAGAAAAACTCAAATGGTGGGGCAAATTCCCCAGGCCCTTGGGGTGTCTGATTTCCTTTTGCTGATCTAGCCCTGCAAGTTGAAGTCCAGCGAAATGTGTCTAAGTTGTTCCACTGCCCATTTATCCTGGGAGTCCTTGTTTGCACCGGATTATGCCAAGAAGAGGTCTCGCCTGGTCCTCAACCAGGCCAGAGGATTCAGCTTTCCCCTTGATGCTATTTCTCTGATCTGGCTCTTTCTGCCTGATGGCTGCCTGCACGCCACCTCTCAGCAGCTCCTGCAAACTTGGAGCGCTTGGTCGTCTGTCGTGGGCTGCTCTGTAGCACGGAGGGAGCTGGCGTACTTGGGCTGGCTGCTGGAAACCTCTCCTGTTCCTCTTCCTAGCTACTCGCTTGGGTGAGACGCTGAGGAGAGCCAAGAAGCCTGTCAGGGAGTTTTCCCTCAAAGAAATCAAGTTTTGCATTATTTGAACTGGACAATCTCTCCTCTCCCTGATTGGCCTCTGAGGGTTACAAATGGAGCAGAAAATAATTTTACTGAGGTCATTTGGCTAACCCACTTGTGCAGCCAGGTGGCTGAGTGAGGTCTGCTCTGACCTCTGCCCCTTGCATTGCTTTCTCAACACAGTTTCTGAGATCTGTCATTCCTTGCTGCTGCTCACATCTATTAGCAGGTTTTGAGCTGTCAAGACACCTTTGAGTCTCCCTGCCTCCTTGGAAATCCTCCTCATTCAGAGCAGACAGGTCTCTGCTTCCAGCGATGGGGCTTCCCGGTCTGGCTAGACACTCTGGAGCTGTTGCTCCAAAAGCAATTTTGTCTCCATCCACAAGTCATCTCTCCACCATTAACAAGAGACTTCTGGATGCTTCTCCCTTTTTTATTTGATGCTTTCTCCTTTAATGATACCTCACACTGCTGGCTGTAGGTCAGGGGAGACCTTTTTGCCAAGGAGGGCTTGAATGAGCGCAAATGTGTGGAGGGCAGTCCCAGCTCTTTCCCAGCACCACACTGGCAATGCAGATAACACTGACAGCTCCATGGTTGACAGGGGACATCTCTGTCCTTCTGCCACTTGGCATCATAGACTCAAGACGAGTTGAGAGTGGCGGGGGAGAGGGCACTGGGGAGAGGAGGAGGCAGGAGAGCCACGGAGGGTGAGATGGAGGGGGGATGGAGGTAAAGCAAGGACTTTGGTTGCCTGCAGGCTCCGCAGGATGCAGCTGCAGATCAGATGTAGCTTGTGAGCCCCACGCTTCCCACTTAGTTTTCAGGTTTGCTTCCACCATGGCTGATTTTGGTGGCATCTCCATTACCCAATCTCTCTTGAGCCTGTGCACATACAGGATCTCAGTTTCTCCTCCTGGAGCCTGGCTCTTGCTCCCGACATACTCAGTAATGCTCTGCACTCCAGGTCGCTTGCCATCATTCAGAGTTCTGTCGGCTGTGTTGCTTGGGAGACGAAGGTGATGGTAGAGTCAGGCTTCTTTACCATGGTCCTCTGTCTACAAGGGATGTGCAATGTGCGGTGTCCCCAGGCACAGGAGGAATTAAGAGCTGTTTTTTCATGTTACAATTGTCTTTTAATCAGCTTAGCCAAAATCTCTGTCCTCCCCCACCCAGCCTCTGTTCTTGGAGACCTAATCCTAATGTTTGTTTAGGCCGTGTCCTTGGCTTCTCTGATCTGCTCAGCCCTCGTTCCATAAACACACAAAAACAATAACCAGTGAGATATGAGACACCTGTAAGTAAAGGTAATTTCTTTATATTATTTACACAGGAATGCATGTCTCTGTGTGGAGGCTGCTTTGTGTTTTCTGGTTCCACAAATCATGTTGAAGGCTTCTGTTTCTCATATTTATCCCAAAGGGATGGTGACTCTTACAGTCCTCCCTGACTCCTCCGAGGACAATCTCAGTGCTCACCTGGCTGTGCAACTGGCATCTCACTTTTTAAAGAAAAGGCAGGGTTGTGTTTTTGTAAGCTGTTATCAGCCATTTAGCCTCAGTGTCACTAATTTTCTTTAGCACTAACTAACAGGGCACGAGATTATTACAAAGTAAGGTATCCTCATGGTGACCTTAGTCTAGTCCAGTTAGATTGATGTCTGCATACAAACCGCTGCCCTAGCTGAAAACTATCTTGGGACCATTAACAGAAAGTCACAGTAACGTCTAGGTCTAGGAGAAGGAGTACCCTCCTCTGCCCATCTGAGACGGATTAGCACATTGCCATCAGAAAGGCAGCTCAGCGGCTTTTCATGCCTGCTGTGGACAGCAAATGGAGTCTTCAATCTCAAGAACAGTTTATCATCAAGGTACTTCTGCCAATGCTGAATTCAGTCATTAGGAAAAAAGTAATCACTGGGGACCTGTTGAAGTGTGATGCAAAGCAGCATGGGTGGGGAAGAGAGCTAGGGAACCAAAGAGTGGCTGGACCAAATCTCTGACTTTGTAATTCAAATGGAATGAACTCTAATCCTTTGAAGGTTGTCCATTTGAAAACATTTCTGCTAACCTTTTTCCTCACATCAATTTGCTAATAGATTAATTTTTATAAGCTTTCCATGGGGGGAAAATTGATAATATGACCCAAAATATGTCTCCTCCAAAAATGGCCAAGTTACAGTGGAAAAAAACAGTTCAGCCACATAAAGATGTGATAGGTATAAAAGCAATGTGAGGAGCTTGCACAGCTCTCCACCTGCAGCAGCTAATTAAGAAGCAACGGCTGAAGCCAGGTCTTTCCCCTTCTTCGGAAAGGACTGCTTCCTGCATGGCAAGATTCAGGCCTTGCTTCTGAGATTATCCACTGCTTCCAGCAGACAGCCAGCATGGAGGAGAGTTAAAAACCCCTTCCCAACAATGATTACTCTTTCCTGGAGGCAGCAAATAATTGCAGAATCATAGAATACTTTGGGTTGGAAGGGACCTTTCGAGGTCATCTAACCCAACCCCCTGCAGTGAGCAGGGACATCTTCAACTAGACCAGGTTGCTCAGATCCCCGTCCAACCTGGCCTTGAATGTTTCTAGGGATGGGGCATCCACTACCTCTCTGGGCAACCTGGGCCAGTGTTTCACCACTGTCAAGGTAATTAGAATTAGGCCCTACTTCTGACTTTCTTGTAAGGGTGCAGCTAGGTGAATGATCAAAGCAGCAGCAGTCTTAGGAAAGGATTAGGTTTTTATACAGCCAAATAAACTGGTCCAGCACCCACACCGGTGCTGTTGTGTTAGGTTTTCTACATCCATGTGGAGGCACAAAGCTGGAGCATCTTGTCCTTGGCCATGGCCCTCTGGGGCTCAGTTCCTCCATCACATCCGTACTGCCCAGGGCATCCATAGGGTACCATGTACTGCAAGACCTTTCGACATCTCCAGACATTGTCAGTGGTCACCTCTCACTGACTCCCCTCCATCCCTTGCTGCCCCTCTGTGCCCTGCCTACCCCATTGTGCCCACAACCTTGGACTCCCGAGGATCATGCAAGGTGGAAAGGATGCTGAAATCTCCACTGAAGACTGGACAGCCACCAGTGGTGGGGTGCCAGCCATGCTGCTTATCTCATTGCCTGGGGTACATGCCAACATAAGCTGTCTCAGATGGACCTGGAGCTTGACTAGCTGGGGGTCACAGACTCTTTTGGCATTTGTGTTTATGATCTCATTTTTGTAATGATTGATGCATGCTCTATATTTGTTTATAGACCATGGTAGAGGTCAACATTTGATGATGCACAGACAGAGAGCCAAGTGCTGGATTCAGAGACTGCAGGTGCAGAAGAGAGCAGCTGTGTGGCTCTGTTTAACTTTCCACTTATTGTATCTCCATAGGCACATGCTGGGGTGCCTCATATTTGTCCCTCACATGCCTTTAAAATCCAAGTCAGAACTGGTCTGCATGTCTTTCCCCATTCTCTCTCTGTGTAACATACCTCAAGCTGTAGCCTAAAGAAAGTCTCTAGGTACAACCACTGAATATGGAGTATGATGCATTTTCTTAGCTCATTTCTCAGCCAGGGTGACCTGAAATAGCTGAGCTGAATACACTGTCTAGCTCTGAACACAAAAAAACTTTGAGGAAGGTGTGCTAGTCCCAGGATGAAGGCTGACTGCTCCTTCCTGCCCTGCTCTGGGTGTTAATATTACCTGCTGCTGCTGCAGCCAGCAGTCCTCAGAGGGCTGCTCAGCACAGCCGAGGTTTCGGGGCTTCTGCTTGCTGGTTCAAGCTTGGCAGTGCTGGCAATTTGCTGCCACACGGCGCTGGGCATGTCCCGTTCAGGGGACAGTAGAAGGCTGGGCAGAGCAGCCAGTGTGTGGCTGTGATCACAGTGGTGCCGGAAACAGAAAGCCGCCTGCTGCTCCACTGTAGCTGTTATGCGTCTCTAAGGGCAGGGTTTCACTTGGTGACTGACACCTAAATGGGGGTTTCTGAAGTTTTGATGAGAACTCCATCATGTCAGCGGGAGTTTAAGTGCCTGGCTCACATGGAAACTTGCATTTTGACTCCAGGATTTGGTGTCTTGAACTGAATAATGCCCGTGGGGGCTCAGCAGGATCTATTCTCATGAAAAGATGCTCACCCACCTCTGGGCTGGCTCATGGACCTGGAACTCAGTCCTGGAAGTGCTGTAAAAGCCAGGCTCCCCACATCTTGCAGTCATCCTGCCTCTGTAGCTTGGTATTGGGGTGTCTGCAGTCCCAGCTCCTTCTGGGCACACTCCTAGGAACAACACAAGGGAATGTGCCCAGGTGATGCTCTAAGCACTCAGTAAATGCCCTGTAATACCAGCTGTGGCATCGCAGGGGCACCCCTACCTGTTCCTGCAAGTAAACACCATGGGAAGGCATCAGATCTGGGCTTGACCGATCTGCACAGGCTGCTCTACATGGCAGACTAGTGCAGCTAGGACTAAAATCTGAGTCCTTTCCCTGCCTGAATCAAGCCACTTGTTTGAACCCAGCCTACTGCCTCCCAGCTGTCTCCTGCAGCCGTTAAACTCCAACATCAGTTACTCTCTCTGTCCTCATCCCAATGACATTCAGTTACCTTCAGATAGAGCCTCAAGAGAAAGATGCTGAGTGGTAGGCTCAGGTATTAGGCTGAACCTGAGTAATGTCCCACAGAGACTGCTTCAGCAACTGGTCTCAGGGCTACGTGTTGGGTCTATCGCCAGCCTCTGCCTGGCGGCAGGAGAAAGCCTAGTGACAGCTTCCTCCTTCCCCTCTTGGGGTTGAGCCTCAAGCTCACAACATGCCCCTGAACTTAGAAAGAGCAGGTATTTCCTGAAAGTCCCAACTCAGCTGCCACAGCTGTGCATGAAACCAGTTGTCCTCGCTAGTCATGATGGTCCCAGCACACAGCACTGTTGTAGGTTTGTTCTTCGCTGTCTGCACGCTCTCTCCCAGTGCCTTCTGGTGCCTCGCACAAAACCAGGCATGACCTCTGCCCGAAGGAATTCAACCAGGCAGCGAGATGTCTAGCTGCTAGAAAATCACCTGCAATTATTCACACCCTCAAAATTACAGCAGCAAAATGAGAGCCTGCTTTTCAAAGTCAGGTCCATTATGTGTCTGCAAAGTATATAATCTCCACATAATTCATCAACACCATTAATTTAAACTCCTAGGTACTGAGCTCAATAGCGCATGTGTTTTCCATGTGTGTATAATATCAAACAAACCTGTGTTTAACTTGTCAGAATATAATCAACTTCCATTAATTACTTCAGTATGAAGTCTCCAGTACCAATGGTTCTTCATATAATCACTCAAAAAGCTTTTATTGGGGAGCTAAACAGCTCAATAACACTAATTAATTGTGTTTCTTGGACAACTGAGATTGTATAAGTGGAGAGGTGGTTTTGGTACATTTCCCACTACATTGATTTTCACATTTCTGGAACGCATTTCCCCATAATAGTCATTAGAGCACAGAAAGAAGAGTTGGAAAGGTGTGTTAGAAGCACGGCATTCCTGAAATATGATTTGAGATTTGTACTGGATCTGCACTGTTTGCCAGAAATTCGAACTCTGGCAAATAACTTAGCCTTTCTAGGCTGTTTGCCCAATAGGCTGAGTGAAAAAACCAGCAAGCCTAAAAATCTGCCAATATTTATGTACCAGCGTGTGATTCAATTGTTTTATTGTGGAGTAAAAGTGACACAAGAGAGAGAGGAGTAGGACGGAAACTCTGCGATTCCAGGGGAAAAATATGAAGCATTTGAATGTTAGTGTTAAAGAATTTTAAGACCTTTAATTAAACCACCCCAAAACTCACAAGCTCAACAAACCTGAAAAAGAAAGAGAAAGAGAGAAATTGCTCTCCCGGGGCTTTCAGGGCTTTAGTTCTACACATATTTTTCTAATTCCACATAGATGAACAAAGAATGTGCTTTTCCCACCTGAGAAGTGTTGTTTGGTGATTCATGAAGCTTTCTCCCTTGTCTGAAGCAGAGATTTCTCAGTTACGTACCCCGGGGCTGCGCCGTCGCAGAGCGGAAGAGAGCTGGCTGGCAGCAGGATTGCCGGTGGGGAGGGTGTGAGGCCTGGGGAGCATTTTGGATCAGCAGGATATTACTTGGTGTCATGTGTGTATGTATTTATATATCAGGAGTAAATGAATTGTTGCAATCTACGGTATGGAAAAGTAAATAAAAAGCCTCTTTCAGTTGGATAGCGAATGCTGATTGTGGGTTTGGATTTGTGTTTCAAGGCTGCATTCACTGCTGGTTTGTATGTTTTCTGGTCCTCTGTGCAGCTCCAGTGTTATCTCAAAAGCACCATCTTTTTGTCTACACAAACACTCAGCAGCACTCAAAATACAAATCTTCTTACCCACGTGTTCATAGCTCTTTTCCTTTGAAGTTTTTTCCCCCGTCATCATAAAATACAGATTCCACTCAATGGACATGTATGGCACAGTCACTGCCTTGGTAAATCGAGATCAAAGTGTGCTTCATTCCTGTGAGATTACACTAATTTAGTAGCTTATTTTTCTTTAGTAGTAAACATTGCCACAAAGAAGTCATCATTTAGTCCTGTGCCCTGTTGAGCGAGGCTCTGTCAAAGTAAATCTGTCCCTGAAAAAATCTTCCTCTACAATGTGGCAAACATATATTGGGAAGTGCCCAATATATATATATCTTTTCAGTAGTGCCCAGCGACAGGACAAGGGGCAATGGGCACAAACTGAAGCACAGGAAGTTCCGTCTGAACATGAGGAAGAACTTCTTCCCTCTGAGGGTGACGGAGCACTGGAACAGGCTGCCCAG
>Ga0065711_1000472_pt1 | contig 65677 bp, 32 predicted proteins | sample Hoacrofraction12_FD_59098 | JGI IMG/M metagenome (GOLD analysis project Ga0065711, IMG submission 59098) | Hoatzin crop microbial communities from Cojedes, Venezuela - Epithelial fraction 12 v2 (version 2) | ecosystem: Host-associated > Birds > Digestive system > Esophagus > Crop | place... | reverse complement strand
GGGGGGGGGGGGGCGGGAGAGCAAGTTCAGTTCCAAGAAAAACAGAACACCTTGAAGAAAAGTTTCATGAAACCTGAGGAAAATTCCCTTGAAAGCCAAGGAGGGAGATGCCTGATTTCTTCTACAAAGGCAGAGAGTTTCTGCAGAGACGCTGGCTTTGTCATTGTCTGCGTTTCAGATGCTTGGTGAAAAGTCTCACTCCACAAAGCCCTCGATTGCCCTAAAGCCAAAGTGAAGCATCTGATCTTACAGATTTATCATTCTCACTCAACTGTCCTTTCTTTCTTTCTCTCTCTCCTAGACGAAACCAGCCAAGCAGGAGTAATAGTTGGTGTCATTGTAGGAGCCATTTTGGCATCTATATTAATTGGTCTGATTGGATATTTCATATGTGGTAAGCAAAGGTCCGAGTCATTTTCCCACAGACGGCTTTCTGATGATACAAGGAATGACCCAGGTAAGGAGTAGCACTAGAAGATTTTTTATTTCTGCACATTGCTGCTTAAACAGCATGGTCTTTTTGAATTATACCATCGACTCCGGTCAAACTAGTTTTCAGCTGACAATACCTTGTTCTTTTTATATTTTAGCTTAACCAATATGCTCCTTAACTCTATGTCTCCTCCTTACAAGTTACTTTTTTAAACTCTGAAACATCAGTAAATATCGTATCTAGTACCAGTGAACCTGTTCAGAGAATTGCGTGTGAGTTCAAAACTGTATCTCAAAAGCTCTCCCAAACTTTGATTAACTGAGAAAGGCTAGACTCCTTACTCCTCCAGCTTCAATTACAGAATGAAGGATGAAGCTATATCTGGTTTTCGGAGTAAAAATATTTTTAAGAGATTTAAAAAGANGACTGCTTTTGTCTTCCCATGAATATGTATAAACTTGTATTAAAGTGTAATCACACAGTCTCCAAACATTTATATCATGTTCCTGGACTTTATTTTTAAATGTTTAAACAAACACTGAGAGGCTAAACACACTTTTTTCTCATATAAAATCAAATCAAAATAGAACTCTGGCAATACGCCTTTCTGGCTTAAACGCAAGAGCCGAAAGCTGCCAAAACCTCAGATTAGGAACGAGCTTTGAAAGTTGACCACCCACGTAGTGCTGGACGGGCGTTACTGGGAGGACATGTGTTATCTTCAGAAGATCGGGAATCAGGGCCTTCATCTCTTGCTCCCTCCCACATAAGAAAGAGGTTAATTGGATTTAGCCGCAAGGGACTGCTGAACTAAATCATGAGGTACCCAGTGTACAGGCGTAAGAACCTTTCAAGTAACTTATAAAAAATAATCATATTATCCTTTCAGTTCTCCACTTGGACAACTCACTTGGACCATACGATACGAGCTTTGGATGTGCGTCAGATGACAAAACCAGCCCAGCAGCCAAGGCAGAGGAAGACAACGCAGGGTGCCCATCCGATGGCATTCCTATGGCTGACATGGCACCGTCCCACCCTTTGCCATGATGTTTGCTTCAGATTATGTTCTCATCTGTTATCTACACGCTTTCGGTTTTTCCAAAACGACCCAGCAGCTGTTATCTTACAGCCATTACTGTGCAAACAATGTTTCGGAAAGCAAGGTGAAAATCAGAAGATGCACTGAAACGCACCAGGCAGGGCCCAGTAATAGCACATCACTCTTCTGCTTTGTAACTAAATGTCCGTCTATGATTTTCCTGGAAGGATATTATACTCACTTTCTTAGAAATAATATAGACAAATAGCACACAGGTAAAATTCTGCCTTATTCAACTATGATGAAGCAAGCAGATATTGTAACAGAGCAAAATTTGACAAGGACGGTAATGATATTTTAGCATCAGTACAAAAAAAATCCCAAATTTAACAACCTTGAGATTAAACTATTCTGTCCAAATGTAATTTCTATCTGATAAATGACTCAGGGCATTATTTTCCCCACTCTACCTTAGTACCTTCCTCAGCGAACACGACAAAAAGTATTAGATTTACTTAGATTACTCAGAGGTTGAAGTTTGCTGGGGAGAGCGGAACTACTGGGTACATGGACTACATTTAAGCTTTGACTATGATGACACAGAGTTAAAACTGCTATTGAAGGAAAAAAAAGAAGACAAGCTTCTATTCCTCTGTCAAACTGATCTGTTGTTTGAATTGCAGACTAGATCTGTAGAAATTATGTAAAAGGCTTTGGTACAAGTTAGATAGAAATATTTACCTTTACATGAAAGGAAAGGAATTATCTCTGCCATGCATATAGATATTATAAAAAGCATGGCTTATTTTTGTCCAGTTAAAGAGTAAAATTATGGCAGTATAATGCAAATAATTGCATAGTTTATCTGTTTACAATTAGCAGACATGTCTAAATAGCAAGAAAGAACTTGAAAAAGACACAGCTGTAAAGGCACAGAATAAACAGAATGCAGAGAAAATAACTACTCACATGGGATACGTGCTTGTTACTATGACTGTTAAAATGCTTAATTTAGTGTGGAGGCTGTGGATCATGTCAATGGGGTTATCTCACTATCTCGCTGCCAATGTTGCCATGAGGGTTTATTTGATGTGTGGGCAAGTTACATGCACACACAGAGAGAAACAGTGGCAGTCACACTGCAGATGAGTAAAACAGGTACTTATTTCAAAGTATTTCAAAGAGGAAAGAATTGAGTGCATACATGCAGTGTGGCCATTCCTACAGGGGTCAGTCATGAAATGGGCACACTTCCCATCAAAACCAGAACCTGGTTTCTAACATTGTATCTAGCATGTTGGCTAGCAGACTGAACATCTGAGACACATTCACCTGCATTAGGTGAGAGTATCACTCTGCTGCTTGAAATTAAGAAAAATGTAACATTCAGCTTTCATCTTCCTTAGCACATATTATGCCATCTTTCTTATAATCATAAAGCAGCATCATACAAGCAAAATTCCTCCTTACACTTGACCCTTGGCCTCAACTGGAAATGGAAAGAGCTCTCTCTAAGGAGAATTTGAACATGGAGATGAAGTGAAGCTAAGAAGCTACGAGCACTGTCTACATTGGTAACCACATAGTCAAGTGCAGTTTATTTTAGGAATCTGTGAAACTAATTCTTACTAATTGCAAGGCTGTAACATGATTAGGAGCCAATGAAGAAATATCACTGAGGCAAGCAATCAAAGTGTGCCCTTCAGTTATATTTATATTGTTAATTTTTAATAATCTTATTATGATTTTTGTATGTATGTGCACATGCTTATGTTGTCTATGTACCTCTTTGATATTTTGCTGTTGTTTGAATATCGTTTTTTGTTTTTATGAGGCCAGCCTCCAAACTTTGTGACATTTGTTCATCCTTCACTTTAAGTTAGAATCATTAATACTTACTCATACATATCACATAAATAAAGCCGTTGTGTTCCATTTGATTCTGTTTAAAATTGTAAAACTCTGGCGTGAATTCAGACATATGTATATATGTGAACCGGTGTTATTTTCTTAGGGTTTACATACACAAACATTTACACTGGCAAAAGTAATTATCTCTTGTTCTACTATCAGTCTTCCCTAGTTTCCAGTAGCAAAATACTATTACCTACAGGGAAAGCTAATTCCATCAAGCATTTCATGCTGAACCATCACATATATCTTGTATGGCTCTATTACACCGACCTTCTGAGAGGGGCAAGACTGTTCAGACTAAGAATTTGAATATAAACAGTTAAACTGCAGTAAGCACTCAACTTCAGATCTTTCCTATACTTCCCTCTAGCTAGCTCCCACAACAACATTCTCATTTATTCTGTAAGAATTCTCCACAAGATGTGATTTTTATATTGACTCCAGATCAGTAAATTAACCTATGTTTGCCTCTAAAAAAGACTTCTCTCTGCATGCTACAAAATTCAGGCTTAAAGACATTTAAGACACTAAAGACAGTCATTACATTAATGATAAAAGGTATTATTTTCATCTATTACTAGCATTGAAATTGAAGTTGATGAAAACAGGAAAAAAAAGATTGTGTGACAAAATCATAATCCTTCTTTAAATTGTATTGAGAGCTATAATCTCCCTTTACCCAGTAATCATATAAAAGGGTCAGGTGAACTAAAAGCACAAAACAAATAAAAATGTACTTACCCCAAATTGCCATGAAAATAGCAAAGAAGACAGTCCCTCCATTATCAAACAGATGCGTAACCTGAAGAGAAAATACATACATCAGGAACAAATCATGTTGTCACATTATCTTTTGCCCCAAAGAATCCGAGGGTACCTAACTGGTGGCAAAAACTAAAGGCTAAGCGTTTGAATAAGAAGGCCTACGTGCATGTTCCTTTTACCAAGGTTTGTCCTGTTCTGCCTTTCAGTGTAACTTGAACTCCAGACTGTCACTTCATGCACCTCCAGTCTGTTCCACAGACACCAAGAGCTGCTCCGTCCACGGCCAGGCAAGCTAAAAATTCCTCCAGAGTTCTACTCATACGCTGAGCCAAATGTAACCTCAACATTTTCTACTTAAAGGTTTTTATAAGCTTAAATAACTTCTGTCTTATTGCCTTTTTTCCTCTTTATATTCCTTAGTTAATGTCTCTTTTGCTTCCATTCTCTTCTTCTCCCAAGCTATCTTGCAATTTCTTTGCAGGTAAGAATAGTGTATATTCCTTTTTATCCAGACATCTCAGCGTCTCAAATTGTTGACATATTACCCTTCTTAAAAGGCTAGTGCCCCTAAACTCCCGCAAATATTAAATGAATTCTAAATACCACACTCCCCCAAAACCTAGTTCTAAGGTGTGCACTCAATTTCACCTCATGAATGCTCTCCTTTTTGTTGGATTTATCCCTTATCTTACTGTTTGTTGTAAGATTTCTCTGGCAGAATAGATATTCTGCTGCAAAGTCTAAGGCTTACCGACAGGAAATAAGTAGCAATCAGATCTGCCTGCCTATGGATCACTCTAAGCATTTGTGTGGGTAAATTTGATGTCTCACTTATTATGAAAACATCGCAATTTATATTACAAAAATCCAGAACTTCTTATATTCAAGCCATAATATGAAACAGTATTTAGGAAGCTAAAATTAAGATCATTGTACTCTGAACAGGTTTAAGGTTGCCAACTTATAGCAATGTAATTTATCCAGGGATAACAGGCCTACATTTTTTTCTAATAAAAGGTGGTTTATAACATTTCTGAGTATTAGTAAGCAAAGCACAGGCTTTAAATTCTTATTCTGAAAAAAAGGCACAAATTTTTATAGGATAATAGAGCAAACCAACTTGTCACCAACAGGCATATTTTAGAAAGAGGGTCTCAAGAGAGAGGAAAAAGATATGAAAAACTAGTGCAAAGAAATGGCTTTGATATGTACTGTCTTAAACCATCCAGAAAATTCAGGAGATTTCCCACTCTTTGAAACAAGAGTAGAATGTCTTGAAATAGAATATTCTTGAAAAGACTTTACTTTCGTTGGTGTTGATCCCATTGATGACCTAAGGACCAATTTTTAAGCTTTTCTCATGAAAAGAAACCCTTATGCCAACAGAAGGGCACAGGCAACCAGAGTCAGTTTTGCCATACTGTGACCTTCTCTCACATTTGAAGCTCCTCTGGCCAGCAGGAATGTTCTGCACGCGAGGTGTGCCGGGATGCTGGGGCTGACAGCCCGCCCGGGGCAGGTTACCTGACCCGCTGCTGCGAGAGCTGCCTGCTGCAAGGGCAACTCCTCCTGCTGACAGTTTCCTTCTTCTAGAGAAGGCTGACATGGTTGCTTCTGCCTCGCAAATCAAATAAACTAACTCAGGAAAGCAGAAAAAGTTAATAGAAACAGTGTTGCTGTTTTATTTCTTACAGAGTAAAATTATTATAATATTGTGAGAATTTATTAAAAACACATATATTTTACCTGTATGTCAGTTTATTTCTTCTTTTTTTTTTTAAGATTCTGAAATGGGAATTGACTAATTGGCATTGGATATCAATAAATCCAATATGTGCCCTGTATAAATCCTACAATGGGATCAATTGTACATACAAATATGTCTTTTGCTTTGTTTTTCTTTTGCTTCCATAAAGCAAAACACAAACATAACATGTATGAGACTGAAAATGTGAGAGGTGACCAAAAGCAGTGCAACAAACCTGATGATGGTTTTCAGTTTTGAACGTAGATGCGTGCAAGGATGTGATTTTGGATATTCTGCTCAGTGAAGAGTGCATCTTTCCAAAGAAATACAAAATGAACCAAACAAATAAACAACTCCAACCCAGCGGAATTAGCATTGCTAAAGTTAGAGCATACGTGTCTGGCTCCCAGTCTAGCTTTATCTGTATAAAAAGTGACTGGGCTGTAGCCATTCAGCACCACAATAAGAATTAAAATTTGACTATCTTAAAGGCGACTCCATGTTGACCAGAGGCCTCTACGCAGCAGTGGAACACTGCAGGACTCCGTGCTAGCCTGTCAGCATACCTGACTGATCTTGTCATCGTCACACAAGGCTTCAGGCACTTCAAATCCACCCCGAATCAACAGCCCCCCCCTCCAGGGCCAAGGGCAAGGTGCGCCGGGCTCAGAAGCAGCCCCAAAAGCCCTACCACACCACGCCAAATCACCCACGGATCAAAGAGTCCACTTAACGCGGACGAGAAGCACAGCCCAGGTATTCGGCAAGTCAGATCACAACTCGGGTATTACATTCCGTTCCCTTAAATTATAAACTTCACTTCAGTGTGGCATTTTTAAATGGAAATGCAATAAAGAGGGAGGGGATGAAAGAAAACAGCAGCAACCAGAAGGAGAAAGGCACCTTTTGTATTTCGTCTCCAGCTTTACAAAAAACTTGGCATAAAAAAACCCCATTTGAAGTATATGATTTTTCCGGTATTAGTTTGTACTGCCTGAAGTGCTCCTCCAAAGGGAAACTTGGCAGATAAGACAGAAACTCTGACAACAGTTTTAATAACATGAAATATGAGCACAAGGCCTTATATAATAAATGAGCAGGTCCCGTGACATAATAGGTTTGGGGAGATAAACTTGACCTAAAAAAATTCACTTTTCCTATTAACTCCATGCTTATGTACCCGCATACAATGAGCTGTTTGAATGAATAAGGATTAAAACACTTCTTCCAGAATAAGGGTGCCAGTGCCCGGAATGCATCAGGAATGCTTCCCTTGCATATCAGCTCTTCGGTTGTGTGCAAGGAAGACAGGGAAACAAGTTATGTTCCCACAAAAACAAAACCAGAGGGAAACCCTGATGAGGTCCCACTCAGGAACAAGCAAGCAAGCAGGAAATGCCATTTTCTTTTCCCAGAGAGCAGATCTGATGCCTTATTTCCAGATGCATTCTTTCTACTTATATTACTAACGCTGCTTCAGAAAGTACAAGGGAGCATTTGGTTTGAAATCAGACCGTAGTTTTCTAACATTACGGGTTGTTTTCATTCACTGATTCGGGTGCAGACCCAGTGGAAGTGCTGACGTGTTTGGGTATCTGCTGCTCAACTTGAGCAACACGGTGGCAACCAGCTCACATCTCCTGCTGGCAACCAGATGTTTCCGAGCAAGAGGGTAATGAGGGAAGCTGCAGTGAACTTTTATTTAAAGACAACATGGTGAGTGAAGCCTCGACAGTTATAGCCTCAGAGTTCTAAAAAGCCTCACTGAGCTTTTTCTTTTTTAATGCTTTACCATTCAAGTGGCCAGGCGGTAATCCTATTCCTTCCCAAAGAGAACTCATTCTCTCCCTGACCTGGGGGAAATCCAGAACAGACAAATCCTGAAGTGAGACAATTTTTTGTTTGTTTTCCATGTTCCAGTCTAAGATCGATCAGTTTTTCAGAGCAAAAGCCTTGGCACGAAAAGGTGGGAGCTTACACAAATTTCCATGACACTTGCAGACATCACGAAAGGGTGCTTACGAAGATGGAACACGAGTGGTTACTGCTTGTCTTCCCTGGTTGTCACCTGATTTTGTTTCAAGGGGACTGGTTTGAAAATACGTGGAAGTACGGATGGACTACCACATTTTTTTCTGCTGCAATGAATTATTCACATTGTGACATTAAATGTGAAATCTGCATGATTTAAGCACATGATGTCAGTGTAAATATAAATAAGACACAAAACCTGCTTTTTATTAACTGGGGATGTTAAAACAACAGGACCTAAAGTTAAGGAATGCCACAGTGTCAAGTGTATTAATTTCCTGTTAAACTGCAGAGGACTGCTGAAGAGGTACTTGTCATCTTCCAAAATGAGGCATTTCTGGGATAAGCTGTATAATTTGCATAATGTTATTTCAAAGCTCTTGTCTTCAGTACACATTTAAAAAAAAAAAAATTAGTATAAAAAAAATTTCCCCAAAAATCTCATGAAGTTGTTTTCTGCTATAAAGTAGTCTTTGTTGCTGTTGTTACAAAAGAACTTAAATTATTTTTATTTTGGCATTATAAAACAGAAAATTAATATTGTCAATTCTAATTGTAAAAAATTTTTTCAACTGTCAAATGTTTTTAGATTTTCCTTCAAAGATAAATTTAAAATGTGGAATTTTGGTCTTATGTTGGTCCTATCTATATCAAATTTCAAAATGTAACACAAAATTAATTTTCTCTTTCACACTGCTGCAGTGCTGTTGTAATGCCATAGCCCAGAGACAATCACATTTTATAAATACAGGCTTCTAAGCAAGATTTATCTTATGGGCTAAAGAATTCCAAGAAAAATGCCAAGGCTGCTTTTCCAGCATTATGAACACACCACACATCAAAATACATTGCTCCTGTGAAAACCCTACAAGGATACAGAAGTACTTGTGACTAAGTTATAAGGATATCTTCTTGTAGCAAAATATTTAGTTGTGTAAAATCTTCGCCTTAGTTTGATATAGCAAAGCAAATCACAGGCAAATTATGCTAAAGAATTCCTTTCGGAGGAGCAGAAATTCAATAACAGAGCAAGCAAGAGAAACAGAATTAAGAAGTCAATTATAGGGGAAAGTAGGAAAAACCTTCCAAGAAAAGTTTTGTTACTCAGAGGACTTTATAAATTGATGAAAATAATAAGGATTCAGGAAGGAAATGCTCACAGAAAGTAAAATGAATTTTATAATAATCTCTGATCATTGCAGAGCATTCCCTTATCAGAAACATGAATTGGAAAGGCTAAAAAAAATTCTGTAGACAAACATCATGTTTTGCAGGAATCTTCGCTGAAACAAGGGCAGTCATTACACAATGAAAATGGATCTTTAGACAAAAAATACCTTGATAGCAATAAGACAATAATTACCTTAGCATATATGCAGCTTTCATTAAGTTTTTGCAGTGTGCAATTACGTTCACACATAGGGCACATGATGGTTTCATTTGCCTCGCAGATCTCTTTGCTTTAGCAGAAGACAGAAGAATAAAGGTTATAAAAAGGCTTTTAGCATTCTTAGGATTTTCTGAGGTTATGCCATTTGTGGTCCCTATTTGTTAACAGTATGCCTACATCACAAAACTGGCTCAATAAAATAAATTAAAACAGAGTGTTGGGCTTGAAAAGCCTAATCCCAAATCACTACCCTTCAAACTGTGGGCCCTAGAGTAGTATGCAATATTTTTGGGCATGATGTGACATTTCTCGCACTTCTGAATATCCCATTCTCTCCCAAATATCACAAACAGAAGAAAAAAACATTGTTCACTACCTGCAAAACAATTTACTTCATATTTATCTAAATGATGTAGAAGATAGCAACCATTCAGAAGATGGACATCGTTGGTGTAACTACACTGATCGCAATCAACTTCTCCCAGTTTACATCAGCTGAAGGTCTGTTCCACAGGAAGATCGCATGCCCACTTAGACCAACAAGTCACATGTAAAAACCCACTGACAGGGATTTCTGACAGCAGTGTTTCAAGTCTTTGTGTTTTTATTTCCTACAGAAGAACTTCTGTACAGGTAAAATAACTTTAAGCCACATTCTGATGTTTAAGGATCCTAAGATTTAGGAAGATGTCTTCACCAAGTCACTGTCTTCACTGGGACCATTCATATTCAAAACCTAGTACATAATTCAGTGTCTTGACAAAGGCAAAACAGGATTAACAGAAGTGCAAAACTGAATTTTAAGGCAAATTTTAACTGCAGTGAGTAAGCTTCCCAAAGAATCTCAGCAATTGCCTTTCCCTGTCCTTCAGCAATGCTGACATGCATGAAATGATCCTGTAGCACACAAGGGAAGTAGCAGTGTAAAACAAATGCCAGGAAATCCTTACTAATTTGTTTTAATAAACATGGCGCTTTCACTCTCCTACTCATAAAATCTGAATTTACAGTTCTAATACCGTATGGAAGATTATGCTTATTTCCAAATGAGTGCATCTATTAAATCCTGTCTGACATAGCAATAAATAGAAATTAAAGATTCTGGTTGCCTAGATGCCAATTCTGTAATCTTTGGTCATACTTCACACAACATCAGAATCTCTTCTTCACTGAAACCCTACAAAATAATGTGGATCTGACAAAGAAATTGTCCTAAGTAACCCTTAAGTCAGAATGAGCAAAGCCAGTCATTTCAGATTTGCAGAGGAGCAGAGATCTTACAGTATGACACATCAGAGAATTTTCTTGCTTGCATTTTCATTCAAATGATTAAGCACAGAAAATCATATTTCAACAGTGAGTTATAATAGTGTGGCAATAATACAAACTGTTGTCAAATGTAAGGCTAAATTGTATTGTACTCTGAAATTAAATTCAAATGTTAAGATTTTCTGTACTATATATCTTGAGTTAAAATCTGGGTTTGTTTTTAATAACACATGAAGTTTCACAAAATTATACTGAGGGTGATAGGTCCCATGCTTTAGCACTACTCTGCCTAGGCAGTAACATTTGCTACACAAGTGTTTGTGACAGGTGCTACGTTACCTGTTACTGCAACTCAAATCTTCAGTGTAACAGAGGAAAACAAGCTGCTTTGTACTGTCCTCCCTTCTACATCTGAAATCTGACTAAAGCACATGGTGCAAAGACACCTCAGGCTATGCTGCGCTCATGCCCGGCCTTTCTGTTTGACTGACAACAAAGGGACAACTCACAACCGTGATAATTCATATGTGTAAACCCTTCAAAACCTAATTCTTTAAAACCAGCAGAGTTATTTTTACATAGACTAATCAACAACTAATAGCCTGACACCTAACTCGAGAATAAAGACAGTTAGTAGATATGGCACGTTTGTCTGTTCAAAGCAAAGAACCCAGATGAAGGCACTTCTCAAGGACGTTTGAGCCCTTCCATTTAACTCGCACTTCACATTTCCCCCAGTTTAGCTCAGGGAAGGCAAACGGATCAAAAGATATTTGAAAGCATATGAAACAAGAAATACAAATTCATGTTTCACACTTTTGTTTCTGTGTGTCTGAGCCCTACGAATACAGTCCAAACACTCCAAAAGCTCCTAAGGAGTTTCTCACACAGAGGTTCTCTGGATTTTTCTCTTGGTCACCTTCATCTCGCAACTGAAGCCTGCATCGAGCTGCCAACACTATAATCTCAGTACCCTGGGGGACCTCAGTGTTGGCTCCTGGCAATCACACTATTACCAAGCTTTAATTCAAACCCATGCAAGCAAAAGAACATCCTCCATTCCAACGTGCCTCCAGTCACACTGCCCATCTCATGCACTTCTTTTACGATAGGAAAGAAAAATGTCCCTAACCGTGTAGAATGGAGAAACTTCTGTTTCTAAACATGGGACGTACATGCATATTTGCTTATAATAGTGTCTAGCCACTGAAACGACAGTGTGCAGGGAGGGTTTTTGTTTTCCCATCTTACTTCACCCTCCTCCTCCCTGTACAATACATTTGAATCACTGAATGATTCAATCAGAGCTGAAAGTTTATTCTTTCCCTAAAACTGTAACTGAGAATGAGAGAAGGAGAGAGAGACTACGACAAGGGGCAAAGCGCAGTGAGGGAGATGCTCGCCCTGGGAAAGGAGGAAGGCTACCACCACAAGGGAGCAAATACGCTCCGTTTCCAACTTGCTTGTGGCAGCCCCCGATGAACTACACAGAGCATCTTTCCTTTACACAGGGGACAGGGACCGACGGCCTCGTGCCAGGCTAAGATGACATACCAGCACAGCCTGAGTTATATATAATTTTTAACATATATATATAGAAAGAGCCATCTAGTATCAGGAGAGGCTCTGAGGACAGAGTGAGACAGGCACTTGTACACCTCGTAAGCAAGACAAACCAATTCCTGGAGCGGACATCATTCTGCATACCCCTTAAATTACTGCTGCCCAAAACCTATGGCTGGCATCGCAAGCAACGTCTGGCTCCATGGCAATATGTGCTCGTGTATTTGCTTATTCCTTTTCTGCTGAAACTGCGCTGGACCTCAGTGGAAAAAGAAGAAAGCGATTGTTTTCTGCCTGCAGCCGCTCAAGGGTGGCTCCTGGCAGCTCCCTGTGCCTGAGCTGTGGAGGGACAGCACTGGGGAAAGCACACTTCTGCAACATTGATCTGATCCGTTGGCAAGTTCAAATTTTGTGGTACACAAGACAAAGGACAAAATAGGGCTTTTGACAGAATTTATCACACTGTAAATCAACACTTCCTCACATCCACTGATTCCTAGTAACAGGTGTTAATAGGATGAAACCTGTTTCCCATGAAGCAGCATTACGCTAAATAATAATGAATCTGGGGCAACGTGGCAGTTCTGACATTGCCTTAGTGCCCTGGCACTAGGTTTACATTCCCAATTGCCGATGGGTTTCCTGTGTCTAATTTTGTCAGAATAACATATCCGACTCCGCTCCTTCCTGACGGCTGCTGAACGTTGCATTTGAATACTGCGGTAGCTGCAGTGCTCAAAATCAAACGATGTCTTTGAAAACTGTTACAGATGTTTATCTAGCAATTTTCTTCAAATGACTGCAGAAACACTAAATAATCTCACAGTCCCAGAATATGTCAAGAATATGAACATTTATGTTGTGCACTCTGTCTGCCTGCTAACGGATGACTCCTGTCTGCTCTAGGTAGGGGGTTTCTGTCTAACCCTCGCTAACCCCTTCCAGGCTAAGTAAGCAAATACAGCAAGGAGCAGCACCTGTTATCACTGGCCTTTAGAATTGCCTCAGTACACAAGGTGATACAGAAAACATCTACACACATTTTATCAGGCCAGTCACAATCAGCTTGCGTTAGTTAAGCTCTGTTCTTGAATCCATGTCTCACAGCAGGCCCTACTAACTCGGTCACAGCAATGCACCAATACGACAGCATTGTGTCCTGGCTAACCAGAGGGACTGCACAGATTTGCACCATCAAAGGCAGAGAGGACCTTCTGCCCAGAATTAACACATCCAGACTACAGATGTGAGGCTGCCACAGAGCACACGGCTAGGGCTTCTGCACTAACCCACCCTCTGTCGGTACTTTGAAATGCACACTGGCTAACGTCAGCTATAATAAAGATATAAATACTCCCCTCTCCTTGCAGGCATCCAGGGCTTATATGGTGGATCACCTAACTTTCAGGCTCTTGCTTCTGGAACAGCATCCAGAGCCCCTGATGGGCACCCTGGTGTTCCGTGTAGCCCAGCATGGCACTGAGGCACATCGAGATGGGACCCAACACTACCAGCCTCCACGGGGAGCAAAGTAAAATGTGCATGTTGGGTCTGCAGCCACACAACAGCAGCCAAGGGGAAAAACTGAGGACAGGAAAACATGAAAGCTAGCCTGCCTCTGCGCTCCTGCGATCTATACACTGCAGCCTTGAGCAAGCAAGATAACCGTGTCAAATTTAGCAGGAGTCGTATCTCCAAGTCTTCTCTGGAGAAGCGTATGACACATACACAAGCACATAATAGCTTACAGTTTGAAAAAATCAAATTCTTAGAAATTTTGTTCTCTCGGGGAGTGTCAATCCCACATTTTTCTCTTCCACGAGGAGTGCCTGAAATACTAAGCCGGATCCTCATAGTAGTAGATTATGGCCCCTTGTCGGAACTGCCATTGTACATGTGAAGAATACAAGATTCCCAGTTCAACAGCTCTAGTGTCTGTGCTCTATGAACAGACTGATCATCTACTTTACATCCATTATATTTTACAGACGTTTATCGTGCAAAACAATCCTAACACGGAGAACAGTATCTTAAAGACAGCATACTTTCCTGGCTGATACATTTATTGCATTTAATGAAGTCTGAAGTTGTAAAGTCTCTCAGGAGTTTGCTGTACAAAAGCAAGCCTTAAAAAGCCTTAATTACAGCACTGCAGAATACAACTCGCTGTGAAATAGAAGATAAAGGCAATTCCATAAAGAAAACTTGAAACACTGCTGCTCAAAGCCTGCAAAACACCACTTAATATGACACCTGACCCCCAAGTATACTTCTAGCCTACAGATCCAAACTGCTTGCAGCAACAGTTGCACTTGTAAGAGCGCTGATACTGTTGTGTCTGACGACATCTAATGGAAAACTTTGTAGTGAGGGTGCATCCTCTGAAACAGTTCCTACAATACATCAGCACTTAACTGGAGCTTCCTCCTCACTATTTCTAAACTGACATAAACCTCTTTCAGAGCAAAATCCCAGCAGCGGGAAACTTAAAAACAAGGTACATTTCATGCAGCTGTAATCTCCCTGAAGCTGGGTCTCCTGGCTGCAGTTTACACCACCATAGGTAAGAATTTCGTTAGACTCAAACGTTTGCCACTATTAACACTGGGAGAAAGAAAAGACATACAAAAAAGTAAGCTGAAGTTCAGCAACTGTACTACACTCTGGAAGTTGCAGGCAAGATGGAGGTGAAGTTGGACTACATCTGTCTGGTTTTTCATCCATTAGGCTTGACTAGAACAACAACCATTGCAGTAGCCATGACATTAGAATCGGAACTTGCTGTTTTTCCTTACGGAGAGAATGGCAATCACTGCAGATACAGTGGTAAGAACACTTGCTGTAAACGGTATGCATCCAGCTTGATGCAAAACAGATATACAAAGTGGATACGCTTGACTGCAGAACCCAGTGCTCTGGTTATTTTTACATGATTACCATATCTGGAAAACTTTATAAGTATAATGACCTAAGTTGTGCCAGACTGTTCTTTATTTTCAACAGGCTATTATATATGTTATTAAATAGAATTTTACCTTACTTGGCTGGAATCCATTGTAAATAACCCGTAGAGGAAAACAAAGAGCCCCACCAGGGCAGCAGGAATCAGCATTCCAGTATACCACCCCAGCCAGGCAAAATACAGTCCAATTTTTTCACCAAAATATCGCCTATGTGAAAAGCAAACAGACATTGTTTAAAGTTAAAACTTCTGGTGACCTCTATTTATCTTCACAGTAGTAGAATAATTGTAATGAGGAACTACCACTACAAGTTGATGGTAAAATTATGTCAGTTTACCAAAACATTTTATTTCAGGCTAGCATAACATTCTAATGACACTAATTGCAGACTTACCAGAACATATATTTTATAAGGACATAACTGAAGTGCTCTGTAATTTTCATGTCCTTGCAATGACTAAGCAGATGTACTAGTTTCAACACTATTAAATGTAGGACGTTTTATTGCAGGCACAAAAATAGATATATACACATTATATATGTATGTACACACATATGCAAAATCTCTGGGAAGGGATAAAGAAAGCTGGTATGACTTAAGTATTCCATTATTAAAAGCATTTATGATAGATAATCATGAAATATGACATATTTCAAACTATTACTAGAGAAAACAATGGACTGAAAACACGTGTTGAAGATTGAGTTTTAATTCTTCAAAACTTGGGTATCAGTTGCTAGAAGAGACAAAGCAGCAGTGATCAGAAAGTCAGTCAAGGATGACACTATTTGATCAGCACAGAATTGCCCCACAGCATATCCTTGGCTCCACAGCCTTCAGTAGGACAATACTGGGCACAATGATTGGTTACGACCATCAGATCAGGAATAAAAACTGACAGCAAGGAAAAATGAGTTATTGGTATGCAATGTCAAAGATGAGGAAAGTATGAAACCCAAACATCACAATTATTTAACTTCAGTTACATATAATTCTCTGTTTTACATTTGGTAATCTATGACCTTAAGTATAAGGTACACAAACAGAAGTTTATTTAAACCCACATAGAAACGTAACAATTAGGCTGCATTTTCACTCCACTGGATCTTAGCTCTGACTGTCCATGTGGGTAACAGTCTTTGCTCTCAAATGTGCTCTCCGGAGGTGCAAGTGTCTCTGATCAGCAGATGACGTTGTGGGTTTTTATTTTAAGTTTCACACTGCAAATTCTCACGCAGCTGGATCTATGTGCCTTTTATGTAGCCTCATTTGAAATTCACAGCCCTGCACAAAAGACTACCCAAAAGAAGGAACCTGGGCAATTCCAGTCTTACCTGATAACATTGAATAGCTAAATGTTACAGGAAAGCACAAGGAATTTTGCAGTATGGTTAATGCACTGTTACCAGGTTGTTTGCATCACAGAAACAAGCTGCTCATCAAAGTACTAGTACCTGATTAAATCAAGAGGTTGGTATTTGTACCACATTCCCCACCGCGCCCAGCGCTCATATAAGAGGTGTCTGTGATTCTGAGCTCCATGTGTTTTGATGGGATGTCGGCTTTTGTGGCTTCCCTGAAAAACACAAAGAAATAAAAGTACATTAGTAGGCACTATGGAAAATATATAAATTTCTTAGGTATTTTTGAATGTAATTTTAAATGAGCTGTTCATTATTTTTAATAAATAGGTCTCTTCCTATGGAAGCCTCTAGGACATGTCATCTAACACATAAGCCTGACAGAAGAGATAGGGTTACTTATGCTTCTGAAATGGCCAGGTTCTCTAAGAATTGATGATAGAACCATACCAGTACAAGACTGTAGAGAACTAATCAACACTTTACATGACTTCAAGTAAAGTGTTTCTATTTCACTAACATATGCTTAATTGTATGCTTTCACCTATTTCAATTTTTCAAAACTTTTCATAAGACTGTTGCAGCATCTTTTTTTCTCTCCAGTAAGATTTTAGAAATTTCTGGTATGCCAGCTTGGTTCTCCTCTCCCAGGCATTTTCTACGACTTTATTAACTCCTGTTTAAAAGTATAGAAAAACCTAGTCTTTCTTTGGTGCGTATTTTCTAAGATGATGGAAACAACAGAACTGGCATTATTTTGAAGCTACACAGGACCCTCAGAGGCATTAAAATCAAAACACCGAGTCAGTCTGACCCCAAAGGAGTCCCTCCAGGCCATGCCTGCCATTTACAGACTGCCTGAAAGAATAGCCTCATGCTCAGCAGTCAAAAGGTAACGCGCAGATTTGCTAGAACCATCCTAAGCAGAATCACTTGTATTTGTAATTTCACTCCAATTCTGAAGCAGGGCATCTCCTTTAGTTCAACTTTCTCCCCCCAGAAGACCTCACCACCCCATTACAGGTAAAGAAAATCTTTCATCAGATAACTGCAAGTGAGTCAAATCCTTTCTTGGGAGCGGAGCAGAGCAGAGTTCCCCAGAGCAGTACTTCAGAGTCAGCAATCACACAGATTCTTGACCCTGGCAGATTCATGTAATTTAGCTATTCAGATTTTTATAATTTATTTGAAATCTCGAGCATTCCCTGCAACTGAAAGAACACTCTTTACTTGTTGCAATCTGCTGACACTCTAGTTTAAGAACATTAAAAAGAAAGCTAAACATAGCAAAGTGTCCAATCCTTACAGTCAGCAAAGCAGCATACCAAAAATGTCAACATAGAGTGTGACCTTTGCAATGTCTAGGAACACCTAGGAACAGAACATCAACTTGTTCTCACAATCACCTGGATCAACGACTGCAATGCATAAAGCATTACGCAGTATTGCATATTTTCAAATCTCCGCCCCACCCACCCACCTGCTTCTTTCTGCACTGTTTATCCATAATGGAGTTCAAGTCTCAGCGTTCCCATTGGGACTGAACTTTCAATCTCATTTGCTCGTGCGATAAAGTTAAAAAAAAAATTGAGAGCGTTCAACCACTAGCCCTTAGAACCTGTCAGGCAGCATTTAAGGTAAGAATGGTTAAAATTATGACTTCATCAACCTTAACTGAAACTTTGAAACAGCAGCTTATGCCAAAACAAAGGAACATATCCATAAAATGTATATGACAGCATGGTTCTGACAGCCAGAGAAAGCTTCACAGGTTTTTCTGGTAGTATGGCCAGCTTTATCTGAAGTCATTAATGCACAGTTGAAGCATTAACAATGATGTTGAATTATTTATCTAGAATACCCCTTTCTCTACATTCCCAATATTTAATTATTAATACCATATAAAAAATGACTCTCAACAATTTGTAAAGCACAGGTCAGTCCTTTGAAACACGAGTCCAAGTCACAACATTCAGGCCAAGCAACCACAGAGTTCACAAGCTACAACTACCATGCTACTGATCGGCACTTAAAACGACTGAAGATGTGTGGCTTGCTTCTTTCTTTTCAATACGCAAAGACTGATGAAAACCATCTGAAGTAAACCGTAAGTTTTTCATTTACTTCATGTGTTTACAGTCTTCAGTAGACTTTAACCTACTGAAAAAGATACTGTCAAGTAGAAGTTATCCAGAACTATTCAGAAAAGACTAAATGTGAAACAATTAACCAGTCTCCCTAACTGTGATCAAGTGCACAAGCTCTTGGGAAAAACAGAACATAAGTGGCAGGCAAAAATAATTTAATACATCTAATTGGAATAACTGATATTTTCATTAAGAACTCCACAGGCAGTGTCCGGTTCATAAAAATAAAAAAAGAATTATAATATTCTAATTCAACAAGCAAATGCTCCAGGAAGTTATTATAATACATTACGTATGAAAAATTTTAAAAGCCAGTATTAAAGTAAGAACTAGAAATGAGAGAATTCTCAACAGATTATGTAGTGAAATAAAAAGTTTGCAGGACAAAATTAAAAATAAAGTAGGATCTCACAACATTAGTGCAGGCTTTAATCTGAATATAAATACAAATACAAACTTAACCAGGTTACCTCATGTGGTGGAAACGCTGCTTCATATGTACCATTATTTAGCAATCTATTAATACCTAAAAAGAAAAAAAAGCATTAGTTCTGATATCAATTTTTTATACACATTTAATATCAAGCAGTGCAAACTTCCAAGTTACGTATTGAGAATGTAACTTAACATGAGATGCTCAGGATGCTGCTAAACATGACAATAATCAATAATCCCACCAACTGTGCAGGTCTTGCTAATCCCTCGAGATGCCTGGCTCTGTCAAACTACAGCAGCTTTCTAGAGCATCAACGTCTGCAACTTTTCTCCCAGGGTCGGGTGCTCATGCCAGCTCAAGTGTGAGGAGATGGTTACATTCACGCTGTATTCATCAGAGCATACGATACAGATTTTACGGGCCACCAAATGCTCTGAGATATACAGAAAGTGGTATGGACAGACAGTCCTTGAGGCAGCAAAACCCCTGCAGGGCTAAAAGCTAACCTGTTGTTATTTTCAAATATAAGGCAGCTGAAGGAATTTGTACCAGAGCAGTGCTCTGCACCATACTGGCCACCGCATTTTGGATCAGTTCCTAGAGTCTTCCTAAAACCACATTTGTTGTACTATCAAAGTACATTATAAAAAATAAATAAAAAATAACCATTCAGTAGCCTGTAAGAGCACACCCATAGCCGAAAGTTTCCCCAAGAAATAAGTACTTATGACAGATATCAGATTTGTCCATTCAAATATACAAATTATGCTAAATTACTCTTGTAATGATATTTGCCATCATCAACTTCAAAGGCATTAGATATGAACTCTTGTTTTATGTTTTTCTTACTACTGCTTTTCTTCAGAAACTCCAGCAACAACTTTCTGTAATTTCTATAATCTTCATAATGTTTTCATGTCTACATATATTTAATTCTTAATTTAATTCCTGCAAAGAAAATAGGATATCATACATATATCCCCTGTTCACTGCAAATGAAAATGAACATTTAGACCTTCTAAAAAATAACACTGTAATAGAAGTGTTGATACAAACTGAATTTAGTCTTCAGGTCAACTGTCTCTGAGCTGCACGGAGACCTCAAATAAGTTAAGTGTAGCTCACATTGACTCTGCTGGACTGGAACTGCTGGGTAGTAGCAGAACTACTAGGACCAGTCCTTGAAAACACTTGACAGTTTTCCGAGGCGTCTGTTATCTTTATTGTAGCTCTTGGTCACATAAAGTTATCTTAATCTTTCCAATTTATTTTAAGGAATTAGTAATTAGGCAAAAAATATTGCCATTCTTCACCGAGTTATTTAAGAAAAAAAATTGATGTGACATTCCTTCAACTCCAACTCTTGCTACTGAGCGAATAAAAAGATTTCAAGGGATGGCAAAATTGAATATACTCAAATGATACTTTTTCAGGCAAGTAAAGAAAGAAAATTTTTGTAGCTTCAGGTTAAGGAAAAAAAGCAGCATTCTCACCCATTTTGGATTTTCCATCTTCATACTTAGTTCTCTGTAGCATGTGATGCACGATTCTACTTCTTGTGGAATTGCTGAAGAAGCTGTCTTTGTTGTTTATTGTAAAACTATTAAAATAATGAATGTCTTTTAATATTTGAAACAATGCATGGGTGTTGAAACATAGCTGCTCAAGTGTTTTCTTCTTACAGTGATTTATTGGATCTTTACCCTCCTTGGTTACTGCACAAGATACAAAATTTTACATCTCTAGAGCATCTTCTCGGGTCCAATAAATTTCTCATCACCACAGATTACTGCTGGGAAAACAGAGCAACTAAAACATCCTACTACATAGGTCACTTCTGTTTTGGATATAATTAATTTAAAAAAAGATCTTCAGAAGCAGCGGTTATTCTGAAGTTCAAGGTACTTCTGAGTTGGCAGATGTCTGTGTCATGGAACTACCAGAACTACTATTCAGGAAAAAAGAAAATTATCTCCATGCACTGGACATTTGAGTAGCAGCTCCACAGCCACTTTCCCTTAGAGATTCCCAGGATGAAGCCAAATAAAGCGTCCTTTCCCAGATGGCTCTAGATTCCGGACGCCAGAAATCTGACATGCAGGTGCTTTTGCCTACTCAGCTGTGCCAAAAGTGACACTATTACAGCCGATAAGGTCAGCCGAGCTGGTTGAGAAATAACACCAAAAGCAGCTGATTGCTCCAATGCAATATAGTAAATTACTGAAAAAAAAATGAGAATATAATGCAATTACTCTGTCTTTCTGGGGTAAAGTCAGTCCACTAGCATATAGCTTCTTTACTGAGAAGAAAAAAATGCCTCTTTAGCCTAGTTTATACTTCTATTTTAAATGAACTTTTCCCTCCTAAAAGAATTATCACAAAATACTTCAAAAATTAAGAAACATCCAGAATTTTAAAATATAACTTTTTGGGTCCTGAAAAAATTTATGGCACAGTTTACCTACATGCTATCTTGAACACATACAATTTTTGTTTGGCGTACATATTTTTACACTTTCAGAGACAAAAGCTTTTTTAAAATCCGGATCTGATAAGAGAAAAACCATCCCTGGTTTTAGCTTGCCTCCAGGTGTTTCCAATTTCAACAGATGTCTCACGTTTTGCCTAAGTAAAATATGTAATTAAGCAAAGCAAACTCGAGCAAGTATTTGCATTTTGTAATCCAATGGAAAGAAAAACTTCTAAAGCAAAAAAGCCGGCTTTCATTTTTTGGTCAAACTTCTACCTATACTACTGAGTGACCATCAAATAGCAAGTAACAGAGAGTAGATTTCAGCTTTAAGAGAAAACTCATAGAAAATACCAAATATGATACTGGCTATTTGCCAGTGACCATCTGCTAACGGCTGCCTCTATGGCATTGCTTAGAAGAAGTGAGAAAATAAAAAAATCCTTGTCTCTGGCGCTGCCTTTCCAGTTCCAGCACTTACTGGTGTATGCGCGCCCGGCTGAAGGGTGCTGTGTAGCAATCTGTTTCTTCCAGGTCAGGCAGGGCCTCCTTATCGAGCTTCATTGGATTTCTGGGCAACCAACTTTTCAGCTCTCTCATATTCCTCTGCAAACTGAGACAGTAAGAAATCAGATTTACATGTTCTCAAGTGCTTGTTATTTCTATCGCCAACATTGTCTAGTGACATCATACTAGAAATGAAATGAAAGCAGGAAATTCCCACGTTAAGTCACTAAAAAAAAATATAAGGAGTTAAACAGCAAAAATAACAGTATTTATTATTATCTATCTTGCACGCTTCACTCAAGAACAACTCATCCTAAAATTAGTGGGGTTCTGGTTTGAGATTGGACTGCAGTATTGAGTCCGGGGAAAATCATTTTCCAAGGCAGTTCACCTGGCAGAACTGTGGATGCTTATGCTTTACTCAAGAACACGCCGAACTACTTTCTCTGGCCCCACTGGAGAAGGCAAGCGTAACTCTGCCTCCCTCCCTAGCCTGGCAACTTCGACACTAAAATTCACAAAACGTGAAAGTAAATATGAAACTGCTCAGGATCAAATTTTTATGGTTTTCTGATTCCAATAAAGCCTTCCCCTGCAAATTTTTCCTCAAAATCCAAGCAGATCATATTTTTTGTATCCCCGACTAGATTATATTCTGGTAACACAAAGGCCTTTCTTCTACCAGCAACTTGCTTAAATAATGTCTCAGGACAGGGTTTGCACAGGGGTAAATCTAATGAAGTGTGGTTAATTTTCAAGCAAATGCTAGAAGGCACCTCCTTATCACTTCAATTTTGCATTCCTTGCTGCCCTTTATTTTTTCATTTTCAATTGCAATGAAATACAGGTATTTAAGGACTAGGTCTCATTTTTAATGAGTGCTATGCTATGACACTATAAGCATGTCAGAAATCCAGAAAAAGACTAAATTTTAGAAAAACATTCCCAAAACTATATTTTTTTCAGTGAGATTTGGACCTTACTCAATGAATACGTATGCATGATATATAAACCACAGATATCTCATATCCACAAAAAGTGTGAAGCTAAGTATCAGATTTTTTCAGTCTGAAGTGAGTGCTTAATTGCCTGTGCTAAGCAGAAGCACAGCCACCCATTTCATAATTAAGAGTAATAAGCGATGACACAGCATGTTGCTCTCAGGCAGCAAAGTGACCTTTGTGAAAATGCACCTCTTACTACGAACACCAGCAAAAAAAGTTCTACCTCTATTTGACACAGCGTCGGACAGAAATCCAAGCCAAACGTGGGATCAGAATTTTACATTTAAAACTCTCAAAATTTTCTTCTTGCTACATATCGCCAAGGTATTGGGGCAGACTCTGCGTGTAACTGGCACTGCACTTGAGGGACACCACTCTATTTGACACTACGGCGTCATGAGCCAAAGAACCTAACGATGTTCATAACGCTGGAACACAGAGTACAGTTCCCAGGCAGGTGCATCCCTTAGGTGTCTCCTTTACTCAAATAATACCTTACTGTGTGAGTTGATTATCTTTACCGGTTCCAGTGGAAGTTCTCTCGGTACAAAGTCATACACAGTATACACAAGTACCGTTCTTACTTTATTTTCCTCATGTTTTTTTCTGTTGTACACATGCTGATTGTTTTGAGAGTCAAAATCCAGGCTTTTCTTTAATGAGGAAAATATGCAGATGCATCGGGATGAAGAACAGAGAAACAATGCATCTGATTTCAGATTTCTTATTACAAAACTCTTTTAAAATTGGTTACAGGAAAAGTCTTCATCCTTTTCCCCCTCCAAAAATCTAAAAATCTAGTAAATAATTATTATTTAAAGAAATCAGCTCTTGTGTAAAATTCACATCTGCTCATTTTAACATGCAAAGTAATGAAGAACAGCATTAGAATAAATTCAAAATTATGTCCACATTACATTTGCAATTTCTCTTCTGAGACAAAAAGGCTTTTTATCTAAGGTCTGATCACTTTTTCCTTACATCTCTTATGGTTGATCACTCCAAAATTCAGTGCCTTCAGACAGCATAGAATATTTCAACTGAAATGTACATCCCCCCCATGTACAAAAATAATCCAGCAAGAGAGACCTCTTTTTTTGGCTCACATTATTTCACAGTTGAAGAAGAAACTGAAGTTTCATGGAGCTTTCATTCAAAGCGATAACAAATTGAAGACTAATTTTTGCCTAAATCATAGGTCTAAGTAGTAGTGTTTTTACTCAGAGTGGCTTTCTAGGTCAGAAGTGGCAGTTTAAATGTATTCCTGACTTCATCTATTCAATGTAGTCTATTTAGTAAGAGTAAAAGCAGACTGAGCTGGTTTGAAGTCACTCATGAAGTCAGGATTTCATGCAATGAGATCAAAAATGTCCCAGTGGAACAGTACTGCAGCAATAAGGGCTGCTACTTCAGATACGCTCGTACTGAAACCACTCCAAGCTGGCGTTACTGCAACTTTGTGCACCTTGAGCTACGGGATGTTATTCTGAAACACACACACATTTTATGCTTAGCTACAGAATTTAATATTTTATAAAGATGCCTGTAACTTCAGCTTTGCTCAGCTTCCATGCCCAACTGTACTGTTCTGTTTTATTTCGTTGGTTGTTCTTTTTTGCAGTTAGTCCAAAAATCCTTGCAGATTACAGTTACTCAGCAGGCTGCAAGGCAAAGAAACACAGCATGAAATCGGTGTGTCTGATACGGCAGATACAAGACTGATTCATCAGATTACTCAGTCTGAGAGTTCAGACAGTTTTTGATACCTACATTATTTACTTGCATATCCCACTTCTAGCAACTTCCTTTCCTTTGCAAAGATTTGTTGGAGGCTTTCCAAACATTGCTCTTACGGAGTATAATAAAATCATTTCTAAAGTACACCCCTATGAATATAATTCAAGCTTCATAGGATTAAGTACAATGTTAAGGGGTTTTTTTTAGGTACATAAATAGAGAGATACCACATAGATATCACATATAAGACAGACAGTGTACCAGTAAGCAGTACATTTATCCTCTGTTCTTTCATTCACACTCCTAATAAACTTTTCCAGACATTTTAAAGGACATTTATAGATACATACATACACATGTACCCCACAGCCATGTCAATAAATTCAGAGAAGTGTACGTGTCACAGTAGGGTCTAATATACTAATTTGACCTCATATTCTTAAATTATAGAAACTCTACAGCCTTAAAATTGTAATTACCTTTGATATACAAGGATTTTAATAGAGTTCTTCATCGTAGCTCTTGTAAACGCCACTTAATAACTTAGAAATATTAATGAGATTTGACAAATTACAGAGAACCAATTAAGTTTGAAAAGTTGTAAGATGAAAAGAAACAAAAAGACAGTAGTAGAAGTTAAAATGATGAGATGTGGATGTCAGCAATTTTAGAGTTAGCTTTCATCTTTCGATTTAGCTTTTTTCTTTTTCCTTTGTGCACTGGATTATATAAAGTGCCACAAAAACATATTCATAGAAATATTCATCCCCAAATCTTCACAAAGTAAATTACAAGCATTTGTCTCAAACGAAAAAACCCATCTGGCACAAAAAGTGTTTATTACTTTGTTCACAGGTACTGGCAACTTCAGTTGCATGTTTCAGATAGCTGTCCTTCCAAATAAGAAAAACAAATTTATTTAATATCTAGGACTCACCAGATGGGTTACAGATGAAATGAGACAATTCTGCAGTAAAGCTGGTTAATTTTGCCTTTGCATTACAAAGCACATCACTTACATTTCTCATAATGCACACTAAGATGGAGCAAGCATGTGAATGACTGGGAAAAACGCAGTTGTAAATTTATGTTATAGGTTGTTTTATTTCAATATATTTTATCTGTTTATGTGCTTAAAGTTTTCTCATTTTATCGTTCAACTGTGCTTTGTCTATTTTTGTTAGACGATCATCTTGCAAACTGATATCAAGAGACTACTGAAATTGTTCCCGAGAAATAATAAGAGCTCTTCATCATCTAAAGTAACAACAGGCGAGCCTAAATCAAATGCAATCTCATCTCAAGATCCATCTCGAGAAAACATGTGATAGAAAACTCTTTCAGGAGATTTCCCTCATGTAAAAATTTTCATATCTTTTCCGTAGGTAATTAGGATTTACAAGGCCTTATTATGCCTGACTAGAGCAACAGGGAGTGATTACAGCTCGCGGCGTGCCACATTCTCGCCCCCCAGATGCCCCCGGCTGCTTTCGCCCGATGCTGTGGCCGCTTGCGCCCTGCTCCTGGCTGACAGCAGCAGCCGCCGCAGGTGAGGTGGGCTTGTGTCTGCCTCCCAGGGAGCTAAAGAGCCTTCACTGCGGCGTACAAGCTACTCTGTCAGCTATCAAAGAAAAATTCAAAACAGCTTTTGGTGTATGAGTGAGAGGAGCTAACGTTTGCATGTCTAAGGAAATAGCTGATGACCAGAATCTGAGATACACGCTCAAAAGTATCTTTCGTGATAAAGAAATAAGCCTTGGTAACAGCAGACACCACTGTAGAGATGGCTCCAGTATTAAATCTTTGCTGCCAGGATAAGGATGGGTTTTTTTCCCTGGCATAAACATTTTTGCATTTCTAAAATGAGAACTGGCAAAGCTTTAAAGTACTGCATCTTGTTACACATGAATATTTTAACACTTTGAGCTAACATACTTCGAGTTTGCAGGAAAATAATCTAATTTTCCAAGTTTTCTGGATAAATTTACAACTGCGAATGGATTTTCTTTAGCAGGGTGACTATCTGACAAAATTAGAAGCTACACATCACCCACCAACCTGCCCATGGTTTTGCTCCTCCAGTCAGTGTAATAACATTTTTTCCTGAAAGAACAGCAAAAATCAGCTGAGAATAATCAAGTAGGAGACAGTTGAAAAGGACATATACATTACAAAAGAATACCAGACATTGTAAAACATGCATTTTCATAGGCAGAAATGTGAAAAACACTTAAAAAAAGGCAAATGAAACAGAGCAAGTCATTAAAATGCTGTGATTTCACATATTTTCAAGTTCAAAATTTGTTCCTCACTCAAATTTAAATTTTACGATTTGTAGCTAACACTACTAATTCAGTCAAAAGACACTCTTCAGACAGAGTTCAATGGTGTCGTGCTAGTATTCATTTCACATGGTCTTTCTCAGCTTTTATTTCATGACACTCATTTTAGAAGAATTAACAGGCTACTAAATACCTTATGCACTCTTTTGTATTGAATACCGTAAGCACTTAATGCCACCAGATGCCATCTCCATTCTCTGAAGTGGTATACCATCACCTTTCCTTGACCTTTTGCATCCACCTGAAGAACACTACATGGCCCTAAAAAAACCTAAGAGTACTAAATGCAACAAACAGCTTTTATGTTAACAGATCTTTTCTCTCCACTCTTCACCTGTCAAATCAACTTAGAGAAACAAGACCAGAAATTCCCAGCAAAGTCTTCTGAGAACAGTTGTTTTGAAACCATATAGAAATATATTTGGTGCAATGTAATATTTTAGGCATCTAGTTTCATTTTTTCAGGTTTTCTTCTGGTCTTCTCCTACCATTTCATGTCACATTTCAACTACACTAAGGCCTCGATCTTGCACATTCCTTCGGCATCCCTGTCTTTACCACGGCACTTCTCTGAGGACAGTGAAGTTCAGCACCAGGGGCTTTGCTCCTCGTTTAGTTCAACTTCTGCTTAAAATTTGTCTAAATCCTTTCTACTTCTGCAAGGTTTCCTTTTTAGGAGGAATTAAAGCAAGATAATTTGGATATATTAATATTAAAGTTTAACATTATTTTCAGTCAATATTTTATCCCCCTTTCCATTCTAACACCTGCAAAACCAGTACATTCACTCTGGATACTTCTCCATCACTTCTTTGCCTAGAACCATACATAGTTAGCAAGATCTGCAACTGCCCATCAGGGCAGTATTTGAGATTAATTAAAGTACACTACTTACATTAAAGTAACATGAATATATTAAAAGAATTGGGAAAGAACTGTTGCCTAGAAAATACGTGGCCATTGGAAAACCATGTATCTACCAGTTTGCCGGCTGTTGGCAGCCTGGCACTTGGTACTACCAGGCAGAATTGTAAACGATGCCATGAAAAATTATTAAAGGATTTTCAGACATTACATTTTTAACAAAACCCTTCCTTTATTTCCTTTAATTGCCCTTAGCTGTTTTGCACAGATGGAGTCCAGGTGAGCTGCAGATACAACTACTTTATTCATTACACAAAATAGTAATTATGTGTCACAAGAGATACTTGTAGACGCAGATAAAATTAACCTTTTGTCTGAGTTTCAGAAATACATAACAGAGTTTCATTTCTGCTGACAGACCACACACTTAAAAAATATCTACAAATTGTGAAAAAAACCACAATCCACTCCTGAGCTAACCTTGGATCTAACACAAACCCTGTCTGAAACCATACACCAGACAACAGTGATTGCCACAGAGTCATTTGAAATGCTACAAAAACTTTATTTTGTAAATGAAACACTGAAAATCCATCTGTATTACTTATGACATATACTATACATCTGCCAAGACATTTACATATAATGCCATGCTAAAACAGTTCTAGGATGCTGGGTGATCCCCTTGGGTCAGAAAAAAGCATTTTTACTTTTCAGCAACAGAGATAAATACTTCTTAACCAATGTAACAATTCTGTTTATTTTGTTTAGATTTCTGGATTGAGCAAAATGAACCTAAAAAGTATCAGTTTAATTCTTCATGTACTATTCAAATATTATACCGACATACGGCATATTTTAGTGACCATAACCAAAACCCAAAATTCTTCAACCCTGTGCAAGTGAATGAGGGTGTACTACACTAAAGTACTGGTAAAGCTACTGGTAAACCAGATAAAGGCTAGGAGAAGTTGGAAGAGACCCACAAGGATCATCGAGTCCAACCCCCTGCTCCTCGCAGGGCTACCTAAAAATTCTTGGGAGGGAAAGCCTCTAGTTCATTGTAATTGTGGGAGAAGGTATGAACTGAGCTTCCTCTGTCCACTGAATGGAGAAAATAGTTACCTCAGGACAACAATATACATCATCCAGTTAAGAAAAGTTTGATCTAAATAATTAAGCTCAAGACTTAAATCATACAAAAATGCTTTTGACAGAACAAGTAAATTATAAAATGCGTGGTCACAGGATGTCGTTACGGAAGCGTAGGTGGCTATTTTTGCATACATGAAAAGCCATCAGGGGCTAATACAAACAAATATGAAGACATGAATTCTGCCTCAGAAAGTCTCTAAACCACAGCCTTCTGGAAAGAGCGAAGGCATCATGAAAGACTGCTCCAGATTTGCTCGGCTTCTTTATTGGACACTTTGGTTGCTGGCAGAGCAAACCAGATCTTTGTTCTATTCTGCTACGTCCACAATAAAACTGTGTTCACTTTTATTTTTTAGAAAGTACAGAAATGAAAGAAATAGCCTATTGGAAATACTCACACAAGTTACAGCTTGCAATTTCATTTACCTTCCTATTAAAATCTTTTTAAAGAGAAAAGAAATGGTGATCAATTTACTATTTCTTACAGTTCTATTATGGAGGTAGAGGTAGACAGTGGCCTTTTTTCTTACCAAATAAATGTGTTTCATTCTACAGCAAAACTGCCAACAGTGTGAAGCAGCAAAATTTAGCATTTTATATACTTCTGGTGTACTGAACTGAGTGGGATAAACGGAAGCTAAACCAACAGTCCCAAAACAAATAAACATGGATCAGACACTTGGGGGGGGAGATAATACACTTACATGTCAGTTAATACTATAATAAACAAAAATCACTTTGAATGCCTTCCAAATGAAGTAGTATTGCAAAAGTCAGACCTTTTTTTTCTGAAGAGGACTACTACTGACCCATGAAGTTACTAGAATGATGAAGACTCAAACCCTTGCTAACTCCTAACTTCATTGCGTAACTTCAAGTATCAAAAGCAAGAAAGAACTATTTTTGAATTGGAATTTAGATTGTTTATGTGTGTGTACACACATATGCAAACACTTCTATATTTAAAATGTTGACAAGAGTTATTCAAACTAGAGAAGCTCAAATGGCACTATAATAATACTCTCGAACATATGGAAGATGACTGCTACAGAAAATGTTTTTTATGGAAAGGACTCTGAAGGCTTCATAGGATGATGTGGTAACTCAGTATAGAGCTGGGTATTTGAAACAAGTTTTGTGCAAAGGATGCTTCAAGATGACTGTTTCTGGCTTGGGACCAATGCAAGAGAGCCACATTGCGATAGCTGAAACCAGCAGGGACATGAAAGACAGAGCACTTGGCAATTCAAGTGAGAAAGGAGCGCTGTAAGGGTATTTTCCGTGAGTCACACAGCTTTGGCATCTGGTTACCTCTTTAACTCCTGATGAGGTTTACAGCACACTACATGCTCTTCTCTCTCTGGTAGAACATAACTCACTGATTTGAAACAGGACATTTTCTCCTTTAAAAACTTCTATATTATTGCAGGTGACATTAACTTGTCCTACAAATAACTAAGAACTATTTATTGCAAAAGCATATGACAGAATTTGTTTAGCACACAAACAAGGAACTCTGTTCGACTCGTTATTCTGCCAAAAGGTAGCTAGAGGATCAAGAAATAAAGTTATCCCATTTTCTCCAAAGTATGCAAATATGTGTGATACTGGAGACACAGAAGACAACAGCTATCTCTGCCATTTCACTTGCCTTTGGGAAAGACTTCAGAAATACCCTAAAATCATGGGGAATACCTGAACTCAGATGGAGAATACCTGAAACTCTGCCAAGGACATCCAAAACAATGTCTGAACTATTAACAATATTTTCTAAAGACATATGCTCAATTTGACTTGGAAGGTATGCTGGAAAACAACTACTACAGGTAAATGTGAAAAGAACTGTACCTATTTTTTTGTTTCTCCCCTCCTCTCTCCATATCATCTCAATAAATTAAATGTAAGCATGCCCAGCCACATTGCAGCAAAGACGGCATTTTAGCCTTAAGGTAAGTAATCAAGTTTTAATATTAAGTATTAAATGACAAGTTTCTTAAAAGAGTTTCCACAATACCTGAAAGGCATCCTGATGTTCATTCTTTCTGCGTATTTGCACAATGTCTCCCACGGACAGTGAATTTTAACAAACATGATATCACTGTTTGTAACAGCTGGCTGTAAAGAGTGGTAATAAATAAATACATATTAATAATTCAAACCTCTGTGGCATTCACCTTTCTTGAAAGCATTCTTCAGGGCCAAATTCTTCTTTTAGGCCTGAAATTGCCATACAAATCTGAAAACACTTTAAGTGCTCTGAGTTAGACAAAGGAAAATTAATAACTCCCCCCCCTCCTCCCCAAAAAAACCCCTCTGTACTATGAGTAAACTAGTAACTGTTGAGAGGAATCTGTAGGATAGATCTTTGCTCATAAACACAGCAGAAGTAGAGAAAGAATTTTTGCAGCATTTTTTGACACGGGATAAATGAATTTATTTTAAATCCCCTCAAAATCATCTTAGATGAGCAGTTTGAAGACCATCCTGTGCGTCTCCCATTTAAGAGGAGCGCTCAGCTGCTTGAAACATGAGAACAGCTTAGAGAAGGCTGCAGGTCCCACTCTGCCAAAATGTTAACTCCAAGGAACATTTCAGTAATTGCAATATCTGCTACGAACTTATAAATGTGATCCCTGTACGAATTGAGATTTTTTTGTAAAATTACACTCTACACAAATGTTTTTCATCACTAATTTATTTGTACATAAGAATTTCAGCATTACAGGTTCCTATATTTATCTTTTCTTATGAGCAGTTCAGTTCCACACCCTTCTCCCAGATGTATTTGCTTGAGTTTTTGTAAGTAAATATTTTGATAGAGTTGAGTCCAATTAAAGCTTCCCAAAAACTTGAGGTTTGGTGAGTAAAGGTAAAAGAAAATGTAGTTAAAGGGTTAATAAAATTTAAAATGTTCATGATTCTACCTGCCAATTTCATAAAGTCACATCACAGTTCAACAATACTACTTCTAGGATTTCATTTTTCTCAAAAGATGTGGATAAAAGTACTACTAGAAGACAATTTAAAACACAATATCTAGAATTATGATATTACAAAACCATGTTTTTTTCCTCAAGTGTCAATACTTGTGAATTGACACCAGCTGGGATTGTTGTGATGTCAATAAACATCCCCAAATCAGATATTTTTACTACTAGACTCCAAACCATTTTTAAAAGCCTTAAAACCAAATTTTCAACCACCGCCACATCAGTTATTTACGAATATTCAACACGCTATGTTGTGAGCTAGAACTTGCAAGGACTTCAGAATAGTTAAAAGCTCTTCGCTTTCACACAGAACATGTAAGGTTGTCTGGTTTACAAGTAATTCATGAAACAGCAAAAATCCAAGGCTGTTTTCCTGGCTTTGTTTTCCTTCCTTTTTAAATTAATACTGTCATTACCAGGGCTGGATTAACCTGACACTGACAGTCTTAACCCCTTGAAAATCAGAGGGACATTTAGTATTGTGCATTCTGTTGAAAGACATAGAGGTTATGTGTTAAAGCAACAACATGAGTTACAGCAGCTTCTTCCGTTCGGCAAGCATGAGGGGCTGGAAGTTTTCCCTCTATGCTGCACTGCACCAGTGTGGACGGTACATGTGTGCATGCATCCCCAAACATGTTCAACACACACTATCAAACAATTGTTATTAATTTAGTAGCATTAAATCAATGGTGGGAAGGGCCTGACTGGAAAGGTTTGTAAGACTGTCATGAAACTTTTATAAATTTACTGAAGTATGACAGCATTATAAAGGTTTCCTTATACCGCATAAGCTACAAGACTCACCTCTCGTTCTAACATCAATCCCTCTGCTCTCAAATTCTTCTCAAATGTGCTTCTTTTTTCTACCTGCGGGCTTGACTTTTTGTAGACCAAGATGTAATCAATGCGCTTTTTGCCATCTTTGAAGAAGAGCCCTGATGACGCCATGGCACCAGTCTGGAGAAGATAAAATAAAAATACACTAAATATGGCATCCAAAATGATGCAGAGCCCCATCATGAACTTTTCTAAAGCATGGAAATGTCCACGTATCTGCAGGATGACTATGTAAAGAAGTCACAAGAACAGGCAGTGCATATGCATCTGTTCCTCAGAAGTTCAAATTAATTGGAACAAAGTAAAATAAAATAGCTCTACAAACCCCGTATTCTAGCTATTACTTTCAGCTGTGCAAAAACCTTAAAATTATTGTGTGGTACGTACAGATATGAATTTCTCTTAATCCTTACTTTCCAGCAGGAATTAAAAAAAAAATTAAAGGCAACTAAAACAAACGAAGTTTCCCAGCTTTGTACCTGGGCAAATATTATAGAACAAACATACTGGCAATCTCTCCAAGAGAGAACTAAATCTAAAATAAATTTAAAAAGAAACACTGGCTTGATTGGAATGTTCTCCTGGATATCTTAGCTGAAGTGCTTTTTCAATGCCACGTTAGCAATGCTTAAATCCCGTCTAGTTCGTTCCCACCACGCTTGCAAACACAAGGGATTCTCTGACCTTGATACGGAAATCCCTGCTTTACAAGCCGCTGCTGCAAGCTATTTTTGCGTTCTGTGTTTTGCATGATTCAGAACAGACAGTGACTATATCAGCAGGTGTCAGACTACGGAGACTTTGAAATCTGAAAAGGTAAACTGAGAAACTCTCAGCATCTTCTGGAGAAGGCAGCACTCATTCTAACACAAACTGTCCAGAACACGCATGCTAGTTTGAAGTAAGATACGTTACGTCCATATATACGGGACCAGAAGTCTATGAATGCTGCACCTTCTAGCCAACAGGATGCTAGTCTTAGAAATTCAGGTTAATTGGATTATTTGATAGGAAATTTATAATACTCCGTCACATCCAATAGTTACACTCTCTACTGATAAATAGAACCAAGCATTAGTGCATGATACCAGCACTGGATATATAAAATATATATATAAATATATATATATAACTACTGCATACCAGCTCGCTTGTTTCTATGTCAAAGGGTTTGCTTACTCCCACTTACCTCACTGCGAACTTTGTACATATTTAGTGCTTCTGAGAACTCCTCAGTCTGCAAAAGCTAAACTTTTCTAACAAGATTCTTCCTCTTTCTCTGCTTTTTTTAACTCCCAAAGCAAAAACCAAGGAACAGTCATTCTCAGATCACCTAGTGTTATAAAGGAGTGCATCACTGCACATTTGGGAACATTATTTAAGTACATTAAGCTTCAATTTAAGTACAATTAAGCTCATTTTTCCCCCCTCAGCAGCTGGCGATGGGATCGTCTGTCTGTTCCAGATGACACTTTCCAAAACTAACCATAAAAGCATCCTGTTACCTGCTCCAAGCTACACATCTGCTCACCTATTTTATTAACAAGTCTGTAAATACAAAAGGGGTGTTTGAAATCTCAACTTTGTCCCACTCGGCTACAGTTATGCTGCCACTTTCACACTCTGCTTCAGGTGCAACCATCCAAACGTGAAAGCAATTTCAGTCTTTGGAACACGGGAAAGGTGAACTCAAATCCCTCCAGCCTAAGCCAAAACTAACCAGTGTCTTCTACTACCTTGGTAAAGGTCTCCATCTCTAAACAGAAAAGGTGTTATCATCTTTGAATTGGCACTTGTCATCTTCAGAATTTTCTATTTGTTTCATGCACAACTTGCTGTGAGATGTGTAACTAACCGAAGGCCACAGGGCACAGCGCAGAGATCAGGTGCTGGGGCGTTCGGTGTACGAGTGCCACGCTTGTCTCCTCCTGTACGTCTAGGCCACTGCTGCCTTGGCTCCATCACAAAATAACGGATAACGTAGAGTTCAGAAACCTCTGAATACCTGCCCTTTGCCTAACTGAGGGGAAATGCTAATTTGAGATGGGGGAAGAAATAGGCCAAATCATGGAAAATGTAACATGAACTAAAGTAACTAATACATTATAGAATGCAATGAAGAATCTATCTAGAGTCAATTATACGGATCATCTACATGTAAAAAATTCTGAAAACTAAAAAAACTCAAATAAACCCAAACTACCAAATCCAGAGAAGACAAGATGTCCAATGTAACCAAGAGAAACAACACAGAAACTGGAAAATAATTAGGAGAAATGGACAGACATAGGAAGAATAATTTTCCAATCCTAAATTATTTTGGAAGTTTGCTGAGAACAGGAAACACCCTTTCCTTTTCCTCGGCTTTTGACTTCAGATTTTCTTTTTTTATTCCCATGAGAAATGAAGTTAAACATGACAGGAAAAATAAGGAAAATAATTTATCAATATATTGGTCAAACATTTGTTGAAGAATAGTACACTCTGTGCTCTAATTTATTTTTTTATACATTCTTCTATTTCAATTTATCTCAAGATATTCAGACAAATAGTAACAGAATTGCAAATTAAGGTAGTCAAGATTGTTAACCAAGCTTATTAGTGCACTGAATACAGGGTCGCTCACCCTTCTCAGAATTCTGAATGGGGACAGTAGTAAAGACATTAAGTTTTATTCTTTTTTAAAACGTCGTAGATGTAATCATCTAAAGATGCAACATGCAGAGGTTTGAAGGTGAGGTAGCAGACTAATGGTTTGAAAGTGCAAGTTTGCATATGCAAGTTTTTGAACACCCAAACTTTTTTCCAGGTTCAAGACACAGACAGTGAATCCACTCTTCCACAATAAAGAATTCCAGCATAAGACTAGAGCTGCTTTTGTGGTCCATCAAGCAAGCAAAATCAGATACAAAAAGCCTGGCCAAAATTCCCCCAAAGGGGAGCTCTGGAACTTCTCTTATATAATTTCTGCTCATGTAATTTCTGTACAGACATCTGGCAAATTAAGTCTACTTTCTGTAACACACTCCCACCTTTCTTTGGATTATTATTTCTAGCCTCTTGTTCCTCATTTCTAAACCATCTGATTTTCTTCAGTCTTAGAAAAACATGTTTTCTTTCTCAGATTAACAACAGTATGCAAATCTGCCCTCAGAGTCATCTGCACCAAATAGAATTCTTTGGGGGCAACGTTCAAGAAATAATGAGCTGCACTGATAGCAGGGAGAAATTTTCCATCTGTTCGCTTCCGAGCACTTTCAGAGTACCACCACCGCAGGCTGAGACGTGCAATAGTGAAGCCGCTTTCCACAATCGGGCAGTGAACCTGACCCATACTCTATCAATCTCAGGACTGATTCACTTTAATGCTGCTGGCACCGCCAGGTTCACTTTCGGGTAATTCTCAAGCAATGTTGTCCACCTGTATTAGCAGGAATACCTGTGCCAGCAAAGAATTTATCTGGCGATCTGGGTGTTTTTTCAGTTGATCTAACAGAGCTCCATAATGTGTATGGGCAACAGGGAGCCGTAATTTTAATTAAATGTGTGACTGAAGGTATATTGGCCGCTATCTACACCTAGCACAGCATATCAGTCTGTTAGTACAATGGGCATTCAGGCAAAGCATATTTATTATTTATCTGCTGTTTTAGACCAGTAAATCTCTGATTCATTCTTCCACCTTTTTCTTGACACAGTGGAGGAGAAAAGCATCAGAAGAAGTATTTTGTGCAAAGCTCTTACTCTCCTCTATTCTTTTTAAGATTTCCTGTTTCACCTGAAAAATGCCTATAAAAAGCACTGATCAATGTTGGTTTTTCTCTCTTATCCTCTTCATCCTCTCTAGCTTCTAAGTTTTCCAGATTTTCTGAAACAGCATCCACCTGACCCGCTTTCCTTCCTTTACACACATATGAAAACTTATTTAAAGTTATTTGAAAAATCCCTTTTAGAGTATTGCTGTGTAGTTCAGCTTGCAAACTCAGTGTTTTAACTTCACCTTGTTCTTCCCAAGACTTTAAATACAAGAACTTTAAATTTTACCTATTTGTGCATGGAGGCTGCGAAGCGCTTCCTCACTCAACAGTAAACTTGTTCATAATGCAGAATCATAATACACTGGTTTGCATCAGAGTAAAATACTACCTGAAGCTTTGCTGCTACAGATCTCTTGCAGTTCCTTGATTTTCTTTACTATTCGTCAACATTTTTCGATTGATTCATAGGCTTGTGATTATTATAACAAATAACACACTGCTTTGAAGTCCGACACAGTGTAAAATTCAAAATACTGGCATTATCATCGAACTGAAGTTTACAGTTTTCAGAAGACAACTTGATCAATTTAACCTGGAAAAAAGAGCTTTTGCTCAAGCATAAAAAGTTAAACAAAAGTATAATGCAAATATTTAGCAAAGTTATAAAATAAAAAGTTTACACTTCTATTCAAATGTGGTACTAGAAGAATTTCCTTGGATTTAGCCAACATGGAGGGATTTTTCAAAAAGCTATTTTTCAGATTCTAATTAATAAGCAGTGCCCTCTTTACAAAGTGGGAACAGCTGTTCTACTGGCTCTTTCTCTCCCCAATTAAAGTAAATAGCACAATTCTCAGAAATTCTAACTATTTCAACGCCACTGATTTCAGTCTACTGTTCTGCTCTGTAGATTAAACTTCTTGCAATTTTTCACCCCATACACAGAAACAAATATTCTAGAAGAGAGAGTTGGAACCATTCCCCAAACAGCAAGCAGATTTCAGACTCATGTAAGAGTAAATGAGATGGGATACACTGTAACATAATATATCACTATACTTTCTCTTTTTTTCCTTCTTATACCAGTAAAAATTTAAAGTTAATGAATAATAGGTATGACCTAGGTAAATTTCGAGGTTAACAGAGGTTAATCAGAATGAAATGTACATACAAGGTATCTGCTGTAACCATTAATTTCACCTTCACTTAACCATTGATAAGTCTCAACATGGCTACTATAACAGCAAGTGCTTAAAGACTGACAAAATCTCCAAGTATATTCATTTTTATAAATTTAAAATGATTATTTATTTCCTTGTGGACATGTGACTTGAGGACCACATTGTTCTCAGACACAGCTGTGACCATGAGCTATCTAAGGGCAGACAGAGCACTTCTCAGGGCTGTGGATACTCCCTCTCTTCCTCACTTGCAGTTCTCAGTCCTCTGGTTCACACGGGGATGGTGCTGGCCAAGGCTGAGCCCAGCAGCCATGGTGGCAGCATCTCTGGGATAACATAGTTAAGAAGGCATAAAAGTTACTCTATGACAGCAACTGCAGCCAGAGAGAGAAGAGTATGTGAGAGCAGCAACTCTGCAGAGCCCACGGTCAGTGCAGAAGGAGGGGCAGGAGGTGCTCCAGGCACCAGAGCAGAGGTTCCCCTGCAGCCCGTGGTGAGGCAGGCTGTGCCCCTGCAGCCTATGGAGGCCACGGGGGGGGAGCAGAGACCCACCTGCAGCCCGGGGAGGACCCCATGCCGGAGCAGGGGGATGCCCGGAGGAGGCTGTGACCCTGTGGGGAGCCCGCACTGGAGCAGGCTCCTGGCAGGACCTGTGGACCCATGGAGAGAGGAGCCCACACTGGGGCAGGTCTGCTGGCAGGACTTGTGACCCCGTGGAGGACCCACACTGGAGCAGTCTGTTCCTGAAGGACTGCACCCCATGGGAAACACCCACACTGGAGCAGTTCATGAAGAGCTGCACCCCATGGGAAGGACCCACATTGGAGAAGTTCATGGAGAACTGTCTCCCGTAGGAGGGATCCCATGCTGGACCAGGGGCAGGTGTGAGGAGTCCTCCCCCTGAGGAGGAAGGAGCAGAGGAGACAACGTGTGATGAACTGACCACAACCCCCATTCCCCATCCCCCTGTGTTGCTGGAGGGGAGGAGGCGGAGAAGCACAGCAGCAAAACCCTGCTACTTTTCAAATCAGTAAGCAAATTCCCATTGACTTGTCCAAATATTTGCAACTTCAGCTGTGCAATGGCAAAACCTCAAGTACCTTCAAATCGCTATGAAAGGGTCTCTTTAATTTACTTACACATAAAAGCTACAGAAAGAAACCTGCCTAGGAGAGAACACGTACTAGGAAACGTGTGATATTTCCCTCTACCACCAGCCCAGTGTTCAGACAATTTCAGCTCAGGTTTCTATGCAGTTGGTACCTTTCCATGGAATTCATTTTCCATATCTTTGCCCAGCTGCCCCTAAATCCGTGTAAGATTTCAGAATCCGCAACACCTTTGACAAGGATTTCCACAGCTCATTTTTGGGAGAGCCACCTGCTCTTTGTTTTGAATTCAGGTCAAGTTAGCTTGATTTGATGCTTCGTGGCTATAATTCTATAAATATATGTGGTTTCTTAAGCTATGTAGGAGCCTTATGATTACTTTAATACAACTAGTGAAATTATTTGACTCAAATACCTGCTTAAAATTAACTGTACCCCCAATGTACATTATATAAATGAAAAATTGCTATTTTTTAAAGCTATCACTATTCTTCTTTGGCCAAACACAAACAGTCCTCCCCTTACAACAGACTTGCTTACTAAACGTCACAGTTATCTACAGTCAGACATGACCTATTAATATAAAATATTAATGTAGAGAAAATACTAATATGCTAATGATAATTATATTAACATGTTACTATGCATATGCTATATATTGCAACAGTATATTATAGTACTTATTATATTACTAATATAAAATATTGACTATTTTGTATACTAAAGTCAGATTTTAATATTAAAGCACATTTGGCAGCATTCAAGGCAAGGCAAAAAGCTAGTATCTTGTAACACTCACCTTCACAATACAAAGAGACCCCTTCAATGGAGTTCCACTTTCTCATCTTAAGTTTGCAACTTGAACTACTACCCATCTGACCACTGACCAGTTTTTGGAAATAGCCTTTACCAGTTGCTATTGTGTTAACTGTTCTAGGGGATTAATTAAAAAGCCATTTGAGGACTCTTAAAATATGGTGGCATTGTTTTATACCATGAAATAGTACAGACAACTGAGACCCCAACCTGTTAAGCTTTATTTCAACCTATTTGATTCATCAAGTCGATATCCACTTAAATGCATGTCATTATTGACTCTGGTTGGAATAGTAAAGGGAAATGTTTATTCAGGCAAAAATTCAAAAAGTACTTCAGTGTGAATTTACCCTAGGAAAAGCTGCGTTATTAGATTCTACATGTATTTATTTTAATAAATGAATTTATTCTAGCCTACTACCAATATGCACTAAACCAAGTTGGACATGAAAGAAATTGTCTAACCTGCTTGTTTCATAGATAATGGTAATGAAAACCCTATACAACATATAAATGCTAAATGAATAGCAGGGAAGAATACCTTCAATAATTATATTTTATTATTTGCTTTACAGTTTCCTGAAATTTGCCAGTAATGGTAGTGAAAATGAGCATGATTTCTACCTATTTTTTACATACATACACATAAGCAGAGGCTGACAATTCATTATTTCAACACCATCTGTTAGTAGTTTGCTGCTGATGCACTTCCTAAGTTGCTTTAGATTATATCTGAAAAATAGTTTCACCTACTACGCTCACAATCAATAGTAACAAATTAAACATAAGAAAAGCCCAGCACGAGTGCCAGTCTGGGAGCAGGCACGGAATGCACTGGACTCAACCTGGAGCAGGTTATTCAGACCCAAGGTACCCATACAGGGGGAAACAACTTTTACAGTGGGGTGTAGCTCAGGCAGTCTATTTGAAGCCTGTATTTCAATTTCTGACTTCAAGGATTGTTGTTTACTTAAAAAAATAATATTAGGAAGTTTCACATTTATATGAACATAGAGAGAGAACAATTCTCAGCAATAATCAACAACAGGAGCATTCACTTACGTAAGTGCCAACTGATGCAGTACACAGGAACTAAGCCCCCACAGCACGCTATGTTTATTTTGCCTCTACAGTAAACAGGATGAAGTTCAACTTTCCTCCATGTGGGTGGTGTAATTTGGATTTAGATTTGTAAAATTATGTAAAGGAAAGTAAATATACCAACACACTAGTACCTGGCATCCAAAAGATAGATGGATGTGCACAGCTGAGCCTCAGGGTTCTTCTTTTACAATTTGCACCCAAATCTGCTAAATTTCTCTCCCCAAAATCTTTGTAGTTCAAGGTGATGATGTTCAGATCAAAATTAATTTCCTCCCTGAGACAGCTTGTGAATTCTGACAGCTAAATGTGCTACAGAAAAAATACTTTGATAAACTCTTACCAATAATGAAGCAACATACTGAAGACAGACTTACTCAAACATCTTGGTTTTTTTCCCAAGGAAACTATGGGATGGAATGGGATGGGATGGGAATCCATCAGTAGAAAAAGTAATGCTGCTACTGGAAATGGAAGCACTGAATCCAAGCACCGAGTCCCAGCATCACCATACCATAACAGCACCACCTCGCCAGTAGCATTTTTTTGAGAGATAAAGATGTTGCGAGAAGTTGTAGAAGCAGAAAACATTGTAGGAAGAATGAAAGACAAACAGACTTTGAAATGTACTCGCTTCCTCATGGAAACAACAACATGCTCATGGACCTACTGCTGACACATAAAACTTTTGTAAACACCACTATAAAGTTTATTGGCATGGAGTCTTACAGCCCAAACAGGACTGTATGGAACTTCACATATATATTTATAAAAATATCACTTTGTACACACGCAAGGAAAATCAGTTTGGAATGGAGAAGTAAGAGGGGGAGAATGAAGCTTACAATGCAGAACACACTGGTTATCAGAGGTGGGGCAAGAAAAAGCAGTTTTCTGTATCTCTTTATAGCTTGGTTTTTAAGGGATGTTTTATAGATGATAATGGAGCGACATACAGACCATGAGTGGATAATGAGTTTGGGGCTACTAAATCATGTATAAGATAGAAGTAGCCACCGAAACAATTTGAGGAACTAGGGCAGGAATTCTGACAGAGGTGAAGTCTGATGTGCAAAATTCTTGGGCATGGTAACTACCTAAAACGGCAACGTCTACATGAACAGCTTTCCTGTTCTAACACCGAGCAGAATGATTATTTCTCACAAAAGAAAACTTTCTTCCAATACAATTTATTATTGTTCTTAGAATTTCGTAAGATGCTATTAAGTAGAGCAATTACTGGCTGATTCATGAAAACCACCCCATTTACTTTGATTACTTGAACTTTGCATTAACATCTTCAGCAACAGTCACTGAAGGATGCCACTGTTTCAGCAGTTAGTGTCTCCATTCAGAGCCTATGACTCAACTCTCACCTTTAAGTATTTTCTGGAAATAAATACATTTCTCATGCAAACTACAAGGGGCTTATTTCCATGAGCAAAAGTGAGATTCCTAATTAATGCTTACTTTGTTTCAGGATGTTTAAAAATCAAACCTGGGACCTCAACAAGGTTACAGACTTCTTAAGTTACAAGAAATTAGCTATGAAAATATTTTAAAAGGTTTTAAAATAAAAGTAGACTCATTTTTCACATTTTAAAAATCATATTCTGATTAAGAATAGTCTAAGGTGTGCTTTACGAGAAATTTTCTAAGCACATGATTAAGTTAGTAATCATCTTTTTTATGTTTGAAGGGTTCTGGAATGGATAAGCCAGAAATAGAGTATATTCATCCTTTCAATTACTTAATTCCAAAAAATATAGATTGATTTTAAGTGTATATTGAGGTGTTTTTTTTTTCTTTTGCAAATAACCATGACCATAACAGTCTAAGAAAAAAAAAAAGGGAACATATTTGCATATGCAAAGATATCCATACTATCCTGGGCATCAAAGAGAACACAGCCTGGTTAACACGACAGGCTGCCATAATTACCTATGCTAATGTAATTCTGCACTGTACTGTGCAGAACTTTACTGTTTTCCGAACAGAGACTTCCAAAATATCTGACCTTCCTAATAAAACTGCAGTTTAACTTCTAGGAGTAAACTAAAGAATTAGTAATTATTTTAGCTTCTTCACAGAGGACTTCTTTTCCATTTTTTTTCTATTCAGACTTACCGAGCAAGCATGAAAAATATACACATTTGTGCACAATATGAAAAATTCACTTTGTTTCAGGAAAGGAGTAGGTTTAGGTGATCTTATGCAAAATTTTGAGAGGAAGTCTGTTCAGTGTTGCAGAGGAAGCAGCAATGGAAGACGTTTGGAGACAGGAGGAGGCTCCGCATTTTCAATACTCAACCACATCTATCTGCTCTTTAAGTCTAGCAGGGAAGCCTTAATAAGCAGCATACTGACACGAGCACTGAAAATTTTTCGTTACATGTTTATTTCTTAAAGCTTTCATCTATATGACAAAAGTACTTACTACTTTCTCTGCATTTCCTGGGCTTTTTTTTTTCTTTTTAAACAAAACTTCACAGCAGATGACAGCCATGCATTACAAGCATAAACATGAAGTTAACTTTAGTTGCCCTTTACCATGTAATTCTATTCTAGGATAATGCTTTTATCTGTAATCATTCCTTTTAAACTTTATTACTTTTGTGTTATTGGACTGCATTTGTGGACTAGTCCTTTATCTGTCAGGCTCCCTTTGCTATTCTCCTTTCCAGTACACTGTTGTCAGCTGACATCATCTTGTTTTTTATACACTAAAACATTTTTATTGCCAAACCTTCTCTTTCAGCAGACATGCCTGACTTCCAGTGAATGCAGGAGCAGGATGACGAGTGAAATAACGTACGTGAAATTAGGGATAAATTGACAGGATTAGAACATATAGCACAAATCTGTGCAACTCAAAGTCACAGACCAAAACAGGAAAAAATGAAAACAGAAAATCATTCCTGCAAAAGCGTAGAAAATAAAATAATAAGACTGAAGAACTTTTTTATTCTGCAGGTATTACATTTAATTTATTCCACTTTTCAAAACCACCATGAAATTCTGTGAAGTATTTGTTTTGTAGGAGAGAGGAACAGATATGTTCAAAATCACAAAGAATCCAACAAAACACCTAAACAATGCATTTCAGGTTTTCATGGGAAGATTTATCCTTTAGTAATCACTGTAATAATCTACACTAAGCACAATGAGTTTTACTCAAATTATAACATTTTCAGCAATACGTCCAGTTCATTAGATAAAATTCTTTATGTGTTTTGGCCAATTGCTTATTTAAGATCTTCTACAAAATTCCTTAGAAGTTATGTAACATCTCCAGAGATAGAAACATAAATTGTTTCAGATTCTATCCAACACAAAGCTAGTCTGGACATGCAGTATTATAGCAGATATAGGTGGATACCAGAAAAAGGCAGTAAACTAGGTTACTGTATAGAGAGCAGTTCTTTATAGTTCCTGAACCCACAGCGATAATGTATGAGCTTTGTTCTAAAAATCCTTTCTTTACCTTGCCTGATAGCAAAATATACACTACCTAGATAAAAAATTCATCTCATAAAAAATTCTTCAGATCAAAGAAAGTAACAATACTGTAGTGAACGAAAGGAAATGCAAGTGTAATTTCTCAAATATTCCTGTCCTGTCACTGTATTCATGATCATAATTGGTGCAGAAAAGACTTCACTGCTACTACTTCGCTGCTTCTCCGGACAAATGTTGCCTTCCATTCTAGTGATAAAGTCTGTTTAGCCTGCCTTCCTTTCATAGTGAATCTAGAACATTTCAAATACCAACTTTCCATTCAGGGACCTTCTCATTTCCTGCATTTCCCTTGCAATAGCAGATACCACTCATTCCATGCCTTGCTCAGCAGCCACTTGTTGGCATCACTCCTCTGCATGAGATCCCTTGGCAGAATCACATACATGAAGTCATGATTTCTACACAACTCAAATACAGTTGGTGATGAAAAGATGGCAGAAACAGATATTGAAGACAGCTTTTTAATGGGTCTGAACAACTCACAATTTTTCAATATGAAATCTGTGGATTCTGAAATTATACCAACCTACACTACAGGAGATTATGAGTTATAACTCATAATGAAGGAAACGAGAAAAGCAGATGACTGTCAAGCTGAATGTTGGTGTCCAGATGCTATAAAAAATTATCTGATGTTTCTAAAGCTTAAAAACTGCAGCAATACAATCAGATTTATGGAAAATGCCACATCATATACGTGATCTGAAACACTAAGTAATTCCTGAAAAAATGTGTATCAGCTTTCATTGTATCAGCAAGACAGTATCATTATTGCTAAAGCATTGAAGTAGCTCATCATTGAGACAGATAATAGTACCAAGCATTAATTGCAAAGAACTTTTTTAGCAGTTTTTCCCTGACACACTTGGGTGTCAAGCAGCTCTTCCAAAACACACCTAAATTAGAATCACTAACAAGCAGAGGAGAAGAATAAGCTTTTATCCTTGTATGCTTTGTCAATGTGGTGTTTCTCTTTTTCATTCTCTGGTCAGATCGAGGAGATTTTTTTAATCATGATAGATCAGTTTATTTTCCAAATATATGAGAGTACTTACCAGCTGTAAAGCTGCAGAGATGTCTTCTGTGCTTTCAACAGTCCCAAAATAATTAGTAGCCTCCTTCTTCTAGTTTTATATCCACTTTGGGAACAAGTTTCCCTTAGACATCTTCCACTAATTGCCACAAAGACTTGTACAATAATCCAAAGGCAAGATAGTAACCTTCTTTGCTAATACAAGACTAATCTAAATCGCCTCTGCCTTTTTGCTGTGGAGGCAGGCAAACAGTAAACAGAAGCAGAATCCTGCTGGGTTGCCTCATTTGCAAAAGCAGTATAAAAGCAGAAGGAAGTTCCCTAAGTAACTGCTGTGATAAAAGAAGTTGTCAAGGCTAAAAGCCAGATGTGGCTTCAGATGACTGTTTTTAAACTCTGAAGCACTTTGTTCAGTAGGTCAGGACATACGAAGATTGAGACATAAAAAGTGCATTTTTGTTTAAACTTAATACAAATACAAGAGTCCTCTCTTTAACCTTTGAAAGAAAGTTAGCTTACTGGCTGTCTACAAACTTCGTATCAGTCATGAATGCAGGACTTGGAGAAAACAAAGCAAGTGGTCATTTTATATTTTATATTTTAGATGAAAACACAAAAAAATACTTGGTGAAATGAAATGCCTGTTACAAGACAGGCATTAGCTGTTACTAGATTTTTGGCGGCCTCACCTGTTATTAAAAATATTTAGTTCTCTATAAGATAGTCTAAATTCTGCAGATTCTGTATTATTTTTTCTGCCTTTTAAGCCACATTTAACATAAAAGGCTTTGTCTACCTAATCAACAAGATCAAAAAAGAACATCCACAATTATTTGTGTCTCCATGCAGCTAGCCTTGCAGAAACAGACTAAAAAAAAAAAAATCTGGGAACACAAAAATTTCTCATTGCAACCATTTAGATTAAACTATAACCCTTTGTCATTATCAAAGTTTCTTTTTCTTGTCAGAGATTTCCGATTTATAAATATGATTACCTGGAAGCGTATTTAAAAGTTATTAGATAGCTATTATTATACAAGCTTTTTTCTAAAACCATGCCATGAAACGGAAGTCTCAGAGATCACATCAACCTGCTACCTGTGCTCCAGAATCCAGGAGCAATGATCAGTGTGATGGACAGAGCAAGCTTTACAAGAGTTATATGACTCTTGTGAAACATGCATTCAACCCTAAAATCACAAAGTTATGATCACAGAACCTTGAAGCAATTCAAGCATTTCTAGATTTGTAGCATGGGATTATTCATGCTTTTGTGTACCAAAAGTAAAAGCTGTTCTGCAAAACACACTACTTCTGGTTCTTGAAGAATATAACTCAGAACTTCTTGACGTTAGGTCATTAGTCAGACATCTAAAAAGAATTATGCTAATACAAAGGACAATAAGGGTCTCCCATTCCAAAGCGAGTACAAAAAAACACCCCCATGTTTTAAACCAGAAATCAGTCATAATTCTTTGGCATTATAGTGCATGAACTGTTGTAGACAACGCATTGCGATAAATACTGCAATTAGGTGATTAGGCAATTACTAAGCAAGATAACATGTCAGTTTTATCTGACGAAATGGCATTTCCAGTGCTTTAGTTGAGGTTCCTGAAAATAATTCTACAGTCTCCTATACATAAGTGAATTTTATATTTCATTCAACATGTCTAGCTATCATTTGGATTTTGCATAGAAGCAGAATCCTACACTTCAGGTCACTCTCGACTGATCACGTGCTACAAGAACTCAGTTCTTCTAAGTTGTCCTAATTTCTTGAGGCCTCCCAGCTGACATCAATTTCGCTCCACGCTTGGAATCCTATGTCTTAAATTCTGTGCAAAATAAATCTTTTGAAAGAAGGCTACTGCTTCTTAGATGAGTCAATACGAATCATCAGAATCCTTGATTCTATATAATTTTGGTTGCTTTTGGTATAGGGAATTCCATTCATTGATTCTGTAGGTCAAACTATCACATGGGAGCCACCTAAATTTCTTACCATGAGATGTCTATTTATTTAAGCTGCAACTTATCTAATCCCTTAAGAATTATATTTTAAAAATATTTAAGCACATTCTGACAACTGATACAATTCAATAAAGCTTTGTGTCCATTACCTTTAAAGACGATTTAGTTCGAGGTTCTGTTTTCTGTCTGGTAAGTTTGTTTTGAATAAGCAATGACTGATCTGTACGAGCATCATAATTTCCATGTTCTGAATCATCTGTGTACGTGTCTTTGTCCTTTCCTACATCTGAAGGAAAAACAGAAGAAAATAGTGGGCTTATTTTAGGTTGTAGCAAAGAGAAACTAACAGTATTGTTACAGCCACAGCTGAATATTCCTTTAAAGTATTCACTTTTCAATAACTTACAGTCTATCCTTTCCTGCAAAAGTCTTTAACTTGAAATGTTACCATGTTTGTCTTAAACTAGAAGTAAACTCTTTTTAGTAGGAGGCCTATAGAAACTTTTTTCGACCATCATTCAAATCAAAAAAGCCCACAACGTTGTTCACAGCAGTTTAAAAAAGCCCATAAAGCAAGTATTAAACGTTTTTGTGCTTGACTCACAACTGTCAAGACTCAATATGTGTTATTAATTAGGCAGGTGCATCCTGGAGACTAGACTCATAACTCACGTTTTAAACTTCAACAAGCAATCGAACTGCACGATTCTCCTACACACTTGCTGCTCATCCTTAGGTACAGTATTTGGAAATTTGCATATTAAGGTATGGCAGTGACCACTTCAGAACACTTTTTAAGACGTGCACCTGACGGTCGTAGAAGATAGCTGACACCATGTAGAAAGTGCTTGTGTTTTCATTGGATTTGTTTTTAATTGCTCAGCAAAAGTTTTTTTATAACAGAGCATCCTAAGATAGCTGCAGGTGACTGAGGACCTTCCTCAAAGCTTACTAAGATCCACTCGCACAGACTAAATTTCCTCCCACATCATCACTACAGACAAGCTAGAAGGACTCGAGTCTCTGAGTCACTCTACATCCTCTATCAGAAGGGACACTTTTTTCCAGACATTTAATTTCCTTGCACGTTCTCCATAAAAAAAATCATGACAATACTTACCACATATACACAGCAGGAGTGAAATAAGGGGTAATGCCTGTAGAACTTTGGACAGGCAGTTTTAATGAATGTTGGAAAACAGCTGGTCTTGAAAAAAATATTTTAAAGATTAAAAGGATAAAATAATTATTCCCACAGAATTATATCTTGGATAAACTGGAAATAGAAACATATTCAGACATAAAAGTTACCCATAAATCCCGAGCCAAGTTCTCTTCCCAGCTTTCAGATCAACATGGGAAAAGTCAAGGGAACTGGGAACAGCATTTAGCCCAGCAATTCTAAACCCTAAATAGCAGCCAAGAAACAAGTCCTGGTTGCTGTGGGAACCACAGTCTTGAATTTCCTGAATTTTATATTCATAAAAGCTCATCTGCAACAACAAAGTATTTTTCATTAAGTTGTTCAGTTAAATTCTTCACAGTAAGTACTACACAAAAAATATAGCCACAATTATCTCATGTCGCCTAGTCATTTCTGAGAGGGAATATTAAACTGCAACATTTACCAAGAGTTGTTTTTTCCTGCAATTCAGCTGTTTACATAATGACTACAGAAAATGAGCCCTTGGTAATCTCCGATACTGCTATCAACCTCAGTAAATCTGTAAAAGGATTTCTTAATGTACGAAATAGCCCGTTTTAATTGTCAGAGCACCAACCTCAGAGATTTTATTTATTTTAAACACAGTTTTAACCTAATATACAGGTTACTCTGTGTAACGTAGTGAATGTAGTAAAAAGACTGTCAAGAAGGTTTCAGTTAGTAGGTATCCTGTTTCCTACTTTGTGTATTTATGCAACTTTGCAGGTTTGATTCACACCCAGATGTGATGAGCTCTTAGCTTTGCTGAAGATCAAGGTCTTATAAAAGAAGCCAATAAAATGAAAAGGAGAGGCCTATGAAACCTAACCTTTTGCATCAAGACACGTCATTTAATCTGAAAGAAAGACTCTATTTACATTAAAAAGTCTATTTTTATGAGGGAAGTTTTAGAGGATTAGACATTATGATTACACCTAATACTCAAAAAACAACCTTTGCAAAGGTACACAATATTTTGCCTAAACAATTTAAAGTTATGAAATGAGTTTTCCCTTAGTGTTCAACATACTTTTACCTGCTAAACATTTTTGTTTTCAAGAACGCAGCTTTTAAACTGTAGCATGTATTTTCTGTAAAAAAAAAGACATTACCTTCCATTTAGATACCTGCTATCTTGCCTGGAATGTAGTTAAAAAACGTTTTAGCAACAAAAAAACCCATAAAAATAATAAAAAAATATAATTAAAAAGGTACATCTCTTAGATAAAATTTAACAATACTTGTTTCTGTAGCTTTCAACAATCAATGACTTATTTTATGCACCTCAAGCACTGCCCTACCAAGTAATGGTATCAGTACAGTAAAAAAGGGGAGGAATGAATCTTAAAACACAGCATTTAAATATTGTACTTGCATAAGAATTTGTCACAGCTGCCTGAAAAAATGTGAGAGACATAGCATACAATCCCTATTTTAAAAATATATCCAAAAGCGTGCATTTTTCTCAACATTCATATAGTTTTAGATATTAATGTCTACACAACACCTGAAGTATGCTTTGTAGATACTTTGAATACACTAGTACTCCCAATTTACCTCTTCTGCAGCACATACCAAAACAACATCTTTAATTTAAATAATTATACTCAAAGTTCAATGGATTGCATCATATTTCTATACCAGTACAGGTTAGAAAGAACAAATGCAGTGCGTGTGTGTTTTGGGAGGCTCATTTTGCTTCTTAAGTTGAACTTTCTGTAAATTTGTTTTGATTAGTTTTTAAATTTTTAAACAATGGAGAACGAAATATGTTGGGTTTAGAAAAAGATTTTGAGAGAAGACGACAGAAATGAAACTTTGCCACTAACAGCATTGACTGTGTTTTAGTACTCTTCTATGACCAGGTGCTTTTTCCATAATAAGGTAACCACCACTTTTAATAAACAAGAAAGTCTATCCATTGTAATTTTCCCTCCAAACAAGTCAAAATTGCACACACAGATAAACTTACACGACCTAAATTAACTTGAGCTTGGTCACCCCTAATGTCACCAATGCATACTACAATACACAGTAATTTAACTGCTTAAGTCTTTCTTCAGTAACTGCAGTTTCCAAACTTTCATGAAACTTTTATGTAACTTTTGTCTATAAAGTAACACTATTTTCTGCCACCCTTTCCTCCATAATCTCTGTTGTTTGGTTTTGCATTTTAACTGCCATTTGGGACTGCCACAAGCCAAACCAAGATGGCATCCGTGAATGTTGCAGCTAGAGCTGTACTGCCCAAGGATGTTTTTAATGTAACATACCCCAAAAGCAATGATACAGACTAAGAGTCTTTCTATTTGACTTGCATTATAAGTATCCATCTTCAAATTCAAACATGGAGTCTTTATTTGGCTGCAGCTCCACACAACACCATGAGAAAAGCTTGGCTGCCTCAAGCTCTTTCCATCTGCACTGTGGGAAAGCTACTGTTTACTTCATTTTTCAGTTCCCATCATGCCTTCCCCGGCCTACGACAACTCCTTTGGTTGTTATTGTCAAGAACAACTGCCAGCATTTCTATTCTCCTATCTTCATGAGTGCTGTCCCACCTGTGCTTTACTGGGCACATCTGAAAGACATGAGCCTGGAGTCCCATTCCCATAAACCAGGACACCTGCAAGTGCTCATGATTTATTTTATTAAACATGGTTTTTTTTGTTTTTTTTTCCTTTTTTCAGATCTAAAAAAGGTTGATCAGATTCTCAGCTGTGTAGGTCTAATCACTAAAATACTGCTCTTCAATGGCCAATAATCGATATGTTGAAATCTATCAGCTGAGCAGATATAGTGTATTTAGCTTTCAGTTAGTCTATACTTCAGATATTGATTCTGCAGGGTACTAGAGTGAATGGTAATTTCCAGAAACATCTAAAACACCTTTAGTCAACGTAAAAATATAGCAAGGTTGGTAAAGAGTGCAATAATTATTCACCAAACAGTCTTCCATTTCTCTTTTACTGTGGGATCCAATAAAAAAAAAAACAACTTAAATAATTTCTGTCCTGTTGGGTAGACTCTTGGCTAAAATCAGCTTTCCTGCATTAATGCTAAAGTAAATGGCGGATCTAGAGCTATCTGAAAAACATTGAAATTCTGCAAAAGCTCGAGCTGGAAAGACAATAGACAGAAAAGAGGGGGGGAAAAGCACGACTGGTGTAAAAAAGTCTGCTGCAGTAGGAGGACTGTAAGTGGGAGGATGGGACTGTTGTGTGCTCATGTCCATGTCCTCAAAGTGACAAGGACATCTAAAAGACATCTGCCTTCATCCTTAACCGCTCTCTTTTTTTGTTTTTGAGCTCCTGGTAGGATTAATTTTTTCTTTGCTGTTCAGTGAAAATATTATTGCTTATGCGAACAGACTGTGCATGACCCTTTACATGACCTCTTTATATGAGTTTTCAGAGTACCTACTAAAAGAAGGAGAAAGATTTTAACATTAATCCTACAAAATCTTATATTTCAAAGACTATGTGCTTGCAGAACTAAGTAAACAACTATACAATGTAACTATAATGCATTTTTAAGCAGTTAGTATAGCCAATAACAGTATTTTGCTGATGTATTTCACTTATTCAATTACGTTAATTGAAATCTGTGTGGTAGTTGAAAGCTTTTTCAACTGTTGTCACATAAAAAATTTTATTTAAAAAAATCATTAAAGTTAGATATACAATTTGCAAGCCCCAAGTGACCTGTTACAGAAAGGAAAATTAATAAGCTATTATGACTTCAAGCCAGGAAAACGAAGACTTCTGCATTAAGCTGTTCAGCTTTCACTAGCACTGCAAAAATTAGAGAGGAAAAAAAAAGACTGAATTTAAATAAAGATGAGGATATTAAATCGGAGAAAAGTGTGACAGCTTGTAATTCTAGAGACAGAGACCAAATCGTATTTCAATGAAGTCAATGGCAATTTCACTATTCAATTCAATAAATCAGAGACTTCTCTTTAATTAGGTACATACTTATAATTGTTAGAACACCTGAACAGAAAACTAAGTCTTGCATTCTGTCAACTTGGACCCACACTCACGTATAAAGTGATTTAAAAAAGAATCAAGCATTAATCAAGCAGATAACCGAGCTCTTCATCCTAGCAGTTACTTTGTTTTGCTCTCTTGTAATATGGAGGCAAGATGAGTAACTTCAGTCTTCAGACACTACAGAAACCTATCTACACCTCCTGACATACAGTCTTGCTATGCTTGATGCATGACAGTAAGATTTGCCCTAAAGTGACTTCTAGGATAAAAACGTTGGAGAGGCTGTCATTTCTGGGAGTCTTTTACCTAACAATGCAGAAGCACTTAGTTTAGAAATTGATTTCTAGGTCCACACTTTGCATCTTCATTTTTGGGTCTTCTTAACTGCTGGGCTACCTTTATTTCTATCATATTTTTCTGAAAGGCCAAGAGTGCATTTTAATTTTATGACAGTTAGAGGATAAAAGGCACTTGTCCCAGTTTCTCTGTAACATGCAATTCATCAATGCATTTTAAATAACTGTAGTGTAGGATAGCAAATGCTTTTCATTTGAAATGTGGCATAGTCATGGGAAGGAAAATTAATATCAAAATTATTCCTAAATAGTCAGTCTTTCACAAACATTGATAGGATGATTCCTGACTCAATCCTTTGAGCCTTTACACACTTAGGTACAGGCCTTGCAAGGCTTTAGCAAGAATAAGGTTATTGTTCAAGAAATTAATCCCCTTTTGCCCTAATTTTAGTCCTAGCAACAACAAATAACCTGGAGAAGGATATCACTAGACACCTGGATAAGCGGCACTGTGATGGGATTTGGGTCTTCTTGTTTTATTGTGCTGTGTACCTGGAATACTATATTGCATATGTAACACAGAAGGTTTTTCAGCTACCCGTCTATGTGTATTCATCAACCAAAAACTACTATAACCGACAAGCGTAGACTTTTCTTAAATGTGCAGTTTCTCATGAGCTTTCATACAGTGGTAACCATTACACAGAATATTTCTCATTTTTAAAAAGGGAGTCTGGCAGGTATTCTTGCTGTTTGGAGGAGCTAAGATGGTGTACAGAAATGGTACAGGCACATTAAATGCCTAAAGCACTCTGAAGTTTTGAACCTCAATATTAAGTCCAAAGACTAATCCTTCTTACGTTTCAGTGAGCACTATGCTTGTGACAGGTCATACAGCTTCTTCATCCGTGCTGCCAGCTCTCCGGGCATGAACCCGCTCTAACCTGGGAGCTGGACAATTCCCTCACACACCAGGTACAGGAAAAACCATCCCTGATGCAGCTTCTCAGCCGTCTCAGAACACAGTCAGAACAGACATGATGGCCCTTACCTATGCAGGCATCGCCTAAGGGCCACAAGCTTCTGAAAAAATTATTCCAAAAGTCACAATGGAAACATCACATTTCTGCTGAAGCAGAAACTGAACTTGGCCTTCTTGAGTCATATCCTTCGTGCTCTTTCAGTCCCTCCTTTCAGGTAAGCACTGCATGTATTGCACAGGTTATTCTGTCCATTTTGGTTTGTCATAACATCACTTAATCAAAATTCACTTACAAGCACTTCTGAAATGGAGTACTGAAAAAAGGTTTTTATCATGCAGTTGTTTCGATAATTTGTTGGATTGCTCATTTTGATTCAGGTCTTCCTTTCTCAGTTCACTACATTGCAGCATGCCACATAAATAGTGAGTTTCTTATATATAAACTTTGTAGTAACTGGATTCAGGATACAAGGTAACTGTTACAACAAAATTATGAACTACATAATTCATGATCAAGTTCCTGTCTAGGACAGATTTCATGTCATGCTGAGGAAGATGAGTTACTGCGCATAAATCCCTCATAACCTAATTCAGAAAAAAAGAAATTGAAAAAAGATTAAAGTAATTAGTATTGTTTGATTTGCTACCGAGTGTTGATTTTATTTGCCAAATAACTTAAAATTAGATACTCACTGCATCTAAATCCTGAATGCTAATTCCTATAATATCCATTACTCATTTCTTCCATGTTATTTGAAATCAAATATTTCAGGCTAACAGCGGAGGGCAGTTCCTGAGATGATCCTCTACCATTTCTGATTCTAGGATCTGCAGAAAGCTACTTACATGCTTATTTGTGTCAGAATGAGCAAACTGGATTTTGAAGTTAACAAGCAGACTATCAGACTCACAAGTCTTTCTCCTAGCTGAACTGGATCTCCAATATGGCCTAACTCCTGAAAATTTTGACGCTTTAGCTATATATGTGATGCACTGGATTTTTAAAGGCATTAATCCATATTGTAATAAGAAATCCCTTTTGTAAATCTGGCTCACAGTGTTTGAAAGTGAACATTAAAAAAAGGAAGTCAAACTTGACAATACTAATGATAGTGATTTTAACAATGGAAAGGGATCTAGCAAATGGAAAAACATGTCACATCAGTCCAAATACCGCCACTGTCCTTCTGCTCCTTTCGCTAAACCCAAAGGATGATTTGAGAAAAGATCAGACCATTCAGCGGAATATTATTTACTGGTTTTGCAAACCTTTGCACCTTACACAGTTGTTTTTCACCTGTACCATGCATCAGAAGAGGGCGTTTATCTCAGTCATGACAAGAAAAAAGTTATTCTTAGAAAAGGGAGTTATTACTGCAATAAAGTAAAACAAATTCTCCTGCAAACCATGTAAATTCCCTTCAGCTTAACTCAAGAGTACTTCATTTTCAGTTCAGCAATAAAGAATGGCTAAATTCTCTTAAACTCAGTCAACTGATTCTTAAAGCTCACTCAAAACTCCAAAGTTAGGTAGTAACCACCTCCTACAATTTTAACAGAGATTACTGAAGAAGATTTTTCAGCTGTACATGGAGACAAAATTCTAGTGCAAATAACCCTCACCAAAATTGTTTACATTCAGATTTCTTTTCTAAAAGATGGCCAGCCAAATTTGTGATCCTTCAAAGATTAGGTTCATTCCCTTTATGCATATGATGCCCTTGAAGAAAAAAGAAAAGTATTATTTTAAAAATTTACCAAGTACTGTTTCTTTATACACGCATGTGCACACAGACACACCTCCGCACCACTGGAGCAGCTCCTGGATGAACTCATTAGTTAAAGTGTCTGCAATTCTGTTGTGTTTGTGGAACTTTAAAAAAAAGTTCTGGAGGAAACTAATTTTTTATGAATGTGACTCTCTGTATGTAGTTACTATGTAGCTACTAGGAACTAACTATTCCCCACTTACCTTTTCCAGCTCCAATGAGAGCCGCAAGCTAGTATTGGTAGTTGCAGTAAAGCCAGAAATTCAGCAACAGAAGTTACAGCTATATCATTTAAATCCAGCTGGCACAATCAAAGTAATTACTGAGCATGTCTTTCAGAAACAAAACAAAGCACAGTGAAAACAGAATGGAATATAAATATACACTATGTTGTTTTAAGCAAGTATCCACAGACAGAAGACTTCGAAAAAAGAGTATAATGTTGCATTCCCTTTGAGTGAATGAGTGTCAAATGTCTGAGTGTCACTGGTGTGACTTTCAAATGTATTAAAAATGTATAAAAATCCCCGTCTCACAAGAAGACAGAATTAGACACATCTCTGGAAGAGGAGAAGCCATTTGGCCTATTTTATGTACAGTTTCATGATGCTGCCTAATTAAAAATTCACGACATTCACTTAATTCAACATTCTTTCATGTTCTCAGGGGAGCAGTTTGCAAAGGTTCACTGAGAAGATGACACCCATTAATCAGCCTATTTTGTAAACTCCATCAAAGTGTCAGAGTACCGACTAAAGCACGGAGCAGTGCTGCATCATTCACACCTATCTGGTGATCAAAGTTCAAGTAGCGATATTCCTTTTATTTTTTTTTTAATCCCCAGACTCAGAATGAAAAGGAAAGTTTTATTCTTGGAGACAAATACCCACATAAACAGGATCTCCAAATGCAACCAAACTCTATCCTGAAGGTTTACAAAAAGGCCATTTTTTTAAATGCACCTTTAACTTTCCCTGATTTCTCTTCACAAACCTAACTGATAATGCTGATTTTTATGTAAGGCAACTCTTATTATGGACTTCTGGGATTTATTTATAAATACGGTTTCCTTTCTTGATTGTAGCTGAATATCCTAACCCATTACACTTCTTTAAATACAGAACAATTTCTTTCAGTAATCTAATTTCAGACTGACTCAATTAACACAGGCAAATTAATGAATCAAGTTAGCAAAAGGCTACCATTTAAAGATTTTTTTCTCTCTCTTCAAAGAGCACAGCAGTAGTCAGAAGAGGAGAAACATCCATGCCACAGTTCAACACAATTATGAGCTGATGAGATTCAATCTATCTCTTCCTCATCGCTGAGACCTTCATGTTTCTTTTCGGGTTAAAACTAGAGGATGTGAATGGAAACCAGCCCATCCCTTACTATGCGTAAGAATTACTGCTGCCATACATAAATATGCCATAATATCAGCAGGTGTATGTGTAAGCAAGTAGTAAAAAACAGAACAGGATATGAAAAAACAAAATTGAAGCAAATTATAACAGTGAAATCTTCTAGCACCCGTGCTTCCCTATCCAATGAAATCCATTACAGTAAGAGAATGCAGTAGCTTCAACTGGAACCTGAGTGAGACTCATGATTTTCTTCTACAATCTTCCTGCCAAATTTTTGGTCTGTGTCACATTTTTGGAATATTTTGATTTTGTTTTGAAAGAAGTACCCATTTCACTCACATTCCAATAGCTAACTCCTTATGAGCCCTTGAAGTGCCTCTTCTCTATCATGTATTTTGGGCATCAAGAAAAATCAATGCTAAAACACGTGAGAGGTGAGCAGAAATAGACTCTTCCCTTCAGCATAAAGATATGATTTCTAGTTTGATGCTACATTGACTGTGAGCAAAAACATCTTTCACAGCAGTTGTGCAAGGTGCAGCAATACGCATGTGTACTTCAGCGGGGTAATACACAGCCAGGGAATTTCAAAATTAATTGATTTTGGAACTTGCAAATTACTACTCGTGTATGTATATATACAGACTTCTTTTGAACTTGCAAGGATGGGATTATTCCAAGAATAACTCCTTTCCTACTTTCTTTGACTTAATTAAAGTATCAAAATGGCATTAATGCAGCTACTAGTATGCCCCAATTGTAGCTATTTTTCTGCGTTACACTATTTTTTCCCCTCCAGACTAGAACACTTTTTATATATGAATATCTAAAGCAAATATACATGAATATCTAAATAAAAAACAACGACATAACAATTGTAGCCATGACAATACTGAAAAACTGACAACACAGGAATAATAACAACTGAATAATAACTATTTCAAAGGAATTTCAAATACGTGCTTCCAAGTGATGGTATTATGAAGGATGTTATTGGAAAAGGTTACACTGAATGTATGAGAAAAATACTTCTCTGTCTTTAGTCTCTATTTACTGTTAGTCTAAAAGGTGAGAAAGTATCAGGAAATTTATGACACCACATATTTCTTTAGTCACATTTAGTCTCCTCTTTTGTATAACCTGCTAGTTCAGGGTAAGTATGGCCTTTCTGTACTTAAATACTGCAAGTGTAATTGAAGAGTCATTAACTTTATTATTATTTCAGCTCAGACACAAACTTACCTAAAAATGGATCACTGTATTCTGTATTAGACAGCTTAAGCAAGTTGTTTTCCAAAGTCTCCATCACTTTAGCTGGAATAAATGCAATATTCGTATCAGCATTCACATGTATTTTGTAAGGAACAGATACACTTATTAAAGCTGTCAGTGACTCAAATAAAAAACATTAGGCTGAAACTTTGAAAAGCGCTTTACAGTGGTGGAAAAAAGAACAGGGTCACTTTAATGAAGACCTGCTATTCCTGAGAGAAGTTTAATTCGGTGAAATAATTTACTAGAGTAATAATTAGTGCCTATCAACATTAAGCAAGGTCTTATTGAAATATAGTAGCAGAAGCCAGCTGAGTTAATTTCGTCTATAAAGGTTTACACACAATTGGCAACAGTGTATGGCAATAGTCAGCAACAGGTGACTCCAACTAGACTTGTCTCTCTGGTAAGGCATGTTCATCTGTTAAAACAGGAATGCTAAAATAAAAGTAGTTCCTTTTTCCAATACAAGCCAAAATTCATAGGGATTTTCTTCCTTTTCTCTCATTCTCTCCATAGTCTCTTCCCTGATTCTGCTATTGATCAATGAATGTATGTACTCCTACACGTTCATACTTAAAGACATTTCTTGCCAAAAGCCTAATATTTATTTTTTCTCTCTCTCCTAGGACAGACTACAGAAATCTTCACCCTCTTTCCCAGCATACAGGAAAATGTTCTTGTCTTGTTTTCAGGGAGAAGGAAATAATCTCGTAATTCAGAAAAATAAAATAAAAATTAGTGGAAGCCTCACTTCAAACTCTATAGGTATTCACTCAAGAACTCGGTATCATAGTTCTTCTAGCTGTTTTGTGCTAAAACATCTCTCCAACAAACTGCAGATATCTCAACAAATCAAAGCTTATCACATGCCCCTCTAACTTAATGAGAGATGTTAAAAAATTACATATAAGACACCACAGGCCTTCAAATGAATAGATCCCTTCCATTCCCAGTGCTGGAGCAAGCTCCTGAAAGAGAAAAACCTCCCACCTCGTTCTGACACTACATCCACCGTAGCTGTAGATGTCCCTGCACTCAGAGGCTGAGGCCAGGGCTGCGGCTGCACACGATTTGGTTGCAGGAACGATGAATGCTTGCTCAGACTCTGAGGATGTGTCTGGCTCTGGGCTAGGCATGGCATAGATCTTCTAGAGGGTTTTAATGGATGCTCTTTCACTGTCTCACTCTTGCTTGTATTCATACCTGAAAGAGTCAAAAGAAAAAGAACATCAGCTCTGCGATATTAAACAATGACACAGAAAGACAGCTAATTACAAAAACTCAAGGTGATTCATCCACTTAATAAGCAACTCTCCAACTAAATAAAAATGTTTTAAATATTTGAAGTTCAAAGAATAATGCATAGCTGGGAATGAAATCCAGGAATTCTTCACCTACCCTTCCATCAACAGCCCACAATTTGAATTCGCAATATTCTAAATCTGACGATTCTGTGATACGCCTGTCACACCATCCTTCTGAAGCGAACGACAGCACCTAGTGTCAGCCACATTACGATTGCTAAACAAAATATTAATTCAATGGTAGAAACAAACAAACAAACAAACAAACCAAATACAAACAAAAGATGTTCACAAGCTTCCTGAAGGATTCATGAACACCTTCTCCTTTGAAATGCAGCTGTTTGCAAGTTCTGATCAATCTATTCGCTGTTTCGGGTCTTTCTTCTGGGACACGTGACAGCCTTGGGTCTTTATAGGTGTTGCCTGGCTTGAGGTTCAGGTGCCCACATACAGATAGATGCACCAGTCAACTGTGTGGTATCAGTGAAAATGTCTGAAAAATCAGTTTGTTAATTTAAGTGAAAAATGCGATCTGGGGATCCCTGTTTTCAGTGCGTAATTTTAAAAATGATGCCAAACTCACTCCCTGTTCTGAGTTTCTCCCATTTTACATCACAACTCTGTGTTTCCAAAATACGGCTCATACTTTTTATAATTAGCATGGTCTCTATTGTATCTCCTTCTTGGTGACAGAACAAACTTAGTGTAATAACTGCTTATATTGCCTGTCCACAAACAAGAGATTGCCTGCTTTCCCCAAATTTATGCTTACAAGTACCACGCATTAAGAACTTTATCTTTCATTTGAAGATATGGAACTTCTTTTTAACTCTCCAAATCCTAAAATAAAGTTTCTCTGTATGTTGGCTGTGATTCTTCTTAACACTCATTTGTAATAATGTAATAATTATTTCTAAAATTTCTACTTTTTCTAAAAATTCACAGGGAAACAGTAGATAATTCAAGTGCATTTGTCTAGGAAAGTATGTACAACTGATAATGTAATAGTGACAAGGAATAAGGGGAAAAAGAATTAATTTTCTGCCTCTTACTTGAAAGGCTCTTTGCCAGGACACAAATCCAGAGGCCACTCCTGCCCAGTCTGCAGTGTGCAGCCCCCAGCCATGTTCCCAGTACAGAATTGTTCGTCAACGTACACCAAATAATGCATTATCATCAACTTTGTTGACATTATCACTCTTACAGTTTAGGATTTAGAAAGTGCTACAATGTGCCATAAGAACAGTATTCTTTCCTTTTTACCCCCAGCACTATGCAAACGTTCTCATTAATATCACTTTAATTACACTAAGCTACACAAATGTAGGCCTGAAACAATTTAATGGCACTCAAATACACACACTCACTTAATACGAGGTATTTCACAAAAGAACAGGAACATAAAATGAGACCCCCATGTAAACCTGCAGAAAGTCATGAATATTGAAAATGTTACTGTGAAATGAACAAGTGATTAAAACAAACAGATTTTATTTTATTACCATTTTATTATCCATCCCTGCTGGACAAAGGACAATGATAGGTACTCTAGTATTCTTTTTTCCCCTATGCAAGTAAAGCTTGTTCCTTGGAAAACAGCATATTCATCATTTTGCCACAATTCTTGTGAGTATTCCCACTGTTCTCACTTGGGCCTTCTAATGCAAAAACATCGTAAGGCTGTCAGCTACGCAGGTGTTCAGTGCCCAGTTCCAATTAGCAAACTTTAATGCATCTAAGCTTGTCCATAATTAACTTCACATTCTAGTAAGGTTAAAATTAATATCAAAAGTCAGATTTTTAGCAACCTGATCTAGTTAGCAGTGTCCCTGCTCGCTGCAGGGGGGTTGGACTAGATGACCTCTAGGGGTCCCTTCCAACCCAAAACTTTCTATGATTCTATGATTTTTCTGATAAAACAAGATGGTTTTATTCCTCTGTTTATCAGTTGCTGACCTTCAGACTCTGTTAACTGTTTACTATTACTACACTAACACACAGTATGACTTCTTTATTAATACACTCAAAAGGAACCCAACCCTGAAAAACTGGCTATATGAATTTTTTTTCACTGAAATTAAACACTTTGATTGTGAAAAATTACTTGGCAGTTATAATACTGAAACTATTTTATGACATTCTTGCTCAAATGTAGTATGAGATTTTTAAACAACTAATCAGCTGCTGTTGTGCTACACCGGTTAACAATAGTTCAGTTTTCAAAGTAGTATGTATTATTTCAGCACATTTTGTTCATATGACGGGCTGTCTCTGTTCTGAGTGTGATAATTATCTACAATCAAAAATATGCAACTACACTTTCAAGATGATAATTTTATCAGTATTCATCCCATTTAACTCCCATTCTAAATTTCTTCCCAAAATCTCAGGAATTTGTCAAACAACCGAAATTCGAACCTGCAAAAACAGGGCCACGCAGAGGTATTATTATCCTTAAACATGCTCATTATTCCTCTTAAGTAATTACAATTAGATACATTTCTAAATATTCAGGTTTGACAGTAAGTATGTATTTAATAATGATTACAGAACGACAGTATGAATTTTTGACTGTGACTCTGCTATAAGTATGCCTCATATTGTATTCTGGTATTTGGCACAAAGGATGGCTTATAGGCACTATGAAAACTTGAAATAAATTTATTTCTGAAAGACTCTTGTACACTATAAGGTGTGAATTTAGGGGGAAAAAAAAAAACAAATGAGGAGCTAAAATACCGATCCTAAGGGTGTTCCATTCTGTAAAACATTTACACTTTCCTTTCAAAGCTACAAAATTAATTTCCCCTTCACAATTATGGAATTATCTTAATGCTCTTAATCCTTTTACCTATTGGGTAACCTTTGTGAAACAAAGCATTGTAGAAGCACATGGTGGCGAAAAGCTCCGCATTTTAAAGTCAGTTAGAACAAAACAGCTGGGACTGTGATTTGGAAAATGCCCACCTCTTATATTTGTTTCTGATATACAAGAAAATTAAGTGGCTTTCCTAAGTTTATATGGAAGAGAAACTCATTATTCTACACCTGACTCAGTCTAAGGCCTTGATGCACACCATCCTTGTAAAAACTGAGTAATTCAATCCTGAGCAAAATCCAAGTCCATTAAAGAGCTGATACACCATGTACACAAACTCAGCTCCATGACGGACAGGGTTTGTTTCTCCTGCTTTTGCTTACAGTCCCCCTGTACCCCAGGAACCAGCAGGTCAGGCAGAGAGAGCACGGTGGAGCAGGGGGGCACCCCACGGCTGGGTAACTAATGGAGTGTGCCTGGAAGCTGGGCAGCAGGAGAGCCACATCCCGTCACCGGTCATGCAGTTTCTCCAGGTGTAAAGCAGGGAGCAAGCAGCCAGGCCACAGGCAGAGCAGAAGGAACTCATGAAGGACAAAAGGCAGCTGTGCAAGTCGACCTTCACCACTGGGCAATTGCTTGTTACAACTTAAAATTGAAAAAAACCCCATACGTATTTGTACACATTTACCAAGTCTCATATTGCCCTCGCTAACTGAGTAGTTAGTTGCAAGGAACTCTTAATTCTTCAGGCAGCTCTCCATTGTTTACAAAATTAGAAACACATTTTCAAAGCCAAACGCATTGTATGCTGGGGTGGGTTGACCTTAGCCACCAGCTAAGCACCACGCAGCCGCTTGCTGACCACCCCACAGTGGGATGGGGAGAGAGAACGGGAAGAGCAAGAGTGAGAAAAACTCATCGGCTAAGGTAAAGACAGTTTAATAAGTGAAGAAAAGATAAAGGAAAAAAACCAAAACAAAACACTGGTGCAATGGCAATCACTCACTACCTCCCACGAGCAGACCGATGCCCAGCCAGTCTCTGAGCAGTGACTATCTCCCTGCTGCTCAGATTTCACTGCTGAGCTGATGCTCTGTGGCATGAGATATCCCTCTGCTCACCTGGGGTCAGTGGTCCTGGCTGCGTCCCCTCCTGGCCTCTTGCCCACCTCCAGCCTGCTCATGGTGGAGCAAAGCCAGGAAAAATCAAAGGCCATGATTCTGCACAAGTACTGCTCAGCAACAGCCAAAACACTGGGCTGTTACCAACACTGTTATGGTCGCAGATCCAAAATGCAGCACCATACAGGCTGCTATGAAGAAAACCAACTCCATCCCAGCCAGACCCAGCAGACACATTCAGAAGTCAATGCCAGAAATTTTTGCTGCTCTCTTGTTCAAATGCCTCAAGTTGTTCCACCAAGAACAACACAACACGACCTCTGAGCGACTGCTGCCTTTCCTGCCAAAGTGAACTATATGCAAACACACCACGGAAGAAAAAATACAGCTCTCAAAATACCTGGGAAATCTTTCTGTCCAAGAATATTCACATAAATGAAGATTACAAACACACATTAATATTCACCTCTACCAAAAACATAAGGCAGAGGAAAAGAACTACAAAATACCTATGGTTTCAATGCCGAGGAAAATTAAATACATGGGGTTTGCTATGCAGAGTGCTAAAGCCTCCTGTCTGTACAGGATCAGCAGATCTGTGATTGCTGTACACAGTGTCAAAGATCCTCAGAAGATTAGTGCAGAGAGTCTGTTTTACTACACCATTCCTCTGCTTGACAGCACAATTTACTCTGCAGCATGTTCTTATAAATCTTAGTCTCTTAGTGATATGTATTGGCTCACTACCTCTCTCTGACTGTGCTAGAAAGAAATAAGCGTTCTAAACATTTCTGCTGCTTGGAGCACAACCAACTTCCAAGGAATCTTCCCCATCCAAACCTGTGCCACTCGAAGATGTCACACTCAGCAAGTCTCTGTCTTATCTAAATCTCAACATATGAGTCCACAAAGAAGGTCCTTTGATTTGCAGGATATTCCCCATATTTAAGTACAATAGCTAGGGTTTAAAAGGGCCTTTCATTTAAAAACTTCCCTGAGCTCACAGAACATGCTCTGCATCAATGTAAGTGCTGCTCTATCAAGAAATGCAGACCTTCATTAGTGCACTGAGGAAAGCTCTTCCAGACCTGCAACACAGCCTAACTGTTCTTGGTCAGCCAACTTAAGTATTAATTTGATACGAGGTTAAGGTAGATAGATGTAAGGTTCTGCTGCCTCAGAAGGTGCCGCAGGTCTTTAAACAGGTACGAGCAGAAAGGACGCTGCTTCTCAAGGATTCTGAAACAGGTGCTGTGTGCTAGCCAAGTGCCCAGTGCCGCTGGGCTGCAGCGCCGACGACACGGGTTCAACATGCCATGCCTGCCACGCTACCTGCAAGCTTTCTCAGAAGTAATCTTTGTAGTTCTGCCTAAATGGACGCGGTTATTAGACCAAAGTCTATAGTAGTCAGGCACAGCCATGTGCAATATGTAATAATATATAAAAATATGTATTTCATAATTGTTCTGGATGGCTTTAACGATCATTTTCTTAAGCAGTGATACGCTGCCAGTAATTACGGGCCCTACCACACACTGCATAGTGTCGCTGAAAAAGAATGTTTCTTGCATCTGTACCGGAATCACGGTGTGTAGCAAGATGAATCGCTTTATTACCAAAGACATTTACGGTAACGCGAATAACACAAACTGTCATTCAATTTTAACAACAATTTAAGTGATACATACAAAAAAAAGTATCATTCTTTTATGAGGCACTGCCTCATTTTAAAAGAAAATTACTCCCTTTGCTGTCTCTCACTGTATACTCCTCCCTGTCATTTCAAACAAATGCCTTAGTACCATGTTGCTGCTGCTTGGGGAGAGTGAATCACATCAAAGTAACCTCAGAGCACGTTCACAGAATCACAGAATGGTAGGGGCTGGAAGGAACCTCTGTGGGTCATCTAGTCCAACCCCCCTGCTGAAGCAGGGTCACCTACAGCAGGCTGCAAAGGACCTTGTCCAGGCGGGTCTTGAATATCTCCAGAGAAGGAGACTCCACAACCTCCCTGGGCAGCCTGTTCCAGGGCTCTGTCACCCTCAGAGGGAAGAAGTTCTTCCTCATTTTCAGATGGAACCTCCTCT
>Ga0065711_1001864_pt1 | contig 65737 bp, 41 predicted proteins | sample Hoacrofraction12_FD_59098 | JGI IMG/M metagenome (GOLD analysis project Ga0065711, IMG submission 59098) | Hoatzin crop microbial communities from Cojedes, Venezuela - Epithelial fraction 12 v2 (version 2) | ecosystem: Host-associated > Birds > Digestive system > Esophagus > Crop | place... | reverse complement strand
CTCCAGGCGGCCGGAGCGCGGCAGGCCCGAGGCCTGGGCTTTACTGGGGAGGCGCCGCGGTCCCGGCCCTTTCGCCGGTTCTTCCCGAGGCCTCACGGCCCAGACCCGGCCGTCAGACCCACCGCGGGGAGGCGGCCCAGCGCCCGGGCGGGCAGGGAGGGCCTCGGCGCGGCCTACGGGCCCGCGGGTGAGGCGGCCGTGGCTTCGGCGGGGTTTTCCAAGGCTCCTTGCGGGCTCCCGGAGCGCCCGGCCGAGGGTGGGTTGCCGCTCTCCCTCCCCGGGAGGCGCGATCGATCCCCGCTAGGCCGCCGGGATGCGCTGCCTTGATTGCCAGCCGCGACAGCCAGCAGGCCCAGCGGGTTTGGCGCGGGGGCGAGCGAGGGTTTCCTCCGGGAGCTGCGAAGGGCAGGAACACGCACTGGCACGTACCGAAGCCCTTTCGAAACGGAGTGTCTCTGTGTGGTAGAAAACCAGCCAGAAATAGACATAACGATCCTGCAAAAGGCCAGGTGGAAGGAGGCGGTGAGGCTACCTAGGCCACATCGGGCACCCGAGGCTGTCGGTCGAGGATCGTGAATCCTGGTTTGGTGCGCTGTCGGATCAGCTCACAAATCGGATTCGGATCAGATGCAGGCACACACTTTTGTTTTAGCAAAGCACGGAATTGATGCTGCTTTTGTATTTTTACAGCAGCTGCAGGAAGATGGGCGATAGCCGATATGGCGTCGTTACAGCGGCGCAGGCAGATGGTATCTGATCTGGTGTAAAGCTTGCCAAAAGCAAGTTAGCCTGTCAACATTTTTTTTAAACAAATTAATTTAAGCCCAAAAAAGAGCCAGAGTCAGTGTTCTGTGTTACGTAGTCTCAACATCTCTGATCCAGCTCGGAGCCATAGTGCTGCATTTATCGTCAAACCGTGGCCTAACAGGGTGAAGTTAGATGGCCATAGTCGCTGGATAAAGAGTGGAAGAGGAAGCGTTACCTGCTGTTGGCCCCTTAACTAGATGTACTTCAAAGAGGTGGTCTCAGCTTCCTTACGTTCCCAATACCAGCACTGGCTGCAGACTTTGGCTGTCCTTCAGACTTTTAGCTGCTGACATCTTCCTGCCTGCCTTTTATAGGACTGATCTTTCAGCAGAGCGTTACCTTCCGATCTCCATCTTCCAATCTCCATCTTCTCCACCATGGTAGAGTTGCTGTTGGTGGGACTGAGGGGTCCCTCTTCACAGCTATAAATCTGGTTGCTGTCTTTGCAGGATCCTGCTCGGTTCTTGCTAGGCTAGCTCAAACAGGAGGGAACCCGCACGATTGCCGTACAAAATAATTTCCTGTGTTCACCAAAACACTTTGAAATTCTCACAAGAAAAGCATATAGAAGATTATTTTAAAATTTAGTATTAGTGTATTCCCAGTTAAGAGGGACTGCAAAAGATTTACTAAACGGTGCGGCATAGAAACACAGCGGCAAGCGGCACTAAACAATGCTTGCTTCTTCTCACCTTGTTGATATTTTTGTTGTGAAGAGCTCAGGGTGAGAACTGAGCTTTGGATTGAGGAGGTGAGACGGAAGTGGGCAGATGCCGTCAATCTGCACTTTCCCAAAGAAAGCTGGGCCAGGCTGGGGGGCTCAGCCAGCGCAGGTTTGGCACCCCCCTTCAAACCTGCGGGGTAATCACTGCGCAGGCAGCTACGGCTTCATGCGCAAGGCTGGGAAAGCCAAACTAACAGAAGAAGAAAAGATTTGGGTTTATTGCTGGGGTGGTGCAGCCTCCCAGGCCGCTGTGCCACCTCCGGATGAGCTCCACTGTGCTGTTACCTTGATGACAAGCGCAGTGATTTGGGCGTCGGGCTGTCTCTGGTCACGCCTCGGCCTCCTGCCGCCTGAATGGTCCGCTGGAAAGGCTCAGCACAAATTGTGGGCAGAAATGAAAGTGTTGACCAACGTCAATCATCTCAAGTTCCTAGACATCGCGATCCAAAGGTGAGAGCCTTCGAGCCCCCCGGGCCCACAGCGGGCTGTGTGACCCAGGATCTCCCCCCGAGCTGGGACACCTCTCCAGGTGGATTTCGCAAGGACTGGAAGATCGTTCGTCAACGATTTCGCGAGGACTCAAAGGCCCGATTTTGCAAGGTTCACCGACTGACCGTTGATGAATGCCAGCACATAAAAGTAAGTAATACATGAAATTCCTGAAAAAGGAAATTTTAATCACAGGTTATCCTCTGCTTGCCTGTGTGCAGTTTGATTCAGAACCATTTGCCTGGCTGTGTGCAATCTGATTCAGAATTATTTGCCTGCCCATACGTGTGATTTGATTTAACCCTCATCTGTGTGCACAGCCCTGCCGGAAGTTTCAGATGACGCTTGCCATTCTCCAACCTTTAACTAAGTCACTATTTTGATTGTAACAAATTCCATTGAATCACTTTGTTTAATTGGCTGATGATTAAGTGCTGCCAATAATTACACAACGTAATCTTGTGATCTATCTTAGAAATATTAATAAATCCTAAACTGCTGCTAAACCAAAGCTGTGTAACAAAATCCTATTCGCAACAATTCCCTCCTTCATCTGGTGTAGTGGTCAGACACCTCATCTGAAGCAAAAACTGGTCCAAAGAAGTAACTACAGACAACCCACCCCTGTGTCCATATGACAAATGTCTACATTACTTAAAACTAAATCATTAAGCTTCATTATTAACCTCTTTATTTGAATTGTCCTCAGATGGTCTTGATCCAATATGCATTTATCCTGATGGACAGCGTAAGTACACAAGGGTCTCAATGGCTGGGACCATGTAGGCTAAGGAAAAAACTTAAACTTTAGGGAAATAAATTAATATTCAAAGCAGTGTCTGTCAGTAGTTCCACAGCATCATTCTTCTCCATCTCTGAATTACGAAGGCTATTCTATTGCACAAGACTTGGCAATTACCGCTTATTAAGACTACTTTAATCTATTTCCATGTTTTTTTTCTAATTAAGCATGATTAGAATAGAGAATAGCTTTCATATTTCTTTATGTTTAATTTAGTAAGCATTCCCATTGGAAGGAGCATGGCTGTGGTTTGCATGCTAAATACTTGGAAATAATGAGTGGAAGTCACCTAGAATTCAAAGGCAGAACGCAGCCCTCGACAGCAGACAGATCGTGCTTATCTGTTCTTTCAAGGAGGCATTTCATTTTCCACATAAAAGATTACTGTTGGCACTGAACTTTGCTGAACTGTATTATGTTAATTTTTTTTTTTTTTTTTTTTTAAGTGGAAAGAAAACTTTCCTCGATCCCCAGCAAGGTGAGGCACAGAGGCAGGCAGAGCAGGGGAGCCCGAGCCATGCTGGGGAGCGTTGCCTGGGCTTTACCACCCTGCCAGGCTCACCACCACAGCAGCTGCTGCTGGATGCCTGTCTCCACTGAGGTGGACCGGGTAAATGAAACTGAAAGCTCTTTGCAGGGAGCCAGTTAGCTTGGTTGCCACACACAATTCATTTTGGTGTCTGCAGACAGAGCCGGTAGACGGTGATACTTAAAGCGGAAAAAGTACGTCGGAGCAGCGAGAGAGGGTCTGGTGGAGTCGGCATCTGCAAAGGCACGATCCACCATCCAGAACGGCTGTCCAAGGGCAATCACAGTTTTACCAGCCAACCTCTCATAATATCTAAAGGGAAATGTTTCGTTTGCACTTCCCTATCTCGTTATGCCTCCTGACGAGACTTGCATGGCTTCGTTAGCGTTGATCTCTGCTTTTGGAGGAGTTTCACATTAATGCTTTGTTCTTCCACTTCTCACCCACCCCCATCCCATAGCACATCCAGGCTTTTTTTCTTTGAGTTATATCAAAATACTCTCGCCAAGCCACAAAGCACATCTCCTGTCCTGAGATGAGAGCAAGCTGCTTAATTGTTTGCGGGCACGCTGCTTAATTTGCTTTGTCTAATAAAAAAAATAAATATTTCTATCATTCAAAGGAACAAAATCAGCTAAATCTCTAAGCCCCCAGCAAACAAGTGTCAGCTGTTCTCTTACTTTACAGAAACTGAGATACTGGTGTTTAGGTCAACACCTGAGGTTACTTGTCAAAATAACTTCAAATCTGTAACACCTCATCCAGACAAGGAAAGAATTTGGTCCAGAATAAAGCAAAAAACCCAGACAAGTTCAGTTGTAGGAACTTTCTTCAACAGCTTTCTGTGGAACTGTGATTTTTTTTCAGTTGAGGCTCAGAGCAACAGATAACGATTCCCTCCTTAATTGAGGAAATAAGTCCTACATTATTTAGCTTTGAAATCTGGGGAAAGCTGTAAAGTAATTGTTTAATTAAAACCCGAAGGAATGTGAGAGGATGACTGACTGCATGACTTGGCTCCAATAGCATCGCCAAATTAGTCTTTAAAGAGAGCCTTCAGCGAGGCCGGGCTGTCGTGATGTAATCGTGCCCGCATGTTTTATTTATGAGGTTATCATGACTTCCCTGTAACAACATGTGAAAACTGCGCTGTTGCCTCTGGGCGTAGGGCCTGTCTGAACTTGGTAGGGTTTTGGCAATGTACCAGTGAAAACAATCTCAGTGTATGAATTAACACCAACGTGTGACATAAATAGGGTAACAGGATTTTAAAAGCAAAGGCTTTGAACCAGGCTTTTCACCCAAGAGGCCGCAGCGGATGAGTGTGAGGAGGAAGGCAGAGGTGCAGAAAGGCTGCATTTCCTCACCCGTGCAAGAGCCAGATCTCGGAGAGGTGACAGGAGGGGAAACTGCAATGAAACAGCAGGACGAGAAGTCTGAGGAGAGATCAGATTTCAAAATGTCCGGCTTGACAGGATGTTAGGGGCATGACTGATGTGATCTGTCGTAGGAATTTTAATAGTAATTACTCAGTAGTAAATATGTGCAAAGTGTCTTAGCATTCTTCAGCGACTGTTACCTTCACCCACCCTACTTCCTCTCCCTCATTTCATTAACTCATTTATTTGCCAAATCCACCAGCAGTTTCACTTGCTGCAGGACATTTTCTGCCTTAAAACCCGACACTGGCCCAAGAACACCAGCATAAATTAATCCTGTAAAAATGTAGGTTGGAATTACAAACGTTTCTTGCCAAAAGGAAAGAAGTTCTGACCAGGTCTCAGCCATTTCTGACAAGGATTATATTCACTGCCCATGCCAGCAGTCCTTCACTGCTGTCCCCGACGCGCTACTGCACATAGTCAGTCTCCAAAAGACTCCTTGGACTTTTTGTTTCTCTGCCAGCTGTGGTGCAGACAGTCTTTGTCCAGGAACTGAGAGAACAAACTCATTCCAGCAGGCATCCACTAGAATTTGTACTCTCTTGGATTTGTGTATTTGAACTGATAATAGGTTTAAGAAAAAGAAGAAAAAGGAAGGAGTGGAAACTGTTCCTGATTGAGATCTTGCAGCAGGAAAATTAGAAGTAACTCCACAGAATCTATTGGCACAAACCCCCATAGCTCTGCATATTTAAGGTGCTAATAATGGTATTTCAGACAATGTTACCATCTGTAATTTAAAAGACAGACATTACTCTGAGAAGGGATGTGTGAACATAACGTTAATACGGTGTTACAGATATTGCCCCGATCCTGCTTACTGTGCTGCTCATGTACTGAATTTGGTGAGAGTGGCTGTTATTTCTAGAAAAAGTCAGGAAACACTGTCAGAATAATTTCCCCAATTGTGAACTTCTCTCACACCCATTAATTTTCTCCCTCCAGCTGTATAATTTTAGGTCCTTGGGTCCATTCCTGTACAACATCAGTCACCTCAATTGCCATTGACTTCAAGTTATTCCTTTTAGACACAGCAAGAAGATACAGGTGACAATGCACAGCTTCTGGTTTGAGCTGTTTATGTAACTATTTAAAAAGCTTACTCTTACAGCAAGAACTTCATAGATCACGCAGCACATTGCTTAACATTTCCTTCTATTCATTGAATCTCTCTGGCATCATAGTTGTTTTTTCTTTGGAAATCATTAAGGCTTGATTTCAGCAGGGATACGCATCTATTTCTGTAAAGCTCCCAAGTGAACATCGCACACCAGCTTCCAGAGCTTTTATGTTGATCCTGAAAATTGAAGGCCTCAGGTAATCATCAAATCCACTAGTTTAAAACATTACTACCTCACTCTTGAATCATGAGAAATGCTATAAAACATATACAAGCTGGAGAACAAACAAGGCAACTGAGAAGCAAACAACTGTCAAAAGTTATTCTGGTGGTCAAGAAACCATTTTCTTATACTTTATGTAATTATTTTAAAAGCTTACGCATTCTTTCCCTTGGTGTTTCTGCCTGCAATTTTAAGGGCTTTTACACTTAATGTGTTGCTTCAACAGACAAGTTAAATTGGCCAACTGAGTGAAGAGCATCACCTACTCTTCAGGTGTAGGAGATCATAAAGATGAGATAAATTATGGGATAAAAAAGTGGGGGAGAGACAAACATTGTGGCTTGCGGTGTTCTGGACTGGTATTATTGCCATTAACAGCAATGACAAAAATGCATCTGAATATCTTGAGTTTTCTATTACTTTTAAGTACATGTATTCTGGAGAGACAGACTGAATTTAAAACCCGTTTTTCTTAAGATTAAAAAGAAAATCCAGAGAAAACGGCATTCAGTCAGACATTATATTTTCCAGATTTTAGCACAATGGCCCAGCAGTAATACCTTTTTCAGCATTGGACACCAGATACCAGCATCCCCAAACGTGAGGTAACTGCCATTCCTGTGTATTTGCACACACACACACACACAGAGGCAGCACAGGTGAACAGCCGCTCTCCCATGTTGTTTTCGGAGGCAACCAACAGCTTGAACGTCTTTCTAAAATGAGAGCAAACGAGGAGAGTTCTTCCATCTCTACACGGTGCTTGCAGAGGGAGGGAGAGGGCAGGAGCAAGGAAGAAGTCCCGCAGGTCGCCAGAGCAGCGCATCCCCACCGACTCCTCTGTGCCGCGTACAGGACATCTTGTGCAGGATACGGGCCGTGGCTCAGAGCAAGCAAGCGGCAGACCTCACAGAGTAAATAGTCTTCGGCTCTTGGATATTAAACTATCCCCATTTCAATATGGGGAAGGGACCACAGTCTAAGCCTTTATGGGAAGGATGTCTTCCAGTAGGGCCTCCCAGCCGCCTTGCAGCGCTGAAGCCCCAGAGGTGCCCGGGGACCGCGGGCTCCTCCAGCCGGCCGGCACTGATGCTGGAGAAGGCCGCGGCGCTACCTCGGGCCCGTGGGGCAGCGAGAGCCACACTGCTGATGCCCAAAACATGAGCGGGGGTGGTGGCAGGGACACCCGAGCAGCACACGCTGGTGAGGCCAGGACCATGGCGTGGAGGGGGGAAGTGGGGAGAGGCACCGCTCTCTTCTTGAGACGTGGCAGAGGCAAGATCCCCACCCCGCCAGCCAGAGCAGCAGCCTGTGCTACTGCTGTTGCTTTCTCCACATGTATAATTTGCACAATTACAGGAGAGAGGACCCCCCTTCTAGCCCTTCATCTCTAGATGAAAATGAAGCCTGGGGGTCCAGATCCACCCCTCGCTGGGATTATTTATGTATTAGAAACTTACTAATAGTTACACTAGTTACTGAAAATAAATCTGAGAAAGGACAGCAGCAGTGTCTGATTCTTCTTGGTGTGTACAATCCTGTTTTGCAGATCACTTTGTAAGAGAAATCTGAAAAAAAATCCATTCATCCATTTATAAAAACCCATTGAAGGATCACCGCTCTACTCTTTTTTTTCTTGCTTCTTCTCACAGCTTGATTCTCAGGTGCTTTAGAGCAGAAAAGCTCCACTAAGGACTCGCGTGAATCACTAGTGATCCTTCACCACAGCTTCAAAACCCCTGACAAATTATAAGTAAAGCTCATTGCACAGACTTAAATCACAGCAAAAAACATTAATAGTGCTTGAAGAATCATCAAAAGCAAAGGGAAGCAGAAGCAATTTAACCCCTCAGCTAACAGTACTTCCTCAAGATATTCAGCCAAATTTGTAGTTACATGTGAAAGCAAACAAAAAGGAAAATACGCAATATCCTTCTTAATGAATACTCACCTATCCTTCCTTTAATTTTAATAAATAACTGACAAATCACATGAATAAGAGTTAATAAGTGAGATGAACTGTCACCATGGAAAGTATTAATATACTTCATAATAAAAGCAGATTCTATAATTTTTAATTTTGACTGAAGTTACGATTTTAAAAAAGAAAAATTAAAAATTGTAGAATGCTTCTCCCTAACACTTCACTAGAAAACTAACAGCAGCTCCAGGCTGGCCTCTTTCTAAGCAGCAGTACGTGCCTGGAGCTTGAAGAGAAGTTCAGTGTTTACAGTCCAGGTACCCTTACAGAACAGCTCTTGCACGCTCAACACAACAGTGTCTGCTGGCCTCAGCTCCCAGGTTTTCTTCTCCTTGTTTTCTTTGCCAAGTAATACCTCAGAGGGCAGAAGCTGGGGCTGCAGACTGGCTTGTATGCTGTCAGTAGCACCCTGGATGCCACAGTTTGGAAGCCCTCACCTTCAGGCTCTTCTGTCACCAGTCTGCATTTCCCCTGTGTGTCAGCAAGACCTCAGAAAGCAAACTGGCATATGGCAAAGGAAACAATGGCGAAATATTCTGAGGCTCTGACAACCACTCCTTCATTCAGTATTACACCCGCCTTCAGAAAACACCTCAGAATAAATTAACATACATGTATTTTTCAGTTAGTCATATTTTTGCTGGGAGTAAAAAACGCTATGAAACAAGTTAGATTCATAAATGAAAATGTATTTCACCTTTATACATGCTATACAGGTCATGCAAATACAGAAATCTACAGGTTATACAATGGCACCATAATAAAATATAATGTGACATTTGTCAAACACAACGTACCACAACAAAACAAACTGGTTTTGTTTGTTTATTATTCAGGAAATAGATGAAGGACTAATTTGGAAGACACAATACCATGCCACAGCTTACTGCACAGTCAAAAGAAAGTATTTTGCTGAAGTACGCTAACATAAATAGAGCTGGATTGTTGTAGGTAGGATTTCTTTACACATCGCGCATAATGTCATTGGTTACTTTCCCGTCGCTGACTTTAAAGAGCACAAGAACCAGGCTACAACTGAGCTCAAGCCACGCTGTGAACTCCCTCACATGTGAAAAAAAAACCCAAACAAAAAAGACACCAACCCCCCCAAGTTTTCACTTATTCTGTGTTAGTTTCCAAAGACAGTTGTATTTATAGTTTATTCTTATAAGGAGCTGGACAAAAGTGTCCTCAAAGCAGCACATGATCTATCATAAAGTTATCACAGTTCACCAACAGAAATAAAGTTAACACTGTATGGCACGTGATGTCTAGACATGATACACCTTGATGTGAATTTTTCCATACAGATGCTTGCAGAATACGATGGGGGCTAGCAGTGTTCCCCCGTGCGCGTGTCTCAGCCTTGGTACTTCTGCTGCAACATTCGCCTGCTGTTTCGCTGCTGACTAAATCCTGTTTTGCTGAGCCTACAGGAAGACAAAATGCTTCTCCACGTGACAGAAAGCCTGCTGGTATGAATCAAGTGTCTGCGTCTCCAAAGATTTACCTGTTATCTCACCCCCCGACCACTCACTTGCATCTACTACAGCTATACTATACATATGTTAAGGGATTATACTAGGCATTTCGCCTCCTTTGTTTACAGGTGTTACGCAAGTATGTTTTTAAACACATAGTTGATAGTCGCTCATGGACTAATTAATATTAACCACTAAGTGCCACTAGTGACTAAAAGTGTCAACGTAACGGTAACGGGATAACTCCCACACTCCACAGTCAGTAAGAAGGCTCTGGATTCCAGCAGTTGTATGTTTTTCAAGCCTCTTCAGCTATAGTTTTGAATTACATACCTGCATAAAAGTTGCCAATAACTCCTTATTAAAGACAAAAAAAGATAGGCACAAAGCTGAAGTACAGTATATTATTTCATTTCAATGCACTGTGGGCAAACCTCATCATTATTTACAGAAAAAAGATGTCTAAATAGATGTATGATAAAGCTTACGGGAGAATCGTTTCAAAATAAAATGCACAGGTAAAAATCACAGTGAAATGTTGAGATGATTTTTAAATTAAAAGTAGTAGTAAGTGCTTTAATTAGCAGCTAAAGCTCAAATTCTAATGCACACTCGGTCTTCCCTGAAACCATCAAGGCTCTAGATCACTGATTTCTGCCAAAAGCAGACGGTTATTCAACGTATTCCCCGGGAAGACAAAGTTATATTCAGCTCTGATTATTTGAAATCCAGTGTTCCAGACTGCAGAAGCTTTTTCAAGTGACAAGCTCATATTTTACTGCCAGCAGCATCACGGGGAGATACATCCTCCACAAACTGCTACCTCTGTCAATTAAAAAAAAAGAGAGAGAATGTCAAGTCAGATAGGCAAGTTAGATGACCTCAGTTTTGTAATTTAGAATACACTCTTTCACAGAAAAAAAAAAACCCAACAAACTGTGGTATCGTACTTTGAAACTGTCACTAAAGCCTACTACGCTCTTCTCATATTGTTTGCAGCCTTTCTGGCATAACTGACTCTATACCATGCTGCAAGTATTTATAGCAGCAGAAAAGAATAAGCAGCAACAATAACTACCATTTTCTAGGCTGGCCCCTCTTTTAACTGTTTTCTTCATGCAAATAGGCTCCAAAGACTTACAAGAAAGGCAGCGTATTAACGAAGGAAAAAAGCAAGTCTTCTTACTATATTCTGAATGGATAAAGGAATTGTTTCAATTTACCGAACACTTTTGGTTGCTATGATACACTCAGTTTGCATGTGATGCCAATTTAGAAAGAGCTGCAAATATGAAAGACTGTGCTGAATTTAAATATCTAGGAGATCAGCTTTCTTACTCCCTCCACAAATGCTGTTTACAACTGCTATATTTTTCTGGGAAGCTCGCATGTAATCACAGCGATTTATCAGACCTAAGATGTTTATCACAATACCTTTATCCGTTCGGCTGAACAGCGAGGTCGTCAACAGATAGAATTCAGTGTATTTTCCTGTCCTGGACTGTTAAATCCCTCAATCAAGTTTTTGTTACAGTCATCGAGGCTAATGGTATCACTGGACATCTTGGAGTATGTAGCTTGGCCTGTGAAATCCAAGAGATCTTCAAGAGCCTTGGCATTACTTGTCCCATTTTGGTCCAAAGAACCGGGCATAAGTTCATTCATGGGTGAATATTCAGGGATAGAGATAAGTTCTTCTTTTGAAACCGGGCTATACAAAAGATAAATGAAAGGAAGACACAGAATAAGAGATGTGTAAGTTTTCATTAAGCAACAAGCAAATTAATCTTCTGGTTGTTCAAAAACTACTACTTATCTTAAGGCCAGCTGCAGCAAGCCTTTACCTAGAATACGTCCCAATCCAAACAAAAAGAGGTTGCCCTGTTCAGGATGGAAGGTCATACCTAATCCATATTTCTTAAAGATTAAGGTTTGTGGTAGCTATGCGATATGAACACTTTTCTCCTGACACCAAGTTTCTGGTAGTTTACTGATCACTCATTATTTCAGTCCCTGCACCATTCCCTTACCTAAATGTTTACTGCATCTTGCAAATTCAATTATTGTCCTGACCCCACAAACATTTACCTAAAGCACCCACACTTAACAACTGGAATAAAAAGTTATTTGTTAAGACCTTATGACATACTTCAGACATAGAAATCCCAGAATTTAACCTTAAGAAGCACTGCAACCAGTTGATGCTTTGCTGAGACTAGTAAGGCTAGTGCATTTCAGTCTGGAGAAGAGAAGGCAGAGGAAGGATTTCACAAAGATTTCTAAAGCCATGAAGGGGTGGCGGACAAGGTGACGGCAAAGCTGTTGTGCATCAAATCCTGCAACACAAACCCTAGAGGGTGCCCAAAGACACTAGTAAGAAACTGGGTTTAATGCAGATCAAAGGATATAATTTACCTAGTGGGACTACTGTGGAACTTGCTGCCAGATGAGGTCCTGGATGCAAACGTTACCAGCAGGTTGAAAAGGGAGGTGGATAAACTCATGGGCAACAGGTCCATCAGTGGGTATTTAAAAGGGCAGGGCAGAGTTGTGCCCTCTGACATCCCTAACGTAACGCTTCTGTGTGGTCTTGGATTGCAGAAAGCGGTGGACTCAGGTGCTCTCCCTAACTAGTTTTTCTTATTGATGCTCTCTGAGACCACATAATGGGATAGACGGACTTCTGGTCTGTTCCAGTAAGGCATTTCTTAAGTATTTACGCAGATTTATTGGAAATACTGAAACAGTATGAGATGTTAAGTTGGCTTGCTGCTTAAGGAAGCACTGTATCAAAATTCCATGTTTAAAATTCAGAGCTAAGCTATCTCACAGCAGCCTTAAATTACCAACTTCCTTCTTTCCTGCGAGTCCTTCCATCGAAATCCAACAGTATTTAATACACACAAAGTTATTTTCTGATTTCCATACATTTGTTCCAGTTAAGTACTTAAAATTCTAAATTATTTTCTTTATTCTGCTTGTATGGAGGAAGAAAAGCTCATGCATCATAGCTATGCAGTCTTAGCACAAATAAAAAAATAACGGTGACATCTGACAGTATCGACAGTAGCTGCTTTCACAGAACGATCTGAAAAGTTTGGGCAAACTTGTACGGAATCCGTAAGGACGGACTGCGGAAGGATTTCAGAGCCCTCTCCCCCTCCGTCCAATATGTGAGAGTGAGATGAGGTTCTGTTGACTCCTGTCTGGAACGACCAAATTGCATCTTGACAGGAGTAGGGGACACCACAGTAGACACCTGACTGCCACATTGTGGGGTAGGTGAGAAGTAAGATAACCTTTGGGTGTTCCACAATTTCTATTAGTAGATATGGTCTGTACCTCACATCCATGGACTGAACCTCATCTGTTGAATCTTCCATGCTGTTAGACTTCCCATCAACAGCTTCCAGCTGAATAAGTCCTGGAACCGACTTGAGTCCATTAGCAACTACATCTTGGGAAGGGATTACAGTGGCAGCACTTTCTAAGCTTTTATTTTTCAGGCAGGCTGCCAATCCATTGATCTCTATAAAAGAAGGTTAGAAATTATGACAGTAGCAACTTGTTTATTTTAAAAGTTAAAAAAAAAATATCACAAATGCTTTTAAGTTATAGATCAAGTAAAAAGAAAGACTGACAATGCAGTAAGACTCAGTTTCGCCTATGACTCACCGTACTATACCGCCAATCCTCTTTTCCACTCTAAAATTGCTCTTTATGCTACAACTTTTAAATTTGAGAAAACAGGAAGAGAATGTATCATTTTTTTATGTCATGTACTAAAAGCCTTGGCCTGGGGAGGTGAACAAAATATAGATAAATGCCAGATATGTGTATTTTATTTAATAATTCTTTAAATACATATGCTTTTTTCATCAAATCAAATCAAGTGTAAGATTTAGAGCAATGCTATATAAAGCTTGCAAGCTTGGTTGTGTGCAAAAATCTTCTACCTACAAAATTCAAAAGCAGACTGCAGCAACCAAACCTGCTGCCAGACTGGAACTTCTCATTTACAGAAATGCTACGTCAGGTACTAATAGGGAGGAGAAATTTTGCTCTGCTTCTGCTTACGTGACGAAACAAAGCTGAGTCTCCAGTTTCTAACATTTGTCACTCACACAAACATAGCTGTTCTTTTGGAGATGAAAGCAAAGAACCTGTGATAATACACAGCGCTCTGCCTGAGATTACAAAACTCTGAAAAGAACTAATTGTAAAAACAGGTCAGAAAAATATGGCAATTTTTACCTGGCTGGTTGAGAACAAGGGCCTTTGGTTGTTTCTCCACATTCAAAGTTGATGGTACCTCCAGTTTTGGCTCTTCCTTCTGTAATCAAGTAATGAGTCAATTATGTTAGACAATGGATTGTAACCTTCATGGAAGTGACTGGACTCGAAACTTGTGACTGCCCAGGGCCACGGGGTGGTCAAAGGTCATCGACAGCAAGAGAGGATTCCCCCCCCCCTTTTTAATTAGGCACAGGATATATTTTTTTTTTCCCCCCACACTTCAAAAATAAAACATGCTCTGAAAGTAACTGAAGAAACAGTTTCCTTAGTAGAAAACTTAGCAGAGAAGTGAAAACGTGACCCTTTGCAACTTTCTAGCTGGACACAGTTGCCTTGTTCTCAAGCCCACATTCCCGGCAGACTAACACAGAGAGCTCAGTACCTAATTCACTGCCTGGTACAAAGCAGGAGAAAACACATCACAGCAGCAAACATTACAGCTCCAGCATCCAGGAATGGGCTCTTGCCACCTTGCTAGACAGTGAGGGAGGTCAGTCTGCAACAGCTGCATAAAGCAGCGTCTCTGTAGCAGTGGCACAACAATAACTGTGACATAGCAACAGTCATTCTCAGTTTGAAATACAACTAAAATTTGGGTGTAGAATGTACCTAAGTATACCTACTAACAGGGAACTATTCTAGTGTTTAATTTTCACATACGGGTAATAAAACAAAACAAAAAAACCCTGCAACCACACACTGTTTCATACCTTTATTTCTGGTGTTTCACTCCTCCTTGTTCTCTTCATTATCTCATCTATTCTCTAGAAACCAAAATAAATCAGAGGATGAGAAGGCAGACAGAATATTTAACACAAGAGACTGATAAAGGAGAAAAAAGACAAAAAGAAAAACTTTTCTCTATTGTCATGATCTCATCCCTGCCTGTCTTGAAAAATGGAGAATAAATAATAATGAAAACAAAAGGTAGAAAACACCTGGGAGCTGGCTTTCACATATCAGATCTCATAGAACATGACCTTCTCAGTAGATGCAATTTAGAGACAAACACTTTAATACCAGGTGTTTGCAGTTACAAGTTGTGGTCAGCTCTGGAACAAGACATTTATTTAAAATCAACAGCTATTATTTTAATCTAGTTGCTTTTCCAACTGCTTCCAAATAGTTCCTTTAAAAAACAGTTAGGCTTTTTGGAATGGAAGAGTGAAATTAAATACCAGAAATTATTCTTGCTGAAAAATGGGTAAGGCATTACCCTAAAATACTGGTTTTTTCTTCCCTCCTTTGTTCATTAAAAAACCCCTCCCAACAAGCCTTTTCTCTTTGCACTACTGTGAAGGGAAACTTTCAGATTTAAAGACACTTGGTTTGGTATTCTAATCCGCAGCACGGCTCCAGCTCAGGGATAAACAGCTGAAACTAACATATTAGAGTAGCATATATGGAAAGTGGAACAACTACCTTTTATAACCAGTCAGAGGTTCTGCAGCTCTGCAGTTGTTCTCCCTTTCCTGCCACAAAGCTGTAGATAAAGCTAAGTTACACAGCTCCAGCCATTTCCTTGTGCAGCACTGGCCAGGGAGCCCTGCTGCCTCTGCATAATGCAACCAGAGGCAAGCCAGGTGGGAGAAAACCTGTTTGTTAATCACATTAACTTTCTCAATTAATGACATGAAGCTTTTGTTGAGTAAGTTTTAAAACAAAGTCACTCACGTTCCTCAATAGTCTGTGATGTCCGGGGTTGGGCGGCAATCGACATTTGCCTTGGCATGCCATTCCCTGTAGTCTCAGGCATTTAACTCTGTGGGTAGAGGCTAGTCCTGTGTTTGTTCAGTACCCAGCAGAAAGCCGTTTGCCTTGGGCAATTCCACTTTGTTACAAATTTTGATGTTCACATTCCCCGAACATGCAAGTCGCAAATACTAAATTAGGCATAAATATCAATCTGTAATCCCTCCAGATTATTATTTCTGGAAGCTATTGGGTATTTCCTGGGTTATGTATTTAAAGAAGAAATACAATAATTTTCTTAAATGAGATGCAAGTATGTACCTTCTTCCGCTCCAGTCTTTCTTGCTCAATTTGCTGCATGATTTGTTCCCTTTCAAGACGAAGCTGTTCAGCTGCCTCACGGGCTTTGATTTCTGCTTCTTCCCTCTAATCAAAATGTGTAAAATATGATAGGGCGATTATTTATTTCAGGTAGATTACCAGAGACTATAAAGTATTTATTTATATGTATATATAAACACATATATACGTATATAAAGTTTCACATTTGTGTTTGAGATAGTACCTGTTTCTCAAGTTTGGCTTGGAGCTCTTTTTCTTGCTTTTCTTTTAGCATTTGTTCTTCCTCAGCTCTTCTCCTGGCTTCCTCTTCTGCCTTTTTTCTAGCTGCTGCTTCTTCACGTTTTCTTTCCTCCTCCTTCTTACGAGCCTCTTCCTCTAGACGAAGTCTTTCTTCTTCTGCCTTTCTTTTCTGTTCTTCTCTTTCAAGCCTACAAAAAAAATGTAACAATATATTTAAAAGGTTTCATCTTGTTCAGCGTGAATCCTATTGTACCTATGGCACGCAATCAGCAGTAACTGATAACGTAGGCATTGGTCCACATTTTCACGAAAAATGCCAAGATACAGCAAAGAGGTAGAGCACATGCCCAGAATTCAGGTTGCTACCAAACTTTTAGGCAGTGAAAGTAAGACTGGAATAAATTATTTCCTAGAATTTATAATTTCCCTTCAAAAAAAAAGGTGTCAACGAAAAGAAAACATTTCCATTCTAATTTCAGTTCGAGCTTCAATAATAAACACATCTCTCTTCCCCTGTACTTCACACCCAGAATGCTGGCAGGTATCTACAAACAAGCAAGTACTTTCTTCCTTCATTTCAGCCGATGATAAACAGATCAGGTAAGTAACAGGAAACAAAGATCGCAAAACACAGTGGTACACTAAAAAGAGTGGGTCTAAATTCCACCCTGGCCCACTCAGGGACACCATGCTCCTTTGTCACCACATTCAAGACCTGCTTTGACAACTGATCATTCTTATACTTGTGTATCAGGGATTCAGGAAATATTTCCAAATTCTACCCCCCCATGTTTTCAATAAGAACAAAGTTGAATTTAGACGTGCAGAGTTAGTGATTTACTACTGAGGGCTAGAAGGAAGGGCATGATCTGTTGACACTTGCAACCAGCATCCAACGTGGAGAACAACCTAAAAACTTGGTCCCAGAATAGAGCCAGAATTTCACTGCTTAGACTCAGCAACCTTCATTGTGCCCCCACTCTAAAAGCCCCCAGCTGCCTACAACAGAGTTTGGCAGAGAGATAAGCTTCAGGTTTTAATCCCTTGAATGATACAAGTCAAGGCATATACTACTACTGCAAGACTGTTTCTTCTATGTGAACTAGCTCATTTAAAACTGCCTCAAATACTTCTCTACAACACAAAATACTTCAGGTATGTCCATACTGTGCGTGGACATACCTGAAGTATTTGGATGAGTAATAGTTTCTTCAGGCTTCTTAAAGAGGCCAAATTATTATTTTCTACCTTCACTAGTCACAAAGACCGCAAAAGACACTAATGAATTAGAGGTCCAAACCAAAAGAAATTAACACTTACACGTAAGCTTCCACCTCGATTCTAAAACCACCACAGTTTCAAGCATCTTCAGTGACAGAAGTTAAATTATTAGGTAATAATTTTCACAAATCAACAGAGATACCTCTCCCGTTCTTCTCTTTCCTGTCTCTCCCTTTCTTCTTGTTCTTTTTGCAGGCGGGCCTGTCGTCTTTTTTCAGCTAGAATTTTTGAGGCTTCTTCTGCATCAGTTGTTCCTGCCGTGATCTTCCCTGGGAGAAGACAACCAAGGGTGGAAAGTTAGGCAGGGAACTGAGAGTGTCCAGCACTTCCACACTCACACCGGTGCTAAAATGGGCCTGGTTCACGCTGGCATGACACTTTGTGCTTTTCCAAAGCATACTTCAGCATTTTCAGCAGATAGAATATGGCATGGGTAATGACATCCCTGGATTTCAACACTTCCACATCCTCATTAACAAGTGTTTTTCTTACATGGGCAACCCTGGTGAAAACTATACATTTACTGGTTCTAGTGTGTACCTTTACACGTTCTCACAAACCCATGACTGAGCAGCTTCATAAAAACAACAGTTCATCACTGTTTAAAAGCTTCACGGACCCACAATACACCTTGCAATTTATTCTTGCGGTAAGACTCACCTTCACTGTTTTCAGTCTTTCCTGCAGAAGGCACATGCTTTTCAGAAGCCACCTGGCCTGCCTCATCAGTACGTGCTCCCGGGGATTTTTGCTGACTGACATTTTCTTTCTCCTTGTCTGCTTTCTTTTTAGGAGTTTCCTGGTTGAGATTAGAAGTGGCACGATGCTTCACAGGAGAGGCTGGATATTGTTTGGCATTTTTAGGAGACTGAGGATAAGTCTTTGCAACTGTCCTGATGAGGGAAAACAAAAATCAAAACAGGCCATATGTTACACAGCTTGGAATCAAACTCTACCTTCACCCGTATTGTTCCTCTTGTCTCTGGCTACATAGGAGTCTCAGCTGTTTTGAACACTACTGCATAGAAACCACCTGGATGCAAGCAATCAGAACCCAAAATGCAGAAAACTGGCATGCAAGAGCAAATGATTACGGAAATTCTCATCTAAAAAGACCAAGAATACAGTCTGAGTTGTAGGCAAGAAATATGAAATCTATCAACGACCTAAACCAATTATTTTAATGATGGCCATTTCATAACAATTTTACCAACATTACTATATTCAATAGTCCTTCTCAACATTTAAAGCAAAGCTATGGCTGCTTTCTGTCTGCAGAAATCATAATGAGTTGCAGTGTGCTGCTTTCAGCTGAATACCGCCTTGTAAAACATGGTGTCTGATTTCCCAAAATAGCACAAACTACTGCTACACACAAAGGTGAAGGTGGGTACTAGAATAAGAGACAGAACTGACCAACCCATTCTACAGTCAGCTCCGCTGTTTCAGTTCACGCTTTAATCAGCACCAACACAACAGACTCAAGGCTCAAAGCTCAGCCCTGGCAACATTTTACACGGCTGCACTGGTGGTGACAGCAACGCACAGCAGCAACGCTGCCGACTGCCCGCATGGCTCCTGCATAGCTTATGTGAAATGACAACCCTGAATTCAGTTCTGGGAAAGCGGAAGGGTAAAGATACTTGATATTCACTAAAAATAGGGGCACATTAAAGAGAATAGATTGCCAGGAAACATAAAACTACATGCAAACACCATTCATTATTTATGTAACACCAGTAACGAGCATTAAATACTTGCAACATTAAGAAAGGCTGGGCTGTGTGACTAAGTAATATGGAAGTAAAGAGATTGCAATCTTAAAATAATGATTTATGCGAGTCCCATTAGAATAAATAATCTTACATTAAGTCAACATTATACATGTAGTTTTAACCTTCCTTGTGGATGTGCAATTATGATATAAACGTATTATCCCTTATCACTTTTTTCATCTACACAATATAGAGTTTCATATACTATAACATGCTTTCTGGACTATATACTCATTCTAGCAGACCACAAGCTTGACAAACATGGACAACGGCTGAAAATTAATGGACTGGAGTGGCAAGTTTTGCCTAGATCTAACTATAGTACTGTGTGGCCAGAGACTATTATAACCCGAACAGCATTTGCATTACAGAGCATACAATAAAAATTAAACATCTTTCAACCCCCGCCCCATTCAAGAATTCAGGAGAAGAAAGGGTTCTTTCCCACCATATTATGCTGCATTTGAAAGAGGCTGAGACACCAGAATACAGGGAGCTCACTCAGAGCTGCCCAGTTTGTGGGGAGGAAAAGACTGCAGAGTATTGCACCACCTGTACTTTCTTACTCCCACTGAAGAGCCATCACAGATTCCAGAAGCCCCTGGGCTGGTAGAACAGTAGCACCCAACTAAATCTGAAGTTCAGCTCAGGTACCCTCTGCCTGCAGGCTCAGGAGCAACCTGTAAGCTCAGGTCCTTGCCCTTGGTCCTTGCCTGAGCTAAGCTGCAGGTACGCCTGTTCCTGGCCTCCTAACCTGCTGATCCTGACCCGATGTCCTGGCTTGTCCTTGGACCTGCCTCATTAAGGCCTTTGCTGGCTGTCATCAGACTCTTGGCTGACCCTGGTCACCATCACCAGACCTGCTCTAGTCAATCCTTATGTCTGCAGTAGGATGGGGTCCTGCGGATGAGGTCCCTGCCCTCATCTGCCATGCTGCCACTCACAGCTCCCAGCTCGCCCTGCCTTGTAGGGAAGCCTCTGCCCCTGCTGCTCGCCCACAGAAACAGGCCTTGGAAGATGTGGGCAGGCAAGTCTGTTTCCAGCTCTTGTAAAACAACAGCAATGGGCGAAGATGATGAGATTGGTTGGTGTTGACCAACTCTGGTTTTAGCACTGTCTTTCATTTTCTCTTTAGGATATAGATGGCTTTCCAGGCCCTCCTAAAGACAAAGGCAGAGATTTCAAAGCCTCACCTACATACATACATCTCGTATGTGCCTCACCATTACAGTCATTTCCAACGGCATTTCATAAAAATATAACACGTAAACAAAAAGCAAACAACCTTTGTTATGCTTCCCTGCAGCAGAAAGGATGCTGCTTGCTAACCAGACACATCTTCAAAGCGTAGTCCCTTCTTGCTGTCTTTGGTTTACATTTCCAACTTTACCACATGCTCCTTGCAATGTTTTTTATTTAACTTGTTGTGACAGGAGGAGCAAAGCAGTTGCATAACTAAGGTTGAGTCATTTTCTGTATTAGCGCACGAGCAATTGTTCTCTAATAAAGACATGACAACCAAATTAAAGAGGTTGGTAGGAAGGAGTCTAATCATGAGAGCTATGTATCTTGCACTGCATAGGAATTAGAGCAGACCGGCTGTACAACTTACCTGCTGGACTAGAAACATGTGCTGAATTTATTATTTAAGTAATGCATCTTTGAACTTTTAGACCTACAGAATGTTTTTCTTAACAGCTCTGTAGCCAGAAGAAAAAGTTGGGCTTTGCTTATTTTAAAGCAACTAAAAGCGAGAAGCCGATAAAAAACAGATTACTGCAAGGACGATAACAATGCAGTGTGAGGAGTGAAAAGCTGAGAAAGCCCATCAAGATTTTTTTTTTTTTTTTCAGAAATGTAAAATCACTTTTTGGGTACCAATAGAAAGTATTAAATGAACACTGATTTCACCCTTGTATTTAAAATGTATTATCAATTTAGCGTCTTCAACATTCCTAGACACATGCAGAATTGTTACTGGAAAAACCACTCCTTCTAACAGTATTGAAATGATGCTACTTTTCACCAGAAACAGCCGAACTACATTGTGAAGACAAAAAAGTGGGATCATTAAGGGCAAATGTATAAACACTTGCATAGGGGTCTGCTTAGGTTTAAAAAACATTTTCTTTTTGCCTTGGGAGAAAAGGAAAAGGATGTAATGAAACCCTGGTAAGAATGTGGGAACGCAGAAGTGTGCCTGATGAGGATCAGAGAACTAAGACGACAAACTGCCCAAATCCAAGAAGCGTTAGCATGTTAGCTGCCTGGAAGTCGGCTCGTCTCAGTCACTAGATTTTACAGGGCAACACAGAAGGACAGAAAGCATCTTCTTCCCTCCAGGTGGTCTTCGTTTCCTCACCTAATTGCCCTGTGTTGACGTGGGGACAGCAGCTTGTAAGAAACCATTCTCATCATGACCCCTACACGCACTGCAAGAACCTCTATCAGGTCTGACGACCCACTGATCCTTAAATTACAATAGCTCTTATTTAATTAAAAGGGGGATAGCTTATACTGCAGAATAACATCCCAGGAAGACCACAAGAGGGGTTCTGAGCTTACAGTTGCTAAGCATAGAAAATAAAGTACATGAGTCAGAGGTCACATCCAATTTTGTCCGTGAACAGCGTGCTTTCTTGAAAAGCCAGGTACGTGACAGGTCATCGGTTACAGCAGTTCAGAACGCTGACTGTAAATCAGAAATCTGCAGCAATGCCAGAGCTGCGTTATTTTTCATCCTATCTCCCTATTGATTCAACAAAAGCTCTGCTGAATCCAACCAAAGACTTGCATGTTCTCAGGCCTGCTTTCTGTCATTGCTCCGATCACAAGCTATTCCTGCGTTCCGACATTTTTCTCTGCTGTCTATGACATTTTCTCAAAAATAGTTTTCTTTCATTCTTAGTTTTGATCTTTTCCAGCCAGAAGCAAATTCATATGTCATATTTCTGAAAAGAGCACAAACTCAGCATAGGTCTAGAGAAGTGTTATTTTGATAGCTGCATTATTACAGATATTTTCAAAACTTGAATTGGCCCATTCTCTAGCTAGCTACTGAAAAAATCCCTCAAAACAGTCTTGATCCAACGTTCTACCCATTGTTTTAATCTTTCCAAGGCAAAACAAAGATCAAGAGTAGTAAATGTAGCACATATCAAATAACATCTAAAAGTAGGTCACCGCAGGACATACGAGCTACTTCTGTGAGAAATTTACCACACGCAGACACCTTTCTAATAGGTCATTTCTAAAAATTTTTAAAAGTTTGGGCTTTTTTGTACTACTGTAGGTTCATATTTCATTGGTATTCTGTAACTCGATTGAGCACGTGCATTTCTGACATCAAGATGCGTGCCAACAGCTGCAGTGGGATGTCTCCCAAAAGACCCACCAAGTTACAGGTTCCGTTAGTGAGCCTGCAAGCAAAGGACAGGGACACAGACCGGGAACTGGAACTGAACCAAGAACCACCACCCGCCAGCAGCGCTGCGGCCCCTTCTCCCTTCCTCTTCATCATATGAGGTAATGCTTCGGCAAAATAATGTAACTCCGAGGCTTGTTGGAGCTTTCCATTTTTATTCACTGGCTTATGCTACGGCTTATCTGAAGATAATTCAAACTAAATCCTACTCCCTTGATTCAGTCAGGTCCCACTGATTTCAAAAGGACTCTTCACCCAAAGGCATGTGAAGGACACGGGCTTTATTGCTTTGCCGATCCATAAGTTGGGACACTTACCTATTCTCTGAGGAATACTGCAAGAATAAACCAACTAATGTATAGATCTCTGAAGATGAAGCATCAAAAATAAATTACCAAAAAACCTGGTATTATTGATCTTATGGAAGCTCTGAAGAACAGGAGCACTTTACACTATCAGTATCCAATAGCAATTGTAAAAATAAAAGATAATTTCTTAATTATCCCAGCCCTCTAATCCATTAACTTTCATCTTTGTCAACTGATCCACAGTGGATTCAAAGCAATAGTTTTGGGTTTCTTTCTTGTGTGACATTTCTTGATATATTTACTTTTTCAAATATCTTCAAGCTTTGAACTCCTTCCTTGCTTCTAATTATTGCTCAACATATTGGTTTTTCCCCTTTTTTCCTTTTTAGCTCCATATTTGTTCACTCATTTTTGCCTTGGACGTTATCTTTTGGGCTGATCTTTTATGCTTTCTCAGTAAAATCTGCACCTTCAAACACTTGTATTTTTTAAGGTAATTACTGCAAATCTATTTTGCCATCAATCACTGTCTCTCTTTAGGTTGAAGTTTTATTGTCTTGTTTGAGCCTGTTTCAGCTACTTTACCATGATAAAAAGAGTTTTTTAATTAATAAATAATGAAATAACATATAAACAAAACAAGCAACTACCAGTCACAAACCAAGGTGACGATTGTGAAGAACTAAGAACTAGAACAGGATCAAGAAAACCTGAATATCAAGTCACATACTTTTAAGAAGAAAAATGCATGCAACTAATTATCATCTAAATCACTGGCCATACTTGATTCTTTCCTCAAGACCTTTCGAAAAAAAAAAGGATCACTAACTACTAATGTTGTACAATACATATTCTTATTTCATCCAGGGTATTTTTTTGGCCATGTAGCGTGCTGGAAGGAGAAAGATTAAACTTGTAAAAGATTTTCAGGTTTGCAAGTAGAACGAGTAATTTGTTTACATATTTAGTCACATTAAAATTATACTTAAGTTCCAAAGTTAATTCTAAATGAAAAGGTAAGATTATACAGTCTAAAGGAAGGTTCCAAAAGCCTGTCTGCCTACATTTAAATCCACTGACCAGCTAGATCAATAAGCTGGCATTTGAGTTTTATGAAGAAATGTGTATCTTTATATAATAATATAGTATGGTGGCCAGGACACCTTTTATTTTATTTCAAATTTCTGAGGGGAAGTTTCTAGAGTGCTGAAGCAGAACTGTCTTTCTGCAATCAGTAATAAACATGGATTTAAACTATTTACTGTATTTCTCATAAGCTCAAGGAGGGAGTTCTAATTGGGCCATGTTAAGATTAAATGCTCAGTAATACATTTGTAGCAGTGGTCAGAATCAGATTCTCTTGAGGAAGGAAAGGGAGAAAAAAAGAAAACTACTGTGGCTCACAATCACAGAGAAACCCATCAGCAGGCTTCTTAATTCCTCCATACAGCATGTGCTTATTCCTCTAAAAACAGTAGTTTATATTCCTTATAGGCGTGAAAATATTTTACTATAAAAAGGTTCCCATAATTTGCACCTCTGGGAAAAAAGTCTCCATCTTTGCCCAACCTTTTATGGAAATTAGCACTACAAATTAAGACTGGACACGCTTTTTTCATAAAGCACTAAACATCTGTTTGCTTCACACAATCTTCCCCCCCCAGATGTCTCTACAATGAGCTATACCAAACTTTTCAATGCCTGCCCATCAAGGAGTCCTTCACTCTCAGCAATCCCTTTCCCTCCAATCATTTTGCTTAACTAAATATGTCTCTTGGTATGTCTCCTGTACTGCCCGAGTGAACTGAAAGACACATTCTGAACAGGGAATATCAATACTTACAGAATAATACAAATTTTTATAGTTCATGCTTTTCTCCGTACATTCTGGAATGCCACTAGACAACAATTAGCTCGAAATTGTAATAAAAAAGCTGACTGTCATTAACATTTCTTATGATTCCATTCTTCAGAATAGTTCAGAATCTGACGACATTATACATATAACATTGAAAGTTTAAGAATTTGTGGCCCTGTAACACAAACAAGAATTGCAGTTTCCCAGTTGCATGCAAGGGGATGTCTAAAACAGAAAGAATGCCCAGAGTCAGATGGCTTTCCATGCTTTGTCTAATGCCAGATTAACACACAAAATCATCGTCCATTACAGGGCTATGCACTCAGAGATGAAACAGAAAAAGGAACACCAACCAGCTCCTTTGTGAAGCGAAAGAAATTTATCAAAAAAGGGATCATCAAGACCGGTTCAGAATATAGGCATGTTCAGATTAAAAAAAAAAAAAAAAATCAGACAAAAAGAGTTAATTTTTCAAGACTGAAGGAGGATCCATGAACAGGGTCTAGGGGAAAAAACAACCCAAAACAAAACAAAAAATCAGACAACTACTGTAGACCATGACTACTTCAGCATACTTCTGCATTTGAGCCAGACTTAATATCCTATTCTAAGAAAGCTGAAAACACATTTGTTTAGAATTGTGAGCTGTAACCTGTGGTACATGAACTACAGCTTTGAGTGTCTGCAAAAGACAGTTAAGAAAAGCAAGTCAATTGCTAATAAGCCTGGATATGCTAAAGGTCCACAACTCTCCACAAAAAAAACAAACAAACAAAAAAACCAGCAACAAAAAGCAACAAACCCACAGAGGTCTGCAAATAAACAAGGATTAAAACTGATGGTTTAGATAATGCATAGTTAAGTATATTTATGGAACCAGATGGTTATGCCAGCAATAGGAAATGCGTATTTTAAATGCTGGAATTTCTAGTTAGTATTCATGTTCTGTGCATTTCTTCACATTAGGCAGAGGTTCTTCAAAACCAAATAAAACAAAAGCATGTTTAAAAATAAATGTTTAGAAAATTTCACATGAATTATGAAATGCATTGTGATAGTTTCAAAACACTGAGAAAAGGCAGAGAAGTGTCTCTAGTGACTACTAACACAATCTTACCTATGTTATCTGTTCATCTACATCTCCCTCTCCTTCTCTCCCTATCTGTATATGTGTGTATGTATAACTAAAATTAACTAGATTTTATACAATACTTCAAAGGAAGTTCCTCAATAATCTACGTCTCCTTCATAGCTAACAAGAAGCTCACAGCATATTAGACCACCAATAAGAAGGGCATACTTAGGTGTTGCAGGTGATGCAGATCTTCTGGACAGGGCAGCAGGAGAATCAGACCTTCTTAGAGGAGATCCCATACCAGATGACGAACCAGGTGTTGCGGCTCGCTTCTCTTTCTTGATCTTCTCAGTCTAGAAGCATAGTTCATTTTAGTTTCCATAATTAGCTCCAACACATCAAAAATATATTTGATTGTTTTATTAACAAGATGGCATATAAACAGATTTGTGTAACATACATTTAAGATAAAAGTTTTTTAAACGGGAGCTCACAACTGAGGTGCAATAGTTTTTTATTTTACATAGACACAACCCCCCTGCCCCCCGTGTCTTCCATGGACATAGTATACAAGTTGCAGGTAAATAAGACCACATCAGAGCCTCTCCAAGAGGTCTTTGGGAGGGGTAGCAGCACTGGGTGGAGTTTTCAAAATCACGTACATGCTCCTGCAGCACCTCTTAGACATGGTCAGTAGAGCACCCAGACATCTCGCAGAAATGCTGCTGGACGTAACTCTGTGAATCGCACACTACACAAAATCTTTAGCTCCCACCTTTGGTCCTCTCACATCTAATTTAGACGGCATGAATTCCTTTACTATTAACTAGTACAACACAAAGGACCTTTACATTTTACAAAATTTTACAGCCCTAGCAAAAGTTTTTTAAAACATGTCTTGCATTGCATAGAGTCAGTGAAGGTGCATGACTTGCCTTTGCTTTTCTGGAAACTACAGTGGATCAATAATGCACCTTTTAGCAAACAGCATTAAAAATGTCCACAGAAAGAGTTAAGCGATTGGCATAAAACAGAGGCATTGCCAACACACTTGGCAAGTTTCCGAAGTATGTGAATCTTGCTAATTAACCAGCAAGACTGGATAGTCATACTCAGTAGAGAGATCCTATTTGTCATCCCCGTTCCCAGAAGTTATAGGCAAGTCCAGAAACACACACTTCAGTGCCAGAAATCTCAGCTCTCTGAAAATAAAGGTGTTGCTGCTCCAAATACCAGCACTCAACACTGATTCCCAGGAGGTGGAAGATACCAGGATGTTGCTAAACAGGAGCACGAAAGCAACGGGTGCATGCAAGGCTTGCTATCTTACTGCTGCTTCTTACAACAGGGGTAGCACTTTATTTTTATGAATGTAAAGGGAAAGGTAACAACCAGAAGCTGCATCAGTTTACCCAGAAGTGAAATCAAAACCATTGCAAACCCACCTGAGTAACTTCAGCTGCAGCCGCCCCTTTCATGGCATCTGAAGTGGAGGGTGAAGTTGCCTTCTTTCTGTCAGTGCTTCGGGTGGGGGAAGGCTTGTAGGGAGATTTAAGAGGACTAGCTGGTGCTATACGAGGACAGATATGGAATACTAAAGAGTTATAGCACAATAGCAAGAGCAAAAGGGAGCACAGACAGAGGAAGTAAAGGAGAGGAGAAAACAGCATACTTTTATGTTATAATGTTCAAAGGTAGTTTTCAAGGTTTTGAAAAACTGTTTCAAAAGATGACATTATATAACACATTCAACACGGTCCCATGTTTACTAAAAATGCCTCAACCGAAAATAACATTTTATAGGATTTTTTTTAATTAATTATCTCTAAAATATCGCTCTCTTACTCATATACCTTTTGAGTCACCTGACTATGACTGCAATTCTTTGCTCTTCTGAAAAGTCCAGCTTCCTTTGCATATGATAAAGGATAATCAAACAATTTCTAGTTAGGTGACTTCTGAACAAATACTGCAGAACAGGAAAGGTGACAGAAGAGTAGGGAATTTTTTTTTTTTTAAAATAAGCCTAAACATGGCAAAGGCTTCCAAATACCTTAATTGCTTTTCAAAATAATACTTAATTAAAAAAAAAACCCACAGCCTCAAACCTAAAAAAAAAAAGTGCTGCTGTAGGTATTTCAGTTATTGTTATTTGTGGTAGACATCAGTTTGAGTGCAACACATGCATTACAGCTTACAGGGTAACTCTTTCTGGGTATTTTTTTTTTATTTGCAATATGAACAGGATTTTTTAAAAACAATTATTTTACTCTTGGTTTTGTTCATATTGCCTTCTAAGATGAAATTTTCATACACATATGGAACAATCAACAGAGTATATGCTTTATTAATATAACAGAAAATAATTGTAACCATGTGACTGCTTCCAATCATAGTCAACTGAAGTCAAGATGGATACTGACTTTGGAAAAGCAGTAATTATGCTCAAATGTAAATGAATTCACATTTTTTTTATTGGGGGAAGTCCTACAAAATTTCTTATGAAGCCTTTTTGTATGCTTCTAAATCTGACTGGACCTGTATATTCTTTGACTGACTTTCCAGCAAGTTGGCAGAAGTTCACAGAATAGTAACAAAAATGTTCAGAAACGTAAATGCTGCTTAAGGATTTTTACTTCAACTGTAAAAAAAATTATGTGCCCAATAACAACCATTTGCCTGAATATCTTGACTCAGAGTGACATTAATAATGCATTGCCCTAGAGAAAGTGTCTTAAATTGAGACTCCTGACTTCTAAGCTTACAGAAAATGCAGGAGCAGAGCAATTTTGACCCAAATCTAACCACATGAGGCACAATATGAGCTCCTGAAAAGGAAGAACCCTCTTTCCTGTTCAGGAAGCTGCTTCTACGGAGAGAACTGCACAACAAATGCAAGAGCTCCCTCAACCCTTTTGCTAGCAATTACTGACAAAATGGTCAATGGCCACCCTGAGTATTGATGCTGTTTGCAATCTGTGCTACAGCCTTGCGAGAGGAAATGACAGGCGGACACTGGTTCGGACAGCTGTTCCCAGAATCAGCACTCCAGTTTCAGCTCAGGGAAACAGCAGTTTGCAGGCCAAATTGCCTTCCTGTCAGACATGCCAGCGTGCTACTTTAAAGATCCTGTGACAAAGAGAGAGATAAAGCTGGGAGCTGACAAACGAGTGGGGAAGGACAGTGGAAGACCCTACTAATTTCCTCAATATCAAATGCAACACAGGAAACAACATCTGTAGGTGGCCCCAGCAATTCACCTCAATTTTAAGCAGAATATACAGATTAATTTCAACTTGGCTTTTGTTCAGTCTTAGCGGTAGTTGATCCCTGAGCAGTAAGAAAATTGGGAATTTTCTCATGGGTCAAGTACTGTATCACAACATTTCTGCTTCCAGATGCTGCTTTTAATGTAGAAACAAGGGAGATAATTTTAGAGCCATTCAGTATCAATGTCCCTATGCACTGCAACAAAGAAGTAACACAAAAAGGAAAGTAGGCTTATTTTGCAATTCATTTTTAAATAGCTTTGTATTAAAAGCACAGATGCAGGACCTGAGCCTATTTCAACCATGGTGTATGAAAATACTCCTCATGAAGATGATCAGTCTTCTAACTGTGCAACTGGTTTTATCCTGAAAAAATGTTTCCTTTTGCAGACAGGCATTTGGGTGTGAAGTTTCGGGTGAGGTTTTTTTTTGTTTTAATAAAAGTAAAAAAAACAGCTCTTCAACTTTTGTCCTTGTTTCAGCAAACACTATGACCAGGTATAGCTTTATAAGTAGAAACTACTCTGAGTCAGGCACTTGCCTAAGTATTAGTGGGACTGGGAACATTAGTTTTGCAGATGTTTGCAAAATAAAGGTTTTATCAGACAGCCATTTACAGACAGGAACAGTAAGTATCATCCCTAACTTTCAGTTTCTTAAAGATCAATAATTTCTGGAACTGACACCTTCCTATCAGTGTCTGTTTTTTCCTGGAAGTATCATTTTATACACACATATATATACACACAAATACATATACAGTCACACAGTTAAAGGCAAAAAGGAATTAAACAGCAAAGACCTGGAACCCTGGTAAAAATAATTAAGGCTGAAATCGTGCACTGGGATTTTTGTGCTACATACTATCTGGGTACAAAAAGGGATGACACTAATATATCAAGTAAAGTCTCTGAGAGGTGTCACACACTGGTCTAAAAAACTGGTTCTTAAATGAATATATTCGGTTTTCCATTGGCTTAGGTTTTAGTGATTTTGTTGATTCAATTTTCTGTTTGTTTTTTTTTTAATAACTATGTTTTTTTTAAAAAAGCCATTCAGAACCAGACAGACAAGATTATGTGTTTTTTCAAGCTTTTAAACACACTGCTATCAGGAACAACTTGTTTCATCAATCATTTTTGTAGTACTGTGTAAACTGTCATTCGGTTCATAGTACTCCATTTCTTTCAGCAACTACTCAAATGCAACCAAAAACATACCTTAACAGTTTCAAAGTGAGTAATTCACATTTTTACCTGGATTATTGTACTGCTCAGAAAGCATTAATGTACTTCTGCTTCTGGCTAAAGATGACTGTGTGGGAGTCAGCAGTCGAGAAACAATAAAGTTTTCCATTGGACTAAGATGCATGCGGTGAGCTGAAGGATGGGAGCAAATAAAATATAATTTAAAATGCAAAGAAATAAAAACATGTTACATTAAAATAACTGAAGCAAAATGATGAAATAATTAAATGAAATGAAAAAATCTGGAATTGTTTGAGATCTGAAATATTTAAAGATAATTTTAATTCCCTCTTAAAAAAAAAGGGTTCTACTTTCTCCATCATTTCAAATTATTTTCCCATCTGTACAATAAATATAGTAACGTTAAGACTGTGTCACATTTTCCTCTTACACAGAGGCATGTTCCATTCTGCAAAATGGTTGCTTTCATGACTCAGCATGAAAAAGGTTTGCCTTCTTCCCAGCAGAAAAGGTGAAACATTTGGTGTAACAGCGCAGCTACTCACTAATGTGCCAACCATACTGGGACTGCATTTAAAATCTGCAGTCTCACCGCATTATATAAGTCTTATTTACACAATATGTCTGCATTCTTTCCTACTCCATACATATAAGCATCAGCTATAGAAAACAGATATTTATAGATGCTCCTATTACACGCATACATGGATATATAGCCATCTATCATAATAACCTCAATGCTATGAGTTTTCATTAAGCAATTCAGAAGTCACAGTAAGTTTACCTTGTCTTTTCATTCTAGAAACCAGTCTTCAGTGTCACTTATTTCAGCTGATACACTTTTTTCTCATTAAAAGTTTAAAAAAAGAGTTTAAAAAAAAAAAAAGGGCGGGGGGGAGAAGGAAAAGACGACACACAAAAACAAACCAACAAAAAAAAAAAAATCCAAAGAGTTCACAGCAGGATAAATCCTTCAGTCCTCTCTGTAGTGTTTAGTAACCACTAATCCCACAAGACGATCATCTTTTGCTGAGCCTCTCTCGGATCAGGGCTTCAAACCAAATTAAAGGGCTCTACAACTCTGGTCACCAGACTGCAGCCTTCCAGGTGGCTCATCGGACATACTTCGGCCCACAGTACATCCCATGCCTATTGCTGAGCTACGTGTTTGGTTTGCTTGTTTTTCATAATTCGGCTACAAGATCACAAGTTGTACAGTTATAGGAAACTGCTGCAGTCACAGCATGTACTTCCAGCCCTGTTTGCTGGAGGATCAAAAACTGAAAAGGAATCAGTAAAAAACCCCACGGTGTTTGTAGCTGGCCTAGGATCTCCAGCACGGCAGTGCAGTCTTGGGACAGGCTGCAGAACTATTCTATGGTATTAACTTACAACCCCTCAAATATCTGAGTTCTTCTGCATAATAGACATAAGCGAGTTACACAGCTATATGGACAACAAGTAGTGCTTAAGCAGAAGGAGAGTTTATGCTGGTAGGAGACCAGCATATTCACTTGCCTCTGTCAGGGGAATGTGTTATTGCCGCTGTGGAGGCGGAGAGGCGCTTACTGATTGGCGATTCCATTTGCTTTGGCAGATTCATTGTAGAAGCTGAAAGTTTGTCACATGCTGCAGAGAGACGCATTGAAGATATTTGTATTCACATCACAGTGTTGAAAAACTCCCAAAATTAACCTCGCGTTTGTACTCGTGGCCCTTGCCACTGATCATGGCACTGAATAAGGAGTAAGATAAGCTATTCCCAACTGCTGGAGGAGAAGCATTTTACAAGACATGCTTTGGGATGCAACTTTTCTGCTTGTGAATTTAACATTCCAGTTTTATGACAGCCTATATTTTATATTGCCACAGACAAATAATTACGTATCAGGTCTGAGAGTGAAGCCATTCTGACACAAGACACTCAATACCAGCACAAGCAGAAAGTTACCTAAGGAAAACAAACCGCACACATGAAAACTCTAAACTCATCTCCATTCCCCCTCGTCTCTACTTTCAGCCTGGAAGAGCTGGGGTACACTTCAGGTGTTATTCTAATACAAAAATGAAAGAACCAACATTTGCACGTTCTCACAATGAGAACTCACTGTTTTAATGACTGATCTGGCAGCAGCCATTTGGCTTTACCCTTTTGTGCTTGAGAATATTTTTGAAAAAAAAAAGTGCACTTTTTGGTACTACACCAAGTGCTTTCGTTCTTCTTCTGAATACTGTATGACAAAGTCTGTCTGAGTGCGATACCGACTTCCTACCCTGCCATTTATTCAGCTGAAAAACAGAAAAATGTTATTCAAGTATGACAACACTGTACTAGTATATGACGATCACTGCATGATGCTCAGAAGCTAAAAGCATTGATGTTTTGTCCCTTCAATTTAAATTTTATTTTTCAAAACCAAAAATATTTTTCAGCTAGAGAAGTATATGTGGCCCTAATACTGTAGCCCCGAAGTTACGACATTCCCTATTACATCCACTGAAACGTTGCCTCAGTGGGGTCTGCAAGATTTGCCTCCACCTACTACAGTAAACACCACAATTCTCTACATCTGCTTTTTTAAAAAAGCAGCATAATGCTCATATGCTGCAAAACATCAGTTGCACATCCAAATCTCTTTGTACATGAGCAACAATTAGCACAAAATTTTGAATCTGTTTGCACAGAAATAATAGTTCTCCAAGATCATCGGCAGATCAACACTTACTGTGCATTCCACAGGAGTAATATCCAAGCCTAGCTCCTCCTTTGGGAGGAGAGAAGGAACCAAGTTCTTAAAAGCACAGGCTGTGTTACGTTTTCAAAATGCCAAGTACATTTGCAATAAAAATCAGAAATCCTATATGTAACCCATTCTTAATTTTGGAGGACTCTACTCCACAGTCCTTTTATGGGAATAATAATTAAAAAAAGATAACTGAACAATAAAAAAAACCCCAACCATGATTGCCTAAACAAAGTTAACTACTTGAGTTTGTTATAAATACCATCTTGGCCAAAATCCCCTTCAGGATGCTGAAAACATAGCATGGGTGTTTATATCAAATTTGCTCGGTCTTAAAATATTGCAGAAAAAGGCCCCTGAGACAGAAAAGAGGACTGTTTTGATGAAACTTGGTCTCCATAAAGCATTTTACCTTACTGTGCAACTGAAACTTTTTTCAACAGCACATGTGCCCATGCATGTCCATTAGAACTGTCAAATATATGCATAATTACTTTTACACACACACACAAACACAGAGCACCCGCAGAATTAACAGAGATGAGAATCTGAGCGGCAGAAGTCTACAGGTAGTGAGAAAATCATGAAATGCCTCTACTGTGCTAGAATGAGAGGCATGCACTGCTCCACGATGGCAAAATCAAAGGGAAATTAAAAAGACATTTGGTCCACATCGCTAAGGGTAATGCTGCAGAGTACCAGACTGAAATAATAAACAGTGGTTAGGAAGGACGAGATCAGTGGATGGATTACAGTGATTAGAACAGCTATAAACGAGACACGATGGTATTGTGATTCTCTGAAATACCATTGAAGGAATCAGCAGGAGCAGTAGAGGTCACAGGGTCTGGAGGAAGGGTGTTGGCAGCTAAACCTAGAACAGAGGGTGGGGTATTTTCTGATTCACCTACACAGCAGAGAAATCAGAGCAAAAAGAGGTGAAAGAAATTACTGAATAAGTTGGGAGAGCTGGAATTAAGCATAAACTGCATCACAAAGACAAACTGTTTCTTTCTCAAAGTATAAAAGACTTCTTTTATTATCATATATATTTAATTTCCTGGAAAACTATGATGTGAAACAGAGTTTGCCTTTTTAGAGTTAAGTATATTTAAACAGTGTAAAAGATAATAACTGTCTTATTTCATCATCACCCAAACATGGATATTTTTCCTCATAACAAAGGTTTATTCAAACCTGACAAAATTTAAATAAATTATATGATTTAAAACAGAAAACATGCATCTTTTTGAAATACAAAAGCAGTATGTAACTGATTATGTAACAAAAAGAATTTGTTCTGAAGCCAAATCAAAAAGAGCAGCAACAAAAAGTATGGGGGGGGGCGGGAAACAAACTATTTTAAACTGCACATGCTGCATAGTCATCTAGAAAATCCTGTCAGGTTTTTAGAAGTACCAAACAAAAAGAGATCATCTTTTGCAAGGCTTAGACAGCACTCGGTCCTTTGGTGAATATTAAATTTGCTAACTGTATGCGTGGGAAGACAATGCGGGGGAAGAGAATAAGGGAGAGAGCACATAGGTTTTAATTTTAGCATTTAGCATCCTCCAAACAGATTCTGGTTACTCTATTAAAATGATCTGCATTCCTAAAGTTAGGAGTGACCTTTCTCCCCAGAAGGTATTAGAGAGAGGAAGCCTGGCAAGCAATTACAAAGCATTTATCCACACCCCAAGGCAGTAGCCCCTACAGTACCACTCTAACTATAAAATGCATCATCCTTACTACCTCCACAACCTCATGCATTTCACACTTCAAGATCTGCAATGCAGGCAGCCTGTTTCACTCACCATCTCTCCCTCCTGAGCCTGCAGCCAGTGCTCCTCCCCACGACCATCGCTTCTGCTTCTGCTCCAGCTGCTGGCTGCGTTCAAGGGACCGACGCATCATGGCTTCTAAACGTTCCTAGTTATATTGGTACAAAACCAGAAACCAAAGCTGAATTAGTTGTTTTAGTTTTTTTCCCCCTCCTTCTCAAAGCATGCTAAAAATATACAGTTTCCCTGTTGCTCCATGCACGATGACTGCAGGAGCTTGTTTGCAATAAAAGAAAAAGGACTGAATAAAGAAAGTACCAGCACACCACCTACCTCCAGATACGTGTATCCTTTGTCTGCGAGCCACTGAGGTCACTAGAGAGGCCTAAGTAAATAACACAGGTTGCATCACTGCCTAGCATCTGCTCCTGCTGGTGAGGCTGCTGCTCTGCTCTGGACTCAATTTGTATAAGAATAATGCTCGACAAGCATTAACTCCTTCTTGTCTATGCAGACCTCAGGATTTTTCTCCATCCCTTTCAGAGCACAGCTAAATTGCTGCAATGCCAGTGGCTCCTCCTAGCCACGCAGATAAATGATCACTCCCAACCCAAAGTAGGTTACTTTGAAGGATGGCCAATTTATTTATTTATTTTTACAAAAACTCCCTCCTTTCTTCCACTCTGTTCTTTGAAGTCTAGGCATTTAAGACCTTCTGGGGTCCCCCGCCTTGTGTATTTTTTAGTGCATGCCCAGATCGTGTTATTCTTAGAGATTCTCCCCCCCCATTTTTCTCCAGGGCTCAATGAGTTAGGATTTTCAGATGGGGAAGCAGAAGAAGGGGATTTCCTTCCCTCCCCAAATCCTGCTCTACCTTTAACATACAGCTACGTATGGTCGCCTCATTCCCTCTCCACCACCTCCTAACTCTCACTAAAGGACCTCCACTCGGTTCTGTTCCCACCTCCTTGCTCTGCGAGTTTCTTGGTGGTTTATTGTTCTGACAATGTTCTCTGCACCTTTTCTTTTCCTCCTTTCAAGCAGATCAAACCTGGTTCTTCCCCACTCACCATTCCATCACCTACCGCCCTCTTCCTTTCCTCCTCCGAGTACCTCATTCACACATGGCAACCCCTTCACCTTCACATTTACTGTGAAAGGTGTCTACTCCTGCTGCCTGCAACTCCTGCCCCAGTGGTTTTTAGCCCTTTGGTCTTCTTACTTACTACCTTTGCTATGTCCTTCTGGTCTAGTACAAAACTCCTAATCTATACACTTCAAACTCCTGATCCTGCAGGTTTCTGTGATTACATCATATCCCCTTCAATTCTATCAATCTTCTGTTCTGTCTCCAATATCTTTTGGTAGCTCAGACCAACTGTGTGGAAAACCTCCCCTGCATCTCTTGGCCAGATACCTTTATCCCACTGATTCATGACTTTGGTCTAGGTTTCCTATTTCCCTTCTCTGCAACATTTTACCACAAAATTTCAGTCTTTGTTCACATATGTTTCCTTCAGTCTCTGCCCTGATGTTGAGCCTGTTGTCTCCAATGGAGCTCCTTCAGCAGATCAGACCCCAACATCAAGCACCTCCAGTAACTATCATGCCTGGAACTTTTATGCACATACCTGTAAACTTCGTGGTACCTTCCTAGGGCTCTGCCTATGATCACTGGCTTTCTACAACCCCAGATGCCCTCTCATCATCTTCTGGTTATCTGCAACATACTTTCGTCTCTTCGACCTCGCTGAAGTATCTCTTCTACTGCCATGACTTCCAGTAACTTATTTCTGACCTCATTTTTTCCACCTCATCCAACCCTGCTACCAATTATCCATCAATTTCAACAGTAAGCCACTACACCTTTTTGTATTTAAGCTCTCTCCTCTTAATTTGATTACAAATCACTTGCACCATAAAGAATTCCATTATATTACCCTCTATGCAAAGAGTGAAAAACAGGTAATTCCTGCATACCCTTTCTACCATTCTCAGCTCTCCTGTTCCTGTTATCTTTTGGCCAGATGACCCCCCTTGCTGTTACAATTTCTGCTGCCACGTCCAGGAAGACGATCTTTCAGACATGTGTTTTGAGCTCTCACTTCAGTTTTGTCTGCCTTCTATGACTTTTGCTCACAGTCTGTCAGTTAACGTCACGCAAAGACCACTGAAGAAAGCAGGCAGCTGCCCCCTGTGTCCCGTCCCCCCCCCCAGTTTCCTCCCTTCTGTCTAGCCAGTGCCTTCAGTGTCCAGGCAGGCACGCAAATGCTCTCTCTGCCTCCTCCTTCTTCCTTTTTCTTCCTAAAGAGCAAAAGCATGAAAGTATCACAAAGCTCAAGCACAGCCTCTTCTGCAACAGCACAGAAAAAACCCACAGTTTTGAACACCCTATCACTTCTTGTCTGTATTCCAGTCATAAAAAGCAAGCAATCTTCCAGTGTCCATAACCAGAGTCGTTCCCCTCTGGGTTTGCTAGAGTCTGTCTGTCTCCTGTTACTACCTGATCATGCAATTTTCACATTTAAAACCTGTGCGTGCTGGCTTTGCATCTCCAGTTCATACCTTTCACTTTTAACTTCCTGCCTCTCAACATTAATTTCATTGTTTGAGTCCCTCTTCTGTGCTTACTCTTTCTAAACCTCACCTATTTCATCACCAGTTCTTCTCTGCAGTCTATTTCTTTTCATTACCTTCTACTATGCATCTTGCCCCAATATACCTTTCTACTTACACTCTTTACAAAGGAAAATGACCCTCCCATTTCTTTCTCATTAAAGCACATGCTTATACAGAATGTTTCTTTCGTTCCATACCTAATGAATATTATTATACATTAATCCAAAATGATAAGATGAAAGCAGTCACGTTTCAGTTATCTGGGTGATGTATGTTTGCGGGTTTTTTAATGCTGCTTGGAGCAAGGACCAGCAATATTCTGTAGTTTGCAAATCACAGAATACACTTATACCACCTACTATGAAAGTGCTGTTCTAAGAATAAAACACATGATGAAATAGATTAAAAGATTTAAATGATATTTCATACATACTTGAAAGCCCATGCTACCTACAATCTGAGGGTGAAATCTTTAATTACATGATGTGTAGAGGATCATCCATTTTCATTTGCAAAGAGCCTTTCATTAACGCACTATAGAACATAATTACTAAACCTCGTGAAACCCTGCAGATACAGCTTAGATAAAGAACAATATGAAGGCCATTTTTCACAAAGAAACAATAGTTTTTTAAAAACCATTTTAAGTTTGCACAGGACTGAATTTTAAAACTAAAAAGCCAAGTAAAATAATAGGACACATGGAATCACAGCATAAACTGCTCATACATTAATAATTTGGTTTGTGGCAAAAACTAAACAACAAGATCAAGCATTCCTTTACCAGCAAACAATGTGCAAATCCTTTCCTGTCTATGTTATATAGAGGAAGTACCTTCTTAAAAACATATCAAACTATCCATGTGATCCTCTTTTGGGAATTCTAACAGCTATAGACAGAGGAAACAATCTCTGCACTAAAGATATCGTGAGCTTCCACAAAAACTATAATGCACAAGCTTTTGCACACAGGTTAAATTAAGAATGGAGTAAAATCATAAAAAGACAGCCATCTACTGCTAGTATCCAAAATATACATGTTACTTTCCAAAATCCATACAGTTATTCATCCAGATTTTCCTCAGACTACACAACAGAACAAACATTTGCACAATCTGAATTAAAAAAACCAAAAACACAAAACAAAAGGACAACCAAACAAATCCCCAAACCAACAGTAAGAATACAAGTAATTTGACTGAAGTACTTTCCTTTTTTCTATGTAAAACACGACACTGATATGAAAATAAGCAAAAAATTTATTTTACAAGTATTCTGACTCAAAATAATTTGTGCAAGAAATTCTGAACAACCTCCCTTCTACCTACAATACAAACATCTAAGAGCCCAAAAAAACCTCTTCCTCTTTATATATTCATCAGCACCGTAGCTAAGTAGCTCACTGGTTCATCATATTATCAGTCGGCTTCATCTTCTGAGTGGCTCTTCCACATGCAAAACAACAGCTCTTTCGCTGCTATTTAAAGAACACATTAAAAAGCAATATGGTATTTTTACATTTAACGACTTCTTCTGAATAGAATTCATTTCTACTCTCAACCTATTACAATTACGGGTGTGTAGAAAGGCACACTTTATTCAGGGTCTGAGCATCAAAGCACAACATGGCACAAATGAAGGCTCTGCGTTAAGGTACACGGAGAGCTGCAGCAGCAAGTAAGGCCAGAGGGGGAGCAGAGGACGGTCAGTGTCATAATAAGGACTAAACTCTTCTCGTGTCCACTGCACAGCAAATTAAGAGACCGCTTGCACACCAATCTCAGTTTGCAGCAAAATTTTTGTATTGTGCAGCTCAGTATATGAACTGCCAAAAGATGTTTGGAAAGCAGTTATTTCCATATATTGTAATTTAAAAAGTAATTAACTTTGAATTATAATATAGTAAGTAATTAACACCAACATCTGGAGAGTTTTTCACTCTCTTGTGTTTAAGTGCATACTTTTTACAAATGTAACGAACAGTGCATGTGCACCAAAACAATCTCTCCAGTGCTGCAGGATATTCTTTTCCATTTAGCAGCTGTTACATCATTCTTTCAAGTCTCAGTGCTGGATTAGATTTGATGCTGTCTAGCAGTAGCAGTTTATTTAAACGTTAGTATACTGGTAGGATCAGTACTAATTTTATCAATTTCCTTCTTAACAAAATCTGACGGTTTTATTAAAAACAGGTCTTTGCCTAGATGGATGCTATTGGTCTCATCCACACTACTATCCTTGACATGGCTCATACAAGTGATGTTCATACTGTCTTATGGAATACAATAGCAACAGAAGAACACAGCTTCTGCAGAGACTTCCCAATACACTGTGTTCAGCTGGACACTTGTTTGCAAGGTATTTCCAAAGTCACATGTGAAGTTCAAGACAGGGATAGGGAAAAAAAATTCATTTATCAGAATGAGGACCAGTATTGCTTTTATCCAGTCCCAATGTCACTGGCTACTTACTGTTGAAAGCAACTCTAAAAGCTTCTGTTGAACAACATGCTTCTTTCCTCAAGGCTCAGGGACTGCTTTTACTAAAGGAAGCAGGCAGCCTTAAAAGGAATATGGAGGGAAGAGCGGTGCTACTGAAGACCTCGACAGATAAGAAAGGTGCAGTCAATGTAGACAGGATGATTTTCAGACACATTTATTCGGCTCCTGTCTGAGGAATTGGACACACTTCCACTGGGCTCTGCAACAAGCTCTGGCTGTCCCACAGGAGAACTCTGCCAGAACACCTCTATTTCCATTAACACAGGCTTAAAAACCACCATCTCTTATCTGGCACCGTAGAGAGGAAAAAGTATGCAAAATAAATCAAACTTTAGCCACCTCCTCTTTGAGAAGTCCTTTGCATGCAAAACAGCCAAGCAGAGAATGCTGTGATGTAGTAAGCAAACAAGCGCCCCCAGATTGTTAAGTCATTATTCTCTCAAACTTTTACAGATGCAACAACGATATTTTCTAGAGAGAGATTTATATAACCTGTTCCCATACAAATATGCACTACCTTCTGCTGTGTTTAAAAGCAAGGTAAAAAGACTTAAGGAAGATAAAGGACAACCAACAAGGCAGAGAGCAATGAAGAAAATCTCACTACTTGGCACTTCAGATACTTGATCAGAAGGTAAAATGCTGCTCCAGTCCCCACCCAGTGTAAACCAGTGTTAAAAGAAGAAACGCTGAGGACATGCTGCAGTATACTGGCTCACTGGCCAGGGCACAACCCTCCCCTAGGTGTGGGAAATAGAGGTTCAAAGCTTTTCCAGTAAAGCAGGCCTCAAATGTCCAGACTGACTCATGAGCAGTGAGTAACTTGTGATGCTCAGGGAGCTGCAACTTCATCACCATCCTTACTCAGACCTCCACTGCTACTACACATACAGCGTTTGAGGGCCTCATCAGAAGAGCTGGCGAGGGGGAGGATTTGGCAGATCCTTTAGTAGAATTCAAGTGGAATTCGAGAAATGAGGGAACGACAAGTGACCATGAAGGAAAGGCAGGAGGTGGTGGTACCTCCTTTTCTCAATTTCCTTCTTCCCTCATCCTCCCCTGTTCTGTAGATTATTCCCCTCTGTATCCTCCCCTGCTTCAGAGGTTCCTGGATTTTTCCTCCCACCAGGTCTAATCCATCCCCAAAAAAACAAGCACTCTCTCCTGTCCTCCTGCCCACATAGCCTTCCCCCAGGTTCCTCAACCTGGAGGAAGGAAGGAAAGCAAAGGGAAAGGAGCCAGGCCTGAGCCTGCCTTGGCGCCCAATAGGCTTTGGACAGTTTAGGCTTGAAGGACCAGCTCGGCGAACAGAGCTAGGAGTGGTATTCATATTATGACCAAATGCTTGGAGGCAGCAAGCCTTTCTCACCTCTAGAGAAGTCTCCCATCACATGTACATGGTGCTGTGGAGCTTAACAGGCTTGCTCATGCCTGGGAGAAACATCTGTGTGCTCAGCCTCTTCTTACGTCCAGCTCCGGGCAAGTGCAGGAGGCCATTACTGGAGAAGGGGTCCCCACTGAACAGACCTTTGAGTCTGACCTGGTACAGCCTCCCTTATGTCTGACAACCCTGCTCCGGCTTCTCCAGCACAGGCAAACCACGCAAGCAGTTCCTCACTCTTCCTACACACCTCTCCTCCTCCCTGCCCACCTCCTGTGCAAATTTTGAGGACAGGTTTTTGGAAGTTTTTGTACTTGCCACCTTCCCTTACATCCCCCATAACAGGGATCAATTTTGCTTAGCTGCAAAAGGTTATCACAGCGGGAAATACTGGAAAGGAGCACATCAGGTCAATAACGTTACCACAGAAGGAGAGAGATTTCCTTACCCTTTGTTTCTGTTTTTGTCATTTTTCTTAACAAAATCTGAAACAAACTACATGACACAATTTTTTAAAATAAATTCTTGGCTGTTATGCAGAAGCCACAGTCAGTGTGTTACAGCTGAAATAGGAATGGCAGGATATAATTTTCTCTTCAAGTTAAACTGAAAAATGAAACACACAAAAAAAATTAAGTGGGCAGCAGCATGTTATTCCGATCCCATGCAGAAGTGTTTTACCACTTTTGCAAAGATATTTTGATTAAAAGATGGGAGGGAGAAAAACAAAGGAAGGATAACAACTGCAGATTTCTAGAGCTTTTTTTATGTAGGAACCAGAGAAATATCTCCTCTTGGCTTTTTTTTGTTTAAAAAAAACAAAACAAAACAACACTGCCCCCTTTTCCAAAAATCATTAATTCTTTATCAGTTGCAGTAGCAACGCTGGTGTTTCCTGCAGAATGTCATGCAGGGAGACACGCACACTGCATTCAGAGATCTGCATCAGAAGCTGTCTCACTAGAAAAAAAATGAACTTTAAATGATATTAGCCAGCAGAGGAGGAGAGAAAGGGTACGAAGATGCTTCAAAAGATATGTGATTAATTCTGTTCCATGCTAGAATTTTAAACCAGACTAGATTCTTCACTGCTTTAAGTAAGAATTTCTGATTTTATGTTACTGAGGAAAACCACAACATTTTCATAAATATTACTGTCCATGAAACTGAACAAAAGAAAACAGTAAGAAAAATCTTGCCAGTTTACAGAAACACTCATCTTTCAAAGCTCCCTTCTGGAAAGCTGGTGCTTTATCGTCTGACAGTCAAAGTCCCAGATATGTGAACACAATAGATGACTATTCCGTGAGATCACACAAAATTCAATGGACAAAAAAAGCTTTGAAAGATGTTTTTGATGTACAAGGACCAGCAGAGCATTCATAGCTGTGGTGGTGTGTGGTTGCAGTTCCTAAAGTAATGCCCACATGTGTTTGGGTCAAAAAAAAAAACCCCAAAACAAAAGAAAACAAAACAAAACAAAAACACCCGCAAACAAACCAGAAATCAACATTTAATGCATGTCAATATTCAGCTATGTTTAACGCTACCGTACAGAGTTGCTCGGCTGTACATTTCCCAGTGGGCCTTACCTCCTCCTCTTTAAGCTTTTGTCTCCGTTTTTCTTCAACAGCTGCTCTCTTCTGCTCCTCTCTCTGCCTCTGTTCCTCCAGTCTTCTCCATCGTTCCTCCACTTGCTTTTCATATTGAAGTTTTGCTCTTCTCTCCTTCTCCAGTATCTGCTGTTCCCTAGCAGCTTACATAGAGAAAAAGTTGCATTTCACTTTACACAAATTTTCTTCTGCTTTAAAATTATTTGATACAATGACACACTAGAGTAAAACAACAAATACAAGTACACAGGGTTTTAGTCCACTAAGATAAAAAACACAGTGCACAGAAGTGCTGGAATTCTTAGCAAATCTAAATGATTCGCTCAATAAATAAATAGGGAAGCCCTTTGTACACAAGGTGACAGTTTATGCCCCCTACCTGTGTAAAAACAGTGTACAGATTAATTAACTACTCTTTTTTGTTTATGTTTCAAATCCCTCTGTATCTTAGAGCCAAATCCTTTTTTTCAGACATAACAAATGTTCCCAGTAGGTTTTTAAGTGAATCAGCTATACACATTGAAGCAAAATCCCATGAAAGTTCTTTAAAACTATACTTCTCATTATAGGGCTGCCTTCAAAATACATGCATGAAAAATAAAACTGTTCATTAAACTTTCTACAGAGCTTTGAAAATACACTACTCTGTTCAGAATTTGGTGCTACATCATTATCCACTTCTGCCTCTCTGCATAAAATGTATTTATTTCTGTTACTGAGAGTTTGCTCAGTTGTTTATTCTGACCAGCATCATAATCATCTTCTTGAGGCATTAGCTTGTTGTTACAGAAATTCAGACTGCAACATGACACACAGGACTGTTGCTTCAGGTTTACATAAGAGAACACGTAGCAGAAGCTAACACAAAGAATCATGAGGAAAAATCCACTTCTCATGCAAGTGTGTTCCATAAAAAGCAGGACAGAGGAGTTCAGTAAGCATGCCCACATACACGCAAGTCTGTAATGTCCCATACCAACACACACACAAGCAATACCAAAGAAGGAATATTCTCAACATTGTTAGGCTGAGAACTTGAAAATGAGGGAAAGCCAGAATTAACACTGCTTATACAAGAGCTAGTCCTTCATCCTGCTCACCTGTTCAGCATCAGTCTGTTTTTTCAGCTGCTGTTTCCTTGCCCAGCAAACTTTCACCCTCCAAACTCAGTGTCTTCCCATCAGTGCTAGACTCTTGCTCAGCCACCTAAACTGCCTCTTCTCAGATCAGCCTTTCTCCCCTCAGCTCTTTACCCGCAGGCTCTCTAACCACAGCCGTGGCCTTCAGTCCCTTCTAGCCCCTCTCCTTCCCCAAGTCCCTGGTTGAAAGCCAGTCTCCCCAACACTAGATCCTCTTCCAGCAGTTGCATTTCTTTCCCTTGAATACTTGATCCTTGTAAGATACTTCTTCCTCACATCCAACCCACTTTACAGAACACCTTCTACCTTCTTCTTTTTAAAAATACAGTTGATAATGTCTTCCCCTTCTGGCTTACTAGAAATCACTGTTTTTACCCCTCCTGTAGGACAGAGCAGTATGAGAGGGGTCAGTGCTGCAGGTGAGCTTGGACTCATAAGCATGAAGAATCAGACTTGTCAACCGATAGTTACAGACAGTGGAAGAGAAGTGACCAGGCGCTAACTGTTACTGACTACAAGTCATGACAAGTAGAACAGGTGAAAACAGCATGCTGGAGTTGATCACAACCAAAAATAAAGTGAGGTGTCCAGGGACTGTGCCAAGATTACGTTCTGAGTAAGCAGGTGAAACTACAGGTGAAACCTGGGACTGATTGTAGACAGAGAAGCAAACCATTCTGTCATCATGGACATATATACAATTCTTGTTCCTAAACTTCGGGATACTAAACCACTGATTAACAAGTTTTGGCTTTGATGAGAAGGTTATTCTATATTGCTGCAAAGTACCTGCTGGCTGCATAAAGATTTGTCCTTCTGGGAAACTCACTGCTTTTTTCTGTACTTCTGAAAGAAACTTGCTGCAGACAAACAGCTGCTGTGGTCAAAACCCAGAGCTACCCACTCTAGAAATGGCCTTAATCCTAAAAAAAGTACGTTTCCAGAAGCCACATGACATCTGGAGACAGGAACTGTACCCAACACCTTTCAAATCCTCTGGGCAAACCACCCCCAGATTCTCCAGCTTTAGTTTCCCACTCATCTCCTCTTCTGCTTTTTAATCCAAGTCCTTTTCAATCTACCCATCATGCAGCCAGCAAAAAAGGGGATAATCAAGAGGACAGAAGAGATAGTCTGGACTGAGTATACCTGGAAGAGATGTAAGCTACAACACAGGCTGGTGCATGTGCCACACAGACAGAACCTCTGGGGAGACTAAGTACTAAACATCAGCACATTTTCACAGGAACTACCAAAAGAATCTGGCTCACCAAGCCCACGACATTAGAAAATGTCAAGTCACTGTTCTCAAGCCTCAGGTTTTATTTAGAAACAGTCAGTTTGTTTACTTACTGCAAGATAAACAGTATTTTCCTATGATTCTTTTCACAGGTGTCCATACTGTTTTGGTTGACACTTCCTCAAAATATAAGCCTAGCTTAAATTTTACAAAATCATAAACTACTGCCAATTCCCTCCAATGGGTATTGTCAGGTAACCTTAAGGAACAGGGCTACTCACCTTTCTTGTTATTACAAAGAAGAGTGAAATTAATTGTTCAACTTTTTTAAAAAAAAAATATATAAAGTCTGAAACAATGTTGAACAGTTAATTTCATTCATATATGTGAAATTAACTGTGCACACCCCTCCATATACAAATTTTAAAATATATATTTATATACATATAAAAATTTTGCAATTTCCTCAATATTTCCCTGGACGTATTAGTAGATTAAAAACAACTGACTATTTAAAAACCTCTGAAATCAATGCTTACGTTATTCAGGAAATGAATTAACAATTTCTTGTGAAAGATTAATCATTTAAAAACTTGCTTTATGTTGTACTTAAGAACTCCATGATTTCTTTTAATACAGCTAAAACCTAATAGGCTAAAACTGAGGCTGTGTCACCGAATCATCCTACATATTATCCTGAGTATTATTCAAGGCTTATGTGGTATTTTTAGAAATCAGAATCCTAACAGTCACTATCTTGCACATAAACATATTCAAAAGTACATAAATCAAAGAATGTGTACTTGTAACTAGAGAATATTAAATACTTGAATTATTATTTTTTATAATTTAATTTAAAAGTAGTAATATAAGCAATAAAGACTAGGAACAGACTGAACCACAATGTTTAAAATTCAGATCAGAAAAAATGTCATGTTAGTAACTTAAGCCTACTAACACGTACACATAAATAATACATACACCTCTTGCCATCTTACCAAGGTATTTCTCCCTTTCTTCTCTTCTCTCCTTTGCCAGTCTTTGTCTTTCATCAGTTTTTAGAAATCCATCAATGGCTGAAGTCACAGAGAGGGGAAAAAAAAGTGTTAAAAAAGTGATAAAACCAAAGAGGCATCCAAAAGAACTAAAAAAAAATCCATTTGAAAAATCGTATCTACTGCATTTAAAAATCTCCAACAACAAAACAATTTTGCACTTGTATGCTGGTGGGTCAATAAGCCGGGATTTGGGTACATATTGAGCACAGTCTCCTACCTACTGCCGAACTCCAAGCACAGTTTCTTAGCTTAAATGCCTGACTCTTCTTCTCAGAGCAAACAAGCATGCTTGTTTTAAAACCTTAAAATTTCTTGGGCAAAACCATAAGGCTGCAATTAACATGTACTCATCTTTGTTAACAACCTCATTTTAACTTTTTTGGCTAAAAAAGAAAAAGGTCGTTCAGGAAAGCAGTAAAGGTGGTACGCAGCTCTCAGTCTAATGCTACGTGGTGTCCCAGCCTTCATATTTATGGCTTAACACAGCCCCACAGCTTCCTTGCCCACCGGAAACCACGAGCACCAGCTCATTTCAACAACCTGCAATTAGCACTGGATGAGGCTACGGAGGCAGCAGCCCTCCTGCCCTCTTTTCCAGGTAGGAAACACTTTGTTTCCTCCTCGAGTTGGTATCTGAAAGCAGGTTACTTGTTTGGGAGGAGGTTGCCTAAGGCTGTTTTGTACCTGGATCCAGACAACCCAGTTCTTTGCACAGCATGAGCAACCGAAAAGCCTAATTTCAGGCGGCAGGCAGGCAGAGAGAGACACACGAGGTCCCTCGGGGTCACCTGCCTGCATGCGTGCCCTGGAAGGAGCAGCCAGACCTTAGATGGACCTTCTGCAATACCACGGGTAAGCTCACCAGCTAGTGACTTGACAGACCAGCTACAGAATGGTATCCTTTTAAAACAGCTAACCCGGCTGCCAGTGCCCTCCTCTCTCTCTTTGTTTTCAGGATCTCCCAGGGTCTTAGCAGGGCTGCAGTGCAAACAGGCACAGTGTCTCACAGCACAGTTTACATCCTTTGCAATCATTATTTGGGCTCCCTGCTGAGTTACTGAATCATAATGAAGTCCCCTTTTGCTCCAAGAACCGCAGTTGTTAATTTTGTCAGATATACATGAGTGAAAAAGTTACTTAGACTGTAACCCCGATTCTCCTCCTGAAGAGTCACACTTGCAGGCTGCTCTCCGAGGGCATCCTGTCCATGGGAGCAAAGGTTTTGCATAGCAAGTGCCTTTCTGTAAAATGCACAGCTCTGTAGGAAGGCTGAAAACCAGCCTCAGTGGTCCCTTGGGACAGGTGAAAAACTACGGTCTCAGCTGTCCCCCATTAGAATAACAGCTTGCTTTTTCCCCAGGCAGCACCTTCAAACACCATCTCCAGTTTGCCTCTGCACACACAGACAGCGACTACCTGACAGCAGCCAGGCCTCTGGAAAACTGGAGCGATTATAGCTCCCAGATGGTTACTTACAACTAGAATTTGTGGGTCAAATACATATCTATTACTGAAGACTCATTCTACTTCCATACTGGTCCGCTTCTTTGTTTGCTTAGCTGACATTTATTGTCGGATTTGACAAGCAGGGAGAAGAGGCGGCAGTGCCGTAAAGCAACCATAGCCATGGTTTGCAACTACTTTGAAGGGGCCTGCAATAAGTAGCCAACAAGGGGAATCCTGTTGCCAGCATAGTTAAATTACAGCTCCAATGGAAAGTTTTTCAGTGATCTGAACGTCAGAACAGCGTGAAACCTACAATTTAGGCTAGAAGCAGCAGAGGAGGTGAAAACAAGACTGGATCAAGCGCCCAAGGAGGAAAGACTGAGCCTGGGAGCAAGCAGAGCCTGGAGAAAAGGAAGAGGCAAGCAGAGGCAGAAGCTAAGGTCTTCTGTGGCAAGGGATATAACTCGGATGGAGACGTAGAAGCTGAAGTATGGAAACCAGGATGGGGATAAACTGGAGGGATGGGGAGAGAAACAGCAAGACAGTCCATGCCCATGGATTACGTTCACAAAATCCTGCACTGATTCTCATCACTCTCCTGCTTTCAGCACCTATTTATGAAACCCACTGGCAAAAATATGCCCCATTATGCTTGTCAGTAAATCACAGCAAACTTCTCTCTACCTTGATTGCTTCATGAGTGCAACTGACAGAAGTCGATCTAAAAGCTCTGGCCTAGGTCGCAACTGCCATAGCTATCCCCAAATTGGTGCACAATTTTTCAGGTCGGCTTTCTCAAGACTTTCGATGCCTCAACCCCACCCAGGTAACATGAAAAGCAGATCAAGGCTGTAATGCCAGATACTTAAGAAATGAGGATGTATCAGAATTGAAGCAGTCTGTACAATTCTTATTTTGCCTCCTTTCACATATATATTATGCATTTTTTTTTCCTTTTAGGTCTCTTTGCTTATTCAATGCACAGGATGAACCTCCTCAAAAGGCAACCCAAGTTCAAAGTGATGACTGCTTCTTGCTTCATTTCTTTCTGAAACTGGAAAGTAGACAGAACTATAATCTGAAGTCTGTCTCGGAGAACAGCACTCCAGACTTGGTTACGTCACAGGTGAAACAACAAATACATGGAATCGCTGCTCATTACATGTGCAGCACATCGATGTGCATAAAACTGTGTGGAGGAAAACAGTAGACAATCTAATAAGTTCAGGCATCAAATGCACATTCATGCAGCAAGGGTAGCATTAAAACACCAAAGGCATCCTCAGTGTTAGCATTTCTTAACTCAAGCACTTGACTTCCCAAATCCGCATGCCCGCCAAAAATCAGAAATTTGCTTGCCTTCAGAGAGTAAATATAGCTTTGAAGGACAGAATAACTATTCTCTGGGTAATAATTTCTACCTTGGGATGATTTTGTAAGGCTTAAATTAGCATATTTGCTGCACATCTTCATATAATATACATTATAAACGTAATGGGCACAACAGTTACCTGTGACGAGAAATTTGATTAGTGAAAGAAATTCAGATTCTGTTTGGTAAAGCAGACTGCAAACCACAAGCCAGCACAGGCAACTCTACCAGGAAAATAACGCAAAGCCACCCCTGCTTCGCGACATGAGCTACCAGCAGAGGGCAGGACAAGGTTTCCATGAAATAGAAAACCCCACAGCAAAAAAGCTTTCACGGTGGTAAGCGACCTCAGGTTAGTATTCTGTACACTCAGCTTTACCCTGAGCCTTCCTCATATTTGCAGCTAAGCCTCTGATCCCTCGGTTAGAAAGGCGTATAGCACTAAACGAAAGGTTTAAGAGCCAGGACATAAATGCAGGTTACTTGCGTCTTCTGCCAAGCAGAGTAATGAACACAAAGAGACACTGACAGAAAATTCTCTAATAATCCTTTATTCACAGACTTGCAGAAGAATAAGGAAACTGTCCAAGTAACAACATCAAAGATTTTCCTGTGAGAAAACACACACAAACTGCTGCTACTTCAACTCCATCTCCCAGCCCTTCCCAAAAGCCCCTTTTCCAGAGTCCCCGCTCTCAAAGGCATGTGTCTAACCACTGCGCTAATTCCTTGAGATTGTGCCTCATTTTTTGACTGAAGAAGGCCAGCTGCTCCTCTGGGACTTTGTTACAACAAGCATTTCTAAAGAAAAAGAGCGTAACTTAAAAGCGGTTAAAATGTCAGCAGCAGTCCCACAGCAGTAATTTACCAGCTAATGCTGCAGGACTCTTTCGATACTTTAATGCCACTTTGAAATCAATATCCACAGAAGTAAAAACTGACATATCGATTGTTGCCTCATTTTGATGGGCAATGTATACCTATTCAGGCTGATTAAACAGTGCCAGAACACGTCCACACACACTCTGCTCCAGATACCGCTTGCGTAAGCCTCTTGACGGTTGCCCAACAAAGAGAGGAAGGTTGTCATGTCCTGATGAGACTCACGGTAAGCTCCGTCTTTTGAAATCCATATCCTGCTTCTGGTTGAGAAAATGACTACTCAAGCAGGACAATCAGGTTATTGGACCCTAAGAGTACATTTCAGAAGGATCAACCGGCTGCTCGGACACCTTCTCTCCTGAAATTTGTACCTGAGTAACCATAACCACCAGCAGGTAGGGCCTCCATTCACAGTGGGTTTTTTCTACTTTGTTGTCAAACCCATGTACACTTCTGTCCTCTATAATACCCCACAGTGTTTAGTTTCACAACGTATTTGTATACAGCAGTCAGCCAAGCCCTTGATAGCAGGCATCCAACACAGAAGGAAAGTCAGCTGGGGATGTGAGGCCAGCTCTACAGAAGTGTTCAGCATACCTAGACCTTTGGCCGTCCTACGTGACCACATTCAACACATTTAGACCTTTGCGCACTCTACATGACACTGTCCAATTTATCTAGACCTTTGCCACAGTATGTGTCATCTACACTGACGTTGCTGCCCTGCTGAAATTCCCGGTTTGGATGCAGTTCTGCCAATGGGTGACCTTGCCAAGGATGTGGCGAGGTGGCCTACAGAGCAGAGCAGACCAGGAATACCACTGCACTTACACCTACTGTTCTGTAGTAAACTCCACTGTTTCAATAACATTATCTCAACTTACAAAATCAAGGGTTTGCTCCCTAAGAACAGACTTTTCCACCTGCCACTGACTCCCTCTGGGTACTACTGAATGAATAAATGTTATATTCTTCCAGTTTTCAGTGACTGACTACACTCTGAGGGGAAAAAAAGGTATAAAAGTCCATGTGACTGGACCTGGATGACACTTTCTATTGGCAAAAGGCACTTTTTCTAAATTTTAATTATGGTATACTGCTACGAGGCTTTCAGGCAGAGTCAACATGCAAACACCACAAGCACTATGCAGTTATGTTCAACAAGATTTTGTGGATCGCCCTCTTTTTTAATAATTGTCTTTTCATTAGTTTTATTTACTTAAAAAAGCTGTTCATTGTATAGCAATCAAAAACCTAAATACAAAGAAACAGAATTTTTCCAGTTTCAGCTACTTAATTTTATGTTTGTGTTTGCCAGGCTGCACTTCAGTTATAACCCAAAAAGAAAAAACGGTCATTTTCCATTATGCCTAATTAAAATACCAGGATGGGTATATAAAGGTGTTAAGTAGATGGAAGTCATTAAAGGCAGACTCAGCTGCCAAACACAGTGACATTTCAGATATCCCAGGCTAATTGTCTGAGGGGGGCCCTGGCAGATAGGACAGAGAAGCTGTCAGGGACCTGCACGCTCTAGTTAAACAGCTAGGACACAAAGTGTCGCTAGGTACCTGCCTTATGTTCCTGATCCCCAGCCTGAATTTTCAAATTATCTGTTTGAATCAAGAACTTCAGCTATACACCATACTTACACAAAGATTACAGTAGGAAAATATATCCTACCGGTATGTTTATTCAAGTTTAAGGTAAAATCACTTCAAAGTGCTGGCCAAATAACTTTAAAATGATACATACAGTATATGTATAGGCCATTTGGTGATCACGTATAATAACAAAAATATCCTACTGTATGGGAAGGGAAAACTTGCTAAAATAAAAAATGCAGAGCTCTTCAGTTCTGCATGAGCCCACAGACACCTAATCAGCTCCCCAGGATTGCATGTTTTATGTATAAACAGTGTGCACAGCCATAACAGTGCCCCACAGAGACTCCAGGATCATGCAGGCACAGCAGATACACCTCAAAAGCACTCGGAGAACTGATAAGATATTAGCAGAATGTTTTTACTACAAATACATTAGATAAATAATAACACTAATTAGTAATTTAGTTTACTGAGCAGATCCCTATGAGACAGCCCACCACACAGTAAACACAGCGCAGCAGCACGATGTCAATGTGTGTTCTACATTGCTGTTTTATTTGTGGGCTTCTGTAATCTCTCAGGCAGAAAGGAGTGTGGAGGCTCAGCCAGAGCCTGCCAGTCTCATTCTCCCAGATTTAACGCACACAAACATTCACAGCTGTATTTTTCAACCTACACCAGACCCCACACCCATCTGGAATCCGTAGGTAGGATCTTCCTCCCCTTCCTGCCTGTCCCTTCAGCTTCTAACTGCAGGTAATTACAAAAATTGCGCAAAAAGGGAGGTGAATTATGGAGATTCAGCCATAATTTAACCATGTGGGGGTTTTTTTGAACTTCAGTTTCTTTAGAATAAACCCTGCATCACTCATGTTTATGAAGACAGAGAGTTAAATATATAATTTCTAAGTTCAGCAGTTACTTTAAAAACTCTGTATTCCTACCTTTGTCAATACAGACCCCAATTAATGCTCTCAACTTTATGATAATTTAATAATTTTGCCTTCAAAAAGAAGTTTGTACGTATGTGAATGCATGTTATGCATGAAGAGAACTTATATTCCAGTAGATACAAAAATTTTCACCTTAAATCCTGTGTTCTGTAATCTTTTATTATTTTTTAATAGCAATTTTCATAGCAGATGGTGATATAGTTGAACACATGAATTCCATTTCATGACTATTTTCGTATTTATTGTATGACTGCAGTGAACCTGAAAACACCTTTAGCAACTTCACATGAATCTTAAATGAAAAACTATTCTCAGGCACTTTTAGAAGTAGTGTAATTTCTCTGAAAAAGTTTATCTTTGCAGCATACATGCAAACACACACATGCTGAATTAACTATGAAATGGTGGACATGGATGTCAGATTTTATATGCTGCAGAATGAAGCCTGTGCAAAGACGCCTACAGATGGTAAGCAGGGATAAAGGACAGACCTGCCTCTCCATCCCACTCCAAGGGAGTATATTATACTCCCTTTCTCTACACTAATAACACCTTCCAGGACTCTTCATTCCCAAGGGGGAGGGAGAAAGAAGACAAAAAAGAAGGGGGTTTCCTTTTGCTTATTATACATCTCTCATCCAGCAATTAGTTACCAATGGGATTATTCTTCTGCTACAAGAAAATGGACAACTATTGTTAAGTCTCATATAAAATTTTAATACAAGCGTTCATACATGTAAACATTATGTCCAGAGCCTCAGCTAACAGTTCTTGAGTGCTCTAATACTAGCTTCAAAGTAGCTACTGCTCTAGTAGCCATTGATCAAAGTGGGCACAACCCTACCACCGGCTCCAAAGCAACCTGGCAGGTAGGGACACAACCAGAGATATTCATGCCCCACTCCTGCTCTCGCTGAAGTCCCAAGCGTTTTATCTTTGCAGAATATCAGCAGAAGCAGAATTTAGCATCAAGATAGTTATATAAAAAAGTCAAGAGTTGATCAAGAATCCTGAAATTGGATGAAAGGAGAAGAAAAGTAGCAAAAAAAGAAGCCCGAAGATTCTCATTTATTTATAACTGCTGTTACCAAAACATCTAGTAATTTTTCTAATTGCAACTGATTTGAGTTATACATTTGCAGTACAATCTAAGTCTATGAACAATCTCCAGAGCTGTTTTATAAAAAAAAAACAACCCCGACATTGCACAACATTAGAATCACAATTATAAATGATGTTTAAGACTTATCCTTTAAAATAGTCTAAGCAGGGCTTTTTGGGGGCCTAGGGTTTTTTTTTCAGTGGTTGAGAAGGTTTTGGAAGGGTTAGGGTTTGGGGGTTTTGTTTTGGTTTTCAGAGTTTTTTTGCCCCCCCCACAACTTGCTTTAAAAAAAAATTTCTAGTAAACATAGTCTCAGTGTAAAAGATAATCAAATTTGAAGATGCACTTAAGATGTAGGAAAATTATGTTTTTTAAAATTGATCCAGTCACAACTTATATTATCAGAACAAGCCCTCAAGAATATTAACCAAAAACAACAACATAGCCCTTTCCCCCTCAGCTACCTAACTACACAAGATTTATAATGAGGGATGGAACAAGAGAGGAGTGTAATCCAAAAGGAATTCATGCATTCATGACACTGTCTTGATAACGGATTCATCCTACACACACACATGGGGGGGGGGCAGGAATCAAATCAGCAACTTAATGGAAGGAAAGACTATGCATTCTGGAATGAATAAAAAAGAGAAATAAAAACAAACACTGCTTCTAACTCACAATTAATGCTTTGAAACTAAATGGAAGCAGGGATCACCAAGGAATAACTGCAGGCACCAGCTGGAAATTATATACTAAAATAACAAGCAAACCCCAAAACCTATAAACACTACAAATGAGACATTTTTTTTCACTACAGATTTTTTTCTTCTTTCATTCACTCACTGCATATCTCCTGAATTAGCCATTGTCCCAACATGTATTTAGGATTTATGCAATTACTAACTTGCACAGACACGTTTCACTGACTTCAGCAGAACCACTTTATAAAAACAGAAAAGACAGAAATATCTTCTAAGGATTAGGAAGCCCTTGCATGCCGTGCCCAAGTCTGAAAAGATGTCCCATCACTCACATACTCTCATAATAAATGGAAAATGCATTTGCTAGAAGGATACTTCCTATAAAGACTGTAAACACTGCTTGCCTAGTTCACTTCACCTCATGTCCTTTGCAAGAAAAATCCTCGCTGTAAGACAGTAAGCCTCAAGTCATAGTTATTCTGCCCAAATTATCTAAGGGAAATGTTTTAGGATCCTATACATTCGTTTCTCCATCCCAGTGAATTCAACCTGAACAACCTCATTTCAGGAACACTCCTATCAAAATGAAAGAAATTAAATTTCTTTATAACAATTTCATCTCCAAAATGAACTAGGAAAAAAGCTTTCCTTCTATAACGTAGTCTAGCACACTTCAATTCCTCATTAAAATTGCTTTTGGACTTGCAGTACACATTCATGTATCAACATCTGCTGATGTTATATATTTATTATTAGGTATTAGATAACAAGAGCTCAGTAAAAACTAGCATTTCACTGAGAGATTCAGATATTTTTAGCATCAGCAAATGAGAATGCAAGTATCCATTTCTCTGACTTCCAGCTAGCTTGTAATCCCCAAATGCACATTAAAACCCACCTCCTATTAAAGTTAATTGGCTTTGCTGGTGTATGGCACTGAGCAGTGATCTTACGCTTTGGTGGTTTTACAATTTTCACTGCTGTGTTGCACTCCCAAATGGTAGCTGAAGCGCATGAAGGTATCAGAAGCAAAGGGACAGCACAGAACTGCTTTTCCAAATGCAGGTAGCAAGAGCTTGCGTGGGAGTCTCCACAGCCACTGGCAGTCTTGCACAGCCCCCACGTGGGCAAGGACATCACCTGCAGCTGAGGTGCTCCATTCCTCTCCTTTCACTGTGATTTTCTTCCACGGAAAACCAGAGCAGAGCAGCTGCAAACCTCCCATTCCAGGTAAGCTGGAGGGCAGGGGACAGCGTTTCGGGGGAGCCGCAGCAGTCTCTGTACACCCTGGCTTCCCAGGTCTCTGCCCGCCAGGCTGCAGGGCAAAGCTGAGGGCCTCCGCAGGAAAGCGACTGCGTGCAATGGGCCAGTTGGTAGGGACAAAAAGAAGTCCTAAAGTCAAACTCTTAATCAACCTCGGTGTCAAAGTACCCATACAAAAGCGTGACATGGCAAAACAACAGCTTGCTGCTGGAACAATTTCAGCCGGAAAGCATTCTTCTGGAGCCTTGAGTAAAAATGACAACACAGATCTGTCACTATATTCTCATTAACTGTCATTAAAAAAAATTTAATGATAACCCCTGATGAAATGATAAAACAAGGTTCCTATCTACAAATAAATGGCTCACACTGGGGAGACAGAGGCTTGGTGAACAAGCATTTTTGGAGGTGGCAATTTGTACAGTGTAGCACTGACCTTCAACGATCCACTGCACATGTATGTACAGGGAAGGCTCTGCAGAGTCCTTTTACTAACATTTTTTTCAGTTAAAATCTAATTAACAGAAACTGCAAGAGATACCTCTGCTTTGGGATTTCCTCAGAGTTGCAGAAAAAGTATGTTTAGAGAATCAAAAAAACGTATTTGGCTTCTAACAGTGCTTACAGAGATGCAAAGTGTTGCCAGCATACCTCTTATTTCCACAACATGCCTACATGTTTTTTCCTAGACAGTACAATCAATCTTTTAACATTACCTTCATTTTGTACTGTACCCTGTCCTCCAACATTAAGTTAGTGATGTCTGAAGATCTGGAGAAGGCTTTAGGGTGTTTCTCTTTGGTTTCTCGTAGTCAGCAAAGTAAATACAGAGCATTTAACAAAAGAAAAATCCATTTGCAATTTTCCATTTATGTATCTTTCTATCAAAAAACAAAGTGTTGATTACTTACCCATCAAGTACTAACCTAAATAACTTCCACTTTGCTCTGCCCCTACCTGGTGCATCACTGACAGTGTATTATTCCACACAGAAGCAGCTGCCACATTTCAAAAGCATGTTTTCCCTGTGATCTGGCACAAGCTTCAAGAAAGAAGCAAATCTGATTAATCCAGAGGGTACACGATCAAGTGAACTTCATCTTCGGTGGACTTGACTATGATTAGGAGCGAGAATTAAAGCGTTGCTTTTACTGTGCTTCACACTAATAATATTTCCCCAGGATTTATTTACGGGAGAGGAAGAACATCCATTCTCAAAACCAAAACAATTTATTCTAGGAACATGAACAGTAAATCCTCATAGGGAGGAAACGCTGTTACAATTACATGTCTGTCTTTAACCTTTTTCCCTTGCATTTTAGTAGGTGTACTACACCAATGTATTTCATATTAATAGCGTTATGTACAGACTTACAGTTTAAACTATGTTTCTGGTCAGTTTATCAAAGTCTATTCCATACAGCTCCTGCTTTTGGATACCCCAGTCTTGGCCCACAGTTATAATTCTTAATAAATCCTATAATTTAGTGGTGGGATCTGAATATTTGCCCATTTAAATCCAGAACATGAACTTTTCCCTCTGGTACTTAGGCAGTTATTTGATCTCATTTGAGAATCTAATCCTTCTAGGTCTTCCATCAAGAGCCTAACACGTCCTTGTTGCAACTTCTGCTTAGTTTTCTAACTGTCCTTTAGCTGTCAGCTTCTGGCTCCAAGGGAACACCAAGAATGAAGCTTTCAGCGCATGCAGTTCCACCTGCAAGACACTGCTGAGACCAAGCACTGGCAGCCTCGCTGCCCCAAAGAGAACAAAAATATTGTATTTGCATACATCCTTTTGGATGAAATTAATGCATCTTTGTATGATAATTTATAACATTTTTTCTCGATTCCACTATTTAATACTAGCCACTGTGCATAGAAAATGTTAATTGTCTCTGTTAAAAACTAAACACACCCCACCCTCAAAAGACAAGGCTCCAAAAGCAAGAACCTCATTCAACTCTTATCTTTGAGCCATGTTAAAGGGTCTGAATTACTTAGAGCTTCTAGATGTCTAGGAAATATCCCAAAGCAGAGATTGTCTTAACACTGACAGAGGCAACCTAATTCACATATGGGGCTGCTGCACCTTGTTGGAATCCAAGACTGTGAAGGGACAATGAGACATCAGCACAGCTGTAACACTGAGATACACTGGGTCTCGCCCACCTTGCCTCAATCCTGCTTCGCTCCGATGGAAAGACAATGCTTGCACATTGTGGAAAGAGAGAAAAGGCATTAGAACTAGTAAGTTAGTACTTGGAAGAGTATTTTTCAAGGGAAGAGGACAGTATGCAGATGGACCAAGACACAAATAAGGCTGATCATTTCTGCATCCCTTGAAATAGTTGTGTGAACCTATGTACTTAAGTAGTGTTTAGGTGGATTTTCAGCTACTTTAAGTGTTTTAAAGATTAAGTCTGCCTTTTTACCACTGCAAAAAGATAAATCTTTGTTTAATCTGTAATTTCTCAGAGGATTATTCACTGAGTTCCCACTGTAAGTTGTCTTATTTGTTTATGCAAATTCAGAACACAAATCACATCATACATGGAGCTCAAGCTGCAGAATAAACAAGGTATTTTACCAAATCACTTTTCTACACAGGAGAGATGAGTGGATTGTGCATCCAGTGATTTTTTTCAAGTCTCAAGAAGAGGAAGGGTGTATTTTCCCAGGGTAAGAATCTGAAGCTTTTATGAAGATTTACAAAAATCTGTAAAACTAAAGGATAAAACAGAAGTTAAAGCTGCCTGTACAAAGTGACTAAGCTGTATGCAAAGTGCTTAAATGATATGCAAAGACGAGCACAAACCCCGAATCCAGGATTCACAGCACACTTCAGCCAACAGAAAAAAGCCAATTAAAACATAGCAGGTCACTAAGCTTTGCAGTAAGTATTGCATAGCACAGAGATCAGGTCCCGTATTCAGTATTTTCTGTCAAAGTTCATCTAAACTTCAGCAGTGATGCACAGCAAAACTACACAGGATGAAGGGAGACTCCAGCTTGCACAGGTATCTCCCACCGGCTTTTGTGACCTTCATGGCCCAAAGAGAAAGGAGTCAAGAGATGTGTTTAAGTCAATAACGTGCAATTTTCACTGCCATGACAGGACAGCATCTGCCCTAGCTCAGGGGAAGCCTGCGCGGGAGCGCGTGCAGCAGGCACCGCAGGTGGCACTCGGCTGGTCTTTCCCTCACCACAATCATTTTGCAGTCTTTAAACACACACGGGCACTTGCACGCATACTCGCATTCTACAGGCACGGTGTTTTTCTTTTGACTGTTACCTGAATTCATTTCAGACACCAGAGACACTGGCCCAAACCATTATTTTTTATGAAAATACAAATACTTAAAGAATGACGTTTCTTGCAGTATTCCTGCTGATCCTTCAACCGTCTGGAGAAGAGTGCCTTGCTTCAGAACAAAGTCCTATACCAGCATGTAAGTGCTACAGTTAGTGATTCAACATCAGCATCCAGATACTTTTAAAACACTATACAAAACCAGCAGAAATTAATTTAAAACGTTTTAACAAAAATAACATGGTTTATATTTGTCCAAAATTACAAACCTCTATTAAAAGGCTTGTATGGCTCTTCCATCACAGTATAAGAAAAGCTATCGGTTTGGCTTAAAGGCAAAAATTGTTTATTATTTTTCTCCTTATGCCTCTGTATACAACCCTGGGAATGAAACAGAAATGCTGCTAGTTCTTGCACCTGAATTTGTAGCACTTTACACAGCAAATTTCTGTTCTCATTTGTATGTAAGGGCAGAGCCGGAAATCTGGCCCACAGAATCTTATTTTTCTGGTACCTCAAATTCTTCAAACCAATAACTTGGAAGAAAACCCTATGGGGAACTAAAAAGCCTCATTTCCTACAGGGCTGTGCCTAGACACCAGATTCTCTTGTATCTATCAAGATGCAAGTTTCTGCTGAAGTGCTCTTGGAGGTCGGGGCATTCACAATCAACTCCCTCCTGAGAGCGGTGAATTTTATGGCATGTAACACAGGGTGAGCTTGTACTGCATCCTGTGGCCTCACCTGTTTTTACCATCTTTGCAGGAATATAGCACCCTGTAGACGGTAACTTCTGTCAAATTTGGTTGAAGTTGACTGACGGCTTCAACAGCTAATTACCGGGGAGAAGAAAGGAGGACAGACAGACGAACACGATCCTCTATGCTTCATTTCTTTTGGAAGAAATACAGACAACTAAATTCTTGAAATTACAGCCAGACACTGAAAACCCATATCAAAGTCCTTATTCATTTGCTTGCCTTGAGAAATACAGCATATTCAGTGTATGATGACCCTACATCATTAAGGGTTTTCTATCTTCAAGGCCCCAGCTACTCACAACAGGATGGCCTCGGGGAAAAAAGAAAGCTCACAACAACTTTAGAAAATCTATAAAAAATTGTGGAACTTGCTGAAAACAAATACAGAAATCTGCATGGTATCTTTTTTAATAACCTAATAGTTCAGAGAAAAATCAATACATCTTCTGCACATTATTTTCTGAGTAACTCACATAGAATAAAGGCAACCAAGAAAAATGAGAGGACATAGATTAGCCTAAACCCACATATTTAAAAACACATGGTTTAAATGTTTTAGGAAACCACCATATGACGTTACGCTGCACTGATTTTCAGAGCATCTAATTAATTGTCCAACATTTAAACTGACAGGCTTAAAGAAAGACAGAGACAACATATAAAATGAGCACTCTAAGAGGAGCTTAATCAGTGTCATGACTAAAACTGCCATGATAAACTGACCAACAATAACGGAAGAATAATTTTCAGTGGTAATTTATTTTAGGTTATTTATAAAAAGCAGAATGAGAAACTGAGTGCTTGCAGTTTATCAAAACAGCACTGTTCAACTAAAAAGCTGATGATAACAGATGATCTTGAAGAAATTATTTGCACAGAACATTATAAGCTCTAAAAGGAAACAAAGATAATTATTTGCATAAGTGAACAGCAGCATAAATGTACTAAGGTTGACGATGATCACTGAATTCACACTTACAATCTTCTGTGGGAAATGCCACACTGAATAAACCAAATCTAATTACGCAGATTTTTGTTTTTGCATGCAGATTTATTCAATGCTACAACACAGTCTAGTAACACATGGTGTGGATGCGTACACTGGGATAAAAAGAAAGCTCTTCAGTAGAGACAAATGGATGGTGAATGTGAGAAATTCAAGGTCACATACGCTTGGCAGGCAATACTTTGTTTTAATCGATTCTGAAAACACTTGAATGATGATTTTGGAATTAAATTATCTGTTTATAATACAATGTAATTGTACATTTTAGAAGATGAAGGCCAGTTAGCTTAATTTCTTCTAATGTGTGTTTAGACTTTGCAAGTGTACTGTTAGCCTGTACATGAGTTAGGTGACATTTTCTAGTTAAAATTTACTTTTTAATTTTCTCTTGTTCATTGTTCCTCCATCTCCCCCTTTTCTGACGCGTCTCAATTGTGGTTTTAATAAAACAATTTATTGGTAAGAAATTTAACCTGACTGACCTTGCAAACAAAATAAACGTAGCTTTATTTGGCACCAGAATGCAGGTGCTTAGTCAAAAGCTTATAACTCAGTGTCCACTTTGCACCACAGAAGATAGCAAAATAATCCTGTTTTAATTCTTACTTGTGTGTCATCATCTTTTTCTGCCCCAATGTCAACACTAAATCCCAAACTATGTTCTTTCCTACGTGATTATTTTCCTTTTCATGCCACGAAACCAGTAAGATAGAGAGATCTAGTTTTATGTAGTAGTTCAGTTATGACATTTGTACCAATAAAACTTGCTGTACAGTCATTCCATAGGTAAGTATCTATTTACAATTCATTTCTTGTCTTTGCCCTTAATGTCTCACCGGGGCGTCTACCGAGACAACCAGACTGTCCACCTCGCCCAAGCTGCCAGAACTTACATTACAGCTACAGAGTAGAAACAGACAAAACTTTCCTCATTCAAAGAACATTTTCAATTATTTAAAATAATTCCTATTCTTGACCCTACAAAACTAAAGAGGGTAGATTTAGCCTTGATACAACAAAGAAGTTATCATAGCAAATGACGGTGGTGAGGCACTAAAACGGGTTGCCCAGAGAGTGGTAGATGCCCCCTCCCTGGAAACATTCAAGGTCAGGCTGGATGGGGCTCTGAGCACCCTGGTCTAGTTGAAGATGTCCCTGCTCACTGAAGGGGGCTTGGGCTAGATGGCCTTTAACAGTCCCTTCCAACCCAGAATATTCTGTGATTTTTCACCACACTAAAAGGAAGCAACAAAACCCCCAGTAACAGGGTGCTATCCTACTAGTCCATCTGCTAGATTACAGCTGAGTAAAACAGTAGTTCTGTCAACAGCAAATAGCCTAGCAGGTTTCAGACATTTTTAAACACAGATGTCTCCTCTAGCCCAACTTTTACGTGAATCTGAGTACAACAAAACACCCTTTGTAGAGATTTTTGGTTTTTTTTAAATAGAGGCTTAGAAAGTGTGAAGTACTTTTGACAAAAAGTGTTCAAAACTGGTATTATTACATTCTTCTATTTCTATCTTAATAAGCCACACATGCCCACTACCCAAGCCTATGATCATGCTGGGCCAAATACTTTATATATAAAAGATGTTCATAAATAAACGATTCTGTTAATATGCAGAAATGGCTGCTGGTGCACAAGTAACCAGAAGCCAGCAAAGCATCCATTTGCTCCCTGCACAGGGGCCACCAGCTGCTAACAGAAGGGAAGGAAAAGATGTTTTGCACTATAATACACACCACAAGAAACCAGCAGCCACTCCTGCATGATGAGCGAGAAGTGATCAGATAAAGATGACTTGAGGGGAAAGAAAACATTAGATACCTAGTCCAGCAGTGTTTTGGGTTTTCCACCCCCCTCCTTCTACTAACCTCTCTTCTTTCTAAGTTTCAGGACGTACTGCCCATGAACATTTCAACATTTCCACTAAAGGCTGGAGTGTCAACTGGAGTCACCAGGTTGAGTGCTGAAATAGAAGTATTTTTATTTTGCCACCTTAAAAAGCAAGTCTTAGGAGGAAGAGTGTCTCAAGCACACACTTGCTGAACAGCAGACTCCTACTCTATGTAAACCATCAGGGCAGTTTTAGCTAAAAGATCAGGGCTACTTCCCTATTAAATCCCACAGCTCAAAAAGTCCAAGGTGATGTGTCTATCAAAGCCCAGTTAAAGAAGGTCCACATATTTAAAAAAAAAAAAAACAAAAAACAAAACCAAGACAACCCCATACCTGCACACAACACAACTACAGCAAGTTCTGAAATTGATAAAGGTAGACCCATGAGGAAACTTCTAAAGTTTCAGTTTGAAAATACAAAGTATTCATGATGAAAGTGAAATCAGCCTGTTTTACAAACAACTTTAATTATTAATACCATGTAGATCTAGCCAGATGGGAGACAATATCCTGCATAGTGCAGCTGAGAAAAACAACAGCAGGGAAATAAAAATCATTCTTCTTTTAACTGTCATACCATAGACAGTGCTAAAAGTTATTTTCAGAAAACATTCTGCAGAGTTTTTTTTGAAATAAAAAGTAAATTGCAACTTCCTAAGAAGTTTTGCTCGTTATCAGCCACTGCAGCAGAGTGAAGCCACAATGATTCCCTTCTTCACGTTGAAGAGCTCAAGGATGTTTTCGACAACTGCTTACCATGATAATCTCAAAGACAACATTTCCTAAACATCGTTTGAAGAGATCATATCCGTTTCCCTCCTCCCAGGAATATAAGCAGTGTATGTATATAGGCCATTCAGTTCCACTCTCAAAATCACTTTTGACAACGACACCTCCAGCTAGTGATATCAGCAACTGAGCTTCCTTCCCCTCACTTCAAGTGGATGCAGGCTTTTTCTAAGCACTTACCATCTTTTAGCCCTATGAAAAAATTAATAGGTCAATTACCATGATTTATAAAAAGCTAACTTCTACAGAAGAATCAGTAAGTAGTGCTCTGTAACTATGGTCTTTCTAGACAAAAATATATATACTTTACACAGTGAGCACATCATTATTTCAAGATTACTTTTCTCACTGGCAAAGAGTTCTGTTGGAAGTGTTATCTATTACATGAACAGCCAAAGACTGGATTATCTCTTACATTTATTTTTCGTCTCAGCCATTTTAGATTGATTTATGAGATTAAGAGTAGACAGTAAGATTTAGAAAAAGATTTTATTTACGCATGTGTAGCTAGATGTATTCCCCCCACATACATATATATGGTAGAAGGGGTGAGGACAGAAACTGAAAAAGAAATATAGAAACATGTTCCAGTTTTCACAAGCAGAGTGATAAAAAGCAGCACTGTGTGAACATTTATCTTTTAAAATACCTCGTGTTTGTTTATTCACTGGAGATCACATGGCAGTCTTCTTGAACTTTCCTGCCCTTAACACTATTTCCAAGCCAGGATGCTCATTATTTTATACAGTTCTCTGAAAGATCAACAGAAAAACCACTGCCACAACCTGAACGTGCAAGGCAGACCAGGAACGACCACTTCAAACCTCCTTCCCCAGCACAGCAGTGCCCTAGCAGCATCCCCCCACCAGACTGGGATTTGCTGGAATGGGCAGCACTGAGCATGTTACTGCTACTTTAAGAATTTTGTGGTGTAAAGAACAATACACACGTTAAGCTTCAGTGGTGGCGAGTGTTACCCAGTGTTCATTTTTAGATTTTATTTAGAAAAAAAAAAAAGTTGTATTTATATACACCTGAGAAATATGGGTATTTATATAACGCTGCTGAGACAACGCTTCAGTGTTATCAGGATCATTACCTGTTTCCACTTTAGTGGAATTTGGCTGCAGAGAGTACCGGTATCCTGAGCTCTGTTGTTTCTCATTTTATGCAGTTTTCCTCACTCTTTTCATTAAAAAGAGAACAAGAAACAGATAAAGGAGTTTTGTCCCTGCCCTCCCCCGCCACCTTCTTTTTTGAATTCAATTTCCACCAAACACAATGCCCTGCCTATGCACATATGGCTCTTCTCTGGCATGCTCCATACCTCCCCATGTCTCAGCATAAATCCATGCAAGCTCTTCCCTCTCCTCAAAGCCTTAGACCTCAAACAAAAAGCCTTCTGTCATGTCCAACGCACCTCATTCCTGCATCCCTGCAGCTTCCAGCACAACTGCCCTCCATCCCACCAACATCATCTTCTCCCCTGGCTTGCCAACTGCCCTGGGGAGCCCTCGAGGCACCGCCTGGGCCCACCCAACTTCCTTGGCAGTGCGAGTGCCGACGGCCCCTCTCCTGCTGTCAGGGGCAGCTGGCACGCCCCAGCACACTAGCTGCAAGCAAACCCGCGTGCCCCACGCCACGTATGCACACTGTTTTGGGGAGCTTGAGAAGTCTTCAGCGAGAAAACGGGCATCCTTCCTCAGGACCACGAAACGAGGTCTCTCCCTGGCACCCAGCCCCCTCATTCGCAGCAGAAGGTGGTTTGGACACTTCCATGGGCTTTGCCGGCCATAGCAACCACCCTACCTCAGCCTGCTCCAGTGAGCCCAGCCTGGCCTGCCAGCCACACCGCGGGTGCTCCTGGCCACACAGAGAAACCATGTAACACGGGCTTTCCTTTAAAAAAATAAATAAATAAAAATCACACATGAGGTCTTAACTCCATAACTTCAGTTTTGGTACTGCGAATACATTTGTCACTTTCTAAAGTTTGTTCTCTGGCTGCAGCGTGGATGGAAGAGGCACAACGAAGAGGTGGGTGCTGGTCTCCTCCTGGAGCTACGGACAGAGGCCAGTGGCCAGGTCCTGCAGCATCGCAAGCATGAGGGAGCAGCCCAGCCAAGCGCGTCGGAATAATCAGAGGCAATTCTGCAAATTACAGGAAGTCCAGTTCTCTCGTATTTTGGCGAAA
>Ga0065711_1000469_pt1 | contig 65749 bp, 33 predicted proteins | sample Hoacrofraction12_FD_59098 | JGI IMG/M metagenome (GOLD analysis project Ga0065711, IMG submission 59098) | Hoatzin crop microbial communities from Cojedes, Venezuela - Epithelial fraction 12 v2 (version 2) | ecosystem: Host-associated > Birds > Digestive system > Esophagus > Crop | place... | reverse complement strand
GGGGAGGCCGCCGGGGCCCGCGCCAGCCCCCGCGCGGCTGTTGGGGCGGCGGCCAACGGCCGCCCCTCGCCGGGAGAGAGCGGAGCCCCGCGGAGCCCGAGGGGGGCGGGGGGGTCGTCCTGCCTCCGGTTCGTGACTGCAACTTCAGTTGTTGGGGTTTTGTTTTTTTTCCCTGACTTGTGTAGGATAAGTTAAAAAATTGCAGCTGGGAAGGTGGCGATGTAGCTACGCCACGCATCTTGGAGGGGCAGTCGCTTAGTATAGCTTAATTTTGGCTCGGTGAAAGCCCACATTTGGGGATTTTTAATGTATGAAACACCCCAAAAGAATTTTGGCCAAGAGTCACAGAATCATAGAATGGTTTGGGCAGGAAGGGACCTTAAAGATCATCTGGTTCCAATCCCCCTGCCATGAGCGGGGACATCTTCCACCAGACCAGGTTGCTCAGAGCTCCATCCAGCCTAGGCTTGAACACTGCCAGGGAGGGGGCAGCCACAGGTTCTCTGGGCAACCTGGCCAGTGCCTCACCACCCTCACGGTGAAGAATTTCTTCCTATTATCTAATCTAAATCTGCCCTCTTTTAGTTTACAGCCGTTCCTCCTTGTCCTGTCACTACACACCATTGTGAAAAGCCCTTCTCCATCCTTCCTGTAGGCCCCCTTCAGGTACTGGAAGGCTGCTATAAGGTCTCCCCGGAGCCTTCTCCAGGCTGAATAGCCCCAACTCTCCCAGCCTGCCCTCATAGGAGAGGTACCCCAGCCCTCTGATCATCTTCGTGGGCCTCCTCTGGACCCGCTCCAACACATCCATGTCCTTCTTGTGCTGGGGGCTCCAGAGCTGGATGCAGTACTCCAGGTGGGGTCTCACGAGAGCGGAGTAAAGGGGCAGAATCACCTCTCTTGACCTGCTGGCCACACTTCTCTTGATGCAGCCTAGGATACGGTTGGTTTTCTGGGCTGCAGGAGCACATTGCCGGCTCATGTTGAGCTTCTGATCCATCAGCACCCCCAAGTCTTCTCCTCAGGGCTGCTCTTGAGCCACTCTCCGCCCAGCCTGTACTTGTGTTTGGCATTTTGTCAAATGCCTTTCGAAAGGGTCAAAGCGCAGCCAGCTCTATGTTCATCCATCCTAGTGTGAGCCAGTAGCAGAAATTCAGCTTTTCTGAAGCTATGCTCAGTAACAGAAGGAGGTCTCGCAGTTTTGACACATACTGCCTGTTTTAGCCCCCTCGTTATTAAATACGACTCCCTTTCATTTAGATGAGATGCCCAAGTATCTCACCAGTGTCAGTATTTCTGTTTCCAGTTTCTGTTTGTAGCTCCCACTGAGGTAAGCAAACAGACATCAGCCTTAACCATATTTTTATATATATACACACACTCTCTCTTTCTCCCTCTGCTTATCTGCAGATAATAATTTGCTTATATGAAAAAGTTATTTTCCCAAAGTTGAATAAAGTGAATTTGGGAAAAAAAAATGTACATGTGAATAGGGAAATAAAATAGAGAAGCTTACAGGGAAATATGGTGGATTACCAAAGAGTCTACCACCGAGCAAGAGAACAACTTTCCTTGAAAGCCCATTCCTAGAGAAGCAAAGTCAGCAACTAAGCAGAAAAAATTACCATGTAGAACAAACATTGAGAAATGAAAGTAGATGGCAATCAACATTAATGAGAAAGTGCTGAAATGTCACAAGGGAAGCAAAAGCCATAAGGGGAAAATCCATGCCTGGAAGGGCTACAGGCATAAAAGCATTTGTACAGTTGGTAGAGTAAGAAGTATTATTAGAAGAGAAGGCAAAAAAGGTATAATTGATCAATAAATTTTTCAGGTTTATATTTGGAAAGAAAGGAAGGACGTGTTTGCCAGATCATTGACTCATAAAAGAGAGATTAAGGAGCATCTCCTAAGAACATACAAAACCCACCAGATCCGGAAAAATGGCACACATGAATCCCAAAGGAGTGGGCGGGAGGGTGGAGAGAATAACCAGCTCTCTGGCACTATTTCAAGTAAATCTTGACATAACAGGAAAATCTTGAAAGACTGAGTGTTCAGTTTCCTGATAACACCAAGAAAAACTAATTATGGTGACCAGGTAGTTCCAGGCCAGTTAGCTTAACGTTAACCAACCCCAAGAAAAACAAGAGAGAAAAAACCCCAGTGTATGGATGAAGTTTGTTTTTATGGGAACTGGCCTGCCAAGCGAACATGATTCATGTTTTTATGAGGAAATTATCAGCGTAGTTAGTAAAGTTACACAGCCATGGCCATAACAGGTTTTTGAAGTGTGTTATTCAATGATATGTGACGTTCTCATTGCACATGTAACCTATTAAGGACCAGAGTTAAAACAGAACATGTTTTAATAGAGCTCGATGCAAAAATATGGCTCCAGGTGACCAAAACTGGCAGCCACTCTGGAGCAGAACTGGGGAGTACGTGGTTTACTCTGCACACAGGGAAGGATGTGGGGGTCAGGGTAGGAAGGAGTTGTGCTATACTCCGAGGGGAAAGGGGCCTAAAGAGGATGCAGCCACCCTCAGATGTTTCAGCGGAGTAACAAGTAGGAGTAGGGAAGTGATTTTCTCTCAGAATGAAGCATCAGAGAGACAGATACTGGAAGCTGTCCAGTTTGGGTATTTGCATTATAAAAAGGAGATCGAAGTACTAGAGAAGGTTAAGAAAGGAACCCAAAAATAATTCAGAGTAATTCCTCTCTGGGGAGAGATTCCAGCTGCCCAATCTATTTAGTTTTTCAAGAAAAGGGGCAATATGATTACATTATGTAAGTACCATCACAGGGATATAACAGCAGGCACTAATAGACTCTTTAAGCTACTGGATAAACACATAACAAGAACTAAAGTTTAGACTAGACAATGCAACGTAGAGCAAAAGTAGCTGATTAAACAGTGATTTCCCACTGGAGAAAAGTGAGACTGTCCTGGGAAGCGAAAGACAATCTACGCTTCTATTCAGATTAAACAACAACAACAAAACCGCTGGAAAGCATGCTTTATTTAAGTGCAAGAGATGAAATTCTTCACAATTAATTTACAATCTAGTAGTCGCTTCTCCCCTTAGAAGTAGTCCCGAATAAAACCAATGGAACATTTGATTACTTTTGTTGCTGAAAGCTGAACTACAATTACTTAATTGTAGTTAATGTAGGTTAATGTTTTGACTTATAATCACCCAGTTTGGGATAAGAGTTGATGGTGCTTCTTCCCATATTATTTGTTTCTGTTCACAGAAACATCTGAGGTTCTCCCTTTTCCCGGCTCCCCAGAGCTTTGTTCTGATCCTGGCACAAGAACACTGTACTTTCCATGAACATCCAAACAGCTGTAAACGTGCTTCCTTTCAGGCCAGGAAGACATTTTCCACCACCTTAGCCTATGCTCTCTCCTTCAAAAACACCAAACCCTGTGACTTTGTTCCATTCCAGACTCCACAGAAGCACACAAGGCACTCCTCCAGTATGATCACAAATCACCTTGCCTAGATTACAGTGAAAAGCACAATCTCTACTTTTATATACTACTGAAAATCATTTTACAGTGTCTGTAGCATTGGGGTGGGGTCATGTATCTCTGAATTTTGGATGCTACTTATGACTTTAATAATACATTACAAATTCCCCTCCCCGTTTTCCATGCTTTTGAAGTGAGAATAATTCCAGCTGAACTATACCTGAACTATACAAGACCATCACATTCAAACTTGAGTGTGTGAAATGTGGTCAACAAGCAGAAGAGAAGTGGCATATGGGGTACTCCAGCTCCAGATTCTTGATATGCAGACACTTAGAAGCTGGATTTAGGCAACAGCTGAAAATGAGCAAATGACACATTGAAATTCACTACATGACTGCCTCTAGTATGTGCCACAATGCTTTGTTAGATTGCCCTTTTGCAAGGTAAAATTCATTAGTTTACACCCTTTTTGGTTTATAAGATACCTTGTTGTGCTTAGATTGTGCTGGATCGTGTGCCTATGCCCAGAATTTCAAATGACCTCAAAGGCAATGGCTAGGAATTGCTTCAGTTAAAAATGGGAGTCTCCTCCAGGTTGCTAAGCCCCTCTGTTGTGGAATCCCATGGTGTTTTATAGACCTGTATCTCAGCCTGTTGGGACAATCATTGCCAAGAGGTAAAATAGCGAAAGGCTTAAAATCTTGGCTTTAAAAGACTAGGCTGCCAAAATTCTGCTAAAGTAGGGATTTACCTGGCAGTTAGGAATCTTAATCCAGACGAATACTGAAGATGGCATTGCAGGGTATTGATTATGCCTAAATTAGGTGTGTTGGCTCCCTTTACCATTAGTGGAAAGATCCTCCAGCATGCTTTTCATAGCACACAAACTTCACGCCTTACTGTATATAGGACCTAGATACACCCAGAGGTCAGCGAACCTGTGTTGAACTGTACACAGGCAAAAGCAAACCTATGGAAAATACACGCCACAGGGCAGGTGAGAAATCCCACCTCTCTCTGCTCTCAGGCGGTTTCAGTTGGCAGCTCAGTTCCCTCTGGACTGAGTGTGATGAGTCGCCACGGGGGTAGGAGCCCAGCAGGTGCCAGCTGGGACAGACTTGGGGTTAGAGCTAGCTTCAGAAGGTTTCTTGATGCTGATGGACAACAGAAGAAGTTGACTGAAACACGATTGCTCTGCAGGTGCTCAGGAAAATGAGTTATTTTGCCTTCCCTAGCTATGAGACTGAAATTGATTCTTGTTTACAGCTGGAGAAGAACAGAAGAGGTATTAACACTGTGAGAGCACGCAAAGGATAAAGCAATACCATCACCTCACCCATTTGCTGCCAATACTGTGCTTTGAGTTAAAGAAAAAAACAAACCACAGCACGTTTGTTCATTTAGAGAGTTGAGCAATACATCTCATCTTGACCTAACTGACATTGTTAATACTCCATCCATCTTCCTATTCATATGCTAATAGCTATACTGCCTGTCACTTACTTTATCACAGAATCCTGCCTTAGATTGGAATACTGCTTCATTTTTTCTGCATTGTTTGAATTACTATAGTTGCTACCATAGCTCTGGTTTCATTTTCTTAGGTCAATTTAATATTTTTGATAATTCTCTAATGGAATCTTCAGAGTAAAGTTCCAGAAAAAAATGGTGTTCCAGCCAAGATAAACTCCTCATGGGAGCTATAGGAAAGGTTCAATAGAATTTATAGGGAAAGTGACATTTTCATTTTAAAATTATGAAAAGAGATGAAAGGAGCTTTATCTTGTTTGGTCCTTATTAAGTTTTCATAGTGAGATCGTGCTCCCTGTGTCCCAGAGGCAAAAATTGCCATGTCTTATCTTGTTTGTTTTGCGTCTGCTTTTGTTACAAAGATTTTTTTGTGAACTACAAGAACCCAGGAGATGGCTGCTGATGAACATCTTTCTGCCTATCCCTTCTTCTATTATGGTTTCTTAAAGAATATTTGAAAGAAACACGTCTCCTACCTACAATTTCTTTCTTTTCTGTAATAGCTCACTCAGGTCCCTTAAACTTTCAACATTTTCCACATTTCTCATGAATCTCATGTAGCGGCTTACTAAGCCCTCAGTCAAAACATTGGCTTTTCCTTTGCAATGTAGAAATATCATAAAGTTAGTTTTATCCTGTTATTAGGTTATTTTCCTTGCTCTCCTACAAAGGGAGTTACTTAAACGCCTGACCTGGAGAAAAAGCAAGCTGACAAAACGCAGCCCCAGCTCGGCAAGATGGCCAAGGCATCGGCATTTCCCACCAGCCCAGCCAGGCAGTTTCTCCTGCAGCACACCCGTAACTCGACTGCAGGTGCTCACCTTACTTACTGCTCCTTTCCTACCTGTTCCCTTCTAAGGCAGAGCATGTGTAACCACATACATCAAAGGTCTTCCAGGACCTAATAAGCTACTGTTATTAAGTTTACCATCTTCCATAGACTATAGTGTGGGGGAAAGGGAGGGAACTACTGTGATTAGCATCAGTTCCAGGTACCTCCATCTTCTTTGTTGAATGGTCAGCTGGACTGACTGGAGACAGCCTTTAGCTTAAGTGTGGGATAAGGCTCAAATTTATATCTCTGCATTTATGCTAGCTGTTCTGGTGCTGACAGACACACACAGAGTGAAACGCAGTCCTGCTGAGGCAGGATTTCTTAACACACCAGAATTCAAGCTCCAAAATGGTGCCAGTTCCTAGTGTTTTAATCATCTTCCAGGGGAAATATTGTGAAGAACCTGAAAGGAGCTGTAACTTATAACAGAGATTCTTTCCAAAAAACAGACAAATTGGAAATGTATTAGACAAGACTGTGTAAAGAGTGGAACTTGCTGCAGAAGCTGCATAGAAATGTGTGATTAAGGATCATCTGTGCCTCATGCTGGAAGTTCACGCGATCTGGAATGAAGAGAGTCATGCTAAGTGCCAGTTTAGTGGCTCATCACTTCTGTGGTATAATGATAAATCTTGGAAGTAGAGGTTGCCAGCTACAGGCCATTCTCTAACGCCTGAAAGAAATACAGAGTTCAGTCTGTGTGCAGAAAAACATACTGTCTATTGTACACAGCATATATTAAATATTACTGCATTTTTCAAATTAGTGGCAGAATCCTGCTTCACACTATTTTGATTGAAACATATCAGTGAATATGCTGCAGAAGAGGTAATATTCACACAAAGTTACTTGCTCAACAGACATTCTGCATGTTGCTCCTTAAGCAATCGCCAGCGGAAGAGGCTGCAGAGCCACAAAATACAAGATTCATCTCGCCTAGGCTACACCACAATTTCTGAGCAGCATAGAAGACTTTCTAGTGGGAGGTTCAGCTTTTGAAAGGACACCTCTAATATTCTTCCACCATTGCCGAAATGGAGCTTTTAATTGCCAGCATAGTAGGTGTGTGAGAGAGGACAAGCTACATGTGCACATCCTAGCTATGATTCAGAGACCATGCTTACAAGTGACATTTCCATAAAGCTACCACACTCAAATCAAAAGTTGGGTGTACCTAGTGACACTGAGATGCTCATATTTGTCAAGACTTCCACCAACAAGCCTCTGAATGTAATAATGAAAAATAGATATATCCAGGATAGCAGTGGGAATGTTTATATGGCCCAATTCAGACATATGCAGAGATTCCTGGTCTTGCTTGAGGGACAGGAAGCATATACCTGAATTACCTGGGCATTTTCCTATATTAATATGCCTTGCTGATGAACTTCAACAGAGCATTTATACAGTGCCACACAGGCAGCAAATACAAACATCTGGCCAAATGGAAGACAGTAATATGTTCTGCTAAAAACAGATACGTGAGGTTACTAATGGACGTTTTCCAAGAGTGATTCCTGGGATTAATCATATTTAATGTGATCATTAATAAGCATGGTGTATAGAAACAAAATAGGAAATTAATTGATGACATAAAATAAGGTGCCATTGGCAATAGAGAGAAAGGCATGTATGGAATACAGGAGAACCTTATTGATCCGAGAGATGTGATGAAATTCAATAGCGCATAACGCCAGGTCATGAATTTACAGACTACAAATACATATTTCTGCTCTTAACTGGAGGCTTATTGGCTGGGATACAGGTTCATGAGTGCATGCAATAGCAAGGTTTGGACTAGATGATCAAGGAAATCCCCTTTGTCTGTATCCAAACTGAGCTTTAAAAGTTGATGGGATGTTTCTTTCCTTTCTCTCCCCTAAAAATAGCATAAGTAGTATTATTGGAAGACACCAGATGGTGCTGTCACAGAGAGTTTTATAAGCTCAGTACACCCAGACTTTCATTTGTACAGGTTATGGCTGAAATGTTGTGTAGCTGTGTCACATTAAGCATATTTTATGATGTTCCTGCATACGCTATTAAAGTTTGCTGCTCAGATCTGTGTCTGTACAGGTTCTTAGAAGTAGTGCTACTGCTCAAAGGAAGCACTTTCATATATAGATATTAAAATTCCTCTTCAAATGGTATTTTTAGCACTGGTTTGCAGGAAAATTGCACTGAATCCTAGGGATGCTGAGCACACGAAAAATATGAGAATCCAGGATTTTGCTATCTCATTTTATTTCCTTCGCTGGATTTTTCTTTAAATTCACTGGAAGGATATTTGTTACCTGGACTGCGACTTAGACTACAGCCTATGAAGACTTTGAATACAGAGTTAAAGGAAAAAGTACACATAGTTGTTACTTAAAAATTTGATAGAGCTCAGATGGGTTTTATTAATTTGGGGCTATTACCACTTCTCATCCTCTTTGTGCTTTAGATCTCTGTCCTCCTGTAAGTGTAGTCTTTAAAAACTGAGTGTTCCGAATTCATAACTCTAATACTTCAGACATTGCATTCAGAATTTAGATAATAGCCCTAGCCTTTGTATTGTGTCCTCTTATCTCATACATTTATAAACTGTTTACCTCTACAATTAGAATGACAGAGAAATGGTCCATGCAGGGTAAGAACTGATGAATGATTTATAAGTACTTTTAGCAAAAAAAGTTGTTCAAGGAAGTCTGGTCATCAAGTTCTAGTTCTCATCTCTGATGTGCAGGGTTGTTTTTTTTTCGTATGGAATTGAGCACAGCAGTTTGCAATAACACTGCTGCTTGTCTGACAGGGTTAAACTCGAATTACTCAAATCCCTTTATATAGCACCTTTATTTGGCATATGCCTTAGTCAATATCTTGTTTAAAAGATTCTTTTTGTGAAGAGATGAAAAATTTTGTTGTCTCACAAGTCAACGTAATGGTTCATTATAACATCGACTTGGGAGAAGAAAAGGCTCTTCTGGAGTAAGTATGGGTTTGTTTGTTTTTGTAACAGATTGCAAAGACTAATTAGGATTCCTGTAAGAGGGTGCATTATAATCACGTTTCTGATCTCCTACAACAATAATGATGTTATTAATACTTAAATTGTTAATATTGTTTTTAATATCAGATATAATTCCTAGGTCCATGTTTTACCAGACATTAAAAAAACCAGTAATTTTTCAACTTGTTAGCATTTCAAGAATTTATACAGGGTTTTATTTTCCACTGTATTTCTTAGACTTTACAAACTATTTTTTGATCTTCAAAGTAAGTTTGTAGAAATTCATTAGTTGACTCATAAGCTACCTATGAACAAAGGCAAAAGTTAATTCCACTGTAAATCATTTTCCTCTTACTATCCAAACTGTCAATGAAAACTAGCAAAATGTTTCAATAGGCAGTAAGGCTGCTCTGCTCATGTTGTAGATGACAAAAAAGTATATATAAATGCAAAACATGAGATTAGAGAAGAACTACGGTTGTTTTCTCTAGGCACAGCATGGCCTTGTTCTGGTTTATTTACCTTGAATACTTTGGTCCTAAACAGCGTGCCTGGTTTAGTAATTGAATGCAACTACCTGTTTCGACACATACAAGATAACAAGAAGATTTCTCCCAAATGCTTGCTTGCTTCCAGATACCCTGGAGAGGTCTAAGAGAAATGTTTTACTTAAATATAATAAAATATCAAATAATATTGATATAATCAAATATCAAGCCTTCCATGGTCCAGCTTTTAGAAATCAGCTTTAGGCAAGTTTTTCAAAGACAAGAGGCTGCAATCATTTGTCAGGAAACCCTCGAAGCCTTTAGTCTCTTAGAAACTCCAAAGCAATCAGAGAAAGCAAACAGGGACTTTCTCCCCACCTTGAGGCAGGAGAAGCCTCACAGCCTCCTCTCCTCACCATGTGGGGACAAGTCAGGGCTCTGCGCTGCAGGGGCAAAGGGAAGGGAAAGAAGGCCATGACTGAGAAACATTACTTTACACTCTTAAGAGTGGTGGAAGATCACATGATTTGCAATATGTGTGTGTGCAGTTTTTACAGAGATAGCTATACTTGCAAGTTTTCTGCCAATGTTCTGCTTTTTAAAAAAATTATGATCTTTTAGGATCAGGGGATTCATTCTGCACCTTTCTGGTTGCTGAAAGGTCCTCTTGATGACTGTCCTCTCTGAGTAGGAATCATCAGCATCTTCCTTCTCCATTTTAAAGCAGAAGGAAAAGTGCAACAAAACGAAAATGCTCCACTTCCTCTGTAAATATATTTAAAACTTGTAAGGCAATTATGAGGTACCTGGTAGCTAGCCAATCCCTCAGTACAAGGAAGCACTTGATAGACATCCTTAGAGTTAATCTGTGGCTATGGGTCAGTCCCCCTGAGGAAGTGACTGCTCATGTAAGTTACTTTCAGGCTGCTCTTGTGTTTTTAGTGCTTTACCTGACCCCAGAGATTTGACCAATGTTCTCTTACAGTATTTTAAAGCGAGCTGGGAACTTACAAGCAGTAGCCACTGTGCAACATTTCTCTGCCTTTTAGAACTGGAGGGCTACTGACTCCTGGAATAAAGAAAACCAAACCCAAAGAAGACAACCCATCATTCGTGTCCCACGCCTGCTGGCCACCTGAAAGTAGGGACAATGGGCCAGTGTCTGGCACTGACATGGGTTAGGAGCAGACCATGAAAATGCCTGTGTGTAGGCACTGCTTCATACTTGATTGACTGTGTAGTAAAGTGTACGTGCGGTGGTTTTAAATTTGATTTTCTTGCAGACCTTCTGATGTCCTGTGGACACTGATAAGTCCTGGACAACAGGCCAGGTAATGCTGCTAGAACATTGTGCCCACTAACCATGGAGATACAGCAAGTAGGGTAGGTGGAAAATAAGAATATCACGTACTTGGTGTGCTGCAATCCACAGGTAGTGGCAACATTTCCATACTACTTAGGAAGTATTTGTGTTGCCTTCATGCATTACAGAGTGATCTGTGCAGAAGGAAACCTGCTTTCTTCTGGTGGTCTACTTTTTCTGATGCTCAACCTAGTGATTTATTCATAGGACCTGGGCAATGGATGTATTTTAGCAGACACACAATTTGTGTGAATCAGCATCCCATCTCTGAAGGTCAAAACAAGCAAACACACTGGAAGGTACAAAAAGCCCTATGATAAGATGATGTGAGGTGATTTGTCCTCTCATCGTTGCCTCCAGTTCATATTATACTGCCTTCCAGAAATGACTGTCTTAAATCTTGAAGTACCAGATATTTGCTTTGTGCTAGCATCAACCACCAGAAAGATGCACTATAAAATACCTCACAGTCCAGTCTATGAGTTTTCCAATACTCTCAGTTACAGTGACATCCCGTGGTAATGAAGTCTGCTTGCATGTTCTGATTAAGCCTCTCCTCCCAAGGTTATTGAGAAGTTTAGATGTGCTCCTTCACTGATATATTGAGATTAGAATTTTTTTATATTGTCTTCCCAATCTTCAAGCTACAGATTCTACATTAACGTTGGTAATGCATAACAAAAGAAAAACAGCATACCTTAGGTCTGTACACAGCCACTGAGGGCTACTGACACATCATATTTCACAGCATACTGCACTACCTAGCAGAGGCAGAAAGGAAGCCTAGCAGTGACTGTGATGCTATAGTTCCCTTCCTCAAACACGCTGCTGGCTTAAACCATATATCAAGTCAGTCAAAAGATTTTTAACTTTCAGACCATGTTTATGTTCAACCAGTTTCAACTTACGTAATACAAGCTTTTTACATGACTAAAGATGTTTGTAAGTCTAAGGGAACATTGAAGTGTCATTAAAAACACTAGCCAATGTGAACAGAAGTTAGATTATTTACAAGAAAGTAATTTTAGAAACACATTTTTCACCAGCTGATGCAGAATGTTTACTCTCTGTACTTTAGACTCTGTACTCTGTACTGTGTCTTTACACTCTCTACTCTGTACTGTGAAAACATGGTACTTTCCTGTAGACTAGCACAGTGCCACAACTTTTCAGTTGCACACATTTAGACTGATAGGAACATTTACTTAGAAGCCTTTAATTACAAACTTGCTTTTTTTGTTTTATGTTTATGGATTAAAAAAAATCCTATTTCATCTTAGAATATTATCCTCAACATGAGTGAAATTCTATCAAAGAGGCAAAACCATACTCTCTGAGAGTAAGCTCGTAGTCCCTGCTTAAATGAAGGACTTGTATAGGAATAGTCTGTGTTGCAGCCAATGTTGTTACTCCCCCGAATTTAACAAAAATCCGAACTCCTTTATATCTCCTTTACCAGAGGACCACAAGAGGTCCTCGTTGCTCCACGAGAACAGAGTCTCTGCAGTCTGGTAAAAAACACTGATGTCTTCTCCAGCGTATTGGATTTACTCAATATTTACAGGAGTTAAAGAACTAAACATAAAACTGGGACAAGTGAGATTGCTTTGTCTTCTTAATTTAAAAAAAGAAGTGTCTGCAATGAATTAAAAGTGATTTCTTAAAATATGTACCTTTATCTTAACACATCTTTCCTCACTTTTCTTACATTTCTTTCTTGAACCTTTCCACATACTCATAGTTCACCTTTAACACAAGGATCGAGGAAGGGGATATTATATGTGATTTTTTTCTTGCTAGGAGAAACAGCTGCTACTTATCAGTCCAAAAGAATGGATGGTAAAAATCACAGCTCACATCCTTCCTGAAGAGATCCTTTGACCTTCTACAATCAACCCTGTCCCTTGTCCCATTCTCAACTTTAAAAAAACAGTTGAAATATTACAGAAACGCTTCTCGTTCTGCTTCAGTATCGGATACAAGACTGTCTCACTAGCATAAGGAGGTAGAAAAGTTTGAAAACTTCTATACTCAGAGCCCTCCAGAGATTCTCTTACTCAGATTACATCTAAAGTTTGCTAATTTCTTTTCACATAATCTCTTGAAAACTACAGACTTTCTTAACCACACTTGCCCCTAAAAATTCTTATCTAGGAACCCATCTCATGTCCTAACAGGAGCTCCACCCATCTCATGTAACAGGAGCTTCCTTTTGTCTTGCCCTGGCAAATGCAATATTGCCATATTTAGACCAATTCAGAATACTGTTAAAATAAGATCATCATATCTTGACCCTTTTCCCCTCTTTCTTTATATTACTCCACTAGCTCTTCGTTCCTGGTCACACCAAATTTTTGCTACCAACTTCACCGTGAGGAGCATTGGAATCTCTGTTGGGTTTGCCACTGCTGCATCCTCACCCACTTCGCCATCCCTCTGCCCATGCTGCCAGTCTCCGCTGCCCACTCAATTTCCAAAAAGCACTGGCACCCTTCCTTACACCTGCTTCACACAGAAGGGGCAAATCACTTTGTCTTCCTTCAAAAGCCTCCTTAAAACCAATGTCAACTATTCAAATGGAAAAATATCAAACCCAGTGTAGTGAGGCAACCGATTTTCTGTGATCACGGCCAATTCTCCTTACCTCATTCTTTCCCAGTCTTTCATGTAAGCTCATCTGTATCCAGCTGTAAGCTCTTTGAAGGAGAACCATCTTCTGTATTTTTATGATCCCTTATGCAATATCGTCCCACTCCATTCTAATGGCTTCTATGCAATGAAATCAAATAAGCACAGATTAAGGGTTTAAGTTATGAGGGAAATGGCTTGCATAACTTATTTAATGCAGAGACATGGTCAGTCTGGGAATGGATTTGAATGTCAGCAAATTCCATCTGGTTTTGAGCAACACAGTGAACAGTTTAAACCTAAAGTATTATCTTGACTACAGATTGCCTTCATTTGGGACCTGCATGATTCCAGAGCATGTTTCCAAATCCAGTCATGATAGCGACAGTATCAAATTCACTGAAATCAACAGCCAACTCCCACTGATTTTCAGCAGAGCTGGGATTTCATCCTCAGCTAGGTAGGCAGTTCAGAATCACATCAGCACAAAGAAAGTGTTGTAGTGGCCATAGTCTCATCTGGTGATATCACCATGGAAACCTCATCACTGATCAAAGCTAACAATCCAGTAGCATTCAATTAGCACCAGTGTCAGGCTACTCTCACAAGCAGCTACGATTTATTGAAATACTAAAATCTTGCAAGACAGATACTGCAAAAGGAAAGAAAACCAATTGATTAATTTCATGGAATTATTGCAACATGCAAATTTTCTAGCTATAGAGTATACTTGTCATTGCACTTTAAAATAATTTTAAAATAAAGAATTCCACAATTAATATTCATTTCATATTTTATCCACGAGTGTCCTCATCTCACTTTTTCTAACAAGAATTGCTGTTGACTAACAGAGAAACAGATTCAAAGTTAAAAAGAATTATATTGGGGTAATAAATGCACAGCTGATGTACGTTCAACTTGCAGTACAGACAAAATGTGTTAGATATTCTGAATACTTGTATACAGCTAATGTATAAGAAAAGCACAGTATTGTGGCTTACATTTGAAAGCTGTAATATACTGACTAGCTCTATCAAATCAATGACTTTCTCATGTAGAGAGTTGGATTTTTTTTTTACGCTATATGAATCATAGTCTAACATTCAACTACTCTGAATACTCCAACTAGATTACTAGACCTGACAAGATACATTTTTGTGTTAGACCAAGAGGAGTGTGATAAAAAACATACCATCTAAAATTTTCTAACGTTATGGCTACTTCCTGTAGCGTTACAAAAACAACTCCAACTGTTTTACATCTGTATTGTATTTTCCATGAAAATTGCAACATGCTTTATGCAGGCAAAGTTCTCTTAATTCTTATGCCAAATCTTAGCTTTAACATAAGTATCTTCCACCTTCCATCAAATGAATATTGTCTGCTAAACCATATTATGCATATGCACATATATTCTGTTAATTAATGCCCAGCCGTTACGAAAGTATGCTAGCTTTCATTACTCTGCTAAATCAGTTATTTTATAGCCAGACAGATGAATCCAGCACAGCTCTGCAATCAGTAGTGAATCCAGGCCCCTTTAGGTAGTTCAAACTTCAATATCCCCTGCACATTTCCTGGAATGAGGAAGAATTGATGACAGAGTTTTCATTCCTTTTTATTCGCATATCCTACACAAAACCTTGATTCCTTCTGTGTCCAAGGAACCCCCTCTCCCCAAATTTCTCTGCTCATGGCTTCAATCCAGGATTTGACCCCAAGTATCTCCTACCCAAAGTAACTGCCTTTCTTGTAGCTGTATGTAGCAATCCTTTGATACATCTCTCAGCTCATCTGTTCTGTCTCCTGATTCCCTGCCGATGGCTAGATAAGGAGTCAAAAAGTGTAACTGACTTTTTCTCTTAAAGCCACACAAGCTTTCCCTGCATTATCAAGTTTTGCAGGCGTAACTACACCAGGGAAGGTGGCAAAGAATCCCAAGTGACACGGGAAAGCAGTGCTACAGAGACTATACCGTACCCTGGTTTAGCTAGTGCCACTTGAAGAAATTGTGCTTCTTCTCCTGCCTTACATTATACCTCTGCTACAGGGCTTGGCCTGTGCAGACACGCCAGGCATGGCCATGCTGTACTCTAGCTTGCTACCACGTACCATGGTTTCAGGCTGTTGTTTCTGCTCCGAGTGGTGCGCCTGCTACGTCAGCTACGTGTTACTCAGAAACATGACTTCAGGAAGCCATTGCAAAGGGAGGGTTTGGAAGGTCCATCTGTTAGTGCCAAAGACTTCATCCAATATGTTCCAAAAGAAAGCAAAAAGAAGTCTGCTGCTTTCTTACTTTCTGTGTGATGACTTTCCACCGCTGGGATCTTTGCAAATTCCCCAGCTCAAGGTGACAGGGGACTGCATATCTTGCCCTTTTCTCTCACACAGCTTATAGAAGCAGTCAAACACCTACCATAGGACTTCCTTCTCTCTCTTCCACAGTTTTACTTTGCTCAGTTTTGTTGAATGAGTTACTATTTCAAAACAAAAAAATATTAATACAAGTTATTTAGCATTTTTAATTTCTTGCATAAAAAGAACTGCAGTTGTACTCTTCCTCCAGTTTGTACAAACCAGCTCCAAAATCAGCGTGAAAGGTATGGAAAGCTGCAACAGGAAAGGCAAACACAGCAAAGAGTTGAAAACGCAGAAGAAGGATTAGGCATGCAGACCCACAGGTGACCAGGGATTTACCACTACAACCCTGTAACTATGTGGATTGAGAAGGGATTGAAGTGCCACACTTAGGCTGTGCAACCAATCTGGCCCACTTGTTAGGGCCTAGGGCTGGAGCAAGGTTATATCGCCAAGGACCCATGGCCAGAAACAGAAACCTAAAGAACAGCCAAATCCCACAAGCTTGGGACAGACACCAGGATGTGAGCCAACCAGCACAGCACAGCTACCACAAGCTCCAGCTGCTGCCCAGCCAGGAGACCTGTATTGCCTGCCCTGTAAGAGCAGAACCCCCCAGCTGCCAGTCCCTGTCCCCTGGAATTACCCAGGGCTGGCTGAGAGGTTTTGCTCATCAGTCAACTGCCAACAAGCCTCAGCTAGGGAAAACCTCGCAGCCCTGTCAGTCAGTGATTCAGTAGGCAGCAAGGATGTTACCTTTCAGTTAATAACAAACAAATGCTTTTGAGGGCTGCTAATGTGTGTTAGGCTACGGGAGGTGCCATCTTCTATCAGAGGATGAAAGTGGAAGGTCTGTTTCTGTAAAATTCCTCAAAGCAAAAGCACCAAGAATTGTGTGGCAACCTATTTCCAAGCTGGATAATTGTATTTCATGTTTATCTGCATTTATCTCTGAGTCCTTCTTTTCCAAGGATGTCCCTAGTATTCTGGCACCCTATCTATTAGCTGCAACTGCTCCGCAGAGATGTAGCTGCACAACAGAGATAGGGCAGCAAACTCTGCAGATATTTGACTAGCTTTCAATAACTGTTTTTATTTTAGCCCCTCAGTTCCAGCTTTGTTCTTAGATGCGATGTGTCGCACAGTTCTCTGTAAGCCTCTGGAGTACATTGCTACGTAGCAAGGATAAAGTATCAGCAATAAGAAAATCACCCCAAACCCTACATCAGCTTCACCTCAGATGTAAACAATGCCATCTGCCAGCTGCCCGAACACTTGGATGAGATCAGCACCAGGCTGAAGAGCAACTGCTGAAGCTGAATCCAAGGAAGTCTGGTGTCACAGCAGATCGGGTTACGGAAAGAATGTACCATTTCTTCAGCTTTCTTTTGTGTCCCCGGGGGACAGCCTGCCCGGGTGGCAGCGGTGCTGGGCGGTCAGGCTGACACCCTGCCACACGACCCAACCGGCTCTGCTGATTCTGCAGATACCATGGTAGCTTGTGCTCGAAGACCACTGTATAAACCTTTCAGCCATTCATTTCTTCCTGCCTTGATCTCTGTGGATAGCCTTCAGGTGTCTTAATTGTCTGTATTGTATTGACTCCTGGAAAGTCTTTATATTCATCTACAGAACGGCCTACTTGCCTCATGTACCTTCATCTGTGCCACACCACGGGGGGTGGGAGTGCTGGCATCCGAGACACTAAGGTGAAGTGAGAGACCTGCAAGCCGGAGAGGCTGCGACACGAAGGTGCCCCTGGGTGCAGGCCCACAGCAGGGGCAGAGGGACGCAGGGGCAGGCTGGGCGAGCATCTCGCCAGCAGCACCAGGCTCAGTGGGCCTGCATGAAACCCCAAACTAGGTAAAGCAGCATGTTAGCATATCCTCAGTGAGAGAGCTCTCAGATTCTCTCTCTTGCATTCTCCTGCACCTTCAGCAAGTATCTGCAGGCTGTCCCTCACATTTTATGTGGACTCTCCTCACTGCCAAGCACCTCCAGCCCCCGACCCACCATCGGACCGTGCAAAGCTAGACAGACCCACCAGTGACCGCAGAGACACTTGCTGAGCGTGAGAACATCCCACAACCGGGGATACGTGCACAGGACGCTAAACACATCACTTCCACCTTTCGTACAAGTGATCCCATTTTGGTTTTACATCTTTTAAGGATCTTAATTAGGGGTCTAACTTTGATCTTCCTGGGAACTTTAAAAGACCTGGGAGAAGCTGTTGGGACACTGAATTTACTTTAGTCCCTGAAACCTCATTAATAAATTCAGCAAGCTATGTTTTTTGACAATTCAGTTATTTGATAGCCTTGATTAAACCTTTTTGGAATGACTGGAGGCTCTGGATGTTATTTATTCATGTTCGAGCACAGAAACAGCCACTCATGCATAGAAATCCTCAGTGACTCATGAAATGACGTGCTTACTTATGCGTAGCAATCTTCAGTAGCTCACACAGTGACACACTCCTGCCCAGACAGACTTGGTAACATGCACAGTGACAGACTGGCCGAGGGCACTTATTTTAGAAACCCTCGCAGTCTCCCACAACGGCCTCCTCTCCCCTGAAGCTGAAAAGAAACCCCTCCAGTGACTCCGGCCCACGCTGCCAAGCACGCTCATCCACCTCCTTCTCGGAGCCGAGCCTTCTCTCACCACCGTGGCATTTCCATGCTGAGGGTTCCCCTAAGGTCACTAATGCACTTATGAAAGGAAATCTCATTTTCACTACCTTCACATTTTAATGTCTTAACGCCAAAGAGCTGCTGTTCTGCTTCTGGGGTTTTATTTTGTTTTGTTTTATATGGAAATTTTACATTAATCAAACATTACATGACAGCCAAGGGGATGAGATGGCTCAGGGGATTGGTAATGGGCTGTGAAGCCTTTCCTTTCTAGGCCAGTGCTCCAACTGATTCTAGGCTGTTTTAGCTGGATTTAACATTGGAAAAAAGTGTGCTCATTTAAAAGGTCTGAGCTCTGTGAAACGAACTAGATCTCAAATGAACTGACCAGGGACAAAAATGCCACTATGCAAATAAACTCCACCAAGCAGCCACTTGAAAAAAACAAGGAGAGTAACATTTTACTTCAGCTGGGTAACGATACAAATGGAATGATACTCTGGAAACATACTGGCTGCCAGGAGCATCCCATCCATCTTCCAGCCCAAACCTGTTACACAAGCAGCTTTTGTAGGATGCCTGGCAGGTCCGCAAGCTCAGAGTGGGTCAGACCAAGAGAAGCTGGCAGTGACCAAAAGTTATCACTATCTAACTTCACTTATCATCATACAAATTGCAAATTCATAGCCTCAAGGTCCTGTTCCTCGTAAACAAATATTTAACTTCATGTAAAATACATAGCCACATCCTAGCTGCAGATACCATCAGACTGTCCAGTGACTTGACAGCAGCAAGAAATATAATAAAAAAAACAACTCCTCAAACACCTTGATACTTCCAATGACCCATCAGACACACACTCAGTGCGGAGACTGCACATCTACAACGAGTTAGAGAGAGCTCCAACTCATCAAAAAGAACTATAACCTAGTGAAAATTAGGAAGGAAACCAGATGCCAGTCCAGGATGCTGTTTTCAGAAACTGCTTGCCGCCTTCTAATCCTTGTTTTGGAGTTTTACCTTAGGTAAATCAGTGTTGCAGGTTTCCACCAGTGCTTTAAATAATACATAAATACAATAAAATAATTGAAACAAACTCTTCAATTCCCCCTTATACTCCATCAAAAAGGCTTTGTGCTCTGCTTTTTAACACCACCACACTCGGAACACTTACTATAAAATGAAAATGTATTTCACAATACATCACCCATTGATAAGCTCTAGCTCCAAGTAGGACTACAGATTCATTGCTCTACAATAAATATAAACAAGGAGTTTAGTGAACATTGTGAGCACGTGACTATTTATAGTGACACTTCAATAACTCTAAATGTACAGGTACTTGAGGAGCAATAGAACTGTTATTACAACTTCGTACTATAAATGAAATCTAACAAATAAAATACAAATCAGAATGAATAGAAACTATTGTCAGAATATCAACTAACAGCAGTGGAACATAACCAAATGGGCTTTCTAAATCAATCAGAATATTGAAGATTGATGTCCATAGCCAGAAATGGTTCCAAGTCTTGTTATTCACAGTGCCATAAGCATATGATTTGACACTCGATTACCTGCATTTAAACATCTTATTTATAATACAGGTATTACACCATCTACAATATGAAGTTCAGTATATGACAAATTGCTGCATGATGCTATTATGAACACTGGGTATAATTCTGTTCTTTATCCACAACGCTTTTCAAAAGCACAGTGAGGGCAAATAAGATGGGAGCTTGTGTAGTTTGTGAGAGATGATAAAGAAACAGTTCCCTGCAATATCAGGGAAGTGAACTATTGATGCAAAAATTCTCTTTCAGTCCTCTTAACCAACAGCTAAACCACCCATGTTATATGCCATAAAGCAAACATTCTGTCCTTCAGCTCTCATTAGCTGCATAAATTCAGTATTTAATTCAGCCAGTGCTCAGTACCACTGATATTACTCTCATCTAAATGGAGCTATAATTAGACAGGAAAACCATTCAGTTCATATTTGCATAAGATTTCTACAACTGAATTCTACTGAACAAGGAAAAGCCATAATTAAAGGAGAAAAATTGCTATCTAGATAAGAAGTGACACAAAAGAGGAACATGTCACACAGCTCGATAACTGAGGAAAAACACGGGGCAGCTGAAACATTGAACTTGTTAGCACAGATATTTCAGAGGAAGATGGCAAACAAATACTAGGCCTCATCGCGGCCATAATCCAACTGCCTTTGAAGTCAACAGGATCCTCCTAATGAGGATCTTCGCAGTAAGAGTTGTTAAGCCTGGGAAAAGGTTGCCTGGAGCAGTTGTGCAATCTCCATCCTTGGCAACATTTAAGATTCAGCTAGACACGGCCCTGGCCAGCCTTATTTGATGTGCAAATTTTCAGCAGGAGACTTAGCTGAAGTGACCTCTAGAGGTCCCTTGTAGTATAATTCATGGTGTTATTTTAATAATATCCATTCTAAATTACAAGAGAGTTTCTTATCGTCAATGTTTAAGGCTCCAGCACAGCTTTTCCATTGCTTAGCCACTATCCAACCAATTTTTTTCCATATACCAGTCATAATTCCCCTTGCTGCAGCTTGTGACTGTTGCCTCTCATGCTTTCACTGTGTACCCTTGAGAAGAGTGTCTCTGTCTTCTCCATAAATTCCCTTTAGGTCCTTGAAGACTGCAATTAGATCTTTTCAGCCTTCCCTTCTCCAGATTAAATAACCTAAGCTGTCTTCATACATCACACAACTACAGCCTCTGAACCTTGACACTGTCCCACTGTTACCTCTCTCGTGCCGTGTGGCCCCAGGCTGTAATGTTTCATACCCATTTGCTCTTGTGCCAGAACGGGCTTTTTGCTCATCCCCCCTTACCTGATCACCTTGGCAAAATTTCCTTCCACCTGGCTGTATGAATTCGTTACCGTGAACAGGGATAAAGAGGTATTAACTGGTCCGTGCTTATAGCGGGACTTGTGGGAAGTCTACAGGAACTTCAGCCCCTCTTTCTCGTTCCTCTCTACTTTAGCATCCTCCAGCGTAACACATCTCTTGGCTCACGTGGTAGGGCTGCAGCTGCGCGGCCCCTATTTTAGATCAGGGCTGAACTTGGGTAAGTAAATGTACCAAGTATTGTTGGTAACGACTTCTGAGACCTTTTTGATACCACTACCTCTTCCTTAGGCCTGTTGGAAACACCACCTTCAGTATACCCTAGAACCTTACTTTCTTTGGCATGGACAGCTGGCAGGCACCCTGGGCAGGTTTCCCGGGACCTAGTTTTAGCTGTCTGAAAAAAGTGATCATCCTGTCCTGAGAGAGATGGCTGACTTCCCTCAGCTGCCCATCTCTCTCTGTTGATTAGAGGGAGAGGCCAGACAAGAAGCTCAGACCCAGGACCTCATCATTACACAGCTGAAGTTACATGAATTAATCTCACATCCTGTGACCAATTAAAACTTTCACATTTTTCATTCTCCTCTGTCACTTCTACCTGACAAGCCTCCAGCACTGCAACAGAAATTGTTGTCCTCAGTCAGTCATCTGCTGTCTGACCTTGGTGTTTTGTGTTTTTTTTTTAATTTCTTCCATTTCTGTCACACAGGTGCTCCTGTTTATCTGGTAGCTCCCTCTTCTTCCTCACACACAAAGCCTCCTGGTGCCACATTCACAGCAAATTTATTACCACATGCCAGACTTTTGATGGGGTCAGAGGGAAGAGAAACAAGATAATTTACATTACAATCTCATCATGGAAAAAAAATACTAATAACTTGCTACCAGCCAACAAGTTCTTTTTCCACCAGAAATAATTATTGCTTACCCCTTTTGTTAGAGAATGAGTAACTGATTAGTCTTGCACTATACCCTCACCTCAGCAATCTTAACACATGATAATTAACATGTGATAATTAACATAAGACACCATGTTAAATGCATTACAGAAATCCCCGCATTAGCTTTACTGCATGTCTTTCATCTTAAAAAACAAAACAAATAAGCCTCAAGAAATTACCACAATAAAATTCTGTTCAGTTCTTTGTTGAAGTCATGGAAGAAATGTGAAAATATACAGCTTGAACATCATAGGAAAGATTAATAGATTTTAATAAAGAAGTCGACAACTGAGTGGGCTCCCTGAATCAGGACTCTATTCACTAACAGCAAATTCTCTATCCTTTTTTTTTCTTTTCCCTTTTGATATGTTTCACAAACACTGACCAGACAAAATAACCATTCAGAAATTTCTTGGGGAATCATTTTCCAGGGCTAAGATTAATGATTTTTTTGTAAGCATCAGTTATAATAGCAGGGGAGAAAGAAAACATTCCAACACCTAATTCAAGAAGGCCTATTTTAAAATATTATATTTGAACATGCCGATTCAGTAGACATCAGCAAAGATTTTTGCCTCAAGTTCTTTTCTTTGTTTCTCTTTTCTTTATGTAGTTAAATCAGGAAGGATAAATGTCTACCGACAAAATTATCTTACATCAAACAAATATTGACATGACTTTTAAGGTCAGTTGCTTCAAGGCCAGGATTTAAAAACAAATTAAATTTGATGCATGCCATTTCAAAGGTCAGTTAGAAAGGTATACGCTGCACCCATTTTACAATGCAACCCCCAGGGAGGCAAACATATTGAATTCTGTGAGGAGATATTGCAATAATGAAGATAATTACGGTAATAGGTAGGTAGGTAATAGGGGCTTAATTAGATCAGAACAAGCATGTTATTTAGGGAGAAAGAAATCACAGTGTATTAAATGAAAAGTAAATTCCGACAACTCAGGTCAGTATTTATTTCAAGTTGATAGTTAGCACACTTTATTGTATCTTTAAAGGGACTGAGATATTACAGCAAAAGGCAGTAAAAATGTTCCATTGTCATCCAGCACAGTCCAATGTCACTGCATATGAAGGTCCTATCTCTCCCAGAATATTGCCATTCTGACGGAGTCAGTGCACACACTTAATTTCCCAATTTTCCTTTCTGATCCCAATAATTTTCAGTAATAGAAGTGAGATAGCATGAATCCTTAGTTATTCCTCAAGTAACTTAAGGAATAAATAAGTGTCCTTCCCCAAAACGTGCCCTCACTGCAAAGGGAGAATATCTATAAGATGAGTAGATGAAGGAGTGAGCAGAGCAATTCTGAAGGGGGTCAGTGTCCACATGAGCTGGTACACTGTGCTGCAATGCTACTACTCCGCTTTGCCACTGGAAAAAGTAACCCCCACCTTCCCTCAGACAACTGCTCTCAACACTTCTTCCCATTGAATTACTCCCGTTTAACATGCTTGTGAATTTACTGCCGTGAAAATGCGTATCTGACCAGCAGTCAGTATATAATCCATAGTGCTACTGCTCTGCCCTGCCACATGACTCCAAAAGGTGAATGAAAAAGGGAGCAAGGTGGAAAGAGATTGTCCAAAATTTTGTTGTTCTGCACCCTGGACAGCAATTTATCTTGGAGGGAATCTGATTTGGTAGTATCCTGTGGCTCTTCGCATAGGTGAAAACAACTTTATGAGATGCACAGCGGTGTGGCAGAGTAAAACAGCAGTGAAAAACAACGCAGGCAGTGGGGTATGCCTGTAACGTGCAAACACCAACCAAGATGGCTGTGCTGTCATTGCACCATTTAGTTTACAAGAGTGACTTTCACTGCCAGTTCTCTCTCGTGTACAGCTTATACTCTGCAGGTAGCACAGCTTAGGGTTAAGACAGTCACCAATATTTGTGCTGTCACACAAGCTCTTGACTAGACAAATACCTTCGCCAGGCAATGTAGGGAGGCCCTCGCAGAGTCTTGCCCTGTTTTCTCAGCTAGACAGACAGTGGCCATTAAGCAAAAACATGACAGTTCTGATTCTCTGTACGGCAATATGGAATGACGATACTTCAGAGACACACACACTGTCTTTCCATGGCTTCTCTTACAAAAGTCACTGAAAACACTTTTAAAAATGAAGGTGACCCTCACTACTTTCTGCATGTATCTTCGAAAAAACAATAGTCTGCAATAGTTCCCCAGAGAGTACTCCAGTATTGCTAATGGAAATTCTGTATGCTCTAAATTGCCGATTCTCATCTATTTTTTTTTTTTTTTATTTGCTTGTGTTACAGCCCTAGGCCACTTCACTGGTTCTGAAAATAAGGTAATTTACTGCTCATGAGTGAAGTGACTAACTCCTGCCATCTAGAGGGTGGTTTCTGGAATATAACCGAGGCGGATACAGTTTCACAGGATAAAATAGAACTACTGCTTAAAAGCCATTTAAGTGAGACTAAGATAAAAAACTTGGTGTCCGCCTGCGTCCTTGGGGTTTTTTTTAGATTTCTCCCTCTTTTTCCCTCATATGTTTACGTAAAAATGCCTATACAAATGGGAGGACAATCGTCACGTTTTGGATGTATATGAGTTCTTTCTTCAACAGCTCCATTCATTCATAAAAGCAGATAGCTGACTAGGATAATTATTCTACAATAGATTAAAGCTTTCTGTTTGCATTTTTTTCCAATGCTATATAATTTATTCTCATTGTGTTCTTGCATTCATGGCTACCTAAAACAAACTAGAATGGTCACATCTAGAATAAAAGAATATTAATGATTAATGGCATTCATTAAGAAAAGTGAGAATGACGCAAAGAAGCTCTAAGGTCTCACAAAAGATCATATTTTCTATTTAGGTTGTTAGTTAAATAGCATGTAGCCATGGCTACTGACAATAGTTAAAAATTACTTCTGCACACACTTTCTTACAAAGGCAAAATATCCAGTTGAGTGATCGTCATTTTTGTCTTAAACACTAATGCTGTTTTCTGTGTGTCCCACTAACACGGTGTGAAGATTACACCTTGAAGGAAATGCATGGCAAGCAAACAATTTGTTGTGGGAGATACAACCCTGGCCTCACGAAAGTTATAAGGCAATGGTGGCCAGTGAATACCAGCCTCTCTCAGTAAGCCAAAATCACATCCCATAGCTAGCGGCCAACTTTCAGGAAGAAGTGCATGACCAAGTAAAATGTGAAGCAATACAACCACCCCACCTGAGCGAATGGATGATCAAAGTGCACCAGAAAACAATGTCCTAGGACTTACTTATATGACATAAGTATCAAACCCTTCTTAGGCAAAAGGCTATGAAATACACTGGAATGTGACTGCCCTGTGATCCTTGCGCTCATCTTCAGTTAAATATCTATACATCACCTAATGATTTTCACAAAGGGTTTTCCAAGCAATATGCACAAGAACAATCAATACGCTTGTAGGGAGAACTTTTGATATTAAAATGAATCAAAGACCTCCTTAAGTTTCTACTTGTGTTGTATGCTGTTTATAAGAGGGATTAACCAAGGTCTCATCACAAAGAAAAGCAGCAAATCGACACAGCTGTCTTCACCGCACCCTTCTTACCCCCTCCACACCTCACGTTGCATCTTTCACAGCATGCCACCCAAACCAAGCTCCAGAACCCACAGCTCTTGCAGAACACAAGCAAGAAACGGTGGGTTACAGACCTCTAGGGGGCTGAGCTGGGAAACGAGCAAAAATTGCTGAGAAACAGCCCGAACTCTCCTCCCAAAAGGCATAACCTCAGGCGAGACAGAGCTGTGTACGGGGTGGGTTTTTTTTATGGTACAGATATTACTATTTCCCTTTTTAAATTATGCTGTATTCCTAACATTGAGATCAAACAATGCTTCATTTTGCAAACAGAGGGGGCCACTGAGGAAAAATGGCAGGGGTAACTTTCCAGGCGCGAACCCTAGTGAACTGCAGCCACAACCAACTGCTGCCATTACTCTGCCCTAACATTCGATCTTTGTCAAGTGCAAGTCGTGGGGCAGCTTCCAGAAAAGCAAACAAAATTTGGGGATGGAACCACCACTGAACAGTAACATCTACGCAAACAGCTTAGAAAAGCTTTTTCAGTGATTTCCCAACCACAGTGAAACCCACAGCGGATTTTAAGGTAGGTGAAAGCTCACGTTAATTAGGACCCCCAAGATAACACTAAAAGCGATTCCCCCCCCGTTCTCCTCGGGACACACATTCATACAGAGGTAACAGTTTCGGATCTTGTTGTTTGTTTGGTTTTTGTCCACGAAGATGCACGCGCACACAAACGCAGCCCGCGTCCCCCCGCCGCGTGCTGGGCAGCGCACCCGGTGCGGGCGCCCACCGCTCCTGCTGAAGGCCGCTGCCTTCCGTTCCCAGGCATTTACCATGTTTTACCATGTCTCCTCCCAGACCCGTGGCAAGGCCTTTCCGCGCAGTGCGGAAATCGCGCCTTTTCCTGGTTCCCAAACCGCGGACACCGCAATTCCGTCAGGAGAAGGAGAAAGGGCGGACCCGCTACTTCGCCGCCTGTCTCCCTCCCTAACCCCCGTCAGGCAGAGCCCCGCGCCTCCCTGCGTCCCCATCTTTGCTCGCTTTCCGCTCTGCCCCTTCAGCCTCCCCTACCCAGCGGGCCGTCCCGTCCCGTCCCTCCCGGCGCGGTGGGAGGCTCGGAGGGACGGGACGGACGGACGGAGGTCAGCGGGCCGGCCCGCCCCGCGGCCGCCCTCGGAACCTTCCCGCTTCGCCGCGCGGGGCCGGGCGAGCAGCGCACCGCGTCGCGCCGCTTCCGGCTTCCGCAGGGCCGCTGGCGCCGGGTGGGCGCTGACGGGGCGGCGGCGGCGGGGCCAGCTCCCACCGCCCCGGGTCGGGCAAGAGAGGCGGTCGCTGGCTTCCCCAGAGATAAGCGCCGAGAAATACGGAGCGCGGCGGCCCAGGTTGGGAGCGTGTTGCGACACGGTTTGGGGGGGCCTAGGTACAAATCCTAAAAATGAGGTAAAATACCGAAAGCTGAGTAACCGCCATACGCGTATGTGTTTTTCGCAAAGCCTGCTGTTGGCGTTTCGCGCGGCGGCCTGACATTAGGTGGCCCCCGTCGGTTACCGTCGGAGCCGAGGTGCCCTTGCGGAGGAGGGAGCGGGCGAGGGGCGCGCCGGAGGACACCCCCGGGCCCCGGCAGCGAGCCCGTCGGTCTCTGAGGGAGCCGCCAGCCGTCGGAGCCAGCGCCTCGAACATGGTTCCGTTACTGGGAGGGATGACGGACGGGAGCGACACGAGTGTGAAATAACGCCGATACAGACTGTTTTAATGTCATGTATAATGCTTGCAAAGCGATGAAACAGATTCCGTTGAATTCTGAACAGAATCAGATGTGACCCAGTGATATTGCCGCGATTCCTCTCTTGATGAACATGGATAAGCTAGAAGCAATTTAGCGGTCAAGTACAAGAAGTCTTGAAATATTGAAAACCTGTTCTGGGCGTTAGTATTTGCAGGGTGCGTGACAAGAGTAACGCGACAGTTCCCCTGCCGCCCAGATGAATAGCATCTCACCGCTATATTTGTAACAGCAGAATGGTAAGCGTATCACATAAGATAACACGGCACAAGGGAGTGTCGCGCTCAGCACAGGAGATCCAGAAGCCCACTGGTATGCTCTGCTTTCCTGTCTGCTGCAAACTTAGCGTGTGTCTTTGGGAACTCGTCAAGGACCATCTTCGAGAGGGGGTAAAAATGGGCACAGGCATGCTACGATCTCGGCAGCATTTAGGTGCCGGACGTTGTTTATGTGTTTTATGTAGCACAGCCATCGGGCGAAATACACAAGCAGTGTTTGGAGCCGTAGTGGGAACTGCTGTCCTTGCCCATATTTACCTTAGCAAATAATGCAGCACTTGAGGAATCGTATAGGTGAAACTTAGAATGAAGCACACGGTGCTGGGGACCCAGTACACACACAACACATTTTAGGACTTTTCCTTTGAACTGCTGCTCACCTCATATGCAGCCTCCCAGTGTCTTAACTCAGTGCTTTCTGTGCCACAGCATCAGCCATTAGGCTGGAGAGTCAGCTCGCTGCTGCTGCGGCGGCTGCTCTGACCCAGTCACTGTGGAGCGTTTTGCTCCCGAGTGGAAAACTTCAGGCAGAGAAAAACCCCTCATGTAGGACTGCTCCTGGTTCAGGAGCTGGGATGCTCAGTAGGGCCGCAGGGTCATACCTTCTGGGGCTGAGGAGGGAGCCAGACAGGGAGCTGCTGTGTCCTGGGCAATTTCTCTTACAGCAGCATCACAGATGAAAAGGAAGGTGCTGGCGTGGCTGTAAGTCTCTGTCTTCTGCAGAAAGGCTCTTTAAGCAAAAGGTTCACACGATCTTTCTGGCAGGTAGATCTTAAGTGGGTAGCTCACTGTAGGCATTTGCTTGATAACTGGACTTGTTGTTTTAGGTCCTCCAGAAGCACTTTTCTCTCCCCTGCACCCTGCGGGGGGGCTCTTTCCTGTCTGAGCATTTAGTTATGATGTTGCGGTGCCTATATGCTTTTTTGGGTCATCCATCAGCCTCAGATTACAGAAGCATTTGCCAAAAGTGGAGGTAGAACGTACTGCAGAGTCATTTTAAATACTGATTAGTGCCTTTAAAAAGTACAATACTCTGATTTGAGAGGAATTGCAGGTAAAAAAAGTTTTTACTGTCATAATTTCTGGCATCATAACACCATTAAGCTCTAGTCAGAAAATTAAAATATGGTAAATTCCCTTAAAATTTAGAACTCCGCGCAAAGACAAACATCTTAAGTGGAAGCTCAGAGGGAAAGAGTGATAGAATATTGATCTATAGGGTGTTGTTATTTATTGGATGGTGTTTGAAAGCCTGGATTGACTTGATAGCTTTGTTAAAAGGACCTGACATTGCATTTTTGTTATTTAGTTCAGTGCAGCTTTCTAAAAACTGCCACGTTAAAGATTTCTCATAGTCTGTGTCCTCAAGTAGTCATTGAGACAGTGTTTTTCATGAAAACAGTTTGTCATTTTGGTGCTTTCGGTTATGAGGTAATGTGAAGAGGTCAAAGTATGAATACTAACCATCAGATTCTGTTGTTAAATCAGCATTCGAGCAGTTTGAAAATTAATGTGCAACTTCGTATTGGACTCCCAGTGTCAGAAATGTGTGGAATAATGACACTTGCCAGCAGGCAGTTCAGCAATACCATTTTGACTACAAAAGATGACACTAATACAATTTAAGCACGGTACAAAATGCTGCAGGTTGAGAAAACTTATTTATGTGTGCTATCAAAACCAAATTTTAGAATTTGGTCAGGACAGTATATTTCTTTGTTTGGGAAAGTTAGGATTGTTGGGTTTATTTTATAAGACCTTTTGAACGAAGATACTGATTTTTCTTCCAGGTTTAAGCTGCTACAATTCACTGCCTGTGATGCTGCAGCTCTCCTTGCAGATGCCAGCGTGCATGCCTACATGTCTGCTTGGAGTTAGGGATGAGGCTGGGAAGAGCAGGTACCTCCCATTTCCTCAGGCCAGTGGCCCCGGTAGCCACCCATAGACCTCCGGGAATCAGCAGGACCTTGCCTGGGCAGAGCTGTCCCACCACGTGGGCCGGTTTTTGCCAAGACCCAAGTCTGTAGTGATTTTCTTCAAATTCCGTAAATGGAGACTGAGATTTGAAGATGGTACTTGAGTCTCAGTTATCAGTTATTTGAAAATATATTTCTGCAGTTTTAGATATCAAAGGCAGAATAAGGAGCAGCATTAGGTGTGCTTGTAGCTAAAAGAATTATGGGTTAGTTGTACAGTGCAATATACGTTGGAGCAACTTGCTAGGGAGGCCACATTTTCAAAACAGTAGCGTTGTGGTGAGGTACCAAAATAAGAGCTAAAAAATTACAAAAATTCAGCCATCCTTGTCTGCAAGGAAGTATGGTTTGGTAGCTACAGCACAAAGAAGTGTGTCCACCTGGGCCGTAGTCTTGGGAGTGTTTTTTTAGAACTACATTCAGTAAGGCAATTTTTTTGTCAGTGCAGAGGTCCTTGCCTCTTTCTTAGCTGTTTTCTTATTCCCATGCTTGCTAAGCAAATACTCCTGCTGCCCCTTTCACCGTCTTCCCCCATCAAATTGTGCTAATCTGGGACTTGGGGATGCTTATTAGTTTGGGTTTGTTTGTTTTGTTTTTAACCGGTATCTGGTTTAGAACGTGACACCAACGACAATTTCATCAGCAGTAATGGTGGGGTGATAAAGATGGAATATAAGGAAGGGTGTCTTATCTTGGGTGCCTGTGTTGATGAGAGACATTCTAACATCAGACCAGACCTTTAATCTCTCAGTTGACCATTTCATGAAGTCAGGGTAGTACTTGCCTAATGTATTATAAACACAGAATAAACTAAGATGTGAGATGCAGATGTGAGCACTGCACAGTTCATTGTAGAGATGACAAGAGACCAGTGGTCTGATTGATTGCCTTATGGTCTCACCGCTGTACTGCATTGGTTCCCTCCTAGAATGTTAAAAAAGACATGTTCAACTATGGAATTAAATTAGTGTAAACCCTTCTTGGGAAACGGTGGTGTCTTCAAAGCAATGCATGCTCATCTCTTCATTATTCCTAATGTGCTAGAATGATAAACAAGCAGTACAAACATCTCTCTCTGTCATAGCTCTTAAATCTATATGATGATGTTTAGTTTTCTAAGCCTTCGTAATGTGTGAAATTTGCATTTTTGCAGTACACCACAATTCGCTTACCTAAAGAATGCTTTTTAACCAGTTGAAGTAGTTAGCGCTGAGAAGAGAGAGAAGGGAAAGAGAAAATGAGCTGAATATTGTCCTTATTAAATAGACAAGGCAAACCAAAAGCAGAGAGGCCCATCACAAACAAACCTACAAAACACAGCGGTCTGTTTTTTCTTTTTAAGGCAAAACACTTCAGAGATAATTAAGCACAAAGTTTAACACAGCAAAGTCCTTTCCCGATCACAAGATTCTTTATGGTTCATCACATGACTCTTCCTAAGGGACTGGCCCTTTATTCTGCGTTTGCAAAGAAACTTTCAGAAAAAGAAATGAATGAAGATGAAGCACAGTTAACATGGAAACTCCAAGGTCCAATTTTAGTGCTAGATGTGTCGTGTATCCATGTATTTACATACATAGTTTTGTGTGCATTCGTTACATACCTATTTTTCCCCCCCACAGATATTGAAAAATGCCTAAAAAGAAGACTGGTGCTCGTAAGAAAGCTGAGAACCGTCGTGAACGTGAAAAGCAGATCAGGGCTTCCAGAGCCAACATAGATTTAGCCAAACATCCTTGTAATGCGTCAATGGTAAAAATAACCTACAGTATTTTATATTACAATACTTGATTTTAAAATATGTAAAACCAGTGATAATACATTGACTGTATTTAATGCCACTAGAATTCTTCCTGCCATCCTTCCTTTATATTTAAGGTTCCATTTGCATCAGAGGTATAATACTTGAATAAAAAGTTTGGTTCCTAATCAGAACTTAATTTAGAGTCCTTCTGGGGTCTGTAACTTTTATATATTTTACCTAGAATAAAAATAATTACCAGTATTTTATTTCTTTTCTTTAGGAATGTGATAAGTGCCAAAGGTAAGTATTTTTCCCCTTCTAAAACCAGTAGTTTAGTATTCAAACATTTTACAGGTCTTTTTTTAATGCTTGCTTTCTTTTTTTCTCCCCCCTCCATGTGCCTAGACGACAGAAGAATAGAGCTTTTTGCTACTTCTGTAACTCTGTTCAAAAATTACCCATTTGTGCACAATGTGGTAAGTAGAAATAACGAAGGAAAACATGCTAATCTCAGTCCCATTTGTGGTGTTAAACTCTCAGCAGTTAAAGTGCCTTTGTCTGAAAGTACCTTTGTGATTTTTTGAAGCAGGTTCTTTTAAATCTGCTGTGAATATCCTCCTTGAGAAGATATCTTACTTGATCATGCACTAATGCATATGCCTCTGACCCCCAGAGGTTTGCCAGTGTGGATTATGTGCTTGTCTTCAGTATTTGATCTTTGGAAGAATTGGTCTCACTGCCTTTCAGGATTGAGAAGATCTGACCGTTTGCTTAGACTGACCATGTGGAGTATTGTTTCATAATAACAGCAAGGTTAAAAAAGCTCTGACTGCCAGCAAGGCACCCATAAATACTGCTTTTTAGGGATGATATAATTTCTGATCAGTTTAATATTAATCAAAGCAACAGTACATTATTCACCTTGCATGGTTTTGTAGTGTAATATGCTGCTCATGTTATTTATATGTGCTGGAGGGCTAATGCTTTGAAATCAGAAGAGAAGGACTTCTAGTGACAGAACTCTGCTCTGAATCAGGCTAAAATGCCCTTTTTTTTTTTTTTTAAACAGCTGCTTGCTTGCAGGGGATGTTGATAGTTGAGGTGAATTTTGTTGTTTTACTGTTTCAACACATCCTTGCAGATTTTAAATTTGTCATTAAGCAATTTGGCTGTTTTGTAGTTTGGCTCTCAGAGTTGCTGATGTCTGCAGCTTCCAGTGCCTTTGCTGGGACCTGCAGATACCGAGCATTTCTGGAAGCCAGGCTGTTAGTGTGCAGTGGCAGTGTATCATCCTTCATAAGTCTTCCTTCTGTCATCATGCAGTGAAAAACATGCTATCTATCTTGTGTTATATTATACATCTGAAGTTGACTACTGTGTGTTGAATTTATCTTAATCTGCAGTATGTTTCTAGAGGAAAAGCATTCCTAATAACAGCCACAAAATTATATTGAGTCCCATGGTTCTCCAAGACAAAGACCATTAGAGCTATTTGGTGCTTAATCAAGCATTAGGGACAGCACCTATAAACCAACAGCATTTTTCTTAGAGAACTCCCGGAGGGATGAGAGCAAGATAGCTGTATTGCAGTGGTCCGGACCCAGTAATACCCCCACCACCTCACATTGCCCAGCTCAGCCCACCACTGGTCCTTCCTCACCCTCCAAATGCCATTTGGTATCTGAGGTGGGATTTAATACACAACTCGGCTGATGCTGCATACTGGGATTTAATTACATTTTCAGAGTAGAATTTGGTTTGGTCAGCTCTTGAATGGATTTGCAGGGAGCACCGTTTTGTTAGTTTCTCTAAGCAGGCAGTAACAGAGACACCAAAGGTGTCTATGGCAGCGCAGCTTAAATCGATGATAAAACTCCATTGCAGCAGCCTGGGCTAACTACAAAATTCTTTTGCTTGTATAACTGCCTACAGAGTGTAGTCAGCCCAGGCTGCTGCAATGGAGTTCTATCTTTCTGGTAGAGCTATTTATGTCAGAGGCAGGGAGTAGGGGAAAGTTCTCACCCTAACTGCTAGCTTGTGTCAGAATGACTTTTAAGTGCAGACTGTGGCTTCTGCTCCCACCCATCCCCTACATTTAAAGGGAATTATTTTCTCTAGGAAGTAATCTCTTATGGTTTTAAAAAAGAAAAAAACCCAACAACCACCACCACCAAAACCCGAGTATCCAAGTACCTGTAAGTAATGAAATCATCAGGTGCACAGGTTTTTTTTCCAGAGAGTCTCAGCCCTGCACACAGCACATGCTGCTTTTATGGTGGGACAGAACTAGCAGCAGTTTTAAATGCAACTTTTTAAGATGTCATTGCTTGACTTTTGCCTTAATTTTGTTCTTTGGTTTGTTTTGACATTTGAAATTCTTGCCAATGACTCAAAACATAGAGCAAGACAACACATTGTTTGATTATCAGTACTGGGGCAAGAGATTTTGTCTGAAAACAGGCAATAATTAATTGGATATAAGGGAGATATGAGGGTGTGTTGTGGGTTGCAGACATTTGTTTGCATTATTTTTACCTAGATTTACAATTAAGCATAGGCATTTGGTTGAAGTACTGCTCTTATATGACCATTCATTCTTATTTTTTGTTGATTTTTATATAATTTTCTTCTGGTTGCTTGCCTTTTTTTATTAAACAGGAAAAACCAAATGCATGATGAAGTCTTCAGACTGTGTTATAAAACATGCTGGTGTGTACAGTACTGGACTAGCAATGGTGGTATGTATACAAAATGACAGCCTTTTTTGCACTATGAGGTTATTCCATGCAAATCTTTCTGAAAAAAGATTAAAACAGTTTTATGGAATGATAGCATGTACCATGCTAAGTTTGTTTTTTTCTCATCTCACCATCACAAACTGATTTTTCTGTTACACTGGAAACCCAAATTTTGCATTTTTAGATTGAGCTTCTACAAACTCTTGCTACATGTGCTGGATACTGACAGATGTGTGTTGATGGCAGGCCCTACGCACATGCATTAACAGCACTGCAGCTTTCATACCCTGTAGCCCAGTTTCCATTAAAATCTAGGATCGTTCTGTAGAAACCAGTGGACTTTTGTTGCTGTCTGCTCAGTATTGCGCAGACCATCAGTATCACAGAGAAGAATCTGTTCCATGGCATTAGGAGGGAATTTTATTTTAAGAAATATCTTTTTGGGTCTTAGCAGAGATATTCATAGCTTCTGGCCTTTGAATTTTTGTTCTTAGAAGGACAAGTTAGTTATTTCATTCTGGAAAGCAAGGTATGACACGTCATAGCCTCTGGATTAAATGCTGTATGGACTAAACATGGCCTGTTTCTGCCTCCAGTTGACAGTCAGCTTTTCTCAGTAACACAGTCGGCCTTTCCCATCTGGAGTTCCTAAACTCATTCCATGTGTTCACTGATGCAATATTTGAATCAACAATTAATTTGGATGCACCATTGTTTTCTTAGTTTTGTGTGCACACAGTGCACGTGATAGTTTGTTACATATGGGCTGAGGAGGCTTCTTAATTAGGGGATAGTTGATGTGCAGATCTTGTAGTTTAATCAGAATGAAAGTTAAAGAGTCTGACTTATTTCTAATGAGTTATTTGATCTTTGCTCTCTGCGGAGCTTGTGTTCTAATATGGCATGGTTTAAAATCCGAATGAGTGATTTCAGCTGTAAGAACCTAGTGGCAATTTTCAGGTCTCCTTTGAAATTGCATTTTTGCCAGAACATTGTTATCATTTATGGATCTCAGGTTTCAGCTGGAAGACACAATTTTCATGCATAAGATAGGAAATGTGAAAAACAGAGAAGGAGAAAACCAAGTATTGTGCATTATATTTACTTCTGCAGAAATGAGTATCAAACAAGATGAACTGTGGAGCAGCTTGATAGGAATACAGATGCAGTTCATACTCTCTTGCTCAACTGAAATGAACCCACTGAGAGAATGGATACTTGGATACATTCAGGGTTATGGAAGAAGAGTTTCTGTCTCGGTACCACAGAAGTCCTAAGATGATATCTTTCTGTAATTGCAGGGTGCAATCTGTGATTTCTGTGAAGCTTGGGTGTGTCACGGGAGGAAGTGTCTCAGCACACACGCATGTGTCTGCCCTCTCGCAGATGCAGAATGTATTGAGTGCGAAAGAAGTGTCTGGGACCATGGTAGGCTGCTCACACTTTAAAAAATAAGAAAATCTAAATGATACTTTTCTCCTCACATTGCTGAAGTTATTGTACCTATATTCTTAGCATAGCATTTTTAATCTTCACTGATTAGTCCTTGCGGTATATTTGTTCAAAGCAAGGCATTCTCCCCGTTTTAAAAACAAATGTTGTGCAGTAGGGAATGTAAACGAGCTGCTCAAGAACGTGCAGTGCTCAGCTCAGGGATGGTTATGTAAAATATTAACTGTCCTATCAGCTGAGTGCTTCATGTAATTAAGCACTGTATCAGATTGCCAGCACACAGTTTCCTGCCATTCCCACTCCATTCATCTGCGCTAGTACAGGTATTTGAATTGCCAGTTGCTTAGCAAACCCTACTGATCTCCATTTGTGGAATCCTTTAAAGTGGTCATTTCAAGTGTACATCAGAGGTGAGAGGGTGGGAGGGAAGGAGACTGGATGAGAGAGAACGTGATCTGATTTAAGAAAAACACTTAGTGCCGTAGTCAAAATGAAGAAGAGGACAGAAGTAATACTTGCTTTATATTTATGCTGTCTTGTATTGTAGGATACATGGTATTTTTCAGCATAATGATGGATGGCAGTGTCTAATTTAGGACTTTGTTGAAGCATTTGTGACAGAAGGGAGAACTGGTCTTCAGTCAGAACTACTTCCTAAATTGTTTGCAGAACTTGATGCCTATGCCTGCTGCTGATTATTTTGCCTTGATAAATCTTTTAGGAGGCAGAATATTTGCCTGCTCTTTTTGCCACAATTTCCTCTGTGAAGATGATCAGTTTGAACATCAAGCCAGCTGCCAAGTTCTGGAAGCAGAGACATTTAAATGTAAGTTAGTTATTCATAGTCCCTTTCACCACAGCTAAGCAGACTGTCTAGTTGCTTCCTCTGTGCTCCAGAATACTCTCCATCACCTTTTCCAAATAGCTTTTACCACCACTGGAGGAAAGGGCCTGTTTCCTGTGTGCTTGCTCTTGATATCCAGTTAACTAGGCTAGAGCTTTTATCTCTGACCTTCCTCCATGCCAGACTGTACATGGTAGTTGTTTCTCTGCCTGGCTTTTACAGGCCTCCCATGGGAAGTTGCCTTTGCAGGAGGCCAGCAGTCTCTACAGTCTGGCAGTGTTGGCAGTGGCCAGGACTGCAGCAAAACTGCTGGAACAGCTGGTGCTGCTATTTTACTCCACAAAGCTCTGCAGGCAAGAGAGAGCTCTCTTCCACTCTTCTGGCCATATGATGAGCTATTTCTAGATACCTGTCCCTCATGGAAAACAGCTGCTCTGAATAATGCCACGTGTGTTAGCCTGGCTAAACTTTCCTAGATTGCTTTGGACATGTATGTTGGTGAAGGGTTTGCGTCTGTTGATTTTGCAAGAGCAGCAAGTCCTGAGGAAGGCCCTGACTGCAGAAGCAGTCATCATCTGATTCAGTGAGACAGGGTGAGCAGGGAAGGAAGTAACAAAAACAGTGTCATTCCAGAGCTTGAACTCAGTGTTAGTTTCTTCACTGACCAGAGGACTGTGGACATCAAATGTTGATACATGTCCACTTTTACTGAATGAAGAACAGGTAGCTGAAGACTTTACATCCTTTTGAACTTTGATTAATGGTGTGGACAAAATTGAAACTGGTATTTGTAAGAGGACGTGATGGCCATGCCTCAGCTTGCTAGTCCACTACTCATCTCTGGCTGAAACAGAGAAACTTCAAGGGAAGTTAAAAACAAAGCAAGCAAACGAAGACTGTGCATGTTTGAAATAACTAATCTTTTGTAGAAGTATTTCTTTTCTACCCACCATTAACTACTATTTGGTTTATCCCATGAGACAAGCGTTTGTCCTTTCCAAGACTTGTATGCATGTATTTTGACTATTAGAACATTTTTGATCCTTATTTTAGAAATTCAAGGTGCTCTTTATAATGTATAAAACTGTTTTCTTCAGAACTGACTAATCTCTTCTCCTAATTGATTTCTCCCAATTTAGAGTATTTGTTGATTTCAGTGTTATAGTCTGTGTCTTTAGAAATCTCTTATCTCCTTTTCATCTCACATCCTTTTCTTCCCAGCCAGCTATTTTCTAAGCTATGATTAGCTTCCCTTGATGTATTCTGCCAGAGTATCTTCCTGCATAGCAATATTGAAGCAGCAACAGCTGTTCCACAAGACTGTTTTTTTCAGTGATTGTTGGAAGCTTAATTCACAGATGTGATGTTATACCCTGAATAAAGAAATTGCCTTTTTTGAGGGTTTTCACTGTGTTCAACATTTCGTGGCACAATGCAGTCTTGGTAGGGAGGTGGGATTTTGGTCAGAGTGTGGTAACAAGATTATAAAACCTGAACTTTTGCAGAATACGTGACCTTTAAATGCGGTCATGCAATTGTAGTCTAAATCCCGTTCTAGCTGTGAAAAAGGTTTTGTTACTTTCCATCACTATCTGAGAGAAGTTAGCATTTCCAATTTCATCTTTAAACACATGACAGAGCGCTAAATCCCATGGCTGTCCTGCTCATGTGGAAAACTCGTGGTATTTATTACTTCAGATTCAAAAATTTTGTTGTCACAGGGGTAAGGCAAGGTGAAAGGGAATGAATACTTGCACAGAGACTGATAAAATGTGTATTACTGCTGCCTGAGGGGTAACTATTCACCCAGCTTCGTGTTGCTGCCAATTCCTGTGTGCTTGCCTTTACTATACTCCCTTTGGTGGAGTAAAGAAATCAGTCTGAATCTTCAAGACAAGTTAGATTTTGAGCACCGATTCTGCTCTTTAACAGATCATGTGCCAGCTACAGTTCTTTAACACAGTTAGATAGATTTTTATATGAAGCTGTGCCCAGTAAAGTCCATTTCCAGAGGACATGACAGAAAATACACAACAGCTGTTCCAGGTTTGGAATTTTGCAACCTTAAAGTGTTCTCACTTCCAATTTAAATGAGATAAAGTTATTAAAGGCTGCCATGGCATTGTTTAAAGTGACTGTAAAATGCTATCACTCCTTGTTTTGATATTGTGAGGAAAAGCAAAGCAAGATGATCACTTAATGCCAAATGGGTTCTGAAACTTCTGTTTTCAAACGTTTGGAAACTCAAGGAATAGTTAAACTTTTTCCCGTCTTCAACTTTTACTTTTTGTGTCAAATTACATTATTGTAAAAAAAAAATCTAGTAAAACAGTACTGTATGGTAAAATGACCAATTCGTGTTGCCAATGTGCGGTTATCAGGCAATTAAAAATAATTGCCTCAATTACATTATTACATACTTCTGCAAGCTTTTAAAAAAAATCACAGATCTACATTTTCCAAGTACTGAATTTTAAATATTGATTTTCTCCAACAGGTGTTTCCTGTAACAGGCTTGGGCAGCATTCATGCCTGCGCTGTAAGGTAAAGAGTAAAGACAGTTGCAAGTAGCTATGCTTGTAGACTTGTTCTCCTTATCCTCCAAGGCTGGTATCAAGTCTTGTCATGTCTTCCTCTGCGTCATTAAAAAAAAAATATTCATACTTTTTGTATTAGTTTCTGAAGCCTGGGGGCAGACTTATGGGGGACAAAAGGGGGTTTATCTGTGCTTGCCTGTTAACCACAAGCCAGCATTGTACATCCTCATGCTAGGTGAGGTGATACTGACTTTGGCCAGCCCTCTGTTTAAATTGGAGCTGTACCATGCTTGGGCCTTTCAAAACAAAAACACCAAAAAACCCAAAACAAATCCTTGGTCTTGAACAGAATCCAAGGCTTTGGAATATGTTTTGATCCGGCATAGAACTAAGACAATTTAAAAAGTTTGTTTTTTTTTTTAAACAGTCTAGTGATGATCTGACCAGAAAACACTGCAGCCTGGATCCAACAGAAATCATCTCCACAGCTAAGCCAGTTTTACACATGCACAGGCAGATTTGTTGACCTCAGGTTTTTGGTTTTACACACTTAGAAGTAATTTTTTATAAAAAGTTCCACCTGCTTCATCATCAGGATTGCCCAGATTTCTCCAGGTGCTGGTTCATTGCCTGCTCTTCCTCTTCTTACCCTCCATATATTTCCCTGCAGTCTCCCATGGCATCAATTTCATATTCCAAATTGTTCCTGTCTCCAGATATCTTCACTGGCACCGTGGTGCTCAGCATGTGCAATTTCAATCTCTGATTCTTGCCTTCAGGTCACTGCATAGTTAAGTTCTGGCATACGTCTCAATGCATTTTATTTAAGCTTGTCAGCATAATCAAAAGTTTGCCAGGCTCCTTGTGGGCAGCACTATAATCCAGTCCTCGAGTATGTTACTTTCTCTACTTGTTCATCAGCGCTTTTATCCAGCCTCTTCCCCAGGAAGCCATGAAACTACGTTCAACACAGAAGTGATTGCTTTGTGCACAGACGCCAGTTCTACTGCAGATAGAGCTCATTAAATTTTAATCCCAACCAGAAAATCCTGCTGCTGCTAGACACTTTTTTGCTTGCTTCTTTCTGAAGAGTATGCTTCTATGATTAAAACATTTAGCCTTTTTATTCTCCTTTCATCCCACAGGCTTGTTTTTGTGATGATCATGTGCGAAGTAAGGTTTTCAAGCAGGAAAAAGGAAAAGAGCCTCCCTGCCCTAAGTGTGGCCATGAAACTCAGCAGACAAAGGATCTGAGCATGTCAAGTAAGCCTGCTTCTCTAGCTAACAAGCAATACAAGTACCGTTGGTGACTACTTTTCTACATAGGAATGCTGAGTAAAGCCCAATTACTTTCAATTGTTTTGCAAAGCTTTGCTGCATTTGTTTATTAAAAAACTTTGTGTTTTTTTAGTTCTAGAATTGAGCAGTCCCTCACTCTTAATCATTCAGTGATTACAACACAGTGAAAGCTTCTGTGTAGTTTGATATTTCAGTTATGGAAAAATTGCAAAAAAAAAAATCACTGCTTAAGCCTTTATTTCATCTACAAATAGCTGGCTAAAGAATTTCAAAGTGCGATTTGATGACATGCATACAATCTACCTCAACCACTCTTGAATAAATCACAGTATGTACTGTGTCTGCGAAGCGTGTCCAGTTACAGGTTTTCTTGGCTAAAGTACCAAGGGTTTATCCTAAAACCTAAGTGATACTGTGGGAGCAGTTATTTTTTATACAAACTTGGCTGCAGGGCCACAGACTGTGTGTAGTAGAAAGGTTGTCAGAGTAAGGATTAAATCTGAAAATGTCAGATTTAGAAAGAGGCTGTCTAACATTGTATGCTCCTTGCTGAGTAGTGAGAAAGGACAGAAATGTCAGATGCTCTGCTCAAATTGCTGTTGAGGGGTGAGAACGTCATGATTTTTCTCTGCCTGCAGCGCGCTCCTTGAAGTTTGGCCGACAGACTGGAGGTGAAGATGCGGATGGAGCTTCTGGTTATGATGCCTACTGGAAGAGCCTCTCCTCCAGCAAGGCTGGAGATGCAGGTGACCGTGAGGATGAATACGATGACTATGAAGCAGAAGATGATGATGAAGATGACAACGATGAGGGAGGGAAGGATTCCGATACGGAGACCACAGATGTATTCAGCAGTTTGAATTTAGGAAGGACCTATGCTAGTGGGTATGCACATTACGAGGAACCAGAAGATTAAGCTTAGTGTGCTGGCAAGCTAAAAAGACTTGGAAGGAGCCAAGCAGTGATTCACTTGAGTTGTGTAGGTGCCAGTAGGATAGCTCTATGAGGTACTTGGATCTCAAAGTTAGTAAAGAGTGGGGAACATCTGTAGTAACTCCAAGTGAGATTTTTTTTTTTTTTTTTGGTATAAACCAATACTGGGTTTGGGACTGGGGAAGAAAATGGGAATATTATTATTCCCCTAAGCAATAGAAGTGGTTTTGTCCTTGAGTTACTGAGTATAATGGTTCAATGCCATTTTCTCCTATCAATACAGGAACATGGAAGAGCTGTACAACTTGTTTCCATTTGCTCATCAGAAATTAAGTTATTTTTTACAATAATTTTGTTAACTGATTTCATAAAATTAATGTAGTGGTGGGTTGGTGACTGCATTTTTTTTTTTGGTCTGCACAATAAAAGTCAACTGCATTCTCTAACGAATTGTCATAAGTATTGATCTCCTTTGAATACTTGGAAAGCAGGTTGTATGCAAAGTATCAGTTGACACTAAAATAACTTCCTTGTTTATGTAGGTAAGGCAGATCAATGTAGTTCCCTATGTACTTGAACATTACCTTTCCAGCATTTTTAGTATTAGGTATTAATCAATGGGGCTATATGCAGTCATTACAAGTGCACCCCAGCTAATCAACAATTTTATTGCAATAAAAATGTTGGCTTATCTTCTCTGCCACTAAAGTCTATAACACGGTTTCTTATTAGATTGAAAAGGAATTGGTTTCTTCTGTACCTAGTCTTCAATTCTTTTCCTTGCACATCATACAAAAAAAATTGCTAGGAAACCACCCCTGTATGTGAATTGAAAAGGTGAAAAAACACAGGGGGGATTCAAAATATTGGGTTAAAATACCGTTCCGTGCGAATGTGCTGGTACAAGGCAAGTGATCAGCACATCTGAGCTGAGGAGGTGACACTTGCAGAAGCATTTGCAGTGATTCTGATTTGAAAGTCAACGCATTAATTACCAATCTACACATCTAAGTGGTAGTATTTAGTTTCCTGCTGTAGGGGGATGTTGAGAGGACAGCAGCTTTAACAGCAGACAAATCAAGATACGAGGGCAGCCACCTAAAGTGTAACTCCAGCTTTCTAAATGCCACGCTTAAATGCAAGAGAGCTATTTCTTGTTATCTGTCAAGTATCTGAGCTGATTATAGAATTACTTACTTTTGTGGTGCTTTCTCTACCGTTTCTTAACAGCTAAAGGTTATATGTTGGCAGAGCATACCCTACTGAGAATATTTTTTAATTATGATAGGATTGCCAAATGAACATTTCCTAACAAAACAGGATTGAGGAACCTGGCCTTGATATTTCCCTCCTAAACGCCTTTCATACCAAATGCATAGAAGACATGAGCTGGAATGCATCCAAGACAAAACCAAACTGACAAAGAGCTCAACTCAGTTATGGCAGCTGAGGGAAGAAACTATACTGGAAAGAGGGACATGACCTGATCAGTGTATGTCAAGTGCTTGCTTTCAGAACTGGAGAGAAAACCGGTTAATGCATTGCCTGAAAGCCAAATCCCCTTCAAAAATTGAAACTCTAGTGCCATCCTGTTTCATGTGCTAGTGAAGACCTACCCATCTTAAATTATGTACCTGATAGATGTCTTGATTAGTCTTCTCTATAATCAAACTCGAAGTGAGTGAAGTAGGGTGCCTGCCAGTTCGAACTGTGATTACTTACTTGTGAAATTGGCACCTGTGACAGTATTTATGCTCAACTTCACGTGGTCCAAAAACTCCCACAGTTGAGTCCATCTGTGGCTGGTCAATTCCAGCAAAAATGCCAGTTTTTTATCTTGGCTGATGTTTCAAATACAAACTTATATAGGATTGAGGGAAGTATGTGTGTTTCTGCATATATGTAAATTGTAGCTGCTTGTGTGTCATTTATTAATATTATTACTTGACCGCACAAAATTCTTCTTTAAGGTTCTTGGCTTTTGAATTAGGTTTTTCCCACATGAAATCTGCTGCTGTCACTGGCTGTGCCAACGGCTGCTGACGTAACAGAATTAATCATCATAATCAGAGTAAAGAATTACTCATTTTCTCATTGAAATGTCCTTGCACTGATCCCTGCAAGATAATCCTCCAGAGCTAATGCATGTTCCTATGATACTGTCGTAAGAGAAGGCCACAGCACTGCCCCACAACAGATGCCCAGCGTCCCTGCTGTAATTTAGCAAAGTCACTACTCAATGGACGGAGGCGTTTATTTGCGTTTTCTTTGTACTGCTGTTCATACCCCTGACAATGCCTGTGCTGTGAGCCTGGCTGGAGATAGGGCCCAGGTGTTAGACCTGCAGTGGCTGGCCTTCGAGGGGTCAAAACAAACAAGTTTAAGCTGCTTCAAAGTAATCCGGTGGAGTCAAACTAGAACAGACCAACATGATCCTGTTTTCTACTAACGAGTTGGTTGGTTTGCAACCGGACAGGCAGGATACAATGCTATGGGTTGCACTTTCTCATCCTTCTCTGCTTATTTAGTATATTTAAAAGCATGTGGTCTGTTGGGGATAGGCTCTCAAAGCTTGCTTTCACAGGAAGTGCATCATTTTGGTCATCTTCAGGTAATCTGCAGGAACAGGATGAGACGCAGAATGAACACGTATCCTAGCTTTATTAAAAGCCAGGTCTGGGACAAAGTTCCAACTTTGTTGGTTCCATTTTTCTTCATTGCTGTTAGTCTACTTTGAAGCATCTTGGAGGAATGTTAGTAGGGCACTGACAGGGCAGTATGACATCTCTACACCTAAGATGTAAAGTGCTCCATTTACTTATTCTTCTGAATTCAGCAGCTGACTTAGATGTTACTAGACCTGCAGGTGAGGATGCTGTGGTATTGGTGACATACGTTTTATAGCTCACAGGATCTCAAGCTAGTTCAGACACTGCCACAATCTACCAAGTACTTCCAGGTGACTGCTGGGCTGCTTCTTTCAAAGAGATGATTTTTCAAGTCACTGGAGCCCAGGATTTAGTGCCTGGGCACAGAAAAACCCCATGCATGACTCAACGTAAGACTGCAGTACTGCAGAGTACGCTTCCTGGTGGGGCACAAGTCAGATTAATAAAATCCTGAGTTTGTACATGACATTGACTTTTCTTTTGAAAACCCGGTCCCTGATTAAAGGAAATTCTGAGGTGAGGGTAGGACAGTTTTAACGTGATCGGGAATACTGGAGAGTACGCCAGAAAACCAAGATCTTGTTAAAGTCTTACAATTACTTCAGTTTTTTTTTCACCTCCTTGATGTCCATTTAAAAAAAGCTTAAGCAGAATTTGAATCAAAGTCACAGTAATATTTATTGCGCCTGTAGACCCTAAACCCCATGAGCTCTGGCCACCTCTGTAAGCTCTTTTCTGGTGTTAGTTTGTTATGGTGACAGCACCAGCTCATTGTGAATTCGTTGAGTGCTTATGTGGATTTAATGGATTTTTGTTTATACTCAGGTGTGATTTAGTACCTGTGACTGGGCATCTTTTGGTTAATGCTGTTGCAGGGTTGCTGGTTTTGTTTCCAGCAAATTAATGCGAAGACCATTGTAATGTACTGAACAGTTTCAGTTGCCAGTTAAGTAATAGTAGCATGCACATCGCAGAGAGCTAGAGAGCAAGCTGCAGAAGTGCTTAGAGTCCTCTGTGTTTAGGCAGAAAGCATATTAACACATCTTACAAGACATTAGGTGCATCTATCCAGGTCCTGATCCAATTTCCAGAGGAACCAGTGGCAAAGCTCCCATTTATCTAAGTGGGAGCAATTTAATAATCTTTAGTATCTAGAGTTCATCTGAAAATGTCAAGAGGTGTTATGAAGCAAAACATAAGCTGCAGTGAGGAAGATGGAACAAAGCTTAACGTGAGGTTAACGTGCTACCATTAGCATAAAAATATTTGTTTTGAATTTCAACAATTCTACTGGAAGGTGCTTTCAAGACTGAAAGAGGAAGCCCTTTAAAGCAGGAAGAATAAGATTCTGCAAAACACATTTAGCAAGATGTAGAAATTTAATTACTCCTCTCCTGGAAGTTTGCACATAGTCCATAAATATTTGCTAAAAGCTCAAGGCAATTAAGACAGACAAATTTTATCATCTGTGCTTTGTAGGTACATAAATAGAAAACAGAGTAATTGACAAAATCACAGCCTGAGCCATCCAGTTGGCAACAGCCCTCTGCAGCTTGGACTCTCCATCTCCTACCCATGGAACTCTAGAGTAAACATTTTATAACAAAAGACACTTCTTTATTAAGATTATGTGCACTGTAATTAGCTACCACACATCCAAAATTTGAAACAGGGCCTAGTTTTTAAGCTTCCATAGCCAGGAAAGACACACAAAAAAAAAAAAATCAGCAAGAGAATGTCACAGACATGAGGATCATTCCACGGAAAAGCTGCTGTTTTCCCTTTGCTAAACAAACATTGGACTCACAAGCCTATACTTTGTCTTTTGATTAGATACTCATGCAATATGGAGGGAGCGGAAAAAACAAAAAATTGCATTTCAGTTTCTCACCGAATTAAGCTACTACCAGTAAGCATTCAGTTTTGCTGTAGTTTACAACCATCCCATTTTTAAGCACTGCAGAATGCTTTTTGAGAAGTGAAACAACTGCAAAGCATGACAAAGCCGTTTGTAGCTATCTCTACTACTATTTTCTAACACTGAAGTATACTAAAATGTTTGCTACATTCTTTTTAACCCCACTTCTGAAGCCATTGTTTCTTCCACAGTGTTCCCCAAACTTAACCATAATCAGAAATTCACTTTTGTTTCCTTCTGAAATGAGAAATACCAAGTGCCTACAGGACCTGAGTAGTATTTTGACTTCATCATGATGTTGCATGACATCTATTGTAGATTTTCACATTACAAAACAACTGTGTAAATTTTTTTTTTTATTCTTTATTAGAGAGGTAGAATGCCAAAGACCCAGAATTTCTTTAGCAGGTAATACAAATCTTTTACTGCTATAGTTGCCTGTTGCTCTTCCTACCGTTTTATTTTTGGCAGAGAGAAAGAGGTTGATTCTTTTGAAAGTGAATCACTGCTAGTCAGGCACATAAACCCTTGGGCTGTCTCCAGTCTGGTTTAAATTCAGCACCTTATTTTGATGGCAGAGACGAGGATGAGGCCCTTGGAGATTTTCCCAGCAGCAGGAGAGATGCGCAAGGACCTCACCCTTGATGTCAGCATCAATTCAAAGCCGTGTGCTCTTCTGCCAGGTCAAGGTGGTAACAGCTCAAACATGACCTTTCGCTAGATTACTTTGGAAGCCTGCAGAAACCCAAATGCTGCAGCCTCTACCTCTGTTTAAATGCATACTGTCTGGAAAAACAACTACTACAAAGCTGAATCCCATAAAGAAGGTATTTTCACTCCATTTCTTCCTCAGGGGTAGCAGAATGTGTCCACAAGCTTGTACAGAAGTCATTATTATTGGGCTTTTCCTTACTGAAAAAACAATAATCTATCGAGCATGGTTTTAAGTGAGAAAAAGAAACAGCAACAGAAAGATAAATAAAGATGTTACCCTATCAACAGCTGAACAACAAAGCTGTACTGAGCGCCTTGGAAGAGAGGGAACACAGAGACAATTCCATATGCTCACAATTGGCTTGTTCTGCTGCCTCCTCTTAGGCTTGAGGGTACAGGCCAAGAAAGCATTATGGAGAGCTTAACCTCCAGGTTTTCTGCCAAAGCATTAGCAGTTCCAAGGGAGCTTCAGAGGGAGCACCATACAATTTCTTACTAGGCATTTAGTGCACACAACCACTGCAACCAAATTTGGAACCTTGAGCATAATTTAGCAGTTAGACGATAAATTGCATTCCTTGCATGTTCTCCTCACTTTCTTGGTGCTACATGTATTTCAAAGGTCCCATCATGATATTTACATGCTAATACTGCACAAGTACATTCCTCTGATCTGCCATCAGAAATCATTTCTAAGCAGAGAGTGCCAACATAAAACGTAACAGGTATCATCTGGGTTTATCACACCTCCAGAAGAACACTATTCTTTGGTCCAACACTCGACAAAGCCATTAGCAAATGAACAGCTTGCAAAGCCTTTCCAACAAGCAACATTCCTGACCATGGTTTAAATCAGTAAGTTTTAGTTAACTGAGGGTGGACCTGCGCCCAAAACGGTGCTGGTACTAGAGCACAGATGTACACCTGCCATTCCCTGGGCTCCATCAGGGCTGCTGCACTGCAGGATGCCCAAATCCTGCCCCAAGCTCAGCTACGGGGCGCAAGAACATAGACACAGTACCTTCGCACAGACCTGTGTAGCCACCCTTGAAAGCACCAGAGCTCACTCACCACCACAAACTTTCCACCTCCTCTCCAGGCCTGTGAACCATCTCCTGTCCTTGCCATCAGCCGCATCTGACCATCATGTTTCCCTTGGAGAGAAAGCTAAAACATCGCTCACTCACCCATGGGCAAAAACGACTCCAGACTAGGCTGCCAGCCAATGCTCCTTTGCACCACAGAAGCTCAGAGCTCACTCACTGCCTGCTCCCCCATTTATAACCTTCCTCCCCTCCCTGCATCCCTGCAGCAGGGCCCAGTTGGCCCCACCCTGACGGGACAGGTGAGCATGGCCTCTCTCTGCAGCTGGCCTTCAGCATCAGCAAGCCCGATAATTACCACAGACTTTGCCTATTGCTGTCGGATGAGCTGCCATGGCCCCTCTGTGCATTTGTAGATGCTGCATGATCAAGTACCAAGTCCTTCTGCACCTTCCCGCTGCTTCAAAAGATAAAATGTTACAGCATAAAGTATAAATAACATTTATCCTATTTAAAATGTGACAGATCTCCTATGCTATGCTATTTTATTATATCTAAAGTGAATTTGCAGATGATGATATATATTTTCTACTGACCCTGCATGTTTTATCATTAAAATACTAGCACTCTGGTTACAATGCCTTCATAATATATTAATATGACTATCTCAGCTTCTAGAAAACCAGAATATAACCTTATGGTCTTTTGTGTGCTGTAATTTGTCTTTGGGTATTAAAAAGAAATATTATAGTTATATCAGATTATTAACAGAAAAAATGAGCGACAGCTCCTACAGTACCATTTAAACTTATCTGAAAGTCTTTGCCCTGTTGGAGGTGTTTGGTTCTCAGATAATCAGCTCACTTCCAGCTTCACAAAGTTAAGAGGTCTTCCCATTTGCTCCCGTTGCTGGTCTCAGAAGCTGCAGCCCAGCAGGAGGGCATGCCCTGGGTTGACAGACGCAGCCGGAGCTGACAGAGAAATAGTGTTCATCCCAAGCAATGATCTGACCTGTGAAGCTGCAGGACATGGTATTTTGTTTCCAGTGAAGCTCAGGTCCTTTGTTGAAATATCCTAAGGTGAAAACAAAAGCCAAATGATCTGTCGTGTTCTTTACTGGACTAATGCTAGTGCCTGCATTTTGTTCTAATACACAGAATATTGTCAAACCACATTATTAATAAACCTGAGGGAAAATTTTCCTCTGCCTGTATGTTCCAGCCCTTCAGCTCCCTGTGTGCCACACGGCGCTTTGTGGGCTGTGGTCTGTTGCTCATCTCAGTCTCTGCACTTCTCCCTCATGCCAAAGCCCCCACTGCTGCCCACTCACCGTTAGGTTCAGTTGAACTGCAGGAGCTGATATCTAGCACCCAGCGGGCTAGGACTGTGTTAGGGTGAGCTGGGTGCCAGTGAAACCTAGTCTGTGGACTGGGAGAATGTGGTCTTTCGACAACCTCCTCCTCTGTCTGAGCCTGCAGGACCTGGTGAGGGTTGCCTGCTCACTTCCAGCTGGGCTCAGGCACACCTCTCTCAGCCGTGGCGGGGGCTGCACCTTGGCATTGCCCTTTTCCCAATGTTAGTGTTCCATCTAGCACTAGTATTGATTATTTACTATGTGAGATCAAACATTTGAAATCTTGTAAGTTGCTTTTGCAATATGGTAAGTGACGGAGTCACTTTTATTTAGCTAGAGCTGGCAGCTGGGAACAGCAGAAGGCAATTTCTGTCTCAGGAATTTGAGCCCAGCACCAGTCACTGGTTTCCAGGGAGCCATTTCTGCCTAAAGAATCGAGTCTAATCAAGGACCGAGGCAAGGACCACAAGCTCCAGCTGCTTGCAGAGCCCATGTTCCCTCAAGCAGTGCCTCTGCACAGAGCCGCACAAACCTAAGATAACAGCACACAACATTTCTCTCTGAAGCTGAACAGAAAGACCAACACAAAAAGCGGTTTGTGTGCCTTGGTTTTCTGCTAACAACAGGACTTCCGTCTTCTGATACTCAAAATTAATGAATATACGTAAAGGTAGAATTAGTGGCTGTGGTTTACAGAACCCCTCATTTAAGACTCGGGTCAGATTGCCACTGTGTTTAGCGTAGGAAATAAACGAATGATGGTTTGCTGTGATTTAAATTAAGGGAGTGGGGCAGCTGATCCTAGGAAAGTTGGAAAAGTGCTGAGACACTGGATGTCCACTTATATATATGTCCGTTCAAATGTCCGTTACTATGTGAACAAAAAAATACCTTACATTGCATCTAAGGGCCCAATCTGAAAACAGTTTTTCCAATCTGTCACACACCATGAGACCTCTATTGCCATCTTAATTGGAAATTTATGGCACCCTGGCTGAATTGTTTGCTGTGACAGCCACAGTCTGCAGGTAAGAGGAAATGGATATGATGCTTGCCTGAAGTAATAGCTTTTGAAGATGTAGAAGATTAAGTGGATGTGCTAGGAGAAGGAATTCCCAGGTCTACTGTATACTGAGATATATTTTGAGGTGTTGGAATTGCATTCCATCCTTAGTCAGTTCAGATTAATTCTGAGATCTGGCTGCACCAGAAATCCATGGTCTTCATTCTTATTTCTGCCCTGGAAAGAGAAGTCTTTCATTTCACTCTTGCACGGCTGAAATGGTGAAAGCTGTTTCTCCATCTGTGCCTGTAAGCCACTAGCTTTTGATATAGATAAACTCAAGTTCTTTAACACTTTGAAGATCCAGCAGATTTCTAGAATTTTCTGCTTTTACTAATGCCACTAATCCAAACATCAGGATTCCAGATTTATCCCATTGCACCTTTATCAGTAGAAGAGTAGCTTCTGACCAGATGGTCTTAAATTTGTGCTCCTAAATATTACAGAACTTGCACTGTCAGGAAAAGAGGTTCTTTTGTCATTAGACCAATTTACATGGAAAAGAGTCAGTTACTTGATACATAAACCGTATCACTGGCCAGTTGAAAGAGCTCACATAGCCAACATATTAATCTAGTTTCAGATGCCACCAGGTAATTACACGATAACTCAGGTATTAAGCTACCTTTGTGATTTCAATTACCTACTTTTCATATGCCTGGAAAGTAACTATAAAGTTATCAGCAGAAAACTAATAAAGCAGAGGGTTCTATAAAAGTGGCATGTGAGTTATTGCAATTGCTCCAGGCAATGTAACCTACTTCTGCAGAGTCACAGACAGGAAAGGTTTACTCATTGTCTAAATTTTATATGCACAGAAGGAAAAGCAAAACACGAAAGCAATACTGCTTCCTCTCCAAACTCAGTTTTTCATTCTCCTCACCACCCAGCAACCAAAAAATCAAATTAGTTTCTTTTAAAGGAAAGGAGTCTTGATGGGACTATACTGTAAAGTGAAGGAGAAGGCTATTAACTAAAATTATATTGCAGCTTAGGGGAGAAAAGTAATGGTCTAAAGATGTAGTGAATCTCAGAAAACCAAAATGCAGCCATTTAAAATGGTATTTTTATATTTAATTGATCAGGAAAATGTGTTACTTTAGAGATAAGGCAAAAGTTACTACACTGAGAGATGGTTTCTAGCCACACTGTCATCTGGTTAAAAAGATGAAGGATCCAAGGGCTCTGCTTATTTATTAAAAGCATCTATTTTATTTCCAGAAGAAAAATTAAAAATCATTGCTTCGAAAAATGCGTGACAGCACTGGAAAGACAGAGTTACTTTAAGTCTGTGAAATGAGAGTTACTTTAATTCTGTGAAACGTCAGGGTCCTGACTCTGCCTGTTACTAGGCGTGACTGTCGGTCACACCAGCAGTCCTGCTACCTTCAGTGTAACTCCATTGGTGCCTGGGAGGTACTAACTGGAGTATGTCAGCTGTGTGGTTCACGTGTGCAGCTTTAGCTTGTCCAAACAAACCTGATCTAGCTGTGAAGTGGTAAAAAAACCAGCCCGAAGCCAGCAGATGAGCCCCCAGGTTCTCGCGGCCAAGGGGCACCACGCAGCACCTGAGCCGGACGGGTCGAAGGTCCACCAGGCATGTCTGTACGAGACGGCGCAGTCCTGGGTCACGGGCCTGGTGTGCCCTAAAGCAATGCAGGTGGGCCAACACTGTCACCCAACATCTGGCCTGAAGCGGCGAGTCTGACGCTGTGGCCTCCTGGCCTTTTCATAGCAGTGGCTGAAGCCTCCCCTGAAACAGCCCAAGCAGGGCCCGCGCTGGCTGTGCATGCACTGCTCCATCACAGGGGCAGAGGAGAGCAGGTTGGAGCGCCCGTCTCTCTGCGCAGGACCCATACGTTTTTGCTCTGGGAGTGCACTGCACACGTCAGCTTTTGGCAGCACTGGACTTGCTGCACCTCTGGCGTGGGGGTTATCTGGGACATCCCAGGTCGAGGCACACTGATCTTCACAAACTAACTTCTGGCTGTGCTTGGCTCAGATTCCTCACGAGGGCAAAACTCCTCTGAAGTCGTGTCTTTTCTTGAAATGACAAGGAGGAAACTCTGGGCAACTTCTGCTTCATAATTCTGCTGCTTTCTAGATCCCAGTACGCCAAGCACAGAGGGAAAGACGCAGAGGTACCTAACTGTCTTCAGATGTGCTTCATCTCCCCTGCCATTTCAGGAAACCTGGAGACAGAATACTATGAAAAGGATATTTGAGGACTGAGTTGCCTTTCTTTTCAACAACCTACTGCCTGCTTTTAATGTTTACTCAGCTTTTGGCTGTAAAAAATGCACATGGCTGAGAGTTTTCTCTTGGTCTGTTGTCACTGGCCCGAAGGAATTCCTCCAGGCCCCTTTGCCTTCCCTCCTGAGCTCCTCAGAGACCTGCTGTCCCTAGCAGCAGACCAAGGAGAAACAGCTTCAGTTAAAGCTCCTCTTGTAGCAACAAAACACCATTGATCAGCCGCGTTCTGTCAGTGCCAACAGCTTTTTGTAGCTGGCACATTTTCTAATGCCCAATTTCTCTTTTTATTGAGGTTTCAGGTATGCAATGTAAAGAAAACCTCCAGAGGGTTATTTTTCTTTATTTCATCCTTTGAGCTGAGTTTGAAAAAAAAAAACTGTTGCAGCAGAGCACCCCTGAAAAAAACAGCTCAGATCCATCTCAGGCCAAGCCTGGGAGGCCCTTTTCCTGCCCTTCAGATCTGTTGGTGAAGCAGAAGAAAATATGCCGGAAAACCAACTGAATAGCTAAAGGCTTGGCAGGGCGAGCAGAAACTGCTGAGCAATGCAACTACAGTGTCAAGGTAGTCAGTAGCAGTAGGAAAAAGGCAGTGGCACATCAGGACGTGTACCAGTGAAAACTGGTAATTGATCTGTTCTGCCAGGACAGAGTGAAACGCCATCCTTTGATGCTAGAGCTGCGGGCAAAGCATTAATGACTGAATTTTATAAACACTGTTTGCAGAATAATAATGCAATCTCTTTTCTCCACCGAGTGGATTTCTTATTTTCTTGAAAGGGTAAGCAACTCTATGCAGTCAGAATAAAATAAAAGTCACTCAGAAAAACACAGCAGATGCTAGCGTTGAACAAGGTATCTCTCACTTGGGCACGGGCAGGAGAAGTCCGTGATGTCCTTTGCTCCTGCATCAACACATGTGGCTGAAGGTCTCTGCGCACAGGTCAGCGAGCTGCCACCAGCTGGTTCAGAGCATTGGGCACACCGGCCCAGAGACATCCAGGCTGAGGATACATAGCTGGGTTAGTCCTCAGCTGCATCGGTGTGAATTCAGGAGGTTCCTTTAACTAAACTGGAGGCATTCTGGATTTATATCTATGTGCTTACTGGCAGGGCTTGGCCTGTGGCAGTGAAGGATCCTAAGCTTGCTTTCATCCTCATGGGATATTCACTTTAACAAAATACTCTATGCTTCATTTCTCAGTGTTGCAAAATAACTTAATGGATCATATACTTAGGGGAGCTTTTCCATTAATTTCTAGCTTGCATTCTCATTCTTTCACAACACCAAAATGTCAGTGGCTTTAGCCTTTTCAATATCTATTCCTCCAAGAGTACACAAGTTAAAAAGAAGGCAAACCCCAAGCTTTTATTTAGCTAAAGCCATCCACATATTACCTTTGAGCACAGAGGGAGAGTTATACAAAGACCCTTCCACTTACCTGTCCTCTAGGCAGGCTAAAATCCCCACTTATGCCTTGGTGATTGACATCTTTTTGTTTAGTATGACCCTGATTCTCTTCTTTCACACATTTATCAAGCATGAAGGTTTGCTATAGCTGACGTCAGTGGAATTTTATCAGCATAAAAGTAGATAAAAATGTAAGTAAAACTGACAGAAGAGGCAGCTTCTGAAAGCAAAAGAATGCGTCTGCTGTTACTGAAATGAGAGAAATGAAACTTATACTTGTCTATTTGCAGCTATATTCCTTTGAAGCATTACAAAACCCCATGAAAATCTCGATGTTAGAGACAGTATAATTACTTAGAGAGTTAACGTGCATAAACACATATAAAATGATTGTTTGCATTTTTCCTGCACAGCCTTTTTACTGTATTACTGTATAAATCAGACCTATTTTACTTCCACTTGCTAAGCCTTGTTCTCTTTTTAAAGCATCTCAGTGAACGAATACATATTTCCAGACCCTTACAGCCTTAAAGAACAAATTTACTTGTATTTTCACGGAAATGCCTTCAAGAAATTTTTCTACAAAGCTTATTATTTGAGATAGGACTGGGGGATTTAATGGCTCAGGATATGATTTCCAACCTGTGAGGTGCATGACAAATGTGAGCGCGAAAGGTCACGTCACAGAAGAATAGTGAGTCTTAACAGCAAAACTTGAAGCTCACTGGCTCTGTACAGTGGCAGCTGCGCTAATGACAGACACAGTTCTCTGAAGAACATAATCCTTTCTCTCACACTTCTGCTGGTACCCAAGAGCATACAGCCATCGTTGCATGGATGAGATAGCCACGAGTCATACCCATGCAGAAACTAGGAGAAAAATCAGCCTGATCATTGGAAGCATATGGATCCAACGAGGCTTGAATGCTGGGCTGAGCGGAGGGCTAAGGCACGCTCTTCTGGCAGCGAGTGACTGTGTTTCTCGGAAAGGGTGATCCTGCAAAATGTGGACTGGAAACTGCTATTTCCCTCATGCCAAATGCAAGCAAAGGCTAATTTATAGAGAGCAGGGCAAACCAGAGAGACTGGTTCAGGAGATGCTGCCTCAGTGTAGAGCTCTGAATTTAGCAGCCTCCCATGGAGAAAAATCACAGGCAGGTTAGGGACAAGTTGCATGGCAGAGAAGAGCGGTGTGCTTACATATCAGTTTCTTCTAATTGATTCGAGTTCTATTAGATAACAAAGCCCTGACCGTGCTGGATGTTGTGCCCCCAGAGAGCTGCTCTGCAGGAGCGCTGTGTCTTTTGTCTGCAGCTATGCCTCTGACTGCAGTCAGCACATGGGACTGATCCTGGCTTGGCAGGTGGGGAAGAGGTACCACCCCTCTCCCTGTAAAAGAGATGCTATGATAGTTTTTACTTGCTGCACTTAGACCAGTCATGGCTTTCTCGGCTGGCCCATACATATTTGCACTTAGTTATTTACCCAGCAGCCCTACAGATGGACATTTTGCTCTCAGAGACCATGAATGTTATGAGCATGAGCGGTGCTGGGGAGGAGGGACCCCAAGATATCCAAAAGCCATTAGCTCTACTTCCGAAATAGGAATTCAGTGAGAAAATGCGTTACAGCCCTTGGCCCTTGCCAATGACACAAAGGCTCCGGCTGTAATGTAGGTGTCTGTCCAATGGGCACTGGGCTAAGACCAACAAAATACAATTCATAGAGGCCACTGAACAGCTTCTGATGTTAATGACTTTCGATTACCACTGGCCTGAGCTGCATCTGTATTTTGTTAACACTGTGTACAGAGCGAGTAGAATTCCAGATGGAGTACAAAGTACCTTTTTTCTTGTTTTGCCCATAATTGCAAATGCTTAAATTGTACTTGTAGCTATTTTATGACTCAACATTGACCTGAAACTCTGTGCGTTTGCTGCAGTGGAACACTGCAATTTGTAGGGAGCGGAAAGATCATATGGAACTGGTCGATGATCTCTGTGATGCAAATAAAAATAGTACCATGAGCGTTCAAATAAATATTTCTTTCCATTTTGTCTTTGCATTTTTTTTGCTTCCCTAGGTCATTTGAAATGAAATTGTCCTTCACAGGTCAAGCTGGGATTGCTTTGCAGACAGCAAAAAGGCGGTGCTTTAAGATCATTAGAGCCCTAAAGATGTTAAAGCAGTCCAGATGATTTGCATTTCTGAGGGAGAGGCTTTTATTTCTGAACTGTTAACCTATTATTGACCTGAAAATGTACCTTTTTTTTCATGAAAATGCACATTCTCAGAATTAAAAAAAGTCATACTCCTAGCCATGATGTGCCAACCTCTCCATCAGCTCCCTGATGAGTTACCCACTGCACTTTGGGTGGAAGGGACGACGATGGAGGCAATGAGCACTTTGGGCTGTGGAGCGGCGCAGGGTCTCAGTCGATAATGCGGAGGGACAGGAGGTTGGAGACTCAGCGCCAGCTCAGGGACCAGATGCACCATCTGCTCTGCACCACCTTCCCTCATGGGAAGGCAGCCACTTCCGCTCTGGCAGCTCTGCAGCCCGGGAGCTTTTTTCAGCTTGCTGCTTGCTGCTGGCAGGCAAAACTGTGCGACCTTGTGAAGGCTTGAATCTGGAGTGGATGTTTTAACAAGGCTCCCTCATGTCCCCATCACACGGGAGACACGTTGCCTCTATACCTGAACCCCCTTCTCCACAGTCCCGTTGATTGGTGACACATGCTGCCACACCAGGGATGTGATGGGGACGGGATGCGTTCAGACCACAACCACTTTGAGAACTGCAGCTGTCAGATTCATAGAATTGTAGAATCATTAAGGCTGGAAAAGACCTCTCAGATCATCAAGTCAACCATCAACCCATCACCACCATGCCTGCTCAGCCATGTACCAAAGTGCCACATCTACACGTTTTTTGAACACCTCCAGGGATGGCGACTCCACCACCTCCCTGGGCAGCCTGTTCCAATGCCTCACCACTCTTTCAGTAAAGAAATTTGTCCTAATATCCAATCTAAATCTCCTCTGGCACAACTTGAGGCCATTTCCTCTTGTCCTATCGCTAGTTACTTGGGAGAAGAGACCAACACCTGCCTCACTACAACCTCCTTTCAGGTAGCTGCAGAGTGCGATAAGGTCCCCCCTCAGACTCCTCTTCTCCAGACTAAACAACCCCAGTTCGCTCAGCCATTCTTCATAGGACTTCTTCTCTAGACCCTTCACCAGCCTTGTTGCCCTTCTCTGGACAATGCTCCAGCACCTCAATGTCTGTCCTGTAGTGAGGGGCCCAAAACTGAACACAGTATTCGGGGCACCCTGCAGGGGTTTAGCCACTGCTGCTCTTTCTTGCTTCCGGATTACCTGTGCACTGAATTTTGCTCTTCTGCTTGGTCTCCTTTGGCCAAACAGGGATCCTTCTCCCCGGCACACTGGTGGCTGGAGCCAGGTGCTGCCCGGAGGAGCACTTCGCTTCCCGGGGATGCCTTTGGGTGCCTCTCGGCCTCAGCTCTCCAGTGCCACTGAGAGGGGCCGGGGTGATGGCCTTGTAGGGGGGGACTGCCTGTGAGGCTGCGGTCAGGCTCTGGGGATGAATGAGGATGTGTGAAAACAGTATGTGGCAAAAGTTAATGGAAAAGAGTGCCTTATTGCTTGCAGAGTCTTTATTACGTTTTCAAGGCATTTATGAACAAATAAAATGCATCTACGGCTGGGGAAAGGGCATTTACCCCACCTGCCATGTTCCCCTCCTCACCTTCGAGCAATCTTCTTACTTATTAGAATTTCAACACTGCTTTTCTTTGAAGTACAACCTGTATTTCAGTTGTTATTTTCCATTCAGGCTGTGGAAATAAAATTTATGACAGCGTTGATTTCTCAGATCTGCTTAGAGTCTTTGAAATTTGCATTAGATTATTCTAATCACTTAGCCTCGTTGCATATATTTACACAAGCACTTTTGATGTTTAAACAGACCAGGCTGTAAAGAGATGTGCAGGGGGAAATATATACCCCAAAGAAAAGGAACGCTCTTTTTTCTCAGACCACAGCTCAAGCTAGAAGTTTTCAGATAAAACAGTGGGTCAGTGCCTTCAGGACCTGAAGGGAATGACTGTAAGGCTGCAAAGGTAGAGGGACTGGCTCTGCCTTCAGCTGCAGCAGCCAGAGATGGAGCGAGGCTGAGGCCCTGCAAGTGAGAGGAAGGTGGTGAGGACTTGTCTTCTCTCACCCTTCATCGCCACTGTAGCCTGTGCTCCTGGCCATCCTGACAGAAGAAACTGTCCGGCCTGAACACATGATGTCTATAGCTACAGACACAAGTTTCTGGGGACTGAGAAGGAGTGGCTACCAAATCCCAGCTGTACTGAATTCAGTGGGAATAGTAAAATGTCCTTTTTTGGGGACAGCAAAAACCTGGGACTGTGGAGCAGTTATGCTAGCTCTGACCATTCCTGCAGGACCTGGGCTCCTGCAAGCAAGAGGCAGGAGATCTGGGAAGCATTGCAGCCTAAGTTAATTAATTTGGTCTCAGGGCCGGCTCTGTTAGATCCAGAATGAGAGGTGACAGTGGAGACAGAAGCAACACTTACATAGAAAATGTGATCAGGAAAAGGTGCAGAGGCAGGCCAGATGAAAGAGAAACATCTTTTGAGGACTGAAGAAGATTAGGAATCTTTCTGGAAGATGCAGGAAGTTGCCAGTTATCTCACATGGAGTTTAGCTTCACAAAGGCTAGGGATCATATTTCTATTTGCACGTTAGTATAGAAAGAATATTTGCAATTCTTGAAGTAGTGTAAAGGAGGAATATCCTGGATGACCCCGTTGTTAACTTGGTCTTACAATGAAATCTGGAGCAAATCATCCATTATCCAACATACTGCCCTGAAGACTGTAAAAGCCATGGTAAACTGTGTCAACACACTATTGATTTTGTAACTTGAGATGGTGAATTTTGTGGGTAAGGACCTTAAAAAAAAGGAGAAGCCTGTTCCAAGAACATACGCTTCCATAAACTCAATGACAGATGAGAGCAACTTTCTAACTCACACACTGAAACTGATCTACCCACTTAGACATGCAAATGTCATGTTTTGAAGAAGTCTAACATTTTGAAGTGTCACCAGTGAAAACAGCTTTCTCAAAGGCAAGTTGGATTTTTCAGCTCTCCTAAGCTTATAAACCATGTAGAGGCAAAGAAAAAAAACCAAAGAACAAAACTAAGATGTTCAGTTTTACAAGGATTCAGTGATACAAAGAGGTTTTTAAGGTAACATTTTCCACTTCATAACCTTTTCAATAGAAGATATTTCTACTAGCATAGCTCCTTCTCTACCTGGGGCTACCTAGAATGGGGCAGCCAGGGCCTCTTGCCTGGGCTGTCAGAGGAGCAGGCCCATGGCCAGTGCTGGGTGGGCAGCCACTAGACACGCTCCTAATGCCCTCTGGGGATGCGGCAGGAGGAACACCCCAGGACTTTCACTCTGGCAGACTGACTTTGTCCTTATTCCTAACTTGCAAGGTGTATCCCTAGCTGTACTGGTAATGAGATTCTGTGACCCTTGTGAGGCACAGTCAGGAGACAGAGAGGCTAATGGTCCTTCTTCACCTTAAAGGACATGAATTTGTGAAGCAGTCAGAAACCTCAAGAGATTTGTAAATTTTCTCCCCCAGAAAAGTATGACAAGACATAGACAGCGCATACTGTAGGAATCATGCTTTTTTCCTCTCAGAGGCAACCGATTTCAACAGGACCATTTTGACTTATGCCACCGGTACTGCTTCAGCTCCAGATCTAGAGGGAGCAGGAGAAATGCATTTTGACACCTATCCAACATTAGCAGAAATCTCTGATGGTGAACAGGTTCACAATACGTTAGAGCTAAAGCCTCTTCTTGTAGCCCTGCAAACCTAAACGCAATCTGGTACTGGTTCTACCCTGGAGTCTCATGGATGCCTAGAGCAGCCTTGCAGCTTCCTTGTGATAATAGATCAACTTTCCATTTGGACCACCATGATCTTACTCAGATATTCTAGGTGGTGCCCTCTCGTCTCCCACTAACAGGCATGCATGTAGCCTTGTTGTTGTGAAAATGAAGGTGAGGTGCGCTGAAGCTCATGTCTGACAGTAAAAGTGGGTTTCAAACATGTTCCTCATTCAAATCCAGAAAATCTGATTAAGAGCTGTGTGAATTTGTACTGCTGATTACTAGTGGAGGCTAACAGATTTCTGTACCTCGAGGAAGGTGATTGATTTTTTGTTTTCAACTTCTTATGGCCTAAAGGAGTCAGAAGACTGCTTCATGTTTATGTCTGATAGTGTACAAAAAGGCACAGAGAAATCACACCTCACCTTGCAACTTTATCATACTGTTATTCTTCTGGGAGATGTTACAGCTTTTTCTATGGTTAAAACCTACAAGTTGCTAAAATTGCTGCCGCTGTCGTATGCTACTCAGACATAAAACGTCTCTATAGTTCTCGCAACTGTGCTGTGAGGCCAATGGGTGTGAAAGACCTAACTAACTGTGAAGCTCTGGCTCTAGGTTACTTTCTGGGTTTGTCACAGAGAGGGTGAAAGAAACATTTATATTAGCAGTTCAAGTCTCACCAGGGTGTGTTAAAGCTAAGAATCATTTTCATGTTAAAGACCTGTGGTAATTAAGCTTTGAGTTCTAGTTCAATTTTTGTAAGCAAATTCATAAAACAATAAATATTTATGACTATGATTAAAGGATGTAATGATTAGGCAAGTGCCTTGAAACAACTTCTGAAGTTAGTTTTGCTCAACTTGCTTATTCCTAATAAGGACAAAGATGATGTCTATGCTAAGGAAGAGTGAATCGAGTGATTTTCTTGAGGAGTTTCCAAAAGCATTGATACCTTTTCATAAAATAACCTAAAATGATATAAAAATGAAACATATCAAAAGTGCATACTTCAGCATGCTTCTTCCCTGAGGATTTCTCAGTCTAGGAAAAAAAGGATGTTTTTTCCAATTGTCTTCAAAAGGTTTGCATGTCTGCCAGGTGGTTTGCATCTGACAGTCAAATACTACTGATGAGGACCATCAGTTCCTTCAAGGACTTGACACTGCATCCAATTTGTATTGCAAGTGACTGTAAAAGGAGATGACTGCAGCCAATATTTCATTAGATTTAGTCAAAACATCCCCTGACGAGGCAGGAGGGCATGCTGGGAATTGTTTGATGAGCCTGCTGGGAGAATGATTACATGGCCGGCAGTTTGTTCACTTCATTTTTTGTAGCACTTCCTTGGTGGTTTTTGTGTGGTTTGAGTGCTTGGCTTTTTGAATTAAAGAATCTTTACTGCCGCTGTCTCTTTAGCTAATTCCCAGATTATGCAGTCTCAGATGTGCATTCCAGAGCTGCTTCTGTATAACACAAGGTATTAGAAAACTAAAATACTTTCTTCAATATTCCCATTCTTACTTGAGATTAAATTTTCTGCTTCATAGCTGTGATTGAGTTACAGAGTTGCCTGTTCTGATTGCAATGCTTACATAGAATTTAGGCCCATTTGTGTTTTAATCCTGCTTCTTTGAGCAGGATAAATGTCAAAATTTGCAAATTCAATACCATATTTTTTGTTAACATTGCAAGTATAAATTTTGCATTTTTTTGTTTTATCTAGCAAGTTACAACTTAAAGTTTTAAGAGCAACTCAGGTAGCAGGGAACCGAAGATTTGTTAGAATTTTAATTTGTCTCAGCAGCTTTTGAAAAAATAAATGGGTATGAGCCCCTGGAAGACGGTATGTGAAAGTATTAGCAAAGTGTTAATTCTAGGTTGACAGGAAAATGGAAAGCTATGAAAGGAATCACACAAAAACTAGAAGCTGTGCTTATTCAGTGGACTACAAGGGGTCCATGATAGCTGTGGGTGCCTTTTATAAGGCAGGTAAGCAATTAAGAAAAAGGTAGTAATAGCAAACCAAATCCAGCAAACCATCCTGCCGAGAGCAGCCTGGCTGGTCCTCTCTAGACCAGTTCTTGGCTGCTGTTCCTGATAAAATAGACCAGCCTGGATATATCCTAAGCCAGCCTTAGTCTCCAGTTTTCTCTGGTGGGTGTAGCACACGTGCTTTTCAGCTCTCCAATATGAATGCGTATACACAGCCGTGTGTCTCCTGCTTTAAACACATTGAGATGAATACAAAGAAAGGAGGGGAAAAATAAGTAAAATGAGGTAAAAATTACCATATTGGAGCCTTTTGGTGCTGGATATACAGATAAAAATATATCACTTGTGAATCCAGTGAAATGAGAGTCTGCTTTTAGAGAGTTTACCACAATCTATCTTGTTTGTGCACTTGGGGACTTCAGAAGACTAACTTGATTGGAAAGGAGCTGGAAAAAAATGGATCATTGGCCAAATCTTAAAAAAGAAAACTTTCTTGCTGTGGAAAGAATACTAGCATTCTCACAAAGAAGGTTATATAGGAACAAGTAACATAAGTTTTAAAGCAAAACTCCCTTTGATGTGAATCCTGCACGAAGCACAACAAATATAGAAGGGCCTGTGGGATCCTGTTTTCTTCTGTGTGCACTTCCCAGTCCCTCTCTTTGCTAACAGCTCACTTGGGATGTGTCTTCTTCCCAGTGGCTGAACTAGGGCATCTTAGGAGGACAGCAGGGATACGAAGATTTCCTAAAAGACATGCTGGTGCTGTAACTAGTTTCTCAAAGAGGGAAATATTTCTGTTTCCTTTTCCCATCTTTTCTGTTTCTGCACCATATCTGCTTCACCTTGCAGTTACTCGCACAGCAGAAATGTAACTTGAATTACCAGCCAGAATCAGCCCCAGCAATCTGCTTCTGACAGAAGTTAGTACTGGAGAAAAATCTCAAGAAATTACCTTATGGACAATGAATAAATGATGGGTATATACAGTGAAAGTTTCTTTTCTTTGTTCAATTCATTAGAAATTGGGCTTAACTCTGTACCACGAGAATTTACATCCCTTTTAAGTGTTTAGTAAATTAGGTAATCCATATATTTTTGAATACTGAATATCTGTCAGAGGTCAATTATGTGCTTTGTGTTCCTCATAAGATTATTTTCTCTTACTTTTTTAACTCCTGATCTTTTGAGCTCCATTTTATTTCCCATTAAAAAGCCACTCTAGCTCAGGACTACATTATTTACAACTAAATTTAATTATCATTCTATCTAACATCTTTTATATTGAAGCAAGGTCACTGATCTTCAATTTACAGGGATATTAATTAAAAAAAAGACCCAAAGCACAACAAAAAGAACCTCTAAAATCCTTTTGTAAATAATAGCTAGCTGTAGCTAGACTGCAAATAAAGGGTGGATTTTTTTTTGTTCTTTTTTTTTTTTCTGTTTTTTGAAGGGGGGAGGTTAGTAAATTGGGCATTTCATCCTTAACTTTCCTCAGAATTTTTTTATTTGTCACTGTCCTATTTACCAGGTTCTTTTAGTATCTTGTGCTGATATACTCTAGCTAACTTTACCTCAGTCCTACTGCCTAAGAGTCAGCTTCAATTTCAAAGTTGATACCTTTTAACATGCTTTGGAACATGTTTTTAGAAAGTGGTGAACTTTATCTATATACAGAAATGTTTCTTCAAGTCAACCTTCCATATCTACTTTACTGGCTGTTGGATTTTCCACTTTGTTTTTAAGCTCACATAGTTATGAGTTATGCCCACTCCTCGTATACAGTTCGGTATTGTCAATACTTAGAAATAACGAATGATAGAATTTGCCCTGACAGAAGAAACGTGTCAGACCGAAACAGCTCACGTGCTCTGCACAACACACGGATACCAGACCTGCTTCCACAGCCCGATGCCGCAGGTGCCCCAAAGGTGGATGTGGGCTGTGCTTGGTAAGCGATGCTGAACAGACCAGAGACTCGGCTTGAAGCACTTGGCTCAGTGGCCTCTGTGCTCCCAGCTGGCGGGGAGGTGACCTTTAGCCAGCGGGCGCATTCTGGCCAGGGATGCTGGAAGCAGAGCCCAGACAGGACGCGGACAGCTTTGTTTTGTGCCAGCTGCCGCTGGGGTACGTGGGGCAGCAACTCGAGCTGAAGTTGGTAGCTCCGAGCAAGGTCTGTGTGGTACCCTGTGCTCCCCAAGAGAATGTCTATGGGCATCAGAAGGCAAAGCTGGCATGGAGAGGTAGGCTTTTCCTCAGCGGTTTTCAGGGACATACCTCTATCCATTCTCCAGAGGGTAACCGTGCCAGTATCTTTCTTTCACAAACTGAGCAGCAAACAAGTCTTTCTCAGCTGGGGGTGGAGAATGGCAAGCAGTGAAGCGTTCTCATCAGTGCCAGGTGGGCCAACGCCCTCATCACTGGGGAGACCCTTGTTTACTCCTCTTGTCTCTGCTACAGCAGGGCTCAAAGCCTGCACGTTCTCCTATGTTATCCCCGGCAGGCAAGTTTCTCCACTGAAAAACAAGAAAAAGAAAACAGAGTCAGAGTGAGAAGTCAAGGAAGGGAAATTTTCATGCCTAGGGATAAGGAGATACTATACTATGACTGTTTTTACTAATATAAAACTAATTGCAAAAACAGAGCAGGGAAAAAGAACCAGTGGTCCTCAGAGATCAGCCTCTAGCAGGCTGAGGAATGACATTCCCCTTTTTTTTTACTTTCTGACCAAACCCAGCTGAACAATGTTAGGAGGATGGTGTGAGTAAGCGTGTGCTGTTGGTTCCCATGCAGTGTTTCTCACACATTGAGGTCTGTAGGGTGCCCATATTCATAAGCATTCAAATGACCTAAAAATAAAAGAAGGAGAAATTGCTGTAGGAAAATGCCAGTTACCCACAGGCAATGACTGGAAGCCACTAAATCAAACTCATGACATACTGTAACCAGGCTACGTTTCACTTTGACAGGCAGCCTTTTTATTTTTCATTTTGGATTTCTTTTTTTTTTTATGATGTCGGTAAGGAAAAACTTATAATAGAAGCATTATTCCTCTTCATTTCAGTATGAATGAAGTCCTGAGTCTCTGTGAAGCCTCCAAAGAGCTATCTTTACGTGGTGGGCTACACCAGAAAGCTCTGATTTAGTTTCTTACATGATTAAACACTCAATTATATAAACAAAGCAACACAACCTCATTAAAAAGTATTAATAATGAAATTCCATTGTGGAAATTAATTCACATAGACAGAAAAATCAGATGTTATTGCCATCTAACAAAGATTTACACAGGCAAATTTTTGTCTTCTCTTAATAATATAAAAGATCACATTTTCTTTCTTACAAACATAATTTTGAAAACAATGGTGTAGAAATCGCTGCCTCATCCAGGATAAAGCAACACACTGCATCCAGGGAATGAAATATCTTCCATGTAGAAAAGAGAACTGTGTTTAGTCAAAGGTCAAATCAAAAGGAATGGGGTGGAAAGATTTCCTACTCGTCAGCAGGAAATATGTTTAATTCTTCCACGCCACTTCTCATCTTATCGGAGGTAATAAGCTCCATGCAATTCAGTGGCAGGCAAGTGGAGATTCTTTCTTCCAAACAGAAAATTCAGATAGGAAAAAAAAGAAATGGCATATGTTAAAAAAAAAAACCAAAAAAAACCCAATTAACAGTCTAATACCTCCACATTTAAGAGCAAAGATATTTACTGTTTCCTTTGAGGAGTTACAACTGTAGATCAAGTTATTTCAGACTGAAAATATTAGCAAATTTATTCTCAAATCATAAAGTTGCCAAAAGTCCTCCCTCATAAACTAAACTGTAAATCCACATTCTCTAGGTTGATATAAGTTGGGATGGGACTGGTTGTGCACTAAACTGCGAGCAAGGGACCATGCCCAAGTTCTGCCATTCAGATATAGCCTAGTTCTGTAACTGTCTTCTGTGAAAAACAACCACCCAGAAGATGTGAAGAAGGTGGTTTCAGGTGAAGTGAACTGTGAAGTGCTGTTTTGGTTTCGGCTGCCGCCGGCAACAAAAGCGCCACGCGGCCGCCCCTCCCCCCGCCGGCGTGCGG
>Ga0065711_1000468_pt1 | contig 65755 bp, 28 predicted proteins | sample Hoacrofraction12_FD_59098 | JGI IMG/M metagenome (GOLD analysis project Ga0065711, IMG submission 59098) | Hoatzin crop microbial communities from Cojedes, Venezuela - Epithelial fraction 12 v2 (version 2) | ecosystem: Host-associated > Birds > Digestive system > Esophagus > Crop | place... | reverse complement strand
TCTTGGCAGCCAGGGCACACTGCTGGCTCATGGTTAACCTGTCATCCACCAGGACACCCAGGTCCCTCTCCACAGAGCTGCTCTCCAGCAGGTCCGCCCCAAGCCTGTACTGATGCATGGGGTTGTTCCTCCCCAGGTGTAGGACCCTGCATTTGCCCTTGTTTCAACAAGGTTCACCTCATCAGGTTCCTCTCTGCCCCACTTTCCAGCCTGTCCAGGTCACGCTGAATGGCAGCACAGCCTTCTGGTGTATCTAGCACTCCTCCCAGCTTGGTGTCATCAGCAAACTTGCTGAGGGTACCTTCTAACTCTTCATCCAGGTCGTTGATGAAGAAGTTAAAGCTTTGTAAAGCTCCTGGCATTACTCATAGGGCTTAAATCATCATTTCAACGTTTCTCTACAAATACTGTGTTAGACTGCACTTGCTTATATCACCAAACAAAACTTGTGTCTACCTTGTCTATGTTCTTTCAGCCTAATTCTCAGCTGAATTATACACAGTGTAAGTCAGGAACAATTCCATTGCAGACCAAGGAGTTGTAATGAAACCAACATCAGTGCCTAACGATTCACATCATTGAGCTGTCACGCTGTATCAGTTTCTGCTTCTTCGCCTTTGAAAGTCCAGAAAAGGTAGCAAACTCTCTAGACCTAATTTTCCCCATAAATTAGAATTAAATAAATCACAAATATCACTACCACAATCACCATCAGCATGTGCAAGAATCAATGGACTCCTCCTCTAAACTCCAGTCTGAAAACTCAGGAGTTATTTTTAAGGCAAAACACCCAATTAATTCTGATTTCACTCTTATCAGCAGTCTACCAGTTAAAAAGAAAAGGAAGGCCACAGATCAGCTATAGTGATGAAATCGGGGAAAGCTTTTAAAAAACACTGTCTTCCAATGAACTTAGACATCCAAGTCCCATCAAAATAGCTAACCATTTAGAGTCATAGATGGTTTTGCAAATCCACTGCATTCAGCTAGACATGAGTTTATGAATTTTGCATGCTTTGTATTCAATTTCAGCAGTCAGTGCTGCAGTGCTGATGGACTCAGGACAGAGACCCTTTGCTGAAACCGGGCTCATTATTTTGCAAGAACAAATACTTATAGAGCTGCCAGTAAGCAAGGTACCATAACTTCATTTAGATGGACACTATTTATCTTGTTCGAAATTTCATAGAAAGCTATGAAACATTAAGGTGCCAAAATGCTTCCTGCATCAAACCAAGGTTTTGAGAGCAAGACATTAAAACATAACTGACAGTCAAAAGGTTGCAAATGAGCTCAGTGAAAGCTGGCAATCATGTTTTCATTTTCTTATAGCACTGTCCACACTTTCTGGTATCAGCCTCATCAAATATCTGCCACAGTGAGGCCTGCTGTTACTCTTGGGCAATGGCAGCGAGCTCTGTTATTAAAAAACTGTGGGCAATGCAGCTGTGTTTTGGTGCTAGCACGTTCCCAATTCATTTTTCTCCTGCAGTACACAAACCAATATTAAGTAACATTCCACTAGAGCAGAGCACTGCATTAATTCAGTATTGTGTTGCTAAATCACACCCAGAGAGGATACATTTACTACATTTTGATCCAGGAGGGCAGAACAATCAGCAAATGGATTTCCATGGAAAATCCTTGCCATCCTTCAATGAAGTTGAGCACTGTGATACACAATGAGTTCAGAAATCCACATAAGAAGGGAAGCGAGGACAAGTATAGTGAGGAGTGGGAAGAGTAAATGGGCTTTCAGAGCCAGTGCCCGTTTAAAATAGAAATGGTGTTGTTAGTTTTAATCTTTGACAATTACCTTTGTTCTTGCAACTAAAAGAATGAGTGTATGGCTCTCTGCTAATTAGACTGAAGTGTATTTTCAGGAAAAGTGTGTAATGAAAAAAAATCTCTTAATTGTATTGGCATGAAAGTGGTGATGATTCTGAATATTAATTCCAAATTATTACACATTATGGTCTACTAACCTTTCCCATTGCACTGTTTCCCAGGATATCAAATCCATAAAGTAACTGTGTAAGAATTGGGAGTGGACTATTCAAGGATTTCCTGTTGTTTCACAATTTTCTGATAGACTTAACAGTCTAAGGGTAGAAATACCATCTCAGGCTGACAACATATGCAGTCACCGTGATCACAACACCTGACAGATCTGGCCATCTGAATTAATCTTTGGCCTGGAAATGTCAATATTTGACTCTTCTCTATTTTTCATCTTAGTCACCTGGGTCACATGGGAGATCAGAAACATTAGAATCTCAAACTTGTTCTGATATCAGCTTCGCTTTTAATCATGAAAATTTCACTATTTAGATTTGAAGCTGCACCTAATTGGAGCCACCTTGCTGAAAGCATAGGGTCCAGTGAAATAAATTTTTGTGAAAATAACTGGGCTAAATTCAGTATTGCTATAAATGAGGATAGCAACCGAGTGGAAAATAGGTGTGAGATGGGTAGTCTTGAGGTGATTTCACACTCAGAGGGCAAAGAGGTAGAAGAGATGAGCTACACCTGTGCATTTTTGGGCGCTCTGTTTGTGACCAAATTCCCTGTTCGCATCACCTGTCCACAGGGAAAACTGCACAGTTCAGAGCTTGAGTTTCATTCCCCACCTAAGATACTTATTTTGCATGCACATATTAAATGCAAAATCAGTTCTAGTCACAACACCCTTCTATTGCATTTGGTTTTGAACAACTCAGACCTAATTAACAGCTCAAACTACTATTTAAATCACCACTCCACAGGCTCAACACTTGTTTTCTCTTACTTTCAGAGCTAAATTTTGCTCCACTGAAAACTTTTAAGGTACATACTGATGGAGTTATCCTATGAAGACAATGTATAGACTTATTTCACATTTCATAAAATGTCTAAAGAGCAAAGGACTCTGAAATCAACTTAGATGATGAACCACATACAAATAAAGAAAACATACTATTTCTAAGGAAATGACTGTAGCAAGACAGAAGCAAATGAGGATAAACTCGAATGTACTTTCCCCCTAGGCCATACAGGAGAGAAAAAAAAAGATGTCAGCTAAATGTCATATTTCAGTATCATTCCTTTTTAACACATTTTATATTCTGTTTTCTCTGTTACATCTTACAGTAAATACACTTGATTTTAGCTAACCTTAACTGGAGATTATATTTAATAAAGAGTGAGAGGAGCAGGAAGTACTGCTTTTTTTTTCTTTCTTAATTTTTCTTTTTTTTGTGCCATGGTCTCACCTAAGGCATGTGATCAGTTTATTTTTATATGACTATCTGTATCATGCTAATGGAAATGGATTTAGTTGTGGTCTCTGCTCCTAAAGGTATTGTTTATCACACCAATACTAAGCCTGCAACATGACCTCCCCCAGAACTGGCCACATCTCACAAGAAACAAAGCAAGCCAGAATAAGGAGGGAACTTTCTGGTATGGTCAAACTCCAAGCAAACTTTTCTAATCATTCACATGTAAACGATTTGTGAGAGTGCTGAGTAACAGGGCATGAGCTCACATGGACTGCTTCCCTCCCTGGAGCACAAGCCCAAGGGTCTCTTCTCCACACTTGTCATCCCTTCTCACAAAATCTTCGGAAAGCAAACATCTTTAAAAGCTAACAGTAATTAAATTCCTTTCCACCAAATACCAAACCTTTCATCATAGTGAATTGGAAATGGACTGACAAACCTAAGCCCAGGTTTGCTTTTACAGTTATGGTGAAATTCATGTAGAGAAGATTACGCTTATGCATTTACTAGGGATTACCAAAACTTCTGTGTAAACTATTGTGAATGATCAGAAAAAAGACTTTGTACTGAACTTCCTGAAGACCCTTAAGAAAAATACACATTACAATAGTAAAAGTGGCTTCAATCCATTATATATTTCCAGCTGAACACAGTAAGATTCCTGAAACACATATTCCCTGGTACTATATTACAATATTGTGACTAAAACCAACATCTTACGCTATGTTCTTGTTATGCTACCTTCACAACTACCTGAGCTATTGTATAGCTCAGTTGTTTGAATTACTTCTTCAAACTGATGTCTTAAACGTGGTGGTATTAGGCAATAACAATGTGAGATGCAAGTCTTCTCTGCATGTAAAGTGGTTTTAGTGGCAGGTCATTTTCCATGTTTCTTCAGCTTTGCATTTTATAAAAGGAGAAAACACTTATCACACTATCAAGGCAAATAATGCATGCCACATTAGTTTTCCTCTGTTGCAACTGGTTAGATGTGCTGCAGCACCCCTTCAAGCAGCTAGGCACAAAGAGACACGTCAAAACAGTGACTCCTTCTTCAGGCTTGGCTTTTAGGATTTACTTTGACATGGAAAACTACCAGTCTGTACACTGTAGAAGAAACGAATTCACAAGGCTGACACTTCAGGTATATTAAAAAGGAAGGTGCAATTCTAACTTTTTTGATCAGTCAGCATTGTTTCTCTAATGTATAGCTTCAATACACAAGTCCTAAAGATGGTCTAGCATTGTTAACTTGTTCTTGTGATATCAATCCAGGATGGACTTCCTTTTCTCCTAAGCAGCATACAATGGAACTGCTTGCCAAATAAATGTAAAACAAGCAAGATGAAATTCTGTTAAAAGTCTGGGTTTTTTTAGATTATGTAACACCAGAGAAGCATTTGTCTTTCTACATAATAATCAAAAGAAAGAGTTCTGAGAAAATCCATCCATAGATACTATCTTCCTTGTGATCTGCAAGCTTACTATTACATGTAATCTATCTATCGTACATGTATTGTACGATACATGCTCTTTGGAACATGTTGTTGAAAACAATTGTTTGAACCTCCCAAGACTTTATTCTTCTGTCTTTCAGATTGCAAGTAAGCCACACAGCTACAATCTGTAAGCACCTGACACAGGAAAATAGCTCCACTGAAAACTAAGCAAATACTTGGTGCTTATGAGGAAGAAATATGCTGAATGCCTAAATCTCACTCACATCTTTCTTATGAATCTCACCTAAAATGTTTTGGTAGCTCAAGGTAGCTCATAATTGCATTATGACAATGCAATTAAACTAACACTAGTAGGGATACTACTAGTTCACACCAAGCAGAGCAAAAGGAGGATTGGGTCGATGATACATACGTGGGTTTCACATCAAGTTGTTTTCCACACAGCTACATTTCCACACATTCACCTAAATTCTACAGACTCCAAACTTAGAAAATCTATCAGTCCTCAATAATGTGCAAAGTTAAAAACCTAAAGAATTGAGTTTATCAATGGACAAATATCTCAAAGCTATCATTTCTTGTCCTGCTAGAGATGTGTAGGAGAATCAGATTGCTTGTTAAATATGCTCACCTGCCACATCAACACTCAGCAAATATAGCTTTCAAAGAAGAACAAACAACAATAAAAATCACAACGTGGTATTCAAAATACAAATCTAGAAGGAAGGGTTTTCTCCTTCCACTCACAGATCCCTTACTGCTACCTACTGTAAACAGGCCAAAGGAATTATCTATAAACATTAGGAAGTCCAGCCAAACTGATGCGTGGTCTCTAGGGTGTTCTTGAATGAGCCCATGACACAGATTATGTAAAAAAATTGTATGTGTTCTGTGAATGGTTAAATTCCAAAGTTATGGTGAAATTTGTTTAATTATGACTGGAAGCACTTCATGTTATGTTTTAGAACGTAACTCACAGAAGAAATCTAAAAAAAAAGAAAAGCCAAATGAGCAGAAAAATGACAAATGATGAACTCATAGTATGCATATTCATGCAATTTTTTCTTTCTTTTTACAATACATACCTTGTACTGAGCTAGCATATGGGTAATTATCATCCCAGACAAAGAAACAGGATGCAGGGGAGCAAAAGTCCAAGCTCAAAAGCCACAGTCTTCTGCACACTAAACTCTGTTGCTATAAATGTATAATTTTTGTTAATCAATGATCAGAACCTCTACTTTTTTTTTTACTTTTTCTTCTTTTCCTATGTTACCTTTGAGATAGCCATAAAATGCTAGTATTTGGATCCATTGGGATTACTGGAGAGTTTTGTTTACACAGTCAATTTCATATTTTTACTGTTAGCAGCTTGCCAGTTCAGTTGATGCAAACAACACAGACTAAAGACAGAATGGAAAACTGAAGAAATTAAATCAAGGTAATCAAACACTAACCTGTACATAGAACTATGACATACTGAGAGTTTGACTGAACAAGAACAATAGCAATAGTCAGCTTCTAGCAGCCAGCTTATTGTTCAGTGCTTGTGCATAAAAATTAATGCCCAAAAGCCTTCCAAATACATGGAAGAGAAAATTAAAGACAAGCCTGACATTTAAATCCCAATGGTATCTAAGTGAAATGTATCATCCTGAAATCTGACTCACGTCCTTCTGATTTGAAGAACATTACTTTCAATATGTTAAAGCACACTAGTATAACTAATACAAAGTTTGCCAGACAAAATACAATACTGGAATCATATCATTGTCATTTTGTCAAGCAGCAGTAGTTTTGGGGGATTCTGGAAGAGAAAAGATAACTCTGGCAAGCTGCATTCACCCTCATGGCCAAAAGCAACAACTTTTAAACAATCTGTGGTCTCAAATTTTGTTCCCTCATTCCCTTTGCCAATTGATGCTTTGAATTATTCTAAGTCTGCTAGTCTTTGACAAACTGCGGTTCAATGCTGTTTTTTCTTAATCGAGTAGATGGAGGCAATGCGAGTGTCTTCATTCGATTCCTTTACAACAAGGAAATTCTGAACAAAACCTCCTAATGAAGTTTTGTACTGAGTCTTTATTGGCATTATTCATGGGGACCATCTGCCCAAACAGTATCATATTCTGTACTGAAGTCATCTAATTACGGTCTTCAAGGAGTAGCACGCTCCTCTGGGCATGGTAGTCAGTCCACATTTTGACACCATCAATTTCTTTTACACCACTGGCTAATTAGCAGTAATGCTGTGCTTGGATGCATCACAGTCTCCCTCTTCTGGCACTTGTTTAAAATAAGTATTTAAACGCTTTCCCTGTGGCTTCTCCCCATCCATGAACTGCATTAAACTTTTGCTTTCTGTTTTTGTTTAGTAAACATAAACCCATTTGAGGCTAGGTGCTGTGCATTTGTATTTATTACTACGTCTTTAATATACCCCAAAACCATTTATAAGTGGAAGTGAGTGTACAACTGTGGACCATCTTTATGAAAATAAAGGCCCCAAACCAGTACAGAAATTTCCAGTCAAGAAAATGAAAAGGAGGAAAGCTTTTTTTGCCACATATCAGGGACTGAACAGCAAGAATCTCAATAAAATTACTAAAAAATTTAACCAAACTGTGAACATATATTACTGCAAAGCTGTCATCATGGACAAGAACTCTAATGCTCTCCTTGGTATCACAGGCGAAAACCATTTCTCTGCCCTTGAATCCACGAGTCTGTACAGGGTTATTTCTTCAGTCTGGTGCTGCCTCTCGTCTTTCCCTACAATTCTGCAATATGATTACATTTTCTCTTTCAGTCAAGTTACTAAGCAATTTATATTTTGAAAATCTGCTCCATACATTCTTGTATTACTAAGAATTAATTCCAACATTCCGATGTAGCTTTGCTTGTAATCTATTGAATTATTCTTATTGTTTCCAGATGAAAGAGTGGCAGACTTTATTCTTTTTACATTTAAAAAACATCCAGGCTATTTCTTACAAAGACAGTAAACTGCCAGTTGAAGGCTGATTTGTTTGTTTGTTCAGCTAGGAGATAGAAACCATACAGATTTCCCACCCTGCTCTGCTTACAAACTCCGGCTCAGAAGTCCATTATCCAAGAGAATGTGCTTTGGCCTTTCCACTGAGATGCTCAGCACAGACACCAAGTAACTGCATTGGTGACAGTATTTTGTAAAAGTAAGGCAAAGGCCAAGAGCTAAATTAAATTTTAGCTGCCACATTTCTGTCTCTGCTGACACGGGCTAATCTGAATGGCTAATCTAGACAGACGGCTCTGCAGACAGGAACCACCCAGTTTCCATGTAACAAAGAATTTCTATACAAATCTACTTAACATGCAGTAAATCACCGAGGTATTTATTTACTGTTTGTACAACAGCACTCATTTTCCTTCTAGTTCATTTGTGCAAGGAAAATAAATACCTTGCAATGCAGACACTACTCTCCTACAATTGTGTACAAGGATGGCTTGAACGCAGAACAGCCTTGGGTGTTATCCCTTGGGTAATGCACAGCCACTTTCTATTAAAAGGAAGGAGTTAGCTTCTCAAAAAGCAGGAATAGCTCCCACATTTGGTGGACTACATCCTCCTGGTGATATACATGCTATTCTAGTAATCATTTGTCCACCCCCATCTCTGCTGCTGTCAGTGCTGATGATGAGTGCCCAGCACTATGTTGTATGGCTTAGCTAGTACAGAGATTTGAGCTGCTGCTGCCCATCATCTGTTCCTTCTCCTCCTACGAACTTGAAGTGAAGGAGAAAAAGAAACTTCCTGCCAGCATCCATTTTCAGACTTCAGAGGAATGAAATCTGAAAATATCCAAAGCAGATATGATGTTTCTTTCTGCCCCACCCTTTGTCTTCTGTGTCATCTGATCTTAGAAGATTTCCTTTCTGCCACAGCTGGGACCTATTCAGACCTCTCTGGTACTCGGGAGAGGAGAAGGGGAATAAATACATAGTTTCATAAAATGATCTTCCCCTTCTACCCACAAGCTCTATGGCAAGCACTGTCTTAGCGCAAATATTTTTGTAAGACACAATGGAATTTGGAGAAAGTATATTGCCTTAAACCCTGGGGGCCATATCCGTTCCAGTGCTGAAAGGTCAACACAGCAGCACTAGTTCAAGATGTACAAACAACGCAGGCTACTTATATAATGAACTCTATCTCTTCTGACCTTCAAATGCGAACGTAGGCTGTACAGTCATACCAATAAAATCCTCTAGAACTTCAACTATGAAGTTACTGCCTTAACTGGATGTTGTCTTGGACTCATATCCAAGGAGGGGGGGTAGGGAGGGGGGGAGGGAGAAATCGCCTCCTTTCCTACAGTTCCTTGCATATGGTTCCCTGATGGTTGTGTCAATGTTACCCAGAAAGTATCAGCATCTGTAACAGATAATCATCTAAGCACTCCTGAAGAAAGAACGTCAATGCATGAACTATGAGTAGCCCACAAGTCCATGGCCAGAAGGCACATGTAAACCTCTGGCCTTAGTGTTTCCATGGGGGCTCAAGAGAACCGTGCTGCAGACTGCTGGATGTATGGCTTATGGCACTGAACCTAAATAGTATCCAATTCCAGACACTGGAGGATATCGAACCTCTCTTCCCTATAGCCTCTGAAAAGCTCCTGGGTCTGACGCCACCAAAGCAAACATTTTTTTCAGGAAACAGACTCTCTAGTCTTATCTTTTGGCATTCTTGTAAGAAAGAGGATGTAAAGTAGTGTATAACTTGGTGCTCTCCTACTGTATGCATTCCTATATACAGAAGTACTGTAACAAATGCAGAGCAAACATGACACAAGACGACCTCCTCAGCTATGTATACAGAATATTATGACAAATCCATACATATACGTATATGAACAGGACCCAGTTTAATGAGATGAGACATCAATAAAAAGGATAAAATTCTATCTGCATTCAATATTATGTTATATATGTATTAGAATTGTGAAAGGTTTTTTTCATACTCCAAGTTTTGCAGAGGTTACTGGAAACTATCTTATTATTCAGACAACTTCTGACCCAGGTCAGGAACTTCTTCATCTTCAAATGAAAAATATCTTCAGCTAATGTTGAAAGTTTCTATGCAATTCTTTTACTTCTAAAAATAGGAGAAATGTAATAATGGCACTGCTACACAAGAGCAATAATTATAAAAAAAAAAAAAAGAGTGCAGATATGCTAATCTTTTAGCCTGTCTGATGGAATGAGAAGAACTCCATTACTGGCATTAGATCCACAAATTAGAATAAAATTAATCAACGCTTGAGCTGAAAAAAGGAGACCATTGTTTTCAATAAGTTATAAAAATAAAATAAAAATGAAAAAAAAAGGCTTAAAACTAAAGTTGTGTGAAATCAGCACTAAGGCTAAAAGGTAAAATGACAACATTTTCTTGTCAGAAAAATTTTAATATAATATTTTCCTCTATTTTTCTATTATTTTAAAAATATAAAAGAAGGGGGAAGTGATAAAAACAACAGATGACAGATGTCTTCTGCCACGTGTCAAGTCAACTTAAATCTATGCTCTAAAATATACTTCAGTCTTGAATACTGACGGCTAAATAGTGACCTGCTGTCATACACATCTCTAGAACAATCATGCCTGAGACATTCTGACAAAACTACTTCCCACATACATGTGCCATCTGAACATATTTGCACCAGTTCAGACTCTGTTGCTAGAACTAAGATCAACAGTATTATAAAAACTGGAAACATCTGCTTAGAAAACATCATCAAGTCCTGTGAAATCAGATGTTGTTCCTCAGCAGTAATTTGACAGTCAGCATCAAATATTTTTAGCTGAGGCCATCTTCAAAATCACAGCTAATACAGCATTTTAGGCATGTATAAGCGTGCACAGAAATGTAAATAAGAAACTATGCTCAAATCATTAAGAGTATTAAAGAATGCCAAATAGCTTTAAAATTTGAACACCCTCAAGTTCTCTGATAGCTTGTCTATTCCTTACAAGTTCACCTTCATTTTTGCATTTGTTTTATTGAAGCCCTGCACTGTTTTGCTCAAAGCTTAAGACAAATAAATATACAAAAGTTGAAATAAACAATGAAATATGCAAGGCCTGGGAGCAATGTTTCACAACAGGCAATTATTATACCACTGAAAGCTATTTTGTTAAATTTTGTTATACAGTAGAGGCGGAGAAGAGGGCTTTACGAAGAACACGCTCCTGGCTAGCCATATTTGCCTTGGTTGTAATCTCTTATACGGGTATAAATGAGACTCACTACCAAAATCTCTCATGAAGGTGCCATAACAAATAATGCTCACAATTCCACAATGGGATATTTCACTCTGTGGAAATCTTACTCTGCTTGCATGAAGTTCTCGCTGTTTCTGATGTTTAAGCATCAAAAAAATCTGATTTTCTAGAACACTCACAGAAGAGAAAAAAAGAAAAAAAGAGAAAGCACAAAACACTTCATAAAGAACCACAGCCAAATGTTTTGTGAATACTGATTTTTGGTTTTTATGTTTTCAGAAAACTATCTGTAGCAGGGTTGTACATCTTACACTTCAGCTCCCTTAAAAATTATCTTCTAAAGGGGATGTTCTCTACTTCTTTTCATAGGTCTTAATGCAAAAACAAAAAAACACTTTTTGTTACCAAGAAATCTGTAAAAATTGCTAAAAGGTGTGCAGATTTCCTGCATACAATGGGCTAAAGACAGACTAACTCCAGGAGTAATGCAAATGAAATTTAAAAAAATATCCAAGGGGTTAATCTGGTGAATAAAAAGTCAGAAGGATAATACATTACTACCATCACTAATGTTAGAGCATATTACCAATGATAGGGCATAATACGGTGCTACATTAGTTAAAAGTATTGTGGGTTAAGAACTAAAACCCAGTAATTCTTAGCATTAGGTTAAAAAATAATAATTCGCATTTAAAAATCACATTTGTCAAGGCTTCCTTTTCTTTCAGCCTCTCCATTTCTGAACTATTAGGTGCTGCAGCTTTTTCCCCAAGCAATTGTATTAGAGAGAACTAGTATGCACTCTCCTTATCTTATAACTCTGCCGAGCCTCCTGTGTGATTTAATTCCACTGCCAGTTCCAAAAGAGTCTTAACAGACTCACAAGACGACTCTGACTCTGCTTGCGGAATGGGTAAGTCAGAACAGACTAGGGAATCCCAAACCCCAAATATAGATTAGCAGACAGGAGATTAGCAAATTCAGACAGGCACTAGTCTCTAAACTGGATTAAAAATACACATACTAGCATGCAAAAATGGAGCCAGAAAGAGCCTTCTGTACAAGCCCCAGCAATTCTGATACTAACAAATTCCATATTATTACTCTGAAATCCTCAGTAAATGTCTGTGTATCAACCCGTGAGTTTTTCCAAACTGATGCTTCATAAAAATCACAATTTGAGTTGCGCAATTTAACAGTGTCAAAAGAGGGTGGTAAAAATCCCACTGGCCTGCCTACTGGCACCCTTAAATTTCTCTCAGTGTTTATACGCCAGCTTTTTCCCATGATCCCAACACAAGAAGGAGGTTCCGAGTGTGCCCTAATGCATAAGGGAACCTGGGTAGGACAACTGTGCACAGAACAGCAGCAAACCATTCCTCTTCTCACAGTCAAGGAGGAAAAGGACAGGGAGACTCCTCCCTCCATTGCTCCATTCCTAGGAGACATGGCAGATCCACAATACCAGAAAATAAACCCCAAAACATTCCTTAAAGTCAAAAGGCCTTCCTTATCTGACGGTTTCACCAGAGACAGGACTCCTGCATCAGTTACAAATCTTGAGCTCCTACTGCCAAACTTAATTTGTCTGTTTTGTATGAAATGTATAAATGATACAGTAACAGTTACTGAAACAGCTGTGAATGAATCACCAGCTACAGTAAACACCATTTAGAAAGCCCTGATCAAAACATCTTGGTAATACTGCAAGTTTTGGGAACTGCAAACACAGAACTAGACTATCCCTAGACTCGCACAATCTGCTGCTCTCTGGATCCTTCAAACGCATCCAGAAAAGCAAGAAAGGAGGGGCAAGACAGATAAAGTGGCAGGGAAAGCAGCTCCTTTCCTTTACCTCCATTTTTCCCTGTTATACAACTCTCTTGTAGCATGAAATTGGAAAGTGATAGCAGATATGTAACCTCTCCTCAAGCTTCTCATATGCAGTCTGGCTTCTCAAAAAGCCTTGCCATCTCACTGTGTGCATGGCATAAAACACTGGCCACTTCCCCCAGTTTTTTGAAGAACAGCCAACAGTTCCTTATGAAAACAAGAGGTGAGATAACATGCACAAACCAACTGTGGACATGACTCAGAAGCCAAAAAAAGCACAAACCTTTCACTACCTTCTTTACTGACTACACTTTATTGGTCATAGCAGCACAAAAATCAAGGAGGAGCCTTGTCATGCTGTTTCAACTGGCTGTCAAATATAGCTTCCAGGACTAATTTCGTTCTGAAGAGTTTCCTTCTGATATTTTGTCCTGCTCTTTTTTTTTTTTAATAGATTACTGCTGTTTTTAATCACTTAAATCAAGTTATTCTTTGCTATTAGACAAAGACTTGGCAACTTACAGAATATATGATGAATCATCTAAATATATACAAATGGATAACATAAGTCAGTTGCCACTGGAGTTACTCTGTTCCCTTAACATGGTTGTGAATTTTGTGACTGTACACTTAACAACAGAATCCACATATGAAATGTTTGCAAACTATCACTGTAATACAAAGTAGCATCTCATTCTATAGGTCCTTAATCCACTTAAATGTCCACAGACTTTATGGCAGGGAAAAAACACAAAGAGCTATCACAGCGGGCAAAACACACTAAGCAAACACAAGCCTATCTAGACTCTTCCTAAGTTTCAAAATAAATTTTACTTCTGTAAAAACAGTTTTTACTTCTTCAGTCCTTCCCACTTAGAAGTTTGAAACTTTCCATCTCTTTAAGCCCATCTGCACATGTATTCTTTTATAGTACATTTGATCTGCAAACAGAGATTTTAATCAGCATTTTTAGCTGTAGACTTACAGTGGGACTAAAATTTGGAAGCACTTAAAAAATACTGATTGTCTAATAATGTCTTCCTGTCTGCCAGCTTTCAATATTGCAAATTTATCTATAGTACTTAGAATTAATTTTTGATTTTGTCATGTAAGTGCTCACGTTTTTTTCAAGGACGTGTACAGAGTACACACACAGGAATACCTTGTACTGCCAGCTACAACATGGCTGAGATAATTTGATGGCACTATGTTTATTCAGCTAGGTCAGGATTTGAAGATACAGAAGTTTAATGGCAAAGCAGCCTGTATGTGGAACAGCTACTGATTACCTAGAGAATAATCTATTTCACTCAGAAGACTAGTACGATCAAAGAAGTGCAAGTCTGTATACAGCAAGGAATAAAAATCTCTGGGGAAAAGGCTACTTTTTGCATGAATTCACAGAAAAACAAGCTATACTTGAATTTAAATCCTGAATTTAGCAGTCATGTCTTCTTTTTTATGAAGTTACTAGTCATTTTCTTGTAGAACATGTTCATTTGCTTGGAGAATGCATACAGTTGCAAAATATTTTAACAACTCCACACTGGCATATACAACTGCTACAAAATGCTCTTATCCTTTTGTGTCCACTATTAACCTCAGGAGCCCTATTTTTCCTTCTTTTCTGGGCTAGCTGCACTATTTTCCCAGAGTGTTATCTGCTTTTCTCTCCACAGAAAGATGGACATGGCATGTGTCATACAGGCAAATTCCTTCTCCTCTTCAGAAATAATACTCTGACCTGCACTACCCTCCAATTAGATAACTGCCTAGGTCAAGTTTGCTGTGTTCAAAAAGCTATCAAGTCCCTGTTCATGATCTGAACATCAAAAGCCTGGCTGCCTTAATATTCGTTAAAGTGTGAAAAACAGCAAAAATATAGCTGTTCTTGTAGCAGATCACTGCGGCTTGCTATCACTGAAAATGACAGTTGAAGCTATGCTCAAACCTCTGCTCCAGCTATTTTTTCTTTTCTTCTTTTGTATGCTGATAAACAACACAAGCAGTATTGTATAGGGTAACCTGCAATTTCAAAAGGGCGGACTTGTTTACTTTCTTCCAGATCTAGAAGCTATTTGAGGGGTACTGTCCAAGGGTATCATCATTTACATGTACTGTGAACTCCACTGAGGGCAATAAGTGGAATTACAACGAGGAAGAGAGAGAGGTCAGAGACTCATACCTCAAAATAAAAGAGACTCTTCTGATGCAAAGGTATGAAACATTTCTCTGTGTGGAATAAGAACACGTATAGCTGAACAACAACAGCTCTATAATGTTCCAAGTCCATCAGTCAGTGCCGTATTAGCTCAGAGAAAATTAACAAGAGACTAAAAGAGTTTTACACCTTCTTAACATATCTACAGGTCGTAAATAATTAATATAAAAGCATCTTCCACAAGCTCCATAATTTTATTAGCATAAATAATTTAGGTAGCACTAAACAAAAAGGCCATGTATATAAAACCCCCACATACACGTACAACAAAATTTCCTGACTTCTACACTCTTTATCTTTCTCTAAACCTAGAAAACACTCTCCTATTATTTCTGTGTGGAAAATAAAACCTGACAGCCCCAATGGCATTCATCCTTTTTTTAATTAGTGTTGTGCTTCTCGGATCAACAGAGAAAAGAACATAATTTTGACTGAGGTAAGAAGTGACAAAGAAGACATGACACTGAAAGCACCTAACTACGACATGTTTATAGAGGGCTTGGAACTATGGAACAAAGTCATAACAAAATGCAGTAGCTGTGAATAAATTCATAAACTGGATACTTAAAAAATCCAAATAAATGGTTTGCAATGAAAATAGCAACTAGGTCTAACAAAAAACAATAATTAGAATTAACTTTTCTAACTTTGTATTCAACTGGAGGTTCAATTCTTTATCTACTGTTTCTCTGGGAACAGAATCACCTACTCACTCAGCCCAGAGGGCATAAGCTCACGTCATGGGCAAGCTGTAGCCCTGTCACTTGTTGGGCAGATGTCCACAAATCCAACTCTATTGCATTAGTAACTTTGGGATAAAGTATCAGAAATTTTGGTGTGGGAAAGACAAAATAAACATAACGATCAGGTTAGCTATCTCAATTTTACATGTGTAACGTAAGTAACTTCTATGAAGCAGAACGGGTTGAAATCTTAGTAAATCATCAGTAAAATAAGTATTAGATTTGTGCACTGGTTTCTTGTTCTCCTCTTCCTGTTGATCTCTGTTTAGCCCATAGATTAGTCTCATCTCTACGCTCCGCGTTCTGCTCAACACTGTCCTATGCTTTGCAAATAACGTTAGGACTCACCTAAATATTGCTTTGCTTCTTCCATTTCATTCTTTTACTGACTCCAGCCCTTTCTGTATAGAAATGTTAGGAAAAGAAGCTTTTCCTGAGGAAGGACTGAAGAACTTTTCTGAAGGATATTTTCTCCTTTCCAAAGGCCTAGTGGTTTCCATTCAATATGATGCTTCAAGGGCCTAGCACTCCATTTGCTGAGTATTCTCAAAGCCCAATTAAGTCTACACGAGCCGGAGTGCAAAGCACAGTGCAAGACGAAGCCCAGAGGGAGGCTGGTTTAAAGATGCCTGACACATTTACAATTTTTCTTTTTTATCAGCTTCCTGTGCATGGACATAAAGTAATAGTAAAAAGACAGAAGAAAAGAACTGACAAAGATAAAATAAGTATCTTCAAGAGCCAGTTTGAGGAAACAGCTTATTCGCATGGATACTGGGATCTCAATAAAATATCATGTTACCCAGAATGATATTTATTAAAGGCGTCTCCCAGAACTTCACGCTTCTCTAGGAATAAAATTTAGGCCTCTTCCATCTCAGTTGAACCAACCTTGCTCAGCAATAATGCCTAACCATCATGCACAGCCTGAACAAGAGAAAAAGGATTCACCATTAAGAACAGGCACACAGTTTCGTGTTCCTGCAAACAGTACTCAAAAGCTGCACATCACTTTCATGATGTTGAGTATTGTTGGTATTTTTTTGGGGTAGAATAAGTTCATTGTTTATGATCTTAAGATATTCACAATCCTAGTGTTAATGGGAAAAACCTGTAATGGAATTGCACCTCATCTCTAATCAGTACCACATAAAAAAAATGTGATTATAATTAGAAACAGATCAAAATCACGAACAGAATCTCACTTTTTGTTGGGTCAGGCACGTTACACCCACATGGCTCTGGCCTATTTCAGAGATTAGCTATGACAGGAGTAACAGAACACCAGATCTAGACTCAGAAGCCTTCAAATACCAAGAAGGCTGAGATTCTGTAGGTCCATTTCTTATAAATGGCTTCATAGGCACTGCTCTGACATTCAGTCCTCTCGGTAGCTACAGATAGCTAAAATGTGGAATAACACATGTAACGTCTGTGACTCAAATAATTTGCCTTTATCCTTCCTGTGTATCCAGATGTAGAATATGAGCATAAAGGGTCAGGGGCAATGATGGTGTTGGAATCTCTGAGCCTAGATCTCTAGTCATTTTTCCAGATCATTCAAAGTGATGGGAACAGAGGGTGTCTAATCTGCATAATATCTGTATTTACCAAATAAACTTTAAGCTTTAAAATCTGAAAAAAGTTAGCATACTCTGTGTGGGCAATGCTTAAAACATGTTGGAGCTGGGACAAAAATATTAGAATACGGTTTGGTAATTAACCATTGATATATAGGACAACAAATACTGGCAGATTTGTGAGATAATTCTAGTTGCTATTCATAATATCATGTTTAGAATCATAGAATCATTTAGGTTGGAAAAGACTTTTAATATCATTGAGTCCAGTTGTAAACCTAACACTGCCTAGTCCACCACTAAACCATGTCCTGAAGTGCCACACCTACATGTCTTTTAAATATCTCCAGGTATGGTGACTCCACCACTTCCCTGGGCAGCCTGTTCCAATGCTTGATAACCCTCCCAGTGCAGAAATTTTTCCTAATACTAAATCTAAACCAACCCTGACACAACTTGAGGCCGTTTCCTCTTGTCCTATCACTTGTTACTTTGGAAAAGAGATTGACACCAACCCCGCTACAATCTCCTTTCAGGTAGTTGTAGAAGGTAATAAGACCTCCCTTCAGTGTCGTCTTCTCCAGGTTAAACAATCCCAGTTCCCTCAGCTTCTCCAGACCCTTCACCAGCTTCATTGCTCTTCTTTAGACACATTCAAGCACCACAATGTCTTTCCTGTAGTGAGGAGTCCAAAACTGAACACAGTATTTGAGGTGTGGTCTCACCATGCATTTTAGTGCATGATGTTTCCTGTGTCTGAGTTCTAGGAAAGATCACCATGTACTTTTACATACAAGCTATACTGATATGTGAATATTACATCTAAAACAAAACTTCAAGGATATAATCTTAAAAATTACAAAATCTTTCACTAAAAACATAGAAATGCAAATGTTATGAGCCAAAGACTAGAGTAATTTTGTTAAATCACACTACTGACGCTAATTTAAAGATAGGGATGTTCATATACATTTCTTCTCAATGCTGAGACCAAAAATTGAAGAATACAGTAACCATGGAAGCATTTACTCCCCAAATTACTCAGAAACAATTCTTAAAAACGTTCCTATCCTATATACCAGCATGCTATGAGCTTGGTGTAGTACCAATAGAATCAATAACAGTTATAAGACCATTACAATAATTTGTGTACCAATCTAACAGAAAAACTTCCTCCAATCAGAAAAATCTGCAAATTAATCTAGAGCTATTATCTAAGCAAACTAGCAGTATTCAATTAACATTTCACTGCTAAATGAATTATAATGAACACAATAAAATTTCCCAAGTATTAAGTATTAGGAATGGAAATATCTGTAACTAGAGAAATCCAAAAGAAAGGTCAAATTAGAATTCTGAATATCAAAAATGACTCACAAACTTCTTAAGGCTTTGATGAATTCAAGTCTCACAAAATATCAGGGAAAATGTTTGAAACAAGCACCACGAAGCTAGGGTTCTTGGCAATTAAAATTCTTACAATCAATTTATTAACTAAACAAACTAGCAGCATTTAAATACTCCATGTGATTTCTTGTAAATGTGGGTAGATTTCCAAGTCTTCTAAAATATGTCAGCATTGTAGCTTTATTCTTCTTGATAGGTTAGATTCTGCAGTTCTGATGACTCAGCTTTTTTATGGTAATCTCCTGTTAGTCTGCAAAATACTCTACTATTTTTTGCGAAAACATTGATATCTGCAGTGACTCAGACCACTCTAAATGCAGTCTTGTGTAGAGAGCTGCTAGATCACAAACTCATGTTGAGTTCTGACTGGCCTCTGTTGCTGTAGCCCTTCACATTTACAGCAACTGTCCTCTTCTACCAAGAGCACAACCTTTTTGGTTACAGAAGCTGACAATCCATTATTAATTTGCATTATTCTGTCAATTTAGAGGATTTAATGCAGATCCAAGTATAATTCTGTAGCTATTAGCATACAGCTACTTTTTAATACCATTTTTCACTAGCCTTTTAAGAATGAAAATAATGAATGGCAGCGCTCAGATTTTTAAATCTCTATCTAATTGCGAAGCCTTTCACTCTTGCCCATATAAATATGGCCAATTTTCATATATTATTAAGTGAAGTATAGTGTTACCCAGCAAAATCAAGATTTGATATATCCAATCACTAGTTTATCTACATTTGCTGTGACAGTTATTGAAAGATCTTTTGAAGCTTTCTTAGGGAAAAGAGAATAAAAATACAGAATACATGATTACCCCTGCCCCCAGCAATATAAACAAACCTGTGTCTACTTTTCTCTAGTGAGCTAATTCTTCATAAACTATCAACAATGAATTCTTTCACTTCACCTGGCCTATATTTTTGACATATATGAAAAGTCTTTACTCTGTCTCCAATCATAAGGTTCATTTAATGCAAGTATAAAATATCTCTGCCTCTCCTGTCACAGATTTTTCTGTTAATGCATTTGTATTCTTTTGTATCCCTTATAATGTATTCATCCAAAACAGTATAAAAGCTTCCAGTCTTACCCGATTAAAAAACAGAAGAAATCCCACCTGTATAGCAGAAAAACTTCTCATTATACTAATAATAGGGAATATGCAACCTTTGTTGCTTTGTACTATTGTCATCCCTCCATAGCCCTTTTTGCAGGGGATCACAAAGTTCACTTTCCCCAAACCCAATACATATTTTTAATTTATCTTTTATAACCAGACTGCCACATACAGTGTTCAGACCACAAATACATAGCTAGCCTTGCTCTGAGTCCTCATGGACTTCAGCAGCAGTAAGGCCATTTATGATCCATGTCATTTAACACAAGCTTTTTAAAGGGATATCAACCTTTTAAAACTCTCGGAAACCTCCCAAATCTTTCTCATTTACTTGGTATAATGGCATTTATGTTTGCTAGTGGCCATGTAACATAAGCCACAAGCACCAAATTTTGACCATATGAGAATATGGTGCCACACAGTATAACTTCTTATGATGCTCACAGTCGCAGTACCTCAGAACTCCAGACACTTTGGTGATTATTTTTAGCTTCTCCATCTCTACTTAGAGCAGCATCCCTTGTCCAATGTATATTTGCACCCCTGGTGATGTTCATTTGCTGGTGCAAAAAGCCAGATTACAAATAACTCCCTAAGAACAAATTCTCAGTTCCAAGAAAGTGTAAATCCCTGTGTCTTCTGTTCCAAATCTCTTTACCTTTTTCACCTCTGCTGTGGTAGGCAGCTAAAACTTCAGTTTTTATGAAGGTACGGTTTTGTTCTTTTATGCCCTGGGTATGTCACTTCTGTTCTGTGGAATGCATGTTTTTGTTCAACAGTAGCTCACCAGCTCTGCATTTTTCCAAGGTTTCTTAAAGCCTCTGCTCATGCATTTCTACTATCCACTCTTTTTGCTGGCATCTGCTGCTTGCAGATATAGAGTGAATCACTGTTAAAAAAACCTACTCAGTTGTTTACCACCTTTCTGGAGATTTTCAACTCCTGTAACTCTTTTAACTACTCCTCCTAGTTAAGTGCCGGCTGAACAATGTGCTGCATTTTGCTCCTGGCACTGTGCGTTATTTGTTCTTCAGTATTGATCCACAGTCCTGGGTCTGATAGAAGCTTGTTTCACTGAGGGTCCAAGCTCGAACTAACCACCTCATATTTCACGAGCCACAGCACAACGCCATGCAGTCCCCATATGCTGTGTATGCACACTTGCTTCTTTGTAATTTTATTTACTAAAAAGCTAGCAAGAAATATCTTTCTCTTTGCATTACATGGGTGCATTTAATATACACAAAAGAATAAGAAATTAAAAAAAAAAATATTCTTTATTTAATAATCTGGAAAACAGGAGGTGAACAGTTCTCACTAAGGAGCTCGATAATGATTGCTTCAGAATTCTGAAATTATCTATTATGGATTTTCCAGAAGGTAGCTTTTTGTTGCTTGTTCTGTAGTGCACATTTAGCTCAGGCTTACCTAGCTTTGTCTTGGTTAACTTTTCTGAAGAGAGGAATAAAGAAACCTACAAAAATCACTAGTTTTTAGAGTTATAACTTCACTGAATATGTTGTCACAACAGTGACAGGTGTCCCTAGGACAAACTGGCCAGAATTGACTGCAGATCTATACACCAGTACTAGATTTTGTCACCTTTCACCTCTTTTCCTTGCAACACAAGACTTTAATTAATTTGGAAAGCACCTTGGAGTCATATAAAGTCTCCATGGAAACTTTTGTTCAATCCTTTGACCTATTTATGTAAGACAGTAAATGCTACCAAGTGGCAGCATTTTTTTTAAAAAATGTCTCATTAAAAAGATCTTTGAAGGTTTAAGTGATCCAATTAGGAATTACACTTATAATATTACTTCTGTGCCTAGTACAGATACAGGTTTCTGCGTTTTCCTAGGTAGCCTGAAGGGAACTTGCTACTGTCTTCCATATGACAGGAGACTTCTCTGCCTACTTTCATTCTTGTGGCTCTCAGGTGGTATTTATTAACAGCAGATGAATTCAGGTGGAATTCAGAAGGCCACAGGTGGGCAACTGCAAGTCTTAAGAAGTTCTCTAATATTTCAAGGATGGCTCCCAGCTGACCCCAACACTATACAGGAGCAGCAAAATAACCTGAAGTCTCAGGAGCAAGTAAAATCATCAAGCCAATGTGGCTCATAAGATTGGCATCATCAGAGAGTGCTAAGATCCAGTTATGTGCCTCACACTCACAGTAAGAGCTGTAGAGAACTATTAACAACTTCTAACTGAGAACAACTCCCAAACCTCTGACATAAGTACCCTGCTACTGCCAGCCACATGAAGATTCTGGCATGTAGCTAATGGGGTAGAGCAAGGCTGCCCAAGTCTGCTACAGAAACAGCATACAATTTCAGTTGTAGTGATTGTGATGGTCATTAAACATGTATTATAAAGCAATCTATTAACATATTGGCTTTCTTCATGAAAGTGAACATACATATGTGTCGATCACTGCATGTTCTCCTGAGTTTGGTAGAGTGTGAGAAATCAGAAACCGTTTTCAAGTTTGCATCAAATGTAAGAAAAGGAAATGATAAATGCTAGACATCCTAGAGTTCTGGCAATGAAATACCAAACCATTTATTGTAAAAAAATACATGGGAGCAGGATGAATAGAAGGCAAAATAAACAGTGTGTCTTCTGTGCAGGGTCCTCAGACAGAACTGTGAATTTAGACTGTGCATGGCTGTGTTAAACAGAACTAACACTATGCAGGGCAGAAATGGATTTTCTTAAGCAGCTTCCATATAATGGGTTTGGTAGCTCTGAGAAATGCCTTTCCTTAATGGTCATTCTGTTGATGTAGAGCCTGAAGACAATTTTTCTAATTAAGCAATAAATTACAGCTGTGGAAAGTCTGGTAAGTCACTATTAGATCTGTGCAGAGCTCTGAACTTTCAGATTGCTAAGGACACGGCAAGCCTCTTACCTAACTTTACTCATTAATTCTTGCTTCTCAATCTAGTTTTTCTTAGGGCTTTGAGATGAGAAAGCTCCTCTCGGTCCTCACAACATCACTCAAAACGCAGGTGGTTTTGGCTCACAGATTATATTTACCACAATAACCTTAGTAGCTCCTTTCCCCTCCCTAGCTGTCCTTCATTCTCCCTGCGAAGCTGAAAACCCCTTATTACAGTTTTGCTCTGTGGTTTTCTTTGTTTCTGTTTTTTCCTTTCTGAGGGGCTGGAGAAAGGCATTGCTGATATGCTATCTTTGTGCTCGAAAGCTTGTAAGATACAACAGAGGTTTGATTCCTTCCAGATCACTGGGAGGCAGCTGAAGGGCATACTCCAGATTGTCTCACTGAGAGCATATTCTATATTAAGGTAAACCTGCTTTTTGACAGTTATACATATATCTTCAAATTGCTTAAACTGACAGAGGTAAGACCCAAAACTTGCTTCTAGACTCTCCACTGGATCAATCTCTCATTGACTGATCCCCAGCAATCATTACTTCTGTAGCAAACATGGAGGTAAGCAGATTATTTTAGATCATTTCACCTCTTCTTTTGCATTGGAAGGGCTTCCACGATGTCTGTGTTTGAAGAAGAAGAAATAAAATGGCAACCTTCTCACCTAATAATACAGTTACTGGAACAGTCAGTGCGTGAAAGTTCATGGAAAGGTGAAAGGAATAATTATTTTAGTGGACAACTATGGGGTAGATACTTCTTGGGAAAATGTCTTCCTTGACCTCCTGCAACGTGTTTGTAACTCAGGTAGAGGATTCATGTCCTCGTGATGAAAACAACACACTACATAGTGACTAAAACTTCTCAACACCCACAAAAATCTCTAGCCTGATGAATCCTTCCTATGCCTCTAGTTTCAGTGGTATCTTAACTAGCTGAATAGAGAAATTACATCTTATACAGAGCAGTATTTCATGTCAAATTTGTTTGTTCACTTACCATGAGAGGTTAAGCAGAAGCAGCTCATTTACTTTGAAAACACTCATTATTCTACATATTTTTACCATATACCTGTTAACACCTCCTCAGGCTAGTGTAGCGTCTTTATCTACCTGAACATATTTATTTCCACACCTCTCAAAACAAGTGGAGGCCAGGTCTGACATAGGCATGCCATTGATTTCCACAACACCACAACATGGTCACTTTTGTTTTCTCTCACTTCTATGAAGTATTGTATTTGCATTTTTCATTAACACAAACAGCTCAGCCAAATGTTTTTCACATGTTCAAATGGATTCAGAGCCTAAAAATGCAGATGAATGATTCTTCTCAGCCTAAATACCACTTTGGAAAAAACTGGAGACTCCCTACCTCATCTTCCCAAAAAGTCTCTTAGCCAAGTTTCTTTGCTGATGTTGCCCTGTCAACACAACAGTCAGAAGGACCTCTGGAAATCTCTTGGTTTTACAATCCTAAATATTTTTAAGAACAGTGGTATCATTACAGAACGCTTTTTCATTTCTCTGCTTCTAATTCACAAGCATTTTGCCTGAAATTCCATTAGTATTCAAGTTTCCCTTAAAAATTGTAAAGGCTTTTTGAAACAGTGAATTGCAAATAACTGACTTCCACTGTGTAACTGCTATAGTTACGGAATATCAAAAGATGAGACAAAATACCAGACAATTCTTCGGAAAAACCATCCTAGTTCATTTTAAATTACACACAAATTTCAATAGGCATCTCATACAGAAGGAAGGTTTCTAAATCTGCAGTTCCAATTATCATTCTTTTCGCAGGCAGGTTGTGCTCAATTGCATAGTTATGACAGAAGATTTAATCTCAGTTAAGGTGCAAGGTTCTAGCCTGAATAAAAGTCTACACAGAAACTTCAAAAATGTGTTTAGTATAATGACTGTGATTTTTTAAAAATGAGAAATCTAGCCTTTTCTCCTTAAAGCTAAGCTTTTCCATGCTCAGTCTGTACTTTATCTCTTCACTGAAAGACAAATTGTCTGACCTCCAAAGGCAGTATTTGCTGGCAAGTTATTATAACAGGGAGTATGTCCCTCTGAGAACACGTGAAAGTGAGAAGAAAGAAACCTTGTCAGCCAGCAAAAATAAAAATAATAAACTCCCTAAACCAAATCTTCAACATAAGATACCAAGCACTGATATTGGGAAGCCTCTCCACAAGAAATTTTGGAAAAGAAAGAAAATCCAGTGAACAAACATCTGATGAAAATCATAGGATAACATTTGCGTATCAGCTGGCAGAAGCTCACAGGACTTAGCTGGAGTTCCTCAAGAAATTAAAGAATTTGATTTGTGAATATCCAGTCACTAAAAAAATACCAAAGAATATGTTCACTTATTCCAGTGGAGGGCCACAAAGATGATCAGAGGGCTGGAGTATCTCTCCCATGAGGACAGGCTAAGAGAGTTGGGGCTGTTCAGCCTGGAGAAGAAAAGGCTCTGGGGTGAACTTCTAGCAGCTTTCCAGTACCTGAAGGCGGCCTACAGGAAGGATGGAGAGGGACTTTTCACAAGGGTGTGTAGTGACAGGACAAGGGGGAATGGCTCTAAACTAAAAGAGGGCAGATCTAGATTAGGTATTAGGAAGAAATTCTTCACCATGAGGGTGGTGAAACACTGGAACAGGTTGCCTAGAGAAGCTGTGGATGTCCCTCCCTGGAAATGTTCAAGGCCAGGTTGGATGGAGCTCTGAGCACCCTGGTCTAGTGGAAGATGTCCCTGCTCATGGCAGAGGGGTTGGAACTGGATGATCTTTAAGGTCCCTTCCAACCCTTACCATTCTGTGATTCTATGATTCTATTTAAGCAACTTCCAGGGTACCAAAGGCTGCACATAACCAACACTTCTGAACATTAAAATGTTGCGGCAAGAATAAAATCCCAGGAGGCTTAATCTTCCTGAATATGACACATTCAGCAGCACTGTTGTTAGTAAAAGAACGGAGAAATTAGCGACCCAAAGTGCTGGAACAAAGAATTATGCCTATACCAAAGCATAAATGCCTAAACTGGTTATCAGTGTGACCTCCAATTTTAAATGGTTAGGTCACAAATTGAGCATACTCCTTTCATTATACCTAGAAATTTTCTTTAATCTGTTTTTTTAAACTGACTAAAATATTCCTTTGTGTGCTGGATCAGAACTTCATTTAAGTAATTTCTTTGTTTTCTGGAGGCCAAACCTTTATGTAGGCTTAGAAGACCACAGCTGGCAACAAGAACAACGAGCTAGTGTCAAAGCAGCTTTCAGGGCCAGAGCATACTCAGAAGATAAACATCTGAAACAGGGCCCCAGTGTCAGAGGAAACTACTGCAGCTTAACAAGGTACTTACTACCTATCACGGGTACTGTAACAACTGACTGCAGATATGTTTCGAGCCTGTGGCTAACTGAAAGCAAAAGTACTTTGGCCTTTCTTACTGGTGTTAGAGCCATCGGCTGGATCAACTAAACTCAAAAGGCTCAATTGTTTCCCCTGTTCAGATGCTCCGAGACAAGGACTTCTGCCAGTATTCCTATTGAATGTCTCTGACTAGTCTTAAATTCACACACTTGATTCAGGCAATTCAACCTGAAAGCAATTATGGAAAATATTCAAGTACTTGGTTCTACAGAGGAATAAAATCACAAGAAAAAGTAACAATTCAGGATGTTACCACAGAATGTTAAGTGATGTTCCTCTTTTATGCTATAGAAGAGAGAATAACTTCATCTAAACTATAATGAAACACGTAGAAATTAGAAATAAATGTCCATTTAGGTGGCTTTGTGCTAAAATTTAAGAAAAATACAATTTGCTTAATAAACTGCTGGCACATTTGAAACTCAGCTTTATCATAATCCTCATTAAAGACTCGTTTAGGGACAGCTCCATCAATTTAGTACCTTTAACACAAATGGATCAAGTCTTGCAGTGTTCCCTTGGCACAAAGGAAATGTTTTCAAGAATTGTTTGAAATGCAGGATTCTGACAGAGAAGGCAGACACTATTACTTGTGGGAGCACACATTTATGCAGGTTCTTAAAGGGTTTGATGTTTTAGCATGTAATGACCCTGCATACAACATTGGTACTAAAAGGGGAAAATCTCTTCCCCCTATTCATACAGCTGTATCAACACAAGCATGCCAGATGTGATCCTTCCCTTGTGCTTTGTTTTGACACAAATCCAGTGATCAGCTCCCAGCATGTCTACCAGGCACTCCAGATCTGCCTTCTGTGGCTGTAACGCTCCCCACATCAACGCTATCGGCGTCCAGTTCCAGAAAAGGGGTTTTCCCTTTAAACAAGGACAGGGAACTCCTGCCATACAGATGATCCAGTGTGCAAGTCAGCCAGCTCCTACAGCTCACTTCTGCCAACAGAACCCTGAGCACCTCTCCAGTAAGGCTGCTGGACATGGGAGCTGAAGGGCCTTACCAGCAAAGCTGCATCACCAAAAAGCCCTGAGCACAGATCAGCTCACCAGCCACCAGAGTGGGCTGCACAGCCACGCCCTGGGCTTGAAGGTAGAAATAGCAGGTCTGGTGTTCTCCTTTCTTTTGCTTCTCTCTCTCTCTAACCATCTCAGGGAATTGTTACTCCCCTAAGGATTCTCAGCACAAAGGCAAACGAAAGACACTTTCCAGGATTTTGGACAAACTGAACATATGTTTTAATACACTCATTTTTCTAGAACCCTATTGATCTTTAAGATAGAAGTGACAAATTACTGTGTATATTTTGGGGCTATTCCTTAGAGGAATGGCAAAACACAGGTAACCATTTTAAAACAGTGAGAGGTATACCACGTACAAAAGTACTACTGTAACAACGAGCAATTTCAGTACTCCAGCTGTAATGGAAAGCTCCTGGAATGTGGCTAAACTAAATTCTGCTTGGCTCCGAGCCATGCAAATATTTCTTTTCTACGTTCCCATCAATTACAGAAGTACAGTAAGTGTTTATGTTCTTAAGTGCACTATTACAGGGGACACAAATAAGCCATTTTTCATCCAGTGGTTGGAGCTAACATTTCTAAAATACCGTATTACACATTTGGCAGACTGGAAGCATGCTCCAGTTTTCACTTGTGTTGCATTTGTAAGCCATGTCCTTTGAATCCACCGAAAGTGGGTAGTACAACTATATGTCCTAACCAGACTACACATGCTTACGATGGTAGCAGAGTTGTTTTTACTTCAGTACTGGTACAAGTATTCACATTTGGGAGAGCAGTCGTCATGAGCAGAGAACACCTGTTGTTCACTGTTTACTTGCAAACAATAGCAGCGATGTACCACGAAGGAACCATTTTAATGAAAAATTACATTGTATAAAGTCAGTTACCATTATAAATCCATGGTTTAGATTGATAATTTTATACCGAGACTTTATTAAGACAATTACTAATCTTACTAAAAAAGAAAAGCTAATTAGAGGTATGCACATACTTTTCACACTTTTTACAGTGAAATATATCCTCACAAACACTGCCTTCCATCACTGACAGTTTACCAAAACGTAAAAAGACTACAGAATTGAAACATACTCTCTCAATGCTTATCAGTTGTAGTCTGCCTGTACCATGTATGCTTACTTCTCCCCTTACAGAGGCCCCAAACTATAGCATGAGGTTGAATAAGAGCGCATTTCTAAGGATAAAAAGAAAATTTCCCGTTTTCTGAAGCCTCCAGTCCCATGTGGGGTGCACAACAAAGACACATTTGAAGTGCAGTGGGGTGAGTTTCTACAACACTACCATAAAAAATAAATGTCCTACAGAATTAACCATTATCATTAAACATGATAAGTTAACCATGGAAACTATATTTCCATGCTCAACTCTGACTCATATTGACCATCTTCAAAAAGAAATCTAGGTATCTCACTGAGAGTTAAATATAACCTTATTCACATTCTGCCTAGTCTTACCAATCCTTTACACATAGCATGTACTGGGGGTACCTGACCATACAAAGATGGCATCTAGCCAGATCCACATGTAGGGGTGTTCGGATGTTCCATTCTATTCAAGGCAAATTGGTAAACTCCAAGGGCCAAGAGGCCTGACCTTATGCATCAGACTGCTACTAGCAGGAGCTCTCTGACAGGTGCAAGGATGACAGAAAACCAGGGCAATTAGAAATTGTTAAATGTGAAATTACTAACGTGTTGATCCAGGAAGACAGCCTAATTTTGTGGACAGCTTTATACTGGATGGTAAGGAGGAACACACTTTCTTCAGTTAAATTTGATCTCAGCTACAGTATCAAGAACTGAGGTAAAAGCATTAACTCTGTAGTACAACACCCCATTGCACTCCATTGACAGAAAAAACTCTGCAGTGCTTTTGAGGTCTGATCAGATTCATTGTCTGGTAAATGCAAGGAAATATTCCATCACTTCAGAAAAGACACCAGATCACATCCTCAATTAGGTATGAGCTTTCTTTAACATTATTAGAAAAAGGAGAAATACCTGCTTTGCAGATAGTCTCCCGCTCTCAGTGTTTTCAGAGCCTGTATCAATAGCTGTTCAACAACAACAAAAAGTTAAACAGCATATTCTCATTCAGCATCTTGACCAGTGCCAAAATGCCTTAATTTCAGGCTCTAGGGTCTCCAATTTTCTTTCCTTTGACTCACTGAAAAAAAAATCAGCTCATAAAACACTGCTAAATCCATCTTCATGGTTCAACACTGACCACAGAAAATTTGTCTTCAGTTTTCCCAATGTCTCTCCTTCACCTTTATATTAGATGCCAACTGTATCAAATAAAATACTTGATCAATCCCTATGTCCTTGCTCTAGAATTTTAATAACTAACCTCAGTCAGCCAGTGTTTCCATTCTTTACGATATCTCTTTCCAAATTAAACTACCCTTAGGTTTCTTGCCTTTTCCTCCTTAGTCGTGCAAAACATTCTCCCCTATATAATCAAAACAGGTATTATCTTGTATTTCTTCAAATGCCATCGTTCATCTTTGTCTATCCATGGTTACATCAAGATGACTGGTTTACAGAAAAGTGAAACTTCTGGCTTTCTCACTCCTTGTGTTTTCTCCTCTCACGTGTCTGTCCTTAACATTTGTCTGTGAACACGGAGCCCGACACACACACACACAAAAATCACACCATCAGCAAAGCTGCGCCAGGTCTTCATAACACAGGCTTACTTATACCAACATTCGTGTCCTGTCTTTCTTTTGATATATGATTTACCTGATTTGTTCTCCAGGCTTTAAAACCTCGAGGGCAAGAATTATCATCTCTGCTCATATTATGGTTAGAACAATAAAGACTTAAAACAGGTTAAAGCTCTCAAACGTTACTATGGTACATTTCTTTGTATACTGCCAATTCTGTTAGATTTTATTGGCAATAGTTTGCATGCTAGAACTATGCACAGACCTGGAAACATTCAAGACCAGGTTGGACAGGGCTCTGAGCAACCTGACCTAGTTAGTGGTGTCCCTGCTCGCTGCCAGGGGGTTGGACTAGATGACCTCTAGGGGTCCCTTCCGACCCAAAACTTTCTATGATTTCTATGATTTTTTTCTCTTACTGTCTTTCAGGTGGAAAGGCAACTATTGCCCAAAACCCCTCCTGCACATCCAGCTTTAGAAAGATTTACTCCTAACAACAAAGGGTGGTAAAATTTAGCCTTCCTTCACACTGGAGTGGACAGCCAAGGCAGGGTAACCACTCTTTGTTGAATGCTGTATGGCAATGCTAAGAGCGTTCAGAGTCACTTTTAAACTGACTTTTAAAGAAGTCTTTATCTCCTACTCTAGATGGTTGGGGTACACTACTTGCAATATAACCACTGTTTGGGCGCTGAAAGCACCAATCTAGTTAGGCCACATGAGGTACTTCTGACTCACTGTTCTTCCACTACATGCCTAAAATTCAAGCAGCGCAAAAACTCTGATCTCCATTATGACAGTGCACAAAGAAAATGGCTGTACCCCATTTTGGCCCCTCTTTCTGAGACAGGAGGAGTATAATAATATTTTCAGACAGAAGGACTAAAACATAGTAGGCTTTACAGGAGAAGATACTATGGTATTTCAGTAGTACAACACCATAGTCCCCCAGTGACATATGAAAAAGCATATGGACTTACTGATAATTCTTTGATTAATTTTCTTAGTTCCCTGTGCCCGTTCTTCTCAGCGATACTTGCTGGATCATCTCCATATTTGTTGGTTATTTTGCAAGCCTGTGTGGCCTCAGGACAATTGAGCAGAAACGTTGCAAGGTTCTTTAATCCAAATCTGGCTGCACAGTGAAGGAGAGTAGGAAATTCTTCCAAATGGCTATCTGTATGTGGAAACAAAGTCTTCATAAATAACAGTTTTGCTTTTATAGAACACCTTCTTTTACAAAAGTCCTCTGAATATTAGTGCTACAGAATCACAGTTATCAAACTGCCAATACAGAATTGGCATCCAAAGAAAAATTTCTCCAACAATTTTACAATTCACACACATATTTTAATAAAGGAGCCTTTAGCTTAACTGAGAAATCTCATTTCTTTCTGACAAAGGGATTTTAGAGCACTTTTGTTTTATTGAGAAGTAAGTTTTCTTGCAAGGGGAAGAAAACTCTACAGCCAAGACATGCTTTTGCTTAGGTATATATTATTTAATGCTTTAGGAATCTTTTTAATCTGAGACATTTGAATGGGACATTTTTATAGGTTTGCAGTGCTATCTTTTCATATTAAAAGACGTTTCTGAAAATTCACGACTACCAGAGACTTGCAAAAATTTGCTTATTCCTGTAACGAAAAATCGGACAATTTAAAGATGAATGTATTGGATAATAGTTTTTAGGATTGACCTGAAATAGCATGATATTAATTTCTATCACAGACTTTATTTTTCACCTTGGAGAACTGGGACAAAGCTAAACTGAAGTCAGTTTATCATTTCAGCATAGTCTCGTATTCTGAGTGGCCACAAGTAACATACAACAACAAAAAAAGAGAGATCAAGCATAAACAATACTTCCCTCAGCCTTCAAACTCTACTTTCTACTCACTTGTGATATGTTGAGTAGTGATTTGTCTATGTATCAGCACACAGTGTATCTCTTTTCCAAGTACGCATCCTGCTTGCCCCAGGCACCACCAACTTCTTGCACCCTCAGGGTCTTTTGGCAGTGTCTTTACTACCCACTGTGAGAAGCGCTGCTTCTAGTTTGTTTTGAACCTGGCTCCTGCTAGCTTCAATTGATAGTCCGTAATTCATCTTACTCTCCATCTCTGTCTGCCCTCTCTGCACTTCTAGTGATTTACTCCTTCCCAGAATTTCTTTCTTGAAGAGCTCCAGTCTACTTCATTGTGCCTTGCAGAGAATCAACTCCATCACCCCCACTGCTCTTTTCTGAACCTTTTCCAGCTTTAATGTAACTATTTTGAGACGACAGAAGAGCTGCACATGATACTCCACTCGTGCGTGAACCATGCAATTTATGCATTGTCATAATTATGTCCTGTTTGTTCACTATTCCTTTTCTAATAATTCCTAGTATTTCATTTGCCTTTTGATCTGCTGCCTAGCAACAAGTTATGTTATCATGGAACTGCGTGGTCTTATTCCTCAGTGCTAATAGCCTGCTCAAAGTCTCTCAATTTTGTATGACAACATAGGGCTGCTTTTTCTACTTGCATCTTTTTACCTACAATGAATATGACCTGACATTTTACTACACAATTATGAAATCTCACAAGGCCTTTCCTCCATTTTTTTCCCCAATTAGCCCTCCTCTTTACTACTCTGAAAACTTTGTATCACTAGCCTAAGTTTTTTCTAACTGTCTGCTTCCTGGTTTTGGCCAGTTATTCATCCATGCCCAATCAATTACTGACTGGATCAGGCTTTCTGACTCTCACAAAAAACTACAAGCAATCTAAAAAGCAAAACTTCACATTACAGAAAATCTATGTTATTACAATTTTTATTAATCTGTCTGGTAGAGACGACACAATAAGCTGCTTATAGTTCTCAAGGTCCCCAGAGAAACTGCGTTTTGGCATCACAGTTACACCTTCTAGTACTACAGAACTGAAAACTTGTAGACTGCTGTTAGAAATCCAGCTATTTTACTTTTAAATTTCTTCAGAGGTCTTACTGAATACGAGTTAGTGCCGGTAATCTCTTTGTGCTCAGTCTGCCCATTTTTGCTATAACTTCATGATTCCTTCAACTCCAGACAGTCTCTTTCTATGACTCCCAACCAGGACTATAGCTTGGGAATCTACACAGTTTCTTCTAGCTTTCTTGAGTTCTTTTTTATATCCCAGTCATTAGTTGTCCAACAGACTAGCCAGCACATTTTCAGCTTTTCGTGTGCTGGAAGCAAGGCTTAGTAGTAGCTATGACTCCTCTTGGAATTCTGTTAGCTGCCAGTCTTTAATAAAACTTTCTCACTTCTACATTCCTTTACATATTAAAATCTGGCTCAGCAAATTTTAATATGTAAAAGAATGCAGAAGTGAGAAAGTGGTGGTGAATTTGTGTACCTTCCCCCCCACCCCTTTTTGCTCCTGCAGAATGTTAATACTGTAGACAGTAAAACCTCACCCCACCATTAGATAGAAGGATTCAAATAACACGAACAGCTCTTGGTATAGGCATGGCTAAGAACTGATTGACCAGAAAAATTGTTAGGACAATTCTTGACTGAATTTTGGACAAAGAATGTTCCACCACTATCCCACTTCAATATTGCTTTGACACAAGGTATTTGAGAGGGATACACTTTAGTAGAAAGTCACATTAACAACCCTAAAATGTTTCTTAAATAAATTGAGTGTTGCCTGACTTATTTCCACCAGGCAACCAAAAATCCAACCAAGAAACTGTAAATACACAGCACCTGTGTAAATCAAGTCACTTATTTCAGAAGCCTTGGCAGGCTGAGCTTCTGTCGACAAGGATATATGTTTTAGCTCATATTCCTTTGTGTTTGCAGCATGCTTCAACATACTTTGAGTTACAATAAGCAATCTTAAAACAGTACAGCAGCTAAAGTTTTTGAGAGAAGTAGGTGCCACACAACTTCTTTACGCCATATTGCTCAACATTTTAACAGAAGTTCCACAAACTGGACTTAATTCTGTAATTAGAAGAATTATAAATGTTACCCCAGAGTATAGCCATTTGACTTCTTGTTTTTGTCTATACTTTGCTAACCACAGGAAAAAACTAACCCCTCTCCCTCTCTCCCAATCAAGGCAAATATATATCAGCCTAAGGAGCTGTCACACGAGCAGTAAAAATGTATGCAAGCAATTTTAAGGCTGGGATGACAGCGTAAAAGCTAAGTGTATTTTTACACATTACACAGGACTCTCTTAAACAAAAGAAAGTGTCCAAGCCCAACCTAGTACTTCAAAAATCATCCACAAATCATCAACAAATTGCATTTCTTAGTGCTTCTGTATTTTGCTACTTTTTTTTTTTTTGAGATGTCCAGCAATGAAATAGGTGTTGAGCAGTAATTTTGAAGTAAATTACATGAACTCTAATAATAGTCTGCTTCCTGTTAGCAGATTCTAAAAGGTCAAACATAGTCAGTAGAAAGAGCCTTAACAAAGTATTAATAACATACTCTCAAAGGATTTCCACTCCATGCTAATGAAACCTGAAACAATTGGTTACAAATCCTTAAGAGGAGTCAAGTCTATATTAACAATGGACTGGATGCTATGATCTCGTCATCAATATAAGAAGAGTCAGTGGTATTCATAAGCCTGTTCTAGGCTGATGTCTGAGTTTTCAGAGTAACACCAAACAGAGGTATTGCAGAACCAGCTTCAAAAACTCTTCAGCTCCTCCACAGTTGAGCTGTTTCTTCTGGTCACCACTCTGCTCCTCCCTAGCTGGGTTTGATATTCAAGCAGTATTGCCACACTTACATACTTTGAACATTACAGGAGACTACATCATTAACAAATGAAATACCTCAGCCAGCCACAGAGAATGGTAAACATCAGTAAATCGACTTCCTAAAACAAAGGGGGTTTTATATTATTCCTTGCAGTAAGCAGAAAAAAGAGGCTGACTTCAGGTATGGAATCTTTAACATCAGCACTGGTAACGAGATCTTTCACATAATGCTCAAACAAAACATAAGCAAAACAAATGTTTTTAACATCACATAAACAATATTAAAACCCTTTCACCAAGAACAGGAGATAGAAATAGTTTCATTTGTTTCTTACTTTGACAATGAGTATTCAGATAAATCTGACCTGTACACCTTCATAATGATTTGGGTTACGTGAGCTTTGTTATAAAATCACACAGCTTCAAAATGTTGGTTCTAGTTATGACTACGGCTGAAGAAGCCATTGAGGACCGGGCTACTGCTACACACCAACATATCAGTCAGCAACTTTGTACAACAATGGAACAAAATTCCATACATGTATGCAGATACAAGCAGGATTGTTTTTATTTAGTAGCAGAGGGATTTTGTTTTGTACAAGATCTAGTGAGATCTTAGATTGAAAGACAAGTTCCAAAACGGTTCACTTTAAACAAGCATCAATGCTACCATCACTATTACATCTCTGAACAAAGAAGCTACAAGGATTACATTATTTTCTTGGGAGTGTGTTAAATCTAAAGACTGAACTTCATTATTGAAGTGTTAATTCCAGGATATGAATCTTGCTTGAGACATGAATCTACTGTCAGCTGTTATAAACAATTTCATCTTTTCTATCTTTTCACGGCATCCACTTCAAAAAAACGCATAAAAGGGAAAGGTCTGTTCACAAAGCAATTCAAATGGCTTACTTTCACACTATGAATTTCCACCCCATGGTTGAAACAGTGGCAACAGACAAGAATGCCATCAAAAGACCCGAAGTCCAGACAGGACAAATAACATAAGTTGCAGTGTGATTACAAAATTATTGTAACCTATCTCCTAATTTCATTCAAGAGTTCTCTCTGCAACATCTATTGTTACAGATAAATTTAAATACTACCGTGAAATCCATTTCTATAACAAATATTACTTTATTATCTTTAAATAAATGAATAACTGACCCTTGAATTGAAAGTCTTTTAGCAGTACAAAAAATGATGGCATAATGAAATTTTAACCGGAATTGAATGCTCTGGGGGGGAAAAAAATCATCACATTTATACCATTATTGGTACACAAGTAATACAGAACAAAACTGGCTACCTGAAGTATTTTATACAAAATAAATTTGTATAAAATAAATAATTTTGTAAATATTGCTAAGCTTGCACTATGACCAGATTTTTAGCCATAAGCCTTCCATGAAATTAAACACAGTTCCTTTTTAGTAACATAACTGTATGAACACACTCTTCTTCCCAGCAAAGATTTAGCAAAACACAGTATTGACACCACACTGGATTTTTGCCAGGCCATGCAACATAATACATAATAGCACTGTCGGCTAGTGGACATAATCATAAAACATAACACATAGTCACATTCAAAAGTTCGAAGTCCTTTCCTTCAGACATTACTGAACTTCTTGGTGCTTCTACTCTTCTCAAAATGAGCAGAACCCAAAGACCTATTTTCTTGTGCAAAGAAATTTGACCTACACAGGCCTCACACAGTAGGGTCATTACATGGACACTTGCTAGAAAAAACACATATCAGATGAGCACACATATGCCTTCTGGGTCTTCCTACTGTATAGATGCATTAAGAGTGAAGAGCTGTCTGAAAACAGCTGATGCCTGTCACACAACTCCTACCACCCTAAGCTGGCAATGCCGGCTAACAAAACTCACCATCGTGCTCTCCTCAGCCAGGTGTCCCTACTCCTAAAGGAATAACTGAAAACTCTTCTCTGTTGACAACAAACACAGGCTTGTAACTCAAGAGACCACCTGGAGACACTCTTCCTTTAAGGAATCCAAATGTCACTGAACCACAACATCATACTGTTCCCAGTACCCTACTTTGGATTTCAGGTGCTTTCTTCTGGGCACGATCATATTCCATCTCTGGCCTAGGGTAGGTACTGACAATGCTGGGATCGAAGTGGAGAAAGCTCTGTTTAGGTCTCTTCTCCCTTCCCCTCGAGGAATTAATGCTAGGCATGAGACAGATCTGCTTGCTGCGGCAAAGTTAGAGATTCAACAACAAACAATGCAAGAGGAAAAAGCTTACAGCCACGATGACTGCTGTTTCTGTATTCCAGTCAGCCGTGAACAGTTTCAGACATCAAACTGTACCAGCTGCTCCCACAGATGGTTCATGTATACCACGTGATGTGGAGGGAAGGAGCCACACAAATACCAGAAACTTGTGAGAAAGCAGGTATGCAGCTTTGTCTATTGGTCATGGGCTTTGAGATTCCATTTCATTTAATTATCACAACACTTTTGCACCATAAAAGTGTCTTCAGGTTCAGGGCAGACAGAAGCGCACTGTTTTTCCTTTAGTTATGTAGATCATCAGCTAGGATCAGGAGGCCCCTGACTTGCCACCTTGCCCCGCCACCCACTAAATGCCTTGCAACTACATCTTTTCCAGGTATCAATATACGGTGGTATATTGATAAAATACAGAAAATAAGCAAGCCCTCAGTCCACAGGCACTAACCTCATGTCACTTTCAGTTGCTATGGCACCACGAGCCTTGCTCTCAGCAAGGGAGGACCTCTGCATCTTCTTTCAAGTGTTGTGCAGGATCAGTAGCCCATTAGTACAGACACATGCAAAGACTTTACTGAGTGGTTCAAATAGACAGATTTAATTCTGCCCATGAAACAGAAGTCTGGTGCTATCAAGTTGTGATACAAGGCAAAAAGTTATTGTGAGGCCCATCAGATGACCGTACTCAGCTTTTAACACTCATATTTAAGACAGCTTTTAACACTCTGATTTTTGCAAAGCATTTTCAGACAACACAAGTGGCAGCCCCATGTACTTACACGAATTAGGATGCAAACTTCATGGGCCAAACTTTCCAAGTCTTGCTGATAGAAAACTCTGAACTATTGAGCTGTTTGAGGCCACCCTGGTACAACCGCTCACTTGGCAAATGCTATACCAACAGCTGCAATGGCTGCTGTTCGTTCAGCAACCCCAGTAACACTTCAGTGCCCATTTTTGTATGCAGCTGTGGCACCAGTAGTCATTCTCTGCCCTGTATAAGCTAATGGCTTTATCACCTATGCAGTGAGGGGAAAAAAGACATTGCTGGACTTGATGTCTCAGAAATTCCTCCCCTAAATGTGTATTTACTTCATTAAAAAAATATAGTAAGTTAATGACCTCAAAAGAGGCAATTCAAGCCTACTACTGGTCTTACTCTTTGCCCTCATTCTGAAAAGAGGCACCAATAACAGTTTAAAATCTCTCAATCTCTCTCTTCACCTGACAAAGGAGAAAACATTTTCTCCTTCCTACAGGTTCTACAGCAAAAGTCAATGACAACTAAGGGTACCATTGTCAAAATAACCAAGAACAATCCACTGCAAGATACATTTGGGTTTTTTTTTAATTATAATTGTTCACTTAATTGCCAATCCAAAAAATTTAGAGAGCTCTTAAGACAAATTAGATGTTCTACTGTAAAGAAATTTCCACCATACTGTGTTTAACTGCTTTAACTGAAGTTTTGTATTATACACAGTAGCAAGATGCCGTAATTATTTGAAAGCACACATGCTTCATGCAGAAAACACCATTGTTGAACTTGTAAGTTTGTCACACTGAATTGGGGAAAATTGCTGGAACTTTTATCAGCTGTGAAACTGGAACAACTGATACATTTCAGCTAAATATATAAATTCAAAAAAGTAGTAGGTATTAGTGTAACTAGAAGTGAACAGCTTTTACTCAGTAACAGTCCTTTAATGAAGAATGTTACCAGAGAAAAGCTGCCGCTGTTTGGCAACTACACTAAGAACTAGTTAGCTGGTGATCATAAGCAGGAAGGAAAGATTAAAGAGAAAGTGGCTAAGTCGTGTATTTTTAAGTGCATTAAGGTAGCTTTTTTTTTTTTCCTTTCTTTTGTGCTTTTAACTGAAGTTTTAATTGGCATACACAACACTTAAGAGGAAATCTCTGTTTTCTATGTTTTGTCCTGTCATAATCCCTTCTCTACTCTTCTCTGCAGACCATTCTGGAACACCTCAGCTATAAAAAAAGAACATAAAATATAATATTGCTGCATTGTAGAACTGTCTTAGCCTGTGGGAATTTTCATAAAATTGCAGTAAGCAAACAGAATAGGCTACAGTGATATTTTTGCAGATCTTGTAAGACATCCTTCTTTTATTTCCCAAATTATTGATACATTACTTCTTTTTTTAGCAATTTAAACAGACACTTAGAATGACTTCTACAGGGTCAATATCAATTAAATCAAAGAAATACTTCAGGCTCCATCTGTTTCTTCTCCCCCAGTCCATCTTTTCTCCCCTTTTTTTGCTGGCAGCTGAAACCCCAGACTCTACTACTTCTTTTGGGATAGATGCTTCAGCATGAAAAAAAAAAAAAAAAGAAATAGAGAAATTAGGATAGGACTTGTTATGTTGTGAGCAGCGTTAGGTGATGAAAAGCAGTACTTTCTACATAAAAAGTAAATTCAGAACTTTTCATAAGCCTCAATGTTTTGAGTTTATTAATCAGAGCAGTAGTAACAGATAACTTGTAAAGAAAGGAAAACTCATTAATAGTTGAAAAAGAAAGAGGTTTTCCTCAAGTAAGTTGCCATCTCATGGACAGGAATCAATGCACCAAGAATTCTCAAACTTGAGGATTCAAAAGCAGAATCAGAGCTTCCCAAGCTCGAGAAAAGTTTTGAAACATGAGTTTGGATTTGTTAGTATGTTTTGATTTGATTCTATTACCAGAATATAAAGGAGTAATATACATACAAGGTACCCTAAAATCAGCTCGTTACAGAATGTACAATATTCAGGACAGTACCTCCAGCTTTAGTTACATGCTTCCACAGGGGATAGAGGATACTACCACTAAAAATCCCAGACACGCCTTGGATCTGTCTTTCAGTTAATGCTGTTGTTAAACACAATTTTTTTCCAGTGGCTTCTATTCAGTCTGTGTTTAGCTTTCTCAGCTGATTGGACTTCCAGTATTCCCCTTCGGAGACTGCAGAATAATCTATTTAAATATCACTCACTACTAAAACTTTCTTCCCCTTGACAAGCTGAATAAAATTCTTTATCTTAATTTTTCTATACTGCTAGTAGGTAACATCCATGCACAAACCTAAATATATTTTGACAATGTTCAGCTACTTTTATCTTCTTTGGAACTACATAAAACCTACCATACAACAACAAAAACAGCAATTAAAACAAAAAATGGCACAGTGCACTTTATTTCTGACAAGCTTTTACATATACAGCAGTTCCAACAATATTTCTTCTGGTAGAGACTCCCGATTTACTTTTTGGTTACTACAATAACTATTACAATAGGATACTTCATCAAAAGCAAGCAACCGAAACTCATCTTATGCATGGCAAAATACATTCCAATGGCTATCATTGCAAACCATGGTTTGTAAAAAATTCAGCATAAATTTCTATTTTTACCATTTCCAATTGCTGCCTTTCCTAAACCAATTTCTTTTGACTAATACTGACAAACTCAAGAGGAGGTCAAACAACAAGTAAGGATACAGCATCATCATTGCCTCCATTTAGGCAGAGATGTAATTTCCTTCCTGCATGTAGTCCAACAAGTGAGATCCCATAGAGAAAGAATATTGCACACATGTTAAAGTGCTTGCAGAGCTATACTCCTAGATTTCCATGTTGCAAGGAACTTCACAAAGTCTGATGTGCTGCTCAAACAATTCTCCTTGCTTAGACAGCAAGAGATTCCAACTTCCAGAACATGTATTTGTGATCCATGGCATCTTTTGAAAAATTTCTCTTGTCAGAAATCATTCTATCCAGAGATATAACTATTCTAATCAGGGGAAGTTGTTGTGTTAGATATTATGGTAACATAGTAAGTTTGTCAGGACATCTTGCTTTTTTTAGTTAGTATCTAAAAGAAACAGGAATATTGAAAAAAGTCTAGTTGAGTCTACCGCAGTGAAATAACAATGAATGATTGTATCCTAAGCACATCTTACTTACAGGAAAGCTTGCATATACATATATTAGCACAGAGACAGGCAATCACATCCATTTATGAGACCTGGTTATATTGATACAATAGACCAGGCATAACAGACAAGCCAAACAGAAAAGACTGTCTTAATAAGGCCTGTTATCAGGTGCTCAAAGTTGCCAATTTAATTTGAATAAATGGAAACCGAAAGACAAGTAAACAGCCTCAGGGTTTGCAAGAAAAAATACTATAAATATGATCATGTATATGCACGATAGGAAACACACAGTGAGAGATACAGTAATATCACATACATACTTTCATTCTCATCACCTAGAACAACAAAATTATTTTGTATGCAGATTCTCCACCGCAAATCCAAAGACAGTTATAAGATCGCTTTAAATTAGGCAATCTGAAATTACCCAATGAAGAGTGAACCAAAGAAGTGCTGAGAGGATTATTCAGACATTTGTAAAAGATGCATTGGTATCAGTTGACCTTTTGCACCTTTGCCATCTATCTTGACTTTGCCAGCCTAGACACCAACCTCTTGCAAGTACTGTATTCATCATACTAAAAAATTGTTAAACAGCTATTCTGGGGAGGGGAGCAGCTCTTGAAAAATTATGTAGGCAAACATGCACCTGGCGATGTCTTGATCTAAACCATTGTTAATATAGGCAAGCATCACATGCATTTTTCCTATTAGATTTTATATTTAGTTTTACATTCCTAAGTTTTTAATCACACAGCTGTACACTTTGTGAGAAGTCAAACCATGCAATTCATTAGTTATCTAATAAAATTAATCACGAGTTTTTCATTATTTGTTCACATTGAGAACTCTCAAGTACAGCAATTTATCAGCTGTACTCCGATGTACTAGCTATAAAGTTAAAATAAAGCATCAAGGTAAAATCCTACAGAGAAAGGTTTCTCTTATCTATGCCTCATGCTGCAAGACTGACCTCCTGTAGTCATACCAATGACTGGAGTCATGAAACAGTTTCCAAAGAGTAAGGTTTAAAAATACGTAAACTTTTTCTACAGTTTAGGTTGAAAGGAATGCATATTATTTTGGAAGAATCTAGCTTCCAAGGAGTGCATCTACCTTTGGGTAGAGGTATTATTATAAAGCTAGAGCTATTACACTCAGACTGGAAAGTCAGAAGATTAAGTACAGTCCATTGGATGCTAGATGCACAAAAAACTCACTCCAGCTTTCGGAGGAAAATTACATATTCAAAGCTTTATGAACAAAGCATTTGATACTGTCTATCAGAGGCTCTCTTTGTTGAGTTCAGTAGGCTTCGAAGCCTTTAGAATCAAAGTTTGGAAGTGGGCAGGAATTCTATAGAATCACATATAGATAAGTCACTGAGAAGTTAAAAGTATAACTGTGTTCTGACTTACTCTCCTGCCTCTTTCACCCAAGTATGTCTCAATGCTAAGTGTATGTGTTCCCCCTGGAAACAGACAACTGGATTTCTGGCATAAGTCAGCCTATTTTGACCATTAGGGAAAAGCACCAAATACAGAAATTACGAAGTCAGGGCTGATTCATCTGCCTGTTCAGAGATACAAGAATAACTAATCTCAGTGCTATAGAGCCTTTCGTCTGATAGCTTCATATCCTTCCCAAGAGTATTCAATTAGTTTTCATTCTTTGATACTTTCTCTGTAGAAGAAAAAAATGGTGTTTGGAATACAATGCCATAAAAATGGCTGAACAAGGAGCTGCCAGTGCACTGTTAGACCCGACACCTCTAATGCCTGTTTGGGATGCTCTTATAGGAAGTCCAAGACATGGGTTTACATACGTTTCAGGCAGAAGGGGGATCAGAGCCTAGGCCTCATTCCAAGTGCTTCCAACTCTGCAACCACACCTTTCTTTCATGAAGAAAGCATGAATCTTTCTTTCATGAAGAAGGCATCTAACTTTGTACTTCCCTGTTGCACCAAACATTAAACCAGTTCAGTTTAAGCAGGTGACTGCTTGGCTCAAGCTCACAAGCAGTCAGCTTGCTCTTGAATCATACATGCCTTTTGGGGAGGGGACTGCAGGTTGGTAAGCATTATTCTCAATATTCAACAATATGCCCAGATCTAACTGGTTAGTAGAGAAGCAGAAAAATCTTTTGTTCCTCAAAAATAACATTTCATATTGGAAATGACTCTAATTTGTCCTATACAACTCCGTCCTGCAGTCTTACACAGGAAAACGTCAAGGAGAACTGCCTCACTTAACATCCGACTTGTTTGCTTCCACTAACCCAGACTCACATTTAAGCTAAGTTTTTGAATACAAGTGGGTCACATTTATCTAGTATAGACAGGTGAATTCCATCAACGAAACCTTACCAAGAAGGAAAGGAAGCACAATAGTGATCATAGTAGAGCTACCTTCAAAACTTGTTATATTTGGTTATAAAAAGCAAGTGTTATGTTTTACTTTGATGTAGTGAGTTTATTTTCTCTCAAAACCATAGTCCAGCTACACAAAGCCGGAGCAACCAACAACTCAAACACATTTTTCTTAATTATTTCAGAAAGGAAAAACATTTTCTTGGATTTTATTTTTCCCCAAGAGTTTCTTAGAAAAGCTGAGGTCTAACACACATCAGAAAACAGCATTATAATGATGCTTTCAAAATACAGATTAAATAATCAAAATCTTGCTTTATTGCAAACCAATTTGAGTTCTTAACTAGCAATTAATGAAATCAACCAGGACCCTCCATTTGGTACTAAACCGTAGCTTTTGTTGACACACTATGGGAATTGTGCATATAGTGCATCTGCTTTAAGGACAAATCCTATTTTAACCCATTGCGATGCCTTTTTAAAATTAAATTAAAAATAATATAATTATCTTTTGGCCAGAAGTGTAGAAACTATTACGTGCATAGGAACTAAATGAATGGAGAAGTTTAGTGCTGTTCTAAGTTAAGAAGCCATCTGTTCTCTTCAGATAGAGAAATCTTTCCGATTTTCTCTTTATGTCACCAAACTTTGAGAAAGTGAAGTTTAAGTTGTATTGCAGAAGAGCAATTAGTAAAAAATACGTAATGTACAGGCATCTTGTCATGTCTTTTATTACCTGTTTTCAACACAAGTATAAATTTACTCAGCTGTAAAGCTGTCGATTTGCAGTTGATCCAAAGCTGATCAAACATCCAGACAAGTATGAACACTTGTACTGAGTCACGAAGTAACAATTTACAGAATTATTTTCCCCATTTTTCCTGGTTATGTTGTCTTTATTGTGGATTCCTGCATTTCACTAGTGGCTTTAAATATTTAAAGGTTGTCTTATTAACATTTATAAGTAATAACCATAGCACCAGTAATAAAAATTAATGCATACAAGAAGTGACTCACTAGCTTGTTGATGGTTCTCTTCTTCACTTTGGCATGACATGAATTCATAAGTAGATATTTTACTTTTCAATAACAAAGTCAGAACACTGTCCAGCTTCTCTACAGAAGAAAATTTAAAAGCCTGTTTAAAAGAAAAAAAAAAAAAAATTAGTGCATTTGTTACACATGTATTTTTAACTTCATGCTCAGAGTGCTGGCGAATCAAATTATTTAAAACAGTATTATTAACAACTAACTCTTAATAAGAGCAGCGTAGTTTTTGAAAGCTACAGAAGAGATATTCTTCTATACAAGGATCACGATAACACAATCCAATTGAAGAGAAACAGGTATTATAACTTACAAAGTTCAGCCATGACTTTAAACATCTGGAGGACTCTCGATTTAGCTATAACAATGTAGTGTAACAACCATAAACTATTCTGACAGATACAAGATGCCAATAAATCCAAGGTCCTACTAAAGCAGTAGTTCAGGGTGAGTTTAAAGACCACAGTAATCCTCTGTTACTCAAAACCTTTACATTAAAATTGCGTATTTTGTTGCATAACAAACGGCTTCAGTTCCATCAGCCAAGGCATAATATTGCTGATGGATTAAGAAACTGATAGCAACCGGTTAGACTAGCTTCCTACTAAGTACATAGTTTTTAGACAAGGGAAACCCTCAATGACTGCCATAAGATCTTTTTTTGATTGTCTCTTTCTGAACAGAAAGCTAAAATCTATTCCTAATGACTTTCAAGGTAGGCTTAATTAAGGGTTTCTTTGTTTGGTGTGACAAGAGAAGCATGACTACAGAGATCTGAATAGTAAGGATATTCTGAGTGTTATGGTGCTAGTCCAGTCTCTGCTGCACTGGCACCAAAAGATGCTCAGCCACAGCAGAGGAGCACACTGGAGGAGTTGGTTTGCTCTGCTCAGATGTCAGCAGCCCTGTGTTAAAGTTTGCCTTCCCATAGCTGAATTGTTTCTGGTCAAGACAATTCTGGGATCACTAACAGGGAATATCTGCAGACACACTTAGCATATAAACTTAAAAAGAAACCATGACTGACATGCTGAAGAGAAAGGGACAGAGGGGTCTACTGATGAAACATGAAGTTTAATTCCCAAGGCTGTTAGAAGTGAATAAGGAAATAAGTATGACGTGATCAGAAAATTTTGAGCACACAGGCAGGATATTATTTTCATCTAAGTCCTACAGGAACAACCCAGAATTTGAAGGCTAGTTTCTGCAGGTAGGGAGATACCAGTAATAAAATATGATTAATACTGGTGCTTCCAATATTGATTATGATGCACAAACCTCATTATATTTAGTAACTTGTGACCTATTTCTTTCCATAATTCACCCTTTCTGTACTGTCATATTACAATCTTTATAATTGTTATTAAATAATTATCAATACTTAATTTAGCCCTCACTAACCAAATAAGCATTAAAAAAGACTCCTCCTAAAAAAATTAAAATCTTTAAGGCTTGTTCTAAAATAAAGATCTAACCTGAGCACCAGACTTCAGTTGAGAAAGGATATGCAAATCCTCCCAAATATCTATCAGAAGAGATAAAATTAGATTAAATTAGAGATAAATTTCTCATGCTTTAACAGGCCTGCCTTCCGATGACCAGCCTATCCATTTCTATGATTTCCATTTCAGGTATAATACACTTCTTACACAGAGTTAGCAGTACAATTTGCTTCAAGTTTTCCACCTCAATTTTTTTCTCTTACTCCTGGGATCTAAAATCTGAAGGCTCAAGCAATGATTTAACAAGCTGTCTTGTTAACTAAATCATAATAAGCATCTTTCTTCTGCTACTCTACAACAAACACACAGTGGGAAAACCTAGTTTAGTTTTTTTTTTTAAAGAAAAGTCTATGTTAATGTCTTTTATCTCACATACAGGAGAGCCTGTTCCAGTACTTCTGTGAAGATAACAGCAGAAATAATAGTGAAACAAAACTAGCAATAGGACCACTCTGCACTATCCAGCTCCATACCAACAGCAAGGTCACCTCCCCTAAGCAGGAATTCGGTTTAGAGACTTTTACTTTACTGCCCGTGCCTGCTCCGGAGCACTCACAGTCTCCAAGTATGCTGCATTTACACATTTTGATATACACTACACAGGTCTCTATAGGTCCATGAAATCTTCCAAAGAAATCCCCACAGTACACACCTAAAGTTCATGCTGAAGCTTCACCAAAGCCAGAAGAAGTAGAACTGTATTTACAGTAAAGCACACTGCATGGGAACATTGAGCCAGTCAACAGTTTCAGTAAGCCCACATTTCATCAGAATACAGATTTAAAATGTGACAGAAAATCAGTGAAAGTACTGCTTTCTCCCTGTGCCCTTGCAGGTGAGTTCTTCTTTCCAGAAGCCACTCAGAATTAGGCCAGAGAGTCTGTAGGCTATTCTTCCCATGATCGCTGAAGCACACCCAGCTGCTCTCTGCTCTACTCTTCAATCTTGGACCTTCTGCAAGTGCTGCTACCTGCTCCAGGGCTCATCACCAGCAGTTTGTCCTTGCCCAGTACCACCTCCCCAGGTGTAGGCACTATCTCCACTCCCTCACCCCCTTTTCAGAGCAATAGGACACAGCTGTGAACAACAGAGGAGCCCCAGATCCTAATCATCACAACTGGGCTTCCAAAAACATCCTTGAAAAAGGAAAAGACCAAGCACATATTTTGCTGCTTTTGTGAATGAGATGACCTACATTCTTTAATAACTGCTAAGAATGCCCTGAAAATGTGTGCCACTGAAACACAGCATACACAGCCGGTAAATTAACATATTTCTCACTGGCCTTAGCAGTACTAACAAGGTTATATTTACATAAAGATGAACTTCTTCAGTAGTTCTTATATATCAGGCACTACTTTATATGTGCTTCAATGTCTAGATTACTTCTGTCAAAGAGAATGGGCTAGGCTTAAAAATCACTTTGGCATTTCTGAAAATTTTAGCCAATGATAGGAAATTGAGAGATTTCATACTTAGAGGAAAACAAAGAAACATTTTTAAAAAACAGCTGCTGAGGTGGCTTAAAAGATTGAAATATTAAAAACATTTCCAAAGGAAGTATCTCTGGGGATCAGGTAAAGGCACATATATAGTATCACCACACAAGTCATACAGCTATTTCTTACAAGTTTTCATAGAAAAGGCTGCAGTTTATTTTCATTCTTCTTTTTCAATATACACTGTAACTGGAATGCTGTTTGATGACTATGATAAAAACATCCTTTAAGACACTGAGTCTCTCAGAATCACAGAAGTACTATTCAACCAAAGTTTGTCATAAAGACTTCCTGAATCTTTCTAGATATTCTAAGTCACTCAAACTAACACGAACCTGCCAATTTCAATGATATGACCTTAGTTTCAATTTTTTAAAAAAACCTAAGAAATCTTTACCAGGAAACCCCAACACTAACTAATTGAATCAATAGTTGCATTTGGTAGAAACTGAGAGAAAAATCAATACAGCATGTAAATCTAGCAGAATGTTGAAATGAGAAGTTGATGAACAGTAAAAAATGAAATAAGAAAAAGTTTAATTATTAATTATATGAACCTTAAAATCAGTCTGCACACTAGAATATTGTAAGAACACAAACTCCCTAAGGGAGTTTCTTTAATGCAGAATTATATGAAAGTGAGAGGACAAAAAAATTCATGGCCTTTAGCCAATGCCCACCCTCACATATTCTGATAGCAAGTTCATTCAGCATTGTGATTCTGTTGTTGTGATTCCAACTCTTCCTACTTTACTACAAAATTTCAGGGTTTTTTTCTTTCAAAACTTATGTAAAGAAAGTGATTTCATTTTTTACTCTATTTATTTCCTTACATTTAAAATATTGTGTCTTTGGTATGCTTCACTGTAGCAATTTGCTTTCATCATAGAATTTTACTACAGAGATACTTCTCAGATTGCAAGCATTTGTGAAAATCTTGAACTTTTCTTTGAACAACAGAGTGATATTGCTTTGATCAATAATTGCTGTAAGTTTTTCTATTTTATTTTAATTTTGTTTTCCATTGTGTTAGATTGTTGTTTTGCATAGATAAACCACTGTTGCCCCAGGATACTTCTGCAAATAAGCTGATAGTCTCATAGGTTTTAATTATCCTGGTTAAACAAAAGTTACTACTACTCCTGCTACTTGATAGGAATTCTAATTAGTATCAAGTCTGTTTTGTTTTTCCTTGTGTGAACATATTTTTAAAGATTAAGTTAAATTATGTTCTGTAAATTGCATCTTTACACTGTATCCTGTTGCCATTATATCAGGTTTACATGAGAGCTTAAAGTATTTAAAAAGTTTGTGGAGATAGTTTAGCTACCTAGCTAGCTAGTGTACCTCACTCCGTGACCCAGCAGGTACCATTAAATATGATGACAAATCTTCTAAAACATATGTACACTTACAAAAGAATTCCCATTAGCATACTTTCCCACAGAGCAGCCACGATACTGCGTGGATTGTAAAACCTACCCTATTATAAAAATTGTCTTGGGATTTATTTTTCTAATTGCCAAAACAATAAAATTAAAGAGCAGGCAAACAGCGTCTCCTCATTTAAACCCTTGCTTATTATCCAGATGAGTAAAGGTGAGGAAATTGTTAAACGTACCTGACAGTCATAACACTACAGCTGTATTTCCTGGTGTGCACTACTGCTCTGCACAGAATTATTTTTGCATTTGAATATAATTTGAACTGCGTATGTCTTACTAAATGTTAGTCATGCTGGTTAAATGAAGGGTCAAACTCCTGAATAACACAAATAATTCTCCAGTGGAAATATGAGGTGTGTTGTAGGTATCTAGGTAACCATGTAAATTACAATTTTTTTAATCATTATGACAAACTTCTTATGCATAAAATCTTCAGCAAAACCTTCTGGACGCTCACTTCCATATCCTTCAAAATACAGGCTAAAGAATGATGGATACTATAAAGATTTTAAAAATGCACTTGTACTCAGAGTTGCACTATTTTTCTTGTGCAGCAGCCTGTTTTATTAGAACAGAAGTGACTTGTACTTGGACAGAATCTACTCCCATCCTTAGTAGAACACTAATGATGCCATACATCATTTTTTATTAATCCTTTTGTTACCAGTGTAATGCCTTAGGTGGTAGATAAGGTAGATTTGTCACAGGAAAATGAGACTGTCTGCACTGGAAACACAGACTATTATTTTTGTTCTGGCTTTGCAATTACAATATAGACATCATGACAAGTCTGTTTGGGCTACCCACCATTCAACAAATGATACCTAAGATTCCGTCCTTTCTTAACAGATGCTTTCTTTTCTTGTTATTTTGTGTATGCCATTGGCAAAGGACATGCTGCAGAGCACTGCAGCCTGCTGTGCTGATTTGAAACCCAGTTCAAATCCTGAATTCTTCTAAATGTATGCAAAGAATCTGTATGGCAACCAGCAAACCACATGAAGGATAATTCAGCAGCTGTAAATGGACTCTATATGAATAGCAACCTACTGTCTTCCATACAAGCTATACCAGAAAAGTCCCGTTTGCTGGTGAATAAACAATAATCCTCCAAATACAATGTGACTTACGATTACTTGCTACTATTGGTTTTAGAGCATACTAAAAAGACCACTTTCAACGGAGAGGGACATTGCTACTGTTTGTTATTATTTTTATCCTCTGTAATGCAGGATGTTGTTCATTGGGCATATACAGCAGAGAACATGTTTATATCACACTCCAAACAAAAACGAAAAAGAGAGAAAATTTGTTCTCACTTGAGTGACTTGCTTACATCTAGAAATCTCAAACACAGGCCTCTGTAATCCTGACCCTATTACTGAGCCCTTACTCAATACTGTGCAATCAAAAGAAGTCTTTACAACACAGTGTATTATCTCTTAGCTCATATTGGCACTTATATTCTATTTTTTGTTTTTATTAAAAATGCAGAAGTCAACTTACCTGACAAGTGAAAGCTATTGGGTCAGCCACTTTCTTAAAAATGTGCTCAATCTCTTCTAGTGCGGTATAATACTCAATCTGCGCTGTGGTCTTAATGACTCCCCCACAGTAGACATTTACATATACAGGGCCAGCAGGAAAATCTTTTAAAACACAAATCAGAACAGTAGCTGAAAATATTTTACAATCCCAGACCAGAGGTGCTGGGGAATGAGTAATAGAACAGGAAAATATCTCAGAGAATGCACAGAGTTGATAAACTGGATTTGCTTTTCACAGATGATTCAGTGTAGTCATTTTGTCCAGGTCTTACAGTCTAACATTAAAAAGCTTACAAAAGAAAATACCTATCTGTATATCTGTATAAAACAAAGCTATTGTATTGCTTCATGTTAGAAAGGAGGTGAAAACAGTACGCTTCAAATTTCCAGCCTCCCTTTGACAAACTGATGACCTATAATCAGCTCCCGAATGCCTACAAATTAAGGAAAAGTTCATTTTTTACAAATAGGGGAATTGCTATTCATCTTTTGAAACATTTTTCTTAATTGCAGGCAAGGTTCTCAAAATTGGATTTGAACTAGGCTGCAGAAATTGCAGTACAATTACTTCCATTCCAGTTGTTTACCTAGTAAAAGCAAAGGAAAGAGGCGTTTGTACAGTCTGTTACTTGAGTATGACTTGCTCTGTGTATGCAGCATGAGCCCTCTTCATGAGCACATTTTATAATTCATTAGTATTCATTGTGCCAGGCATCCTGCTGTACCATACCAGCACTAGCATGGTTTTCTTTTCTAACTCTGCCCACAAACAAGCAATAAAAATGGGCAACCCTGAAAATGGAGAAAAGTAATAGGGCCAAAGAAACTAAATGAATAGAACATCACCTTAAATCACTTAAATGGAAACTGTCCAAATGTTTAAAAAAATCCCATTTTTCTTATAACATTACATCAGCTGGACCCTTATTAAGAAAGGTTACACCCAAACTTCCAACTTTTCCAGATTTTGAAACAGAAAAAAAGCCTACAAAGAGAAGCATTAAGTACAAATGATATAAGAAACAAAATCAAACTTGGGCTGCAGCGCTCCGCCAAATTTTTCATAATATTTCATTTACTGTTTATATTTTATTTCTTCATCCACTACAGAAACCTTCCTGTGATCAACAATGTTCTCACAGAATAATTCTGGAAAAATCTTTTAAGATCTCTGAATGAGGCTTTCAGCTTTCCTCCTCTCCAGTTACAGATGAAAGTTTCCTGTTGGTCATGCACTTCCCAGCCAAGTCTGTAAAACCAATCTCTCTGCACCATCACAGAGACAAACGACTCTCAGGCCATATGCGGCCATCGTCTCAGGATGATAGTCTGAGATAGTGTTCAGGGTGATAGTCTGGCCACAGAATTACCCAACCGTAGTTCCAAGAAGCCACTGTTGAAAATTGTAGCCTATATATTTTTTCCTACCTAATGTTGTATTGCAATGGTTTTAGAATAAAATATTATACAAGTTCCTTTGGGAATTCACAGCATGCAGCTACACTTTGAATACTTGGGTGAAAAATTTTTTAATTCTTTTTTAATTCTTAACTCACTTAAAATGAGTGGGGATGGATGTGGCCCTTAAATCTACACAAATCTCAAAGAAACTGTTCATAGAATCATAGAATCCTTAAGGTTGGAAAAGACCTCAAAGATCATCAAGACCAACACCACCATGCCTGCTAAACCATGTCCTCAAGTGCCACACCTACACGTTTTTTTAACATCTCCGGGAATGGTGACTCCAGCACTTCCCTGGGCAGCCTGGTCCAATGCCTGACCACTCTTCCAGTAAAGAAATTTTTCCTGATACCCAATCTAAACCTCCCCTGACACAACCTGAGGCCATTTACTCTCGTCCCACTGCTAGTTACTTGGGAGAAGAGACCAACACCCACCTACTACAACTTCCTTTCAGGTAGTTGCAGAGGGTGATATGGCTCCCCCCAGCCTCCTCTTCTCCAAACTAAATAATCACAGTTCCCTCAGCTGCTCCTCATAAGACTTGTGCTCTAGACCCTTCACCAGCCTCGTTGCTCTTCTTCGGACACACTCCAGCCCCTCAATGTCCTTCTTGTACTGAGGGGCTTGTACTCGCGTTCTTCTACTGAGGGGTTTGAAACTGTTGGCAACTAGTTATGGATGGAGCAGTTGAAAAAAATCATTAGAAATCAGCAGAGCTGAGTGATACAGAGAAAAGGCATGGACATGAACAAAAAAAGTGTCAGTAAGAATTACAGAGAGCAGTATAACCAAATTTACTGCATTAAATATAAAATGAAGCATTTTAGTAATAGAGTAATAAGAAAATAATATTAGCTTTGCATTTTATGGCAGTGATTTTAATCTGTGATTAATCAATGACATTTTAAGACTGCCACCTGCCATTTAACCACACAAAAACAATCTAATAGAACATAGTTTCTCATAAATCACATGGCCTTGCTTCTCTGCATTATTAATAAATGTTCTGTGTGCAAAACCCATGCACAGGAAAACCTTCAAAATAGTGGGAAGTGAAACTACTTGTTAGCAAAAGTGAAGGAAGTCCAAAATTTTCTGTTTACTTAACGGTAAAGAATGTTTTTCTTACCTAAGGCTTTCATGTACTTGACCTTGTTATTCCAAGAGGTTGGCTGTGTCCTAATTCGTTGATTATCTGCTATGAATTCAATTTCTAAAGTTTCATCATCTATTTCATCTTTCAACAAAACGAATATTTCACCAGGGTTCTATAAAATTAAAATATATTCCCGTTAGTTCTTCAGAAAATTATACTGAAAGTATGAAATGCAAATGAAACCATAAGTTAAAAGGAAAGTTCCTTTACCAACAGCTTCATACAAAAAAAAATCATAATTTCAAAACATGATGCCATCTCAGTATTTTATTGATATAAAATACACAATTAACGTAGTAGTATTTTAAGCTTGGCTTACCTAACAATATTTTAAAACAGTATTTTAAATGCATATGTAGGAGAAATGTTACATTTTCTAAGACCATTCTACCTTACAGTCTAGAAGAATGACATTCAACCCAGTAAGAACCAAAAATACATTAGACTCACTCAAACTCTTACAGTGAACTGACAGTAGACAGAAGCAGCAGGTAATGTGAGACAATATCTCTACTGCCTTCTGACCCAGAGGGAATGTTACTCCCTTAGAACTGTACTGATCTTAATAATGTGTGTAAGTCATCTTGGAAAGACAGATAGCAAGCCAAATATGTGACATTCCTGGCACACCCCAACCTCCATATCTAACCATGGCCACTCACTGATACAAGTAATACAGTGCTGGATATTGTACTTCCTCTCTTTTATCTCTGATTAAAAAGAAACATGAACATTTGTGTCCATCAGATACCTATGTAGATATATACATACATATAAGTATTTCTCATTTAATTAAAAATAGACAAGGTATATGCTCTCACAAGGACTTGTGTAACTCATGTGGTATGGACACATATGCATGTACCCTTGACAAGATTCTTGCCAAGAGACACTCCATACCTCTCAAGAGGTGCCTGACTACATGCTCCCTCTAAACTACAAGGTACACATAACAGTAGTATCTCTGCCCTAGAAGCCAAATAAATCTAATAGAGATAAAATCCTTCAGAGGCTCTCTCAAAACTATTTTATTTGTAAACCTTTTGGCTGCAGTGTCGATGTGACACAAAGGCAAAACAAATCTACTGCAGTCTCGAGGCACTCTCATTTTGGCCCTTTATCTGCTGTTCGATTTCAAAACTGTTATAGTATGAATGAGATTGCAGCAGGAAGAGAAGAACATTGACTTATCCCAAAGATTTTAGCATCCAAAAACCTTACCTCACATGATATTCTTCCCGGAAGCACCAGAATCGACTGCTCGTTAGTTTCTAATGTTTCAGAAAGCACCTTTGTTTTAAAACTGAGGTCTGCTTTTTCTGACGCTCCCCTGACATCTGACAAGTTAATGTCAGAGCTAGTCTGGTGATCTGAAACAAATAATGTAGAATGAGGACATTGTTAACAATCCCAGATCAGCAAAATACAGCAATGATGTGGCTTCCAAGATATTAGAGACTCACATGGCAATTGGACTCACATTGAGGGCACTGCATGAAAGCCTGGCAAAATCCCTTTTCATGTAAATGTGGTGAGGTTTCCCCCTTTGATAAAAAGCTTGCCTCTGAAGTTCTGATCCTGCAGTCTTTATTTTTATGAACAGGGTCTGCTCATATGCTTTATCTTACTGAGGCCAAAAGGGACATGGCCTTTAGATCAAAGTCGTCGTGACCAATGAGGTCACAGAGATCAGCCAGTTTTGTAGTCTCAGAAGAACAAACTCTCACACACTGGGATAAACTGGGATTTTTACCACTCTTGCTTTCCCTATATGTAAACAAGGACGCACTACATGTTTACAACATCAGCTCACCTGTCTACAGAGAGGATTTATGTGAGGGCAGTGATACCTGTGACCAGGTAACTATGACAGTAGACACAGATTCCATAGTCTTTGTCTTCCTGTGTGGGCAAAATGATGAACTGAAGGTATAATTTTTTTGTGTAGGATATTCTGGGTTTGGAAATGCTACACCAGTCATACAGATAGCTTGCAACCAGTTTCTCCTCTGTTTTGCTGTACAAGTAAATGCCCAAGAGCCATAGTGAATCCTTCACCAAATCACAGAATTTTAATTAGGAAATATAAAAGAACTGACAACTGCACCTGCAGAGCTCTGACTAAGCTTATGTTTTAGAAAAGCTATTCTTCACACCTGCTACTTCTCAGCTGTATCATTACTACTCCTTTCCAGACACTCTATTACCCTGCACAGAACGCTCTTGCCACCTATCTCAAAGGACTGCAGCAGCTCTTCATCACACAGGATTACCCATCATATTGGAGTCACCTAGTTAGATTAATGATATCATTCCCAGCAGCTCAGAGTTAAAAAATCTTGACTGGCTGGTGAGAAGATATCCTGAGATACATCAACAGTATCTTGTATTACTGTAAATTACGGAACACTCACAGTCAATTACATTCAAGGACACAACTTTTCAGGCACATCTTTTCCTCTTAAATGGATGTAGAATATTAATATAAATTAGTGATGGGCAGAATACAGAATAGTAGCAATTTGGCTTTGCTCAAACAAGTACCACAGCTGTTTTGAGTTTTTTCCAAAAGTGCCCAAGTGACTAAGGTACACAAACCACACGCTGCTCCTTAAGTGGCACAGAACTCTCCATTCAGTATCTGTAGTGGTAATTTACAATTAGCTTTCCCACTTATTCCTTGCCTTTATTTCCCCAACATGTACCAGTTTGTCTTACACAGAATGTTCCCTTTGCCTTACCAATCCCACCTTGCTTAAGAAGGCATAAACTTCTTCTATAATAAATTTGCCTGCTAAGCAAATTTATACCGGGGAATGTAGTACGGAAACTTGGATATGCTATGTCTGAAGTAGAATTTTTTTTTTCCCCAGAGATGTGCTTTGATTGTTTGAGAGATCTCAGATCAGAAAAAGAAAGAGGAAAGAAAAAAAAAGAAGTGCCATTTGTCCATGTTTTCAAACATCTAAGGTGGGCGGGTTCAGTGTCCAGCTAGTAAAATCTCCCCAGCCTACTCCTACTTCTATTCTCAGGCTTTTAAGGCAAACTAATTCTGAATTTAAGCTGTAACTTCAGTGTAGATTGGTAAAATTACACTGAACCTATGTGTAGACATACTTTACTGAATTGAAGCAGTTTTCATTCCATTTGCTTTAATTTACTTTGAAAGTTAAATAGGCTACACTGAACAAAGCTATTTTGACTGTGAATGAGAACCTACCCACAGTTCAGTGCAGTTTAACTAATCCAGCTCAAAAAGTATATTAATTTCTCTGATTATCACTGTGAAGACTAGACTTTATTTAGCATCACCCTTCAGAAAAAGGAAGAACCCTTGCTGAGGAAAACAGTTAGGATAATGTATGCCCATAGCATGTACTTTGGGAATATTATGTGTTCATATTTTAAGTCACTCATAAATCTTAAGTACACAGAATTTACTTCAGAAGACAACTCATATGAGGTGCATGCTTCTTCTGAAATTTCTTCTGCCACTTTAGGCAAAGCAGTCTTGCAAAGACAAGAAACATTTCATTATCAGATTGACAAAATGGAAGGACTGAATAACAAATCTAGTAGGCACTGGATTCTCAGATGTCAGCTTTCTGCTGGTGACCATTATTCAGGGATTGTGTGGATGCTTTCTAATCTATGTAAAGTTAATGACAGCTTTATTTCTACAGTCTGCACTCTACTTACTGAAGACGACAGTAGTTACTTCCACCTTTTAATGTCCACAATAATTCTTCTACTGAGAAGGTCAATGCTAGTGCTAACAAGTAGGTTTAAATTAGGATCATGTTTTCCCCCTACATTAATTGCATTATAATATTTTTATTATGCCTAGTGACATATAACTACAATATCAGGACTTCAACCCACTCAGTACTGGGATTGCACAGCCCTAGAGTTTACACAAATTATTACGAGATGTGGCTCTTACATCAAAGACTTGGATGTTTAAGAGAACGAGGATTCCCCCACTGCCTGTGAAAATGGATAGCAATTTATTAGCTAAAAACCAACAAGCAAGACCTCTTTCACTAAATGTCAGGTCTATCTGACAATCGATGAAAGCCATGTACAGCAGTCCAAGAATAACAGGGATCTATATATCACTATATATTTAATAACCAAACTCCAGAGCCACCATCTCCAGCACTCAGATTCCTACCAGCAGTTGCACATTATCTGTCCTACAATGTGGAACATGAAACAAGCATGTGAAGTGTTATTTGTAAATACTGAACAAGCAATACACCAGAGCTTAAGCAAGCCTTGGCTTAGCATTAACTAAAACAATGTAGCTCATAAGGGTTTAATACTACAGTAATAAGATTCTAGTAACACAAATGGAGCAATGTATAGACAGTATTTGTTTAATGTGGGCAGAAGGTGTTGCCTGATGTACAGGTCTTTTGAACATCTTCTCTGTGAAGCCTCTTTAGAGTCTTGCTTTTAACCTGAAAGCAATGACTAGGGAGCTCCCCCAATTGCTCAGGCTTTCAGAAAAAAGATCATTTAACAAGAATTTGCAACTGTAGGTGAAGATTAGTTTGAAAGAAACATAAAAGGAACATCATTATAATGCTGGAATATGTAAGAGAGAGGATTTATTAAATGGTATTTGTTGCTTGGTGAATATGTTCTTTTAATGTTTTACATAATAGTGACGTATCCGTGAGGTTCTTCAAATGCAGCAGTAATGATTAAAACAATGGATGACTAAAACCAAACCCCTTCTTGTACGATCGAAGTGTAAGAAATTATTAACTATATCTAATGATGCTTAGACAGCACTATGAGCTAGATGCTAAAACGAAAGGAAAATCTATGATAATCTTCCCCCAATTATTCAGGGCAGTCCTACTGGGAATTATTGTCTATTATAGAGGGTAATGCTCCATTTACATCAGGTTACTTTTGTTGGTTTACTTTTGACTAATATCTACTGCTGATGGTCACACTGAAAGGTCTGATCTTAAATTTAAGTTCATATTTAAATAATAAAATATTACACACATTTACTGTAACAGTTACTCACCTACTTGGGCACAGTGCTGCTTTTTTCAATTTCCCTTCAATGTTCTCTCTTAATTCATGTAACTTCAATACATCAATTTGGTATATTTTGCACAAAACCTCTTGGAATGTATTATTGCTTTCAATTTAACATTTTAAACTGAATTTATGCAATGACTTTGAAATTGCATTCCTTCGCATAAACTGAGAAATGTTAATGAAGCCTCTCTAGTCTCCTGCGGATTCAACAATTAATGCCTCACCATGCCTTCTGAACAACTTTCATGTCACCTCCAACCTCTTCCCCGCCCCCAAATTCTAACTTTTCAAATACACTCTTTATCTATCCCTATTGCAGTCTACATGAGGATTATAAATCACCTCTGGCTTTGATTACTTGGTACTTGCTACATGTTTTGAGTCAACAATGTATGTGACAGATCTGGGGTATTAAAAATAGGAGAAAACATAAACTTATGAAAGATTTATGTGTTTTCTAAAGCTACCCACGGAATGAATCTCACAGCCAAAATTTAGCTGGTTTTAGAAAAGCAAAATTCCTGCTAGCTTCAAAAATTTCAGTTCTTCCTCCAGTCTTGCTAAAGCAATGCTAGCTGAAGAACTGAAACTGCATTACAAAAAAGGTCCTCATTTATCTCTAGATGACACAACATATAAGAGGATGAGAAGTATGGGCAAATCAGGTTAGGCAGATGACAACAAACTGAAAGGTAATTAAGCACGTGGCCAATTTGCCACATGAAATAAAAGACAGGATTTTCCAGTGTCAAATATTAAACTCAAGAGGATTACAGGGAAGAGCACTTAAGCTAAATTCAGCAGATCGTTTAAGTGCAGGAGTCATCCCATGTAATATGGTAGGAGCACTCCCCAGCACAGTGTGAGGTAAAGGCAGCGGTGGTCCCACTGGATTCTGTGAGGTATTATTGAAAAGGTGCTCATGTATAAGTGACTTTCTTTCAATTCTAAAGCTTAAAATCAAACACATGTATGTATAAGTGCTCTACAGAAATGTGGATGAAAGTAAAGCCATACAGAAAAAAACCCCAAAGTAACAGTCTGTAATGTGGAAAAAACAGGAAAAAAAACTTATGCACATCATATTCTTCCTGCAATCCACCACAGCTTATCATAGACATTTATGAAAGATAATCCTCTTAAAGTATGTGTATTTGTAAATGCTGTATGAACTCAGCAGAGAGTGCAGTAGAATGGGATTCGAAGGCAGCCTGCATAGATGCTCTATGAATGAAATGACTTGAGAAAAGCTGTGAGAAACATGGAGGCAGAAAACATCCACCACGCTGGGCTTCATTCAATGAGCCTGTTTTACTCAGCATGAGCATGGGATTTATTCATTTTTACCATAAGCCGTTTCTAAAATACAATTTCAAAGCAAATCTCCTTTTCTGCTCTGCTGAAAAGTTTTCTTTCACTGATAATGAGAGACAGCTTAGGAATGGAAAGGCTTCTAAAAATCACAGAAAATTATTAAATACGTAGTCAAACATATAAACATCTGACTTAAATCTCCATGTCTTTCATTTGTTTTCTATGATGTATAAATTCCAGACCAAGGTAAACATATTAATTATTGAACAAGCTTTAAATAATGTTTCTCTCTATGCTGATTCACCTATGTTTTGCAAAAACATTGACAGTTATCTTTGTTATTCTCAAAAGCATTCTCAGTCCTGGTTTCTCCTGCGTGGTTGAGTTCTTCTGTCAAAAACAGTAGTTTCCTGTGAGTTGGCCTATTTTGCCCATGTCTCCAAAATGTTTCTATTACTTTATTTATGGTGAACAGTTTTTCTTGCAAATAAGCATCAAATTGACAGTTCCTTTAAAAGCTATGAAGAACAGCTTTTCCTTTTCTGAATAATTGGAGTTGGTGTTTATGTCATCTTAGCAACGGAAGGTGCTGCAATTTTCATTCATGTCTATTTCGCTCCATAACAGAGCAATCCCTGGTACCGCCTCCATCTATTGCTTTATGCATTACCATGGACGTGTAGGCAAAACTGATTTGATTGTGAAGGGGCATACCCACCCGTACTTGTATTATCAGGTATGTTTTTGTACACAACAATTTACCACTCTGATGTAATTGTAGCCTAATGGAGTCATCATAAAAGTATCTACACACAATATAACAGTCTTCTTATGTATGGCAAATTGGATCTTATAGCAAAAAAAAATAAATAAATCCTGCCTTCAAATAACCCCAAAACAGCAAAAAAAAATTCACCATTAAATTATCAATAATCTTTAAGAAATAATTTGCATGAAACTGTAGGCATTTCATTATATGTAAGCTTTCATACGATTTTAACTGTGTATTCAGAGGCAATCTAAGGCTACGGCAACTAACTAGTTCCTAACTGCTCCATAGCTTGGAAGAAAGATTTGACTTAAACTCGGCAATCAGTGCTTTGGTTAGGATGCATACATTTAGATTAGAGGCTTTTTGGGAATAAGTTTATCTTTTATTATATATCAATTCATGTTGCTATTTTTACTGCAATCAAATCTATGATCGTCAGCTACAGCAGCAGCAGTAGTAATATGACCACTCTGCTGAGCTTTAGACACATAGTAAGACTGTCCCAAAGAGTTTCCAACTAGACACTGATTAGTTTGGAAATAATAACTACCTGCCTGAGGTCATTTAGGTGCCGAGCAGAGCTGCTGATGGGAGCCCAAGCCTTTTACTTCCAGTTTCTACATACTGCATACTTTCATCCTGCCTCTTCTCCAGGGAGAGGCAAACTGAAGTCTGGCCCTCTGTGTGCACCAGCAGTTCTCAGTGATTAGAGCCTAATGTTTTATTAGAGAGTCCATCTATCCACTTCAGAGTTACTGGAGTTCTAGCACAGTAAGAACATTTTAGCATTTTTGCTCCATTTCTCTGTGGAATCAGCACAGACATATCTCAGTTCTGTTTCAGTGAAGGATTATACAGCACCAAACATTGCCCAAAATCTGAGATGTGCTGTTACAACAGCAGAGACAGGTTATCCTCCTGCTGCTGACTCAAACTACCACTGAAGACAAAAGGACTGATAGCAGAGGCATCCAGGGTTGTGAGCAGACCTCCAAAACTTGTTTGCCTGATAAAATGGTCCTGCAACTTCCTTATTATTCCAAAGGGGATAGCTGCAGCTGCCTAGTGGCTCTATTATCTCTAAACTACATTTCAAGACTCTTATAACTGGCCTGGCACAAATTGCACACTGTGCTTGGACAGAGAAGTGGCATGTGGCTACATTTTGAATTACACAGATATAAAAGAACACAGCTAGAGGGGTGCATTTTAGAATCAAGTCGCACTTCAGGGAAGCACACCTGGCAGGCAGGCCAAAAGCTCAGATTTCAGGTTCAATAGGGGTTTAAGTTTTTACAAATATCATCCTCAAGGAACTACTTGTGAGTAGCCAAACTTTCCCCTCTTGTCCACATCTGAAGCTATTCTCTTGATGAAGTGTATTCGTTGCAGTCATGAAAGCTCAAAAAATGACACGGCTGGAAGATGATGAAGTGGGAGAGGCTACGGGGAGAGACGCTGGTAGCTGGTATTCTCAGCCTTTGCCGTACTCAAAGTACAGGATACATATCGTTAATGGTATCCAAACGTTTACTGACTCAAGACAATATACTCCACCTTATAGCATCCCTTAAATCAATCTGGTAAAAGAAGCTAGCTTAGACTGCAGCAGCTCATTTACCAAATAGTGTATCTTAGTCTGAGTATGACAGCAGAGCTCAAATACCTGTACAGGGCTCCTATCAATGCCTGGATGAAATTTATGATGCTGTTCTTGATCCGTACAGCTCTAAATTACATGGGACTTGTCTATCTAAGAGACCGCAAGTCTCCCTGTGCCATGCTGCCACAGCTGCTGTCAGCAGAAAGACACGTCAGACACATCTGGTATTAAAGAAAGAAAAAAAAAAGTGAGTTGTCAGCAAGACTGACTCACTAGGGGACAGGCTGCTTTGCAATTTGCTCGCATCTTTGGTTTGAAATAGCTAACAATCTACTGACCCTTAAAGCGGGCTAAAAGGTACACTCTGCTTTCTGAGGAACACAATCAAGAGCGATATTTTTAGACACATCTGAAAACCATGCTTGCTTTCTAACTCTTGATTATTTTCCTTTTGTTAGGGTTATGAATATGAAAGTAATCTGAGGTCTTTATCTTTTAAGACACTGTCCTTTAATCCAACACCTAGATCCCAGACTAGGCACATTTTACTAAAATAGGATTTCGGATAGCATTACAGGAAAGAATAGCAGAGCAGAGGTGCTCTGATAACTCTTCTTTATCTCCAGAAGGGATGCCATCTATTTTATTACAAAGTGCTGGCCTTTCTCCAGTTTAGTTTGGTAAAGGATACGGGTAACACAAGTATGCACATACATGTTAGTTTGACGAGACCTCTGAACAGGACCAAAAGATGTCTGCCATTCAACTTCATAGGCAGACAGCTATTATATGTTAAAGTTACCTTTTTGTGCTCTGCTTGCCCATCCCTAACTGGTTCCATTCATTAGTGCAAGGATACAAGCCTTAACGGCAAATGTTAAAAAAGACAAAGCTGTTTCACAGAAGAGGAAGAGCCTTTTCTGAAGTTGAATATCACATAATGGGTATTTAAATCTGAGGTTAGCTCTAATTTGCAGGTAAAATAAAGAATGCCAATTCCACAATAAGGCATTCACATTTTACCTGTGTGGTTACAAGACTGTATACCCAGATCCTAGTAAGATTGCTTTTCCAACCTTAGTACAAATTATAAATAATGATTCTTTGCAGAGCAGAAAATTCCTGAGGAACCACAAGGGAATTTCTCAGCATATAGCTTTCTAGTAATAAAAGTAAGTCTAGTTTTCTTATATTGAAACCAGAAATAAAGTAAATACATAAAAACATTTGAGCGGCTAAAGAGCTGACTTGTTCAGTTATCACCTACAGGAATAAGTCCTCACAAAATTTATATCATGCTGATTAGCATTCCACAAGTGGATCTTTTCCATCACGCACTAGCAAATCAATTGTTTTCACATTTGCTTGTAGCTCGTATTTCCCCAAAGGATCTCAGCGATCATATTGTTTTTCCATTTTCCAGTGTAGTCTCTGACCTTTTCCCTCAAGGCCTTGCACAATTCATTTTAGTCAATCACTTCTTATTGATTGTTAGCGCTTGCTCATTCCCCATCTATCTTTGCTTTATTGGATATAGTTTGTTTTATTTTGGGTTTTTTTGTATGTCTTGTCATCCACTCGCTGCTCTTTCCACCCTTGTTGCTTTAGAGTTCTCATTTAGCTTTATACTTCTGATCTGTTCAACTTTCATTCCAGTTTGAGTCTAAATTCCATCTCCTCTCAGCTTATCCTTTCTCTTGTACAGTAGCTGTATATTCAAAACAAACTTTAGCTTTCAGCATGCCAGTCTTTACTTAAGACCTTACATAAAATGCTATTCTTTTGTGAATTTACAGGGTTCTAGCAAAAATCTTTTCTTGGTTTATAATTTCTCATGACACTTCTGTTTTGGTGTCATACACACAATTTAGCACTACATACACTTCCTTCTTATTAGGGAGAAGCAAAGAGAAAGTCCCTGGAAACATTTTTTCACAATTCATCTAAAGCCAAATCCTGTCAGGTTACATGAAGATTCACTTAATTTCTGCGGAGCACAAACACTAGTTCATTTCCTGCTGCCATCTTACCTTTCTCAGCTTCATAAAGACTGACATGCTGAATCTTGGAAACAAAGAATTTCATTTCTTGGGGTACTTTTCTCTCCAAAGATTTGCAGTGATACCAGATAGCTGGTCCCTGTTGCACCACCACAGAAGAAATGTTGAACATGTACCTCCTTACACTCATTCCGGAGTCAGTCTTAACCCCATATACAGGATACAATTATTGGGAATCCCTCTTTCCTAGTTGGCACTTTCACTCATCACAGCATTTGAGAATCAATTTTGTCCTCTTACAATAACTAGATACCATTAACCAGCAGAAGCTACGTACAGTCAGTGCTATCAAGATGACTGCCAAGAACTGACCAACAAATGTGGTCCAGGCAACTTCAGCACAGATTTCAAGTGAAATTTTTGCTTTTAATGCAGGACTTTCTTAGCTGGAAAATCCTTAATTCGCTTTATTACAACATCAACCATGCAGCAGATGTGAAACTTGGACTTAAAGCTGGTTTTCAAATCTCCATATAAAATCAGAAAAGGATTCATTTAAAAAGAGTCAGGGTTTAAAGCTTGGAGGAACATCTGTCCAGTCCTTCCTTTTCTTGGGATTCTGTTTTCCCCGACCATTCCCTCTTTTACGGCCTCATTTTTTGGACAACACAATCATGAATGAAAGGAACATGATAGCTTATTGAGCATCTGGACGATGAACCAGTACTGACAAAAAGCCTTCTTTATACCAACAAATTTATTCAATGCACTCACCCATGGCACACTCAACACAGGACAAAAAGAGACATCCTTAGAAAACTTGACAATAGGTCTGTAGGGATAAAACAGTTCAGCTTTACAGCAGCTTTCTGCTTGAGATCACACCAGTACACCAAGATGACAAGAGAGTCACAAACAGTCCTTACTGGAAAGGAGAGGGGACTAATAGGAGATTTAGTAGAGGCAAAGAGTTGGTGCTAAGTACTCCCTTCTACACCATACACATTTCAAAGGGGCATATTCCCAACTAATTCTGGTCTGGACCTGTAGAATGGTCATCTTTTAGTGTCTGAGGTACATGCAGTGAGCTCCCTGAGTGCACTTTCCATTCTAGTTTTATCTGAAGAGAATCCAATCCACACGCTCCAAGACTGTTCCGCATTGTGAACCAACGCATGGTAAGTAGGAATGACTGGAGTATTTAAAAGCACACAGGTTGATGCTCGTGTCTTGAAATTAACTGAAGAAGCTAAAGTTCTAAAATTCATACATCACTGACGTATATTGAATTCGTGCCAGTAAGGAAAAGACAGGAAGCTTGCAGCATCCTTCTGCCCTTACACCTTGCCAGCAAAATAGACCTCAGAGTTGGTAACCTCAGAGTCCAGCTGCACAGAACTCCTATGCCAGAAATTGGGGGTTGGACTAGATGACCCACAGAGGTCCCTTCCAACCCCGAACATTCTGTGACTCTGTGATTCTGTGAATTCCAAAATAACTTACTTGGCCTTTTCCATCAGTCAGCTTGCTGGTGCTGTTAAACCAATCACTTCACCACAGTGTCAACCCAGATATAAACTTGTTTTAGTAAAAAACAGGGATAGGAGACATGTTATGTGTCTCTTTACTAACAGCAAATGGAGATTTTGCATGTCTGTTTTCCCTACTAAGTCTCTTTATGGGCTTTCACAAATATAAATAAACCAGAATGGCAAACGTCAACAGGTGCTGAAGTCAGAATGCAGGGCTTCTCCCAGCCACTGGCTGCCAATGAATGATAGTGCAAATGTAATGCGAGTAGGACTGATCTATCTGAAATTTCAAATCAGCTCTCTCTTTACTACAAACAAAACTCCTCATGCTGGGAAAAGAAAAGGAAAGCTCTCCACATCTTCCTTTTTCTCTACTCTGAAATGAAAGGAAAGGTGCAATCCAGGAGGTTCCTACAGAGCATCGATGATAACTTTCTGATGCAAGTGGTGGAGGAACCAACAAGGAAAGGCGCGCTGCTGGACCTTGTGTTAACAAACAAGGAGGGACTGGTGGAGGACGT